>Ga0136617_10000076_pt1 | contig 65178 bp, 67 predicted proteins | sample AntDrymUQ3222106_2_FD_129672 | JGI IMG/M metagenome (GOLD analysis project Ga0136617, IMG submission 129672) | Polar desert sand microbial communities from Dry Valleys, Antarctica - metaG UQ322 (21.06) | ecosystem: Environmental > Terrestrial > Soil > Desert | place: Antarctica: Dry Valley...
GGTTCGCTGGTCGACGCCTTCGCCACCACGCGGTGGGGCGACAACCACCAGTCCCAGCCGGCCGTCGTGTCGATGACCCAGCCCACCGACCGCGGCACCGTCTACCCCCTCGATCAGCTGGGCGCCGTCGCCGACGTCGCTCGCCAGCGCGGGCTGCTCGTCCACCTCGACGGCGCTCGGCTGGCCAACGCCATCGTCGTTCTCGGTTGCGCGCCGGCCGACGTGACGTGGCGGTCGGGCGTCGACGTGCTGAGTCTCGGGGCGACCAAGAACGGCGCCCTCAGCACCGACGCCATCGTGTGCTTCGGCGCCGTCCGCGCCGAGGAGCTGTCGTACCGCCTGAAGCGGGCCGGTCACGTCGCCTCGAAGATGCGCTTCCAGTCGGCCCAGCTCGACGCCTACCTCACCGACGGGCTGTGGCTGCGCTTGGCCACCGTCGCCAACGAGGCGATGGCCACGCTGGCCGACGGGTTGGCCGGGCTGGACATCCATCCCCTTCACCCGCCGACCGTCAACATGGGCTTCTTCCGCGTCGCGCCGCCCGTGATCGATGCGTGGGCCGACGCCGGCGTCGACTTCTACCGCATGGCCAAGGACGAGGTGCGCCTCGTCACCAGCTTCCGCACGACGCCCGACGTCGTCGCCGAAGCGCTGCGGCGCATGAGCGCTACGGCATGATCAGCGCATGCCGCGCCGCGCCGAGTTCCCGTTCACCAAGCAGTTCGTCGAGGTCGAGGGCAAGCGGATGGCCTACGTCGACGCCGGCGAAGGGCCGCCGGTCGTGTTCCTTCACGGCAACCCGACGTCGTCGTACCTGTGGCGCAACGTGATCCCTCACGTCCAGCCGAGGGCTCGCTGCCTGGCCCCCGACCTCATCGGCATGGGCGACTCCGACAAATTGGACGACGTCGGTCCCGAGTCGTACCGCTTCGTCGAACACCGCCTCTACCTGGACGGTTGGTTCGACGCGCTGGGCCTGGACGCCGGCGTGACGCTCGTCGTCCACGACTGGGGTTCGGCGCTCGGGTTCGACTGGGCCAACCGTCACCGTGACGCCGTGGCCGGCATCGCTTACATGGAGGCGATCGTGCGGCCGGTCACGTGGGCGGACTGGCCCGACGCCGCCCGCCGGGTCTTCCAGGGCTTCCGTTCGCCGGCCGGCGAGGAGATGGTGCTCACCCACAACGTGTTCGTCGAGCGGGTGCTGCCCGGCTCGGTCGAGCGGGACCTCACCGACGAGGAGATGGGCGTCTACCGCCGGCCGTTCGCCGAGCCCGGTGAGTCGCGGCGCCCGACACTGACGTGGCCGCGCCAGATTCCCATCGAGGGCGAGCCCGCCGACGTCGTCGAGATCGTCAGCGACTACGCCCGCTGGCTGGCCACCAGCGAGGTCCCCAAGCTGCTCGTCGTCGCCGACCCGGGGGCCATCCTGCGCGGGGCGCCGCTGGAAGAGTGCCGCCGCTGGCCGAATCAGACCGAGGTCACCGTGGCCGGCAACCACTTCCTCCAGGAAGACAGCCCGGACGATATCGGCGCCGCGATCGCGTCGTGGTTGGTCACCCGCGAGGCGGGCCGACCGGCGCCGTGAGGGCGTCGAGGGTGATGGCGATCATGCGGTCGACGGCGTCGACGACGCCGTCACGGTGAGGGTCGTAGCCCGACATGTCGTCGTCGCCCTCGCGTAGCGGGTTGCCGTCGATGGCGAGGATGGCGCCGGCGGCAGCGCCGTGCAGCGCGGCCGTGACGAACAGCGCGGCGCACTCCATCTCGACGGCGACGACGCCGGCCCGCTGCCAGAGTTGGAGATCGCCGCCAAGCACCGAGTGCGGATAGAAGAGGTCGCTCGTCAGGACGACGCCCTCGACCACGTCCTGACCGGCGCCGGCGGCCACCGTTCGCAGCGTCGTGACGACGTCGACGTCGGCGACGGCGGGGTACCCCGGCGGCACCAGCCGCGCCGTGACGCCCTCATCGCGCACGGCCGCCCGCACGACGACCAGCGCGCCGTCGACGACGTCGTCCTGCAGACCGCCGGCGGTGCCGGCCCGGATCAGCCGTTGGGCGCCGCCCCGGCACAGCTCCTCGAAGCACACCGCGGCGCCGGCGCTGCCGACGCCGTGAGAGACCACCGCCATGTCCGTGCCGCGGTGGCGCCCCCGGAACGTGACGTACTCACGGTTGCGGCCGACCTCGTCGGCGTCGTCGAGCAGCCCGGCGACGCGCTCGGCCCGCGCCGGATCGCCGACCACGAGCACCCGCGGCGGGATGTCGTCGGCCCGCACGGCGAGGATCGGCAGGCGATCTTGACCCATGGCGCATGCTCGCACGTGGCAGCGTTGCGGTCATGGTGGCGCGCAGCGGTGACGGCTTCATCCGATGCAGCGACGGGCACGTGCGCTGGGGCATCTTCGGCGCCGCCGGCGCCGTGTTCATGCACGTCACCGAGCCGGGCCGGCGACCGGAGGTCCTCCTGCAACTGCGCTCGGCGTTCTCCCACGAGGGTGGCACCTGGTCCTGTCCCGGCGGGGCCATCGACGCCGGGGAGACGCCCCTGCAGGCGGCCCTGCGCGAGGCCGCCGAGGAGGTCGGTGCCGTCCCGGCCGGCCACCAGTTCGTGGGCGAGTACGTGTTCGCCCCGGCGGTCGAGTGGAGCTACACGACCGCCGTCGTCCAGGTGCCCGAGCGTTTCGGCACCGTCGTCAACTTCGAGACGGCCGCCATCGAGTGGGTGGCGGTCGACGACGTCGCCCACCGTCCCCTGCACGCCGGCTTTCGGGCGGCGTGGCCGCACCTCCACACGATCGTGACGACGACCCCTGACTAACGTCACCCCCTGTGATCAGACTCAGCGTTCTCTACCCATCGGGCGACGACGCGTCGTTCGACATGGACTACTACCGGTCGTCGCACATGGACATCGTCCGGCGGACGATGAAGCCGTCGCGCATCGAGATCGACGAAGGCCAACCGGGCCAGCCGTTCGTCGCCGCCAGCCACCTGTTCTTCGATTCGCCGGAGGCGCTTCAGGAGGCGATGGGCAATCCCGACACGCGCGAGACGATGGCCGACATCCCCAACTTCACGAACACGCAGCCGCAGATGCAGGTCAGCACCGTCATCGAGTGACGGCGCGCCGCTGATGCAGACGCGGGTCGCCGAGCTGCTCGGCGTGGAGTTCCCGATCGTGGCGTTCAGCCACTGCCGCGATGTCGTCGCCGGCGTCACCAATGCCGGTGGGTTCGGCGTCCTCGGGGCCGTGGCCCACAGCCCCCGGGCCCTCGAGACCGACCTGCACTGGATCGACGACGAAGTGCGGGGCAAGCCGTACGGCGTCGACCTGTTGCTGCCCCACAAGCACGACCAGGCCGACGACGACGGCGGGGAGCTCGACGCCGACACGCTGCGCCAGCTGCTCCCCGCCGAGCAGCAGCAGTTCGTCGAGGACATCCTCGCCCGCTACCGCGTGCCCGAGCTGCCAGAGGCGGTCGAGCGGACCCGCGGCAGCCTCAATGTGTCGACCGGCCGCGTCGGCGGGTTGCTCGACGTCGCGTTCGCCCACCCGATCCGTCTGATCGCCAGCGCGTTGGGTGACCCGCCGGCGAGCCTCGTCGAGCGGGCCCACGACGCCGGCGTGCTGGTGGCCGCCCTCGCCGGCACGGCCGAGCACGCCCGGCGCAGCAACGCCAAGGGCGTCGACGTGATCGTCGCCCAGGGCACCGAGGCCGGTGGCCACACCGGCCAGATCGCGACGATGGTGCTGGTCCCCGAAGTCATCGACGCCGTCGCCCCGACGCCGGTCCTGGCCGCCGGCGGCATCGCCCGCGGCAGCCAGATCGCCGCCGCCCTGGCCCTCGGGGCTGAAGGCGTCTGGTGCGGTTCGATCTGGTTGACCACGGCCGAGGCCGAGACCCACCCGGCGGTGCAGCAGAAGTTCCTCGCCGCCAGCTCGAGCGACACGGTGCGTTCGCGATCGCTGACCGGCAAGCCGGCGCGCATGCTGCGCAGTGCGTGGACCGATGCCTGGGAGGCCGAGGATGCCCCGCCGACGATCGGCATGCCCGGTCAGACGCTGCTGACCGCCAGCGCCCAACAGCGCATCAATCGCCACGCCTCCGAGGTCGGCTCCGGCGCCAACGAGCTGGCGACGTACTTCGTCGGTCAGGCCGTCGGTTCGATGAACGCCGTACGCCCGGTGCGCCAGGTGATGCTCGACCTCGTCACCGAGTACGCCGACGCCGCCGAGCGCTTCGTCGCCCTGCTCGACGACTGACGCGATCCGTCTGCGGAATTCCTAACGGGCGACGTCCCAGGCGAGGAGGACGTCGTCGCCGACGGGGACGACCGTGCGGTTGGTCAGACGGATCCCGTCGGCGACGCGGTCGACGCCGAGGTCGCCGACCGCGGACGTCCCGGTGCCGATGATCAACGGGGCCACCGACACGATGATCCGGTCCACCAACCCGGCCCGCAACAACCCGGTGATCACCTCGGCGCCGCCCTCGACGAGCAGCAGCTCGATCCCCAGCGTCCGCAGACGGGCGAGCGCGGCGGCCAGGTCGACCCGCCCGTCACAGTCAGGGACGACCTCGACGGTCACCCCGTTCCTCCGCAGGTCGGCTCGTCGGCCGGACGGCGAGGCGTCCGTCGTCAGCACGATCGTCGAAGCGTCGTCGCGCAGCACGAGGGCGTCGGGCGGAAGGCGCAGCGTGCTGTCGAGGACGACCCGCGTCGGTGAGGCGCCGGGCACCATGCGCACGGTCAATTGCGGGTCGTCGTGGAGGACCGTCCCGACGCCGACGAGTACGCCGTCGCACGCCGCCCGCAGCGCGTGGGCGACCTGCCGTTCGGGCTCATCGCTGATCCACTGGCTGTCGCCGCTGGCCGTAGCGATCCGCCCGTCGAGGGACTGGGCGTACTTCAGCACGACCGTCGGGCGATCCTCGTCGCTGCCAGCCGTTCCGAGCAGCCCGAGCACGTCGACGACACCGTCGGCGGGGGCGACGACGGGCTCACCGGCCGGTCGGACGTGGTCCATCCGGTTGGCCTTCGTCGCCAGGTACTCGGCGTTGCGGTGATGGGGGGCGGTGGGGATGGGCACGACGTGGCGGACGTCGACGCCGGCCGCCCGGAGACCGCGCACCTTGGCCGGGTTGTTCGTCAGTAGGCGGATCGAGGGGACGCCGAGGGCCTCCAGCACGGCCGCCGCCTCGTCGTAGTTCCGGGCGTCGACCGGCAGCCCGAGCGCGTGGTTGGCGTCGACGGTGTCAGCCCCGGCGTCCTGGGCCACGTAGGCCCGCAGCTTGTTGACGAGGCCGATGCCGCGACCCTCGTGGTTCGTCGCGTAGATGAACACGCCACGGCCCTCGGCGGCGATGATGCGCAGGCTCAGGCGCAACTGCACGCCGCAGTCACAGCGCAAGGAGCCCAGGGCGTCGCCGGTCAGGCACTCGGAGTGCACGCGCGTCAGGACGTCGGTGCCGTCGGCGACGTCGCCGACGACCAGGGCGATGTACACGTAGCCCGACGGCTGCTCGAAGGCGCGCACGTCGAACGTGCCGAACGGGGTGGGCAGGGGGACTCGGACGGCTTCGGTGGTCGTCATGACGGCGCCCGTTTACCCCGTCGCGGCCGGGTCCATACTGCCCATCGTGACGCCCGGGCGCAGTCTCTGGTTCATCGCTCCCGGGCGGGTCGAGATCCGGCCCACCATGGTCCCGGCGGTCGCGGCCGGCCAGGTGCGGGTGCGGACGGCGTACTCCGGCATCAGCGCCGGTACGGAGATGCTGGCCTACCGCGGCCAACTCGATCCCGAGATGGCCGTCGACGAGGCCATCGGCGCCCTCGGCGGCACGTTCCGCTACCCGTTCCAGTACGGGTACAGCTGCGTCGGGCGGGTCGAGGAATCCCGGGCCGACATCCCGGTCGGCGCCCTCGTGTTCGCCTTCCACCCCCACCAGGACTGCTTCGTCGTCGACGCCGACCAGGTCATCGCGCTGCCCGAGATCGACGCCCGCACCGCCACCCTGTACCCGTTCGTCGAGACGGCGTTGCAGGTGACGCTCGACGCTGGCGCCGTGCTCGGCCAGACGGTCGTCGTCGTCGGACTCGGCGTCGTCGGCGTCCTCACGGGCCTCCTGGTGCAGCGGGACGGGGCCACGGTGATCGGCCTCGAATCGCAGCGTGAACGACGCGCCGTCGCGGTCTCGTTGGGGCTCACCGCCGTCGCCCCCGACGACGCCCATGGCGCGTTGGCGACCGCCGGCCGACCCGACGGCGTCGGGCTGGTCATCGAGGCGTCGGGGAACCCGGACGCCCTGGCCCCGGCCCTCGACCTGCTGGACCACGAAGGCACGGTCCTCGTCGCCTCGTGGTACGGACGGGGTGACGCCGTGCTCCCCTTGGGCGGCCGCTTCCACCGCCGTCGGCTGACGATCCGCAGTACCCAGGTCTCGACCATCCCGGCCCATCTCTCGGCCACGTGGGACCACGGCCGCCGCCAGCGGGTGGCCGTCGAGCTGATGGCGACACTGCCGCTGGACGTGCTCGCCACCCACACGTTCCCCTTCGCCGACGCCGGCGATGCCTTGGCCGCCATCGACGCCGGCGAGGCGGGGCTGCTGCACGTGGCGCTGGGGTATGAGTAGGCCCATGTACCAAGTCGGCACCGCCATCGAGTTCCCCGCCCAGCACGTGATGCCGGGGATGGAGGGGCCCGAGGGCCAGCTCCACGAGCACCAGTATCGGCTGGAGGTGCTGGTCGAGCGAGAAGCCTTGGACGACCAGGGCATGGTGTGCGACCTCGACGTGCTCGACGCCGCGCTCCAACACATCGACGCCCGGGTGCGCAACCAGAACCTCGAGGCGATCAAGCCGGCGGACGCCGCCGCCGTCACCGTCGAGGTGTTCGCCCGGTGGGCCCACGACGAACTGGCCTCGGAGCTCGGCCGTTCCGGCGCCGACACGCTGGCCGTGCGGGTCTACGAGAACGCCGACGCCTTCGGCGGCTACGCCGATCGCCTCCGCTGACGTACGCCCAGAACACGTGCTGCGCGTCGCCCTGTTGACCCGCGGCGCACCGGCGGCCGTCTCCGGCGGCCACCTGTACCACCGCCAGATGGCCGCCGCCGCGGCCGACCACGGCGCCGAGATCACGTTCGGGGTGGAGCGGCTCGGGCGCCGCCTGCCGGCCGGCACCGACGTCGTCGTGCTCGACAGCATCGCCGCGTGGCGGATGGCCCCGGCGATGCTCCTGCGCCGTCGGCGCTCGCCGTCCATCGTGGCGATGGTCCACCAGGTCCCGGGCGGCGTCGACACGCCCGCCGTGCGGCGGCGGGTCCAGCGGGCCCTCGACCGGTTCGTCTACCGCCGCTGCGACGTCGTGCTCGCTGCGAGCACCACGCTGGCCGAGGCGCTCGTCGCCGAGCATGGCCTCGACCCCGACCGGGTCGACCTGGTCGAGCCCGGCTGCGACCTGCCGATCGCCACGACGGCTGGTGCCCTCCGCCAAGGACGGCGTCTCGCCGTGCTGGTCGTCGCCAACTGGTTGCCGAACAAGGGCCTGTTGGCCGTGCTCGAGGCCGTCGCCGGCCTCGATGCCGATGACGTGACGCTGCACCTCACCGGGCGCGACGACGTCGATCCGACCTACACCGCCCGGGTCAGGGAACGGTTGGCGGCCCCCGATCTCGACGGCCGCGTCGTCGTGCACGGCACCGTCGACCCGCCGACGGTGGCCGGTCTCTACGCCGGTGCCGACGTCTTCGTCCTGGCCAGCGACGTCGAGGCGTACGCCACCGTGGCCGCCGAGGCCCTGGCCGCCGGCGTCCCGGTCCTCGGTTGGCGCCGGCCCTTCTTGGAGCGCCTCGTCACCGATGGCGTCGAGGGCCGGTTGCTGCCACCCGGTGACGTCACGGCCCTCCGGGAAGCCGTGCGTGACCTCGCCCACGACGAGCCGACCCGCCGGGCCATGGCGGCCGCCGCCCTCCGACGGGGCGCGACGTTGCCGACGTGGGCCGACACCGCGGCCGTCTTCTTCACCGCCCTGCGGCGGCGGTCCGTTGGTTGACTTCTGGGCGTGAGCCACTTCGACGAGCGCGCCGCGACGTGGGACGACGACCCGGCCAAGGTGGCGCGCGCCGCCGTGGTCGCCGACACCATCCGGGCGGCGGTCGCCCTCGACGGCTCGGAGCGCCTGCTCGAGTACGGCGCCGGGACCGGCCTCGTCACCCGAGCGCTGCGCGAGGCCGTCGGGCCGGTCACGTTGGCCGACACCTCGGCCGGGATGCGCGACGTCATGGTCGCCAAGATTGCCGAGGGCGCGATCACCGACGCCCGAGTGTGGGACCTCGATCTGGCGACCGACCCAGCCCCCGCCGATGAGCGCTTTGACCTGGTTGTCACCGTGCTCACCCTGCACCACATCCACGACGTCGCCACCGTCCTCGAGCGGTTCGCCGATCTGCTGGCCGACGGCGGACACCTCTGCGTGGTCGACCTCGACGCCGAGGACGGTTCGTTCCATGGCGTCAGCTTCGACGTGCACCAGGGTTTCGAGCGCTCGAAGCTGGCCGGGGCCCTGACGGACGCCGGCTTCGTCGACGTCGAGTTCCGCGACTGCCACCACATCGTCCGCGACGGGGTGACGTACCCGATGTTCCTGGCGACGGCCCGCCGGGAGCATGCTCGGCCGGCGTCCGATTAGGGCGCGCGAGACCATGGCCGCGATGCCGCAGTTGCTCGTCCTCGGCGGGACGGCTTGGTTGGGCCGTCACGTCGCGGCGGCCGCCTTGACCGCCGGACATCAGGTCACCTGCTTGGCCCGAGGAGACTCCGGGGCGGTAGCCCCGGGCGCCCGCTTCGTACGGGCTGACCGGGATGAACCGCACGCGTTCGACGCCGTCCTCGACCGTCGATGGGATGCCGTCGTCGACGTCTCCCGCCAGCCGGGACAGGTGAGACGCGCCGTGACCGCACTGGCGCCCCGGGCGGGGTCGTTTGTCTTCGTGTCGTCGATGAGCGTGTACGCCGACGACGCGACGCCCGGCGCCGCCGAAGACGCCGCCGTCCTTCCCGCCCTGCCCGGCGACGTCATGGAGAGCATGGAGACCTACGGCGAGGCCAAGGTCGCCTGTGAACAGGTCGTCGGCGACACCTTCGGGCCCGATCGATCGGTCATCGCCCGGGCTGGCCTGATCGGTGGGCCTGGGGACGTCTCCGACCGCAGTGGGTACTGGCCGTGGCGATTCGCCCACCCCGCCCGCGACGACGGCGTCGTGCTCGTCCCGGTCTCCGACGACCTGGCGACCCAGCTGATCGACGTCCGGGATGTCGCCCGCTGGCTCGTGCACAGCGTCACTTCGAGCGTGCGCGGCGTGTTCAACGTGACGGGCGAGACCGTGCCGCTCGCCGATCACCTCGGCGTGGCGCGCGACGTCGCCGGCCACGTCGGACCCGTCGTCGGCGCCGGTCAGGAATGGCTGCTCGCCCACGGCGTGCAGCCCTGGATGGGCGAGCGGTCCCTGCCGCTGTGGCTGCCGCTGCCCGAGTTCGCCGGCTTCAGCACCCGCGACAGCGCCGCCGCTCGATCCGCCGGCCTCGTCACCCGGCCGCTGGCGGACACCCTCGCCGACACCCTGACCTGGGAGCGAACCCGAGAATCGAGCCGTCCACGCCGCGCCGGACTGACCGACGAGGAAGAGCGAGTGCTGCTCGACACGATCGCCCCGAGATCGTGACCCTGTCCTGACGCGCAGTGCCCTCGGCAGGATTCGAACCTGCGCACACGGCTCCGGAGGCCGATGCTCTATCCCCTGAGCTACGAGGGCGGATTGGCTGCGGGCTCGCAGGCTACCGGGCGTCCCCGGTGTCGAGCCGGGCGTCGGTGGGTACCTTGCCCCTCCTATGTCGGACGTCGCCGCACCTGCGCTGATCATCGGGCCGCTGCTGCGTTACGTCGACGAGCATCGGGCCACGATCTGGGTCGAGACCGACCGGGCCTGCACGGTCCGGGTCACCGGCGCCGGAGCCCCGCACGAAGTCCCGACCTGGAGCGTCCACGGCCATCACTACGCTCTCGTCGTCATCGACGGGCTGGAGCCGGCGACGACGTACCGGTACCAGGTCGAGCTCGACGACACGAAGGTATGGCCCGAGCCCGACTCCGACTTCCCGCCGTCGATCATCCGAACCCCCGACCCGGACGCCGCCTTCCGCCTGGCCTTCGGCAGCTGCCGGCGCTCAGAGCCCTTCGACGACGAGCATCTCGACGAGCTCGGCGCCGACGCCCTCGCCGCGCTGGCCGGGCGGATGAAGACCGAGTCGCCGGACACGTGGCCAAACGAGCTGATGATGCTCGGTGACCAAGTCTACGCCGACGAACCGTCGGAGACGATCTGCGCCCGGTTGGCCCAACAGCCCGGCGCCGACGACGACTCCGAGGTCGCCGGCGAGATCTGCGACTTCGAGGAGTACACATGGCTGTACCACGAGGCGTGGGCACCGCCGGCCGTGCGCTGGCTGCTGTCCACCGTGCCGGTCGGCATGCTCCTCGACGACCACGACCTGCGCGACGACTGGAACACGTCCCAGTCGTGGCGGGAGTGGGTCACGCAACAGGAGTGGTGGCCGGCGCGCGTCATCGGCGCCTATGGCTCGTACTGGGTGTACCAGCACCTCGGCAACCTCAGCCCTGACGAGTTGGCCGACGAACCGGTCTTCGAGGCGATGCGCACGCTGGCGACCGACGAGGCACGGAGCCGGTACCTCGACGAGTTCGCGTGGGGCGTCGACGTCGACGCCAGCACGGCCCGCTTCAGCTTCACCCGCCGCCTCGGTACCGAGGGCGGCGTCGTGCGGCTCGTCGCCATCGACTCGCGGGGCTCCCGCCGCCTCGACCCCGACGACCGCCGGATGGTCGATCCCCGCCATTGGGAATGGGCGCGCGACACGGTGCTCGCTCGTGACCGCGGCGAGATCGACCACCTCGTGCTCTGCTCGACGCTGCCGATCCTCATGCTGCCCGGCGTCCACCACCTCGAAGGCTGGAACGAGGCCGTCGCCCAGGGAGCCTGGGGGCGCCTCGGCTCGCGGTTCGGCGAGTGGTTCCGCGAGTTCCTCGACCTCGAGCACTGGGCCGCGTTCCGCGAATCGTTGGGTCAGCTGACTGGGCTGCTCGGAGACGTCGTCACCGGCGCCAACCGACCGGCCACCATCCTCATGCTCGGCGGCGACGTGCACTGCAGCTACACGGCCCGCGCCCAGCTGCTCGCCGTCGACCAGAGCGACACCGAGATCCACCAGCTGACGATGTCACCGTTCCGCAACGACATCCAGCGGACGGCCAAGTTCGGCAACAAGCTGCTCAACCGCAAGCACTGGGCCGGCGGCGTTCACCGCCTGGCCAAGCGCGCCCACGTCCCCGACGTGGCCATGGACTGGCAGCTCGAGCACGGCCCGTGGTTCGACAACGGTGTGATGATCGTGACGTTCGACGGCCGCTCGGCCCGACTCGACGTCGACCACGCCCACGTCGATGACGGCGACCAGGTGCTGCGTTCGACGCTGGTGTATGAGCTCAACTCAGCCCCGGTCGCCGTCGACGGCGAGGTTGCCGCTGCCGGCGATTAGGCCTCTCCGGTTGCGCCGGACGGCAGAATGCTCGCCGTATGGCTGATCCGCTCGACGTGCTGGTGGCCCGGCTGCAGCCGGCGTTCGATGCCGTCGCCGGACAGTCCGGCGTCGACCCGGTGGTCCGGGTGTCGGAGCGGGCCGACGCCCAGGCCAACGGCGCCCTGCCCCTCGCCAAACAGCTCGGCCGGCCGCCGCGGGAGGTCGCCGAGGCGGTCCTCGCCGCCGCCGACCTCGATGGGATCGCCGACGCCGAGATCGCCGGGCCCGGCTTCATCAACCTGACGCTGCGCCCCGCGTTCGTCGCCAATCTGCTCGCCGACGTCGCCGCCGACCCCCGCCTGGGTGTGCCCGAGACGGCATCGCCCCGGCGGGTCGTCGTCGACTACTCGGCGCCGAACGTCGCCAAGGAGATGCACATCGGGCACCTCCGCACGACCGTCATCGGAGACGCCCTGGTTCGTATCCTCGACTTCCTCGGCCACGACGTGGTCCGAGAGAACCACATCGGCGACTGGGGCCGCCCATTCGGCATCCACATCGAGCACCTCGTCGAGCTCGGATGGACCCACCCCGGCGAGCACGACATCGCCGACCTCGACGCCGTCTACAAGGAGGCGACGGCGAAGTTCAACGACGACGACGAGTTCCGGGCGCGGGCGCTGGCGCGCGTCGTCAAGCTGCAGCAGGGCGACGCCGAGACGATGGCGATCTGGCGCGACCTCCTCGCCACCAGCGCGAGGTACTGGAACGACGTCTACGCCAAGCTCGGCGTGCTCCTCACCGACGACGACCTGGCCGGGGAGAGCCGCTACGAGGACCTCCTCCCGGTGGTCCTCGAGCGCCTGGCCGCGGCGGGACTGCTGGAGCGCTCCGACGGCGCCGCCGTCGTGTTCCCGCCCGGCTTCACCAATCGCGAGGGGGAGCCGCTGCCGCTGATCGTGCGCAGCCGGGCGGGAGCGTTCACGTACGCCACCAGCGACCTGGCCTGCGTCATCGACCGCGTCGAGCGGGTCGGTGCGGAGCGGATGCTGTACGTCGTCGACTCCGGACAGGCCCAGCACCTGGCCATGGTCTTCGCCGTCAGCACGCTGGCCGGCTGGCTGCGACCGCCCGTCGAGGCAGTGCACGTCGCCTTCGGAGTCGTGCTCGGGTCCGATCACAAACGCCTCAAGTCACGCAGCGGTGAACCGGTCAAGTTCGTCGACGTCGTCGACGAGGCGATCGAGCGGGGCCGGGCAGTCGTGGCCGAGAAGAACCCGGAACTGCCGGCGGCCGAGCAGGCTGACGTCGGTCAGGCGGTGGGGATCGGTGCCCTCAAGTACGCCGACCTGTCGACCGACCGGGTCCGCGACTACACGTTCGACTGGGAGCGAATGCTGTCCTTCGACGGCAACACCGCCCCGTACCTGCAGTACGCCCACGCCCGGATCTGCTCGATCTTCCGGCGGGCGGAGGTCGAGCGGGACACGGCCCGCACCCTGACGCCCGTGCTGGACGCGCCCGAGGAGCTGACCCTGGCCCGACGGGTCCTCGCCTTCCCGGCGGCGGTGGGTGAGACGGCCGACCGCTCCAGCCCCCACCGGCTGTGCACCTACCTGTACGAGCTGGCCAGCGACTTCACGACGTTCTACGAGCACTGCCCCGTGCTCAAGGCCCCCGACGAAGGAACCCGGGCCAGTCGCCTCGCCTTGTGCGATGCGACAGCCCGGGTTCTTGCTGCGAGTCTCGGTCTGCTCGGGATCGCAGCCCCCGAGCGGATGTAGGCCTCACGGCCGACGGCGGGGACGCGGACGCGGGGCCCGGCGGGCGGCGCGGTCACGGCGGCGGGCTGCGTCTCGGTGCAGCTCGGCGACGTGGACGTCGACCAGCGGGTGACCGCTGCGCGGGATGTACTCGTTCATCGCGGTCTCCTTCCTGGATGATGATGGGTGCGGACGGGCCGGCCGTGCTGCCGGCACGGAGCCGGGGAGGCGAGGGCCGTCGTCCACGCCGGGATGGTGCTGGGGTGACGGCCGCTCATGGCGACCGACCGGTACGACGGGGCCGGCGCTGCTGGCGCAGGGCCTCGCGGGCCTGGGCGGCCCGTCGGGCGTCGGCGTCGATGCGCTCGAGGCGATCGGCGACGGCGGCGTGGAGCAGGTGCTCGTGCATGGTGGTTCCTTTTCGTGACGCGGGGATGCCGAAGGGGCACCCCGCCGGGTTGGGGTTGGTAGTGGGTGGCGCCGACGGGGACCGGGACGGTCCGCTGACGTCAGGCGGTGAGCACGCCGACGGACGCACCGAAGGCGCGCCCGGCGAGCGGGTTGTTGGACCTCATCGTCATCGTCATCGGGCACCTCCTTCGGGGTCTCGTGCGGTCGCCGATGATGATCCCGCAACCGGCCCGCCTGATACCAACGGGTTTCAGTACGGTCCTCCGTTCGTGACGGCGCTGCCTCGGCACCTGCTCCCCGACACCGCGGTCGTGGCCGCCGACGGGTCGCTGTCGATCGGCGGCTGCGACCTTGGCGCCCTCGCCGCCGAGCACGGCACGCCGCTGTTCGTCTACGACGAGGCTCACGTGCGGGCCCGCTGCCGGGAGGCCGTGGCGGTTTTCGGGTCCGGCGGCGCCGTCTACGCGACGAAGGCGTTCCTGTGCCGGGCGATGGCCCGCCTGGCCTACGACGAGGGCCTGCTCCTCGACATCGCCAGCGGCGGGGAGTTGCACACCGTCCTGTCGGCCGGAGTGCCCGCCGACGCCTGCACGTTCCACGGCAACAACAAGAGCGACGACGAGTTGCGGTTGGCCCTCGACGCCGGCGTCCGTCACGTCGTCGTCGACAGCTTCGACGAGCTCGACCGCCTCGACGCGCTGCACGCCCAGCGGGGCGGGCCGCCGCCGCCGATCCTGCTCCGCCTCACGCCGGGCGTGCACGCCCACACCCACGAGTACATCGCCACCGGGCAGGACGACTCCAAGTTCGGCTTCAACGTCGGCAACGAGGACGCGGCGCGGGCCATCGACCGGGCCCGGCGAGCGTCGTCGGTCGAGTTGGTCGGACTGCACTGCCACATCGGCTCGAACGTGTTCGACGCGGAGAGCTTCGCCAAGGCGGCCGACGTGATGGCCACCGTCGCCGCCCCGCTGGACCTGCCCGAGCTCGTCCTCGGCGGCGGCCTCGGCGTCGCCTACCTCGCCGACGAGGTCGCGCCGTCGATCACGGAGTGGGCCGACGCCGTGCTGAGCACCTGCGCCGCGCGCGGCGTGACCAGCCGGATCAGCGTGGAGCCCGGCCGTTCGATCGTCGCCGCCGCCGCCGTCACCGTGTACACGGTGGGCACGATCAAGGAGATCCCCGGTGTGCGGACGTATGTCGCCGTCGACGGCGGCATGAGCGACAACCCCCGCCCCGTGCTCTACGGCAGTGGCTACGAAGCCTTCCTCCCCCGGGCGGTGGCGGCGACGCGGACCCGTCGCGCTCGCGTCGTGGGCAAGCACTGCGAATCGGGCGACGTGCTCCTGTTCGACGCCGCCCTGCCCGCTGACATCGCCGTCGGCGATCTTCTCGCCGTGCCGGTCACCGGCGCCTACGGGCAGTCGATGGGCTCCAACTACAACAAGGTCCCCCGCCCGCCGGTCGTGTTCGTCACCGCCGGCCGGGCCCGCACGGTCGTGCGCCGAGAGACCTACGACGACCTCCTGCTCACCGACGTCTTCGACGACGAAGGAGCATGAGCTTCGGCCGTTGGCGGGGACGCGTCGCCTAGCTTGCTCCCGATGGTCGCCCTCGCCCGCTGGAAGGACCGCGCCCGTGAGGCCGTTCGCCGGGGGGTGGCGGTCGTGCGCCACCGGGAGACGGGGACCGGCCGCACGACTCGCCGGGCGACGCCCACGGCCCGCCCGGTCGGCCCCGGCGTGCGCATCGAGTACACGCCCAACGTCGACGGCGACCCCGACCCCGGCGAGGTCGTGTGGACGTGGGTGCCGTTCGAGGAGGACGTCGCACTGGGCAAGGACCGCCCGGTCGTGATCATCGGTCGCCACGGCGAGCAGCTGTCGGGGGTTGCGCTCTCGACCAAGCGCCGCGAGGGGAACGTCGAGGTGGGTACCGGCCCATGGGACCCGCGGAACCGCACCAGCTACGCCAAGGTCGCCCGGCTGCTCGACATCGACCCGAGCGTCGTGCGCCGCGAGGGTGCGGTGCTCAACCGTCGCCGCTTCGACGCCGTCGTCGAGGCCGTGATGCGCCTGCACGACGCCCACCGCTGACGCCGACCAACGCGATCGTCGCCGGGCCGGGTCGCGCCGTAACCTCAGCGGCCGTGGGAACGAGCCGAGTGCGCATCGGGGTCCTGGGTTGCGGCAACGTCGGGGCGGCCTTCGTCGGTCTGGTGGCCGAGCAGGCCAAGGAGATCGCGGCGCGCACCGGGGTGACGTTGGAAGTCACCCGGGTCGCCGTCCGCAACCTCGCCCGCGAGCGCGACATCGAGCTCGACCCGGCGCTGCTCACCCGCGACGCTCACGACGTCGTGGTCGATCCCGACGTCGACGTCGTCGTCGAGGTGATCGGCGGCATCGAGCCGGCCCGTGAGCTGATCACCACGGCCCTGCGCCACGGCAAGCCGGTCATCACGGCGAACAAGGAGTTGCTGGCCAACGTCGGCGTCGAGCTGTTCGCCACCGCCGACGAGCACGGCGTCGACCTGCTGTTCGAAGCGGCCGTCGCCGGCGGCATCCCGCTCGTGCGGGCGCTGCGCGAGAGCCTGCGCGGCGAGCCGATCCACCGCGTCATCGGCATCGTCAACGGCACCACGAACTTCATCCTCACGAAGATGACCGAGGACGGTGCCCCGTACGGCGACGCGTTGGCCGAGGCGCAGCGGCTCGGCTTCGCCGAACGCGACCCGACCGCCGATGTCGAGGGCTACGACGCCGGCGCCAAGGCGGCGATCATCGCCACGATCGCGTTCGGGGTCAAGGTCGTCGCCGGAGACGTTTACCACGAGGGCATCAGCGGCGTCACGACCGCCGACATCGACGTGGCCCGACGTCTCGGCTACGTCGTCAAGCTGCTGGCCATCGCCGAGCTCGACGACGGCGGCGAGATCGCCGTGCGCGTGCATCCGGCGATGTTGTCCAAGCAGCACCCGCTGGCCAGCGTGCGCGAGAGCTACAACGCCGTGTTCGTCGAGGGCGGCGCCGTCGGCTCGTTGATGTTCTACGGCCGCGGGGCCGGAGGACGCCCGACGGCGAGCGCCGTGCTCGGCGACGTGATCGACGCCGCCGTCAACCGCACGACCGGCACGCACGGCGCCCTGGGCACGTTCGGCAAGGCGCGGGTCAAGCCGATCGACGAGACGTCGGCCGAGTACCTGCTCGGACTCGAGGTCGCCGACGAGTCGGGCGTGCTGCACGCCGTCACCGGCGTCTTCGCCGACCACGACGTCAGCATCCGTGCCGCCGAACAGGAGGGCATCGGAGCCGACGCCCGTCTGGTGTTCATCACCCACGAGGCCAAGGAGTCGGCCGTGCAGGCCACCGTCCACCGCCTCCGGGAGCTCGACGTCGTGCGCCACGTCGGCGCGCTCCTACGCGTCATCAGCTGATGCGCTACGTGTCGACACGGGGGCAGGCCCCGGAGCTCGGGTTCGCCGACGCCCTCCTGGCCGGGCTGGCCGTCGACGGCGGCCTGCTCGTACCGGTCGAGTGGCCCGAGCTGCCGCCGCCGGCCGAGCTTGACGGCGCCGGCGGTTATGCGGAGATCGCGCAGCGGATCGTGGCGCCATTCGTCGGCGGCGACATCGCCCCCGACGTGCTCGGCGCCATGTGCCGTGACGCCTATGCCACGTTCCGCCACCCCGCCGTCGTACCGCTCGTCCAACTCGACGACCGCCAATGGCTCGCCGAGCTGTACCACGGGCCCACGCTGGCGTTCAAGGACGTCGCCCTGCAACTCGTCGGCCGGCTCTTCGACCACGTGCTCGGCCAACGCGGCGATCGGGTCACGATCGTCGGCGCCACCAGCGGCGACACCGGTTCGGCGGCCATCGAGGCGATGCGCGACTGCGCCCACGTCGACATCGTCGTGCTCTATCCGGCCGGTGGGCCGAGCGAGGTGCAGCGCCGCCAGATGACCACGGTCGACGCGCCGAACGTCCGCACCGTCGCCGTCGACGGCACGTTCGACGACTGCCAGGACCTCGTCAAGGCGATGTTCAACGACGCCCCGTTCCGGGAGCGGATGCGCCTGTCGGCCGTCAACTCGATCAACTGGGCCCGGGTGATGGCCCAGGTCGTGTACTACGTGACGACGGCGCGGGCACTGGCCGGGCCCGTCCGCATGTGCGTTCCGACGGGCAACTTCGGCAACGTCTTCGCCGGCTGGCTGGCCCGGCGGATGGGTACCCCGATCGAGGACTTCGTCATCGCGTCGAACGCCAACGACATCCTCACCCGGTTCGTCAACGACAACGACATGTCGACGACGGCCGTGGTCCCGACGCTGAGCCCGAGCATGGACATCCAGGTCTCGTCGAACTTCGAGCGGATGCTGTGGGTGATGAACGACGGCGACGGCGCCCGCACGGCCGAGCAGATGGTGCAGTTCCGCCAACGCGGCCGGCTGCCGGTGAGCGACGAGACGCGGGCCCGCTGGATCGACGGTGCCTTCCATGCCGTGTCGTCGACCGACGACGAGGTGCTGGCCGAGATCCGCCGCGTCCACGCCGAGACCGGCTGGCTCGTCGATCCCCACACGGCCACCGGGACCCACGCCGCTCGGGGCTTCGCCGGCGAGCACCCCGTCATCACGATGGGCACCGCCCACCCGGCGAAGTTCCCCGACGCCGTCGAACAGGCCACCGGCGTGCGACCGGCGCTGCCCGACCACCTCGCCGACCTGTTCGAGCGTCCCGAACACACCGAGCACGCACCCCACGACCTCGCCGCCATCGAGGATCTCGTCACTCACGCTTCCGGCTGATAGCCTGGCCGGGCCTGATCTTCAGGCGAGTCGACGGGCCCGCTCCCCCCGAGCCGGTGCCCGGAGGCGCTGTCTGCTCACCGTGGGGCGACGTCGTTGGTCTGGCGGTCACCGTCGATCACGCGCTGGATCCACGAGTCGTACCGGAGAACGAGGTACCCGTGGCCGCTGAGGCACTCGAACAGTCCGTGCTGGAATCCAAGGACAAGGACCAGCTGCTCGCCATCGCCAAGGCGCTCGGCGTCAAGGCCAACGGGCGGACGAAGAAGTCTGAGATCATCGATCTGATCCTGGAGACGACCGGCCACCGACCGGCGCCGGTGGGGGTCCCGACCCCCGCCGACGACGACACGGAGCCGACGACGCGCTCCCCAGCCGCCGGCACCGACGCCGGCACCGACGCCGATGCCGACGCCGCGCCAGCTGACGAGCCCGCGGCGGTCAACGAGGCGCCCACTCCGGGCCAGGCACCGGCTGGGCCGCGTCCCGGCCGGGCGCCGGGGCGGGGTGCCGACGGTGAGCCGCTGGCGGAGTGGGAGCTCGAGCTCGACGACGACGAGCGCCCGGCGGCGCCGTCCCGAACCAACGACGACGGGCCCATCCCGCCCGGCGCCGAGGGCGAAGGAGACGGCGAGAGCCGGAACCGGCGCCGCCGCCGTCGCCGCAAGGGCCGGGGCGGGGAGGGCGCCGGCGAGGAGGCGATACCGGGCGGCGACGACGAAGTCGTCGAGCTGGCGCCCAACGACGAACCGCTGGAGGTCTCCGGCTACCTCGACCTGCGCGACGAGGGCTACGGCTTCCTCCGCGTCGATGGTTACCTCGCCAGCCGCGACGACGCCTACGTGCCGGTCAAGTTGGCCCGCCAGCACGGGTTGCGCAAGGGTGATCACGTCGTCGGCACCAGCCGCTCGGCCGGGCGCAACGAGAAGAACCCGGCCCTGCTCGAGGTCACGTCGATCAACGGTGCCGACCCGAGCGAAGCCCGCCGCCGGCCCCGATTCGACGAGCTGACGGCACTGTTCCCCGACGAGCGCCTGCGCCTCGAGGACCCGTCCGACCCGACGAACATGACCGGGCGGATCATCGACCTCGTCTGCCCGATCGGCAAGGGCCAGCGGGGCCTCATCGTGTCGCCGCCCAAGGCGGGCAAGACGATGATCATGAAGACGATCGCCCAGAAGATCGAGAAGAACAATCCCGAGGTCAAGCTGATCATGCTGCTCGTCGACGAGCGCCCGGAGGAGGTCACCGACATCCGCCGCAGCATCCAGGGTGAGGTCGTCGCCTCGACGTTCGATCGTCCCAGTGACGAGCACACCCACGTCGCCGAGCTCGTCATCGAGAAGGCCAAGCGGATGGTCGAGCAGGGCGACGACGTCGTCGTCATCCTCGACGGCATCACCCGCCTGGCCCGCGCCTACAACCTGGCCGCCCCGCCGAGCGGTCGCATCCTCTCCGGCGGCATCGACGCCGGGGCCCTGTACCCGCCGAAGAAGTTCTTCGGCGCCGCCCGCAACGTCGAAGAGGGCGGCTCGTTGACGATCCTGGCGACGGCGCTGGTCGACACGAACAGTCGCATGGACGAGGCGATCTTCGAGGAGTTCAAGGGCACCGGCAACATGGAGCTGCGCCTCGACCGCCGCCTCGCCGAGCGGCGCATCTATCCCGCCATCGACGTGGACGCATCGTCGACCCGCCACGAGGAGCTGCTGTTCGACCGTCAGCAGCTCCAGCTGGCCTGGAAGCTCCGCCGCGTGCTGTCCGGACTGGCCGCCGAGGGCAACCCGGCGCCCGGGCTGGAGATGCTGATGGACCGGCTGAAGTCGTTCCGCACAAACGACGAGTTCCTGGCCGAGCTGGCCAAGAGCTCGAGCTGAGCGGCGGCCGGTACACTGAAAAGCCCGATCTCTCCCTCCGCCGGAGCTTGTGATGAAGACCGAAACCCACCCCAACTACAGCGACACGCTCGTCAAGTGCTCGTGCGGCAACACGTTCACGACCCGCTCGACCAAGGGCGGCGGCGAGCTGCACCTGGAACTGTGCAACGAGTGCCATCCGTTCTTCACCGGCAAGCAGAAGCTGGTCGACTCCGGGGGCCGCGTCGAGCGCTTCAACAAGCGCTACGGCACCCGCGGCAAGAAGTGACCTGAGCGTCGACGAGGGCGATCGCCAGGGCCGCCTCCGGAAGCTGAAGCTAGCAGCCCTCGTCCGGGACCACCTCGGCCGGGACTTTTCGGCGGACGCGGCCTCTCTCGGCGTTGGTGCGGCCCTGGTCGACCATGGAGCCGCCTGGGTGCTGGCCGAGGACGACCCCGCCCGAGCCCTTGGGCCGGCGTTGGCCTGGGCCCGCCGGCGTGGCACAGACGCCCTCCACCTCCTGGCCGAGTCCTCGACCGGGGTGCTGGCCAGGCGGGCGGCGGCCTTCGACTGGCCGATCTCGGTGTGGCATGTCGAGGGCCGCACGTTGCTGCCGGCCATCGCCGAACCGCTGACTCCGCCGCCACCCTCCCGCGCCGAGCACGAGGCGCTGATCCCTGCGATCGCCGATGGTGGCGCCCGGCCCGTGATCGAGCACGGCGTAGTTTTCGGAGAGGTCCGTGGCTTGGAGGTCTGCCGGGTCGTCGACGATTCGGCCACCGGCGCCGTGCGGCTGGAGGTCGGCGTCGGTGTCCACGACCGCGAGGCCTTCGCCCTCATGCACGGCGACGTACCCACGGTCGAGGCGTTGCGCAGGGTCGTCGATGCCGTCACCCGGTACCGCCAGCCCGGCGTCGTCGAGCACCCGCTCAGCCGGCTCGTCCCCGAACGCCTCCTGCGCTGGGAGCTGGAGCAAGAACCTGGCTCGATCGGTCTGGCGTCCCTGGTCGCCACCGAGCCACCGGTCCCGCGGCCGAACGCCAAGGAGCGCATGGCGTGCAGCGCCCTCGGCGCCACCCCCGACGGCGGCCGCGTCGTCGTCGTGTGCTCGGTCGGCGTCGATCTCGACGTCGTCCCGTACGCCGCCGACGCCCGTCTCGCTGCCGCCGACGCCGTGGCGACCTGGGTCGTCGCTCCGGAGCGCGACCTCGTCCCGATCACGGCCGAGCTGACTCAGCTGCTCCATCGCCCGGCCCGCCTCGTCCCGGCGCCCACCGCCATCTGAGCGGGTCGGTACCCTCGCCCAGGTGTCCGGCCCCCTCTCCGATGCGGTGGCCCGTCGCTTGGCGGCGATGGAACAGGAGCACGCCGACCTCGAGGCCCGCCTCTCCGACCCGGCCGTGACCAGCGATCCGGGCGAGCTCCGGCGCGTGACGATCCGCTACCGCCAGCTCGACCCGGTCGTCGCCGCCGCCCGGCGTCGCCGCGACCTGCTGGCCGACTTGACGGCCGGGGCCGAGCTCTTGGACGGCGCCGACGCCGCCGACCGGACGCTCGTCGAGGCCGACGTGGCCGAGACCGAGGCTGCCCTAGTCGGCGTCGACGACGAGCTGCGCGACCTGATGGTGCCGCCCGATCCCTACGCCGGGCGCAACGTCATCGTCGAGATCCGCGGTGCCGAAGGCGGTGAGGAGGCCAACCTCTTCGCCCGCGACCTCTACGACATGTACGTCGGCTACGCCGCCCGCCACGGGATGCGGCTCGAGACGCTCTCCGTCGACCCGAGCGAGCGGGGCGGCATCAACCAGGTCACGTTCGAGGTGTCCGGCGCCGACGCCTGGCCGCGTTTCAAGTACGAAGGCGGACCGCACCGGGTGCAACGGGTGCCGGTGACCGAGAGCCAGGGTCGCATCCACACGTCGGCGGCGACCGTGCTCGTGCTGCCGGAAGCGGACGAGGTCGAGGTCCAGATCGACGACAAGGACATCCAGGTCGACGTCTTCCGTTCCAGCGGGCCCGGGGGCCAGAGCGTCAACACGACCGATTCGGCCGTGCGCATCACCCATCTGCCGACCGGGATCGTGGTGTCGATGCAGGACGAGCGCAGCCAGTTGCAGAACCGTCTGCGGGCGATGCAGGTGCTGCGGGCACGCGTCCTCGAGGCGGCCGAGCGGGAGCGGGCCGCGGCCGCGTCGACCGAGCGCCGCGCCCAGGTCGGCGGGGGCGGGCGGGGCGAGAAGATCCGCACGTACAACTTCAAGGAGAACCGGGTCACCGATCACCGCATCGGGTTCACGATCTACCAGCTGACCGACGTGCTCGCCGGCGGCCTCGACCCCGTCGTCGACGCGCTCCAGGCCGACGAGCGAGCCCGCCAACTCGCCGACGGCGACTGACGTCATGGCCGCCGACGGCCCCATCACCTGGCGCGCGCTGCTGGCCGCCACCGAGCGCCTGGTGGGGGAGCGCCCGGCGGCGCGGTGGCTGTGTGAGGTCGCCTCCGGAGCCGACCGGATCGACGAGGTGCTGGCCGAGGCGGCCACCGCGAGGATGGTCGCCCACCTCGACGCGATGGTCGAGCGCTACCGGGCGGGGGAACCGTTGGCGTACGTGCTGGGACGCTGGTCGTTCCGCCGCCTCGACCTGGCCGTCGACCGGCGGGTGCTGATCCCCCGGCCGGAGACCGAGGTCGTGGCCGGCGTGGCGATCGAGCTCGCCCGGGCGTTCGACCGGCCGATCACGGTGGCCGACCTCGGCACCGGGTCGGGCGCCATCGGCTTGGCCCTGGCCGACGAGCTGCCGGCCGACGGCGTCACCATCTGGCTGACCGACGCCTCGACCGATGCCCTGGCTGTGGCCAGGGCCAACCTGGCTGGCATCGGCCGGCGGGCCGCCAACGTGCGCATCGCCGAGGGCGACTGGTTCGATGCCCTACCACCCGGCACGTCGCTCGACGTCGCCGTGGCCAACGCGCCCTACGTCGCCACGGCCGGCCCGCTCGACGCGTCGGTGCGCGACTGGGAACCGCCCGGCGCGCTGTTCGCCGGTGACGACGGCCTCGACGACGTCCGCCGGATCGTGGCCGCCGGACCGGCGTGGCTGCGCCCCGGCGGCTGGCTCGTGCTCGAGATCGGCGCCGACCAGGGGCGGGCGGTCGAGCAGCTGCTGGGCGACGGCAGCTACACGGACGTCGAGATCCGCCCCGACCTCGCCGGCCGCGACCGCGTCGCCCTCGCCCGCCGAGTAGGGGCGGGGCTCAGCCGAAGCGGACAGCGATATCGCTGAGGATGCCCTCCTCGGCCTCGGTGGCGTCGTCGCCGACGATGTCGCGGGCGGCTGAGAACAGGGCCGCGCGCAGGACGCGGGAGGTGATGCGGCCGTCGATGTCGTCGAGCAGCACCGTCACCTCGTCCTTGGCCCAGGCGTTGCGGGCGGCGGCCATCGCCGGGCCGAGATACTGCTCGAAGGAGAAGGCGGCGCCCCGCCAATCCTCGCTCAGCTCGCGCAACACGCCGAGCTCGTCGTCGCCGAGGTGGTGATCGGCCAGCATCACGAGGGCGAGCAGCTCGAGGGCGGCCATGTGCTCCCGATCGGCCGTGGCGTGGACGGCCACCCCCTCGTACAGGTCGCTGAGCCGTTCCTCCATCAGGGCGCACCGTAGTCCGGCGCTTCGATGCGCAGAGCACGACGGAGGAAATCGAGCTGATGGCGCAGCAGGTGGTCGGCGACCACTTCCTGCGGGGTCATGTGGGTGATCCCAGCCAGCGGCAGGACCTCGTGCGGGCGTCCGGCCGCCAACAACGCCGACGACAGCTGCAGCGTGTGGGCGGCCACCACGTTGTCGTCGGCCAGCCCGTGGATCAGCAGCAGCGGTCGGCTCAGCTGTTCGGCCAGCGGCAGCAGCGAGTTGGCCTCATACACGTCGGGCCGCTCGGCGGGATCACCGAGATAGCGCTCGGTGTAGTGGGTGTCGTACAGGCGCCACTCGGTGACCGGCGCCCCGGCAATGCCGGCGTGGAACACGTCGGGGCGGCGCAGCACGGCCAGGGCGGCCAGGTAGCCGCCGAAGCTCCAGCCGCGGATGGCGACGCGCTCGAGGTCGAGCACGCCGTGCTCGTCGGCGGCCGCGTGCAGCGCGTCGACCTGGTCCTCCAGCACGCCGGTCGCCAGGTCGAGGTGGACGTCACGCTCCCACGCCGAGCCTCGCCCGGGTGTGCCTCGCCCGTCGGCGACGACGACGGCGAACCCCTGGTCGGCGAACCATTGCGAGGCGAGATGGGCGTTGTGGGCGCGCACGACGCGTGGACCGTGGGGGCCGCCATAGGGATCGAGCAGGACCGGGAGCGGCGCGCCGTCATGATCCGGTGGCAGCAGGACGGCCGTGGCGATCCGCCGCGTCCCGAGGAAGCTGAGGCGCACGTCGGCCCGCCGCGTCGGCGTCGCCGCCTGCGACGTCAACTCGATGCCGTCGAGCGTCTCCCACTGCCCGCCCGGCTCGGCCAACGTCGCGGTGCGGACCACGACCGTGCCCCCGCCGGCGGCGACCTGGTGAACCCCGGGCTCGTCGGTCACGTTGGTCAGCTCGCCGTCGTAGCGCCACACCTGCACATCGGTGGCGTCGTCGAGCTGGTTGGCGAGAAACAGCACCCCGCGCCCGTCGACGGTGGCGACGGCACGGACCTGGAGGTCGGGTGGCGTCACCGCCTCGCCGTCGACGAGCAGCCGCCGCGCCCCGTCGCGGTCGGCGCACGTGACCAACGAGCCGTCGGGACGCAGGCGGGGCACGCCGGCGACGAGCTCGACCCACCGCTCGTCGTCGTCGGCGAAGCGCACATCGGTGGCGCCCGTCGTCGGGTCGACGTCGAGGACGTGGAGCCGCCGTTGGTCGCGCGACTGGACGGTGGCGATCAGCCCGGCCGATGACCACTGCACGTCGGCCAGGTACTCGAAGCCGGCCCGGTCCCATTCGACGTCGACGACCGTGCCGTCGAGTCCGATGATGTGCAGCGTGACCTCGGCGTTGGGGGTGCCGGCGGCGGGATAGGCCAGCGTGGTCGGAGGCCGGCTCGGATCGGCGGGGTCGTTGAGATGCCACCGAGTCACCCCGCTCGTGTCGACTCGGGCGACGGCCACCCGCTCGCCGTCCGGGCTCCACCAGTACCCCCGGAACCGGTGTATCTCCTCGGCGGCGATGAAGTCGGCACTGCCCCACGAGATGGCCTCGGGCTCGTCGTCAGCGCCGGCGAGCAGGCCGCTGCGACCGTCGAGCTCGGCCAGGCGGAGCTGGCGCCCACTGACGTAGGCAACACGCCGCGCCGTCGGGTCGGGGCGGGGGTCGAACACCGGTCCGTCGACGGCGAGCTCTCGGGACGAGCCGGAGATCAGCCCGCCGACGAACAGTCGCCCAGCGAGCGCGAAGGCGGCGACGGTGACGTCGGCGTCGGTAGCGAAGCCGGTGACGCCGCCGGCGCCCTCGCGGGCGCGCTCGCGGCGGGCGCGCTCCTCGGGCGGGAGGTCCGCGTCGTCGCCCTCGTCGAGTAACACGCCCGGATCGGCGACGAGGCGCTCGTCGCCGGTGGCCGCGTCGACGACCCACAGGCAGTTGACGGCGTCGGTGCCGCCGCGGCTGCGCAGGAAGACGATGCGCCGCCCATCCGGCGACACGACGACGTCGCGGGGCTCGCCGAGCGTGTAGCGCTGGGTCCGGGCCGACTCGCGCGGATAGCTGTCCTCGTCCGTCACGACCCTGAGACTGTCACGCCGACGGCACGAGTCGCTCAGACGTGGAGGGTGCCGGACTCGTCGAGGGTGACCTCCGTGCCGACCCACTCGCCGTCGAGCAGCGCGCTGGTGACGTCGTCGGCCCCCGATGTGGCCCAGGCGCGTCGGCCGTCGGCCAGGCGGCAGGTGGCGATCGCCAACTCGGGCTCGCCGTCGCGTTCGTGCATCACGGTGTACGCCTCGATCGTCGCCGGACCGGCGGCATCGGCCGGGGTGGCCAGCGTCCGCGACACCAGCGCGTCGACCTCGTCCTGCGGCGACTCGTGGCGGAACGGCGACGGCGGTGGCTCGGTCGAGTACACGCCGAACGCATGCTTGGTGGCATAGCCGCCGTTGCCCCACACCAGGCCCGGCTCACCGGCTCGCTCGCGGAGGTCACCGACGACGGTGGCGATGGCATGCATCACGTAGTTGTTCCATGGCCCGCCGGCGAAAGCCAGCCCGCCGGTGCGGGTGAGCTGGCGCTCGATGTCGAAGCCGAGCGACGCCGCCCCGAGCTGCACTGCCGATGGGAAGCACGAGTACAGGTCGACGACGTCGACGTCGTCGATGCCGATGCCGGCGAGCTCGAGCACCCGCCGCCCGCCGGCCACGACGGCCGGCGTCTCGGCGAACGTGTCTCGGTTGGAGACGAAGGGATGCTCGTGACAGTCGGTGCCGGCGTGCGGGAAGACCCAGCGGTCGCCGGCCACACCCCACGCCTCGGCCCGCTCGACCGTGCACAGCAGCACCGCGGCCGCCATGTCGACGTCGTTGTTGGAGTTCATGTACTTGCGATACGGCGCCCCGATCATCCGGTTCTGCGGCGTCACCGTGGCGATCTCCGTCGGCGACCTGGCCTCGCGGCTCCAGGCGTACGGGTTGTCGGCGGCCACGGTGGAAAAGCGCGACCACAGCTCGGCGATGCGGGCGACGTGGTCGGCGGGGTCACGCCCGGCCGCGGCCCGCAGGGCGGTCTCGAACAGCGGATAGATCTGCACGGGCAGATAGACGCCGCGGTCGGCCTCGTCCGGGTGGGTCATCTCGAGGTCCCGGCCCAGCGCCACCGGCGGGTGGTCGGCTGGGGCTTTCTCCCAGTCGAGAATGGCGCCGGCCTTGCGGGCCCGCATGCGGGTTCGCCAGGCTTCCCCGCCGACGAGAACGGCGGAGTCCAGGCGGCCGTCGAGCAGGTCGCTCGACGTCGTGTTGACGAGTGTCTGGGGCGTGTTGCCCCCGGCCGTCGTGTAGGCGAGCTCGGGCGGGTCGAGGCCCAGGCGCTGGGCGATGACCCAGCCTGGGTTGCCGTAGCGCCACGACAGCGAGCTGACGACGCGCAACGAGTCGACGGCCGGCGGTCCGTCCAGCCCGGCGTCGCCGGCCGCGGCCCGCACCGCCTCGATCATCAGGCCAGCCGGGTCGATGGCGTCGTCGAGCCCCTCGGCGCGGTGGAGGAACTGGCCGACGCCGACGATGACGGGCGTGCGGGGGTCCAGCGCCACGAGCCGCACCCTAGGATCCGACCGTGCCCCGGATCGCCATCGGCGCGGACCACGCCGGTTACGAGCTGAAGTCCCACTTCGTCGAGATCCTGCGGGCCGACGGTCACGACGTCGACGACCTCGGCACCGACTCGACCGAGCCGGTCGACTACCCGCTCTACTGCGCCGCCGTCGGGCGGGCCGTGCGCGACGGCGACGCCGAGCTCGGCATCGTCCTCGGCGGCAGCGGCCAGGGTGAGCAGCTCGCCGCCAACAAGGTCCGGGGGGTGCGGGCCGCCTTGTGCAACGACTTGTACACGGCCCGCATGGCGCGCGCCCACAACGATGCCAACGTGCTGTCGATCGGCGCGCGGGTCGTCGGGACCGGCGTGGCCGAGGAGGTCCTGCGCACGTTCCTGGCGACCGAGTTCGAAGGCGGCCGCCACGCCCGTAGGGTCGCCATGCTCACCGCTCTCGAGACCGAGTTCTGACCGCCGCTCGGCCGGCTACAGCGTGAGCCCGGGATACAGGGGGTTGGCGTCGAGCAGTTCGCTGGACGCGGCGCGGACCCGTTCGGCCACGCCGTCGGCGAGGGTGTACTTGGCCTTCGACGCCTGACCTTTCGACGTCGACGCCGGAGTCGTGGCCGCCAGGACGTCGACGATCAGCTCGGCCACCCGGTCGAACTCGGAGCCGCCGAAGCCGCGCGTCGTCAACGCCGGCGTGCCGATGCGGATGCCGCTCGTGTACCAGGCGCCGTTGGGGTCGCTGGGAATCGAGTTGCGGTTGGTGACGATTCCGGCGTCGAGCAGGGCCGACTCGGCCTGGCGCCCGGTCAGGCCGAACGGTGCCACGTCGAGCAGCACGAGGTGGTTGTCGGTTCCGCCCGTGACGAGGCGGACGCCGCGGCGGGCCAGGCCATCGGCCAGCGCCTGGGCGTTGTCGGCGATCGCCTGGGCGTAGTCAGCGAAGTCGGGCCGGCGAGCCTCGGCGAGGGCAACCGCCTTGGCCGCCATGACGTGGCCGAGCGGGCCGCCGAGGACCATCGGGCAGCCCCGGTCGACGGCCGGCGCGTACTCGGGGTCGGCCAGCACGAGACCGCCACGAGGCCCACGCAGCGACTTGTGCGTCGTCGTCGTGACGATCTGGGCGTGGGGGACCGGGTCCTCGTCGCCGGTGAAGACCTTGCCCGCGACGAGCCCGGCGAAGTGGGCCATGTCGACCATCAACGTCGCCCCAACCTCGTCGGCGATCTCGCGCATCGTGGCGAAATTGACGCGCCGGGGGTAGGCGGAGTAGCCGGCGATGAGGATCAGCGGCCGGAACTCGCGAGCGGCGGCGGCCACCCGGTCGTAGTCGAGCAGTCCGGTCTCGGGGTCGGTCCCGTAGCTGCGCTGGTGGAACATCTTCCCTGAGATGTTCGGTCGGAAGCCGTGGGTGAGGTGGCCGCCGGCGTCGAGGGACATGCCCAGCATGCGTTGATTGCCGAGCTCGTGGCGGAGCGCCTCCCAGTCCTGCTCGGACAGGTCGTTGACGTGATCGACACCGGCGCCAGCGAGCGCGGCCGCCTCGACGCGGGTGGCCAGGATGGCCCAGAACGCCACCAGGTTGGCGTCGATGCCCGAGTGCGGCTGGACATACGCGTGCTCGGCGCCGAACAGCTCGCGGGCGTGCTCGGCGGCGACGGCCTCAACGGTGTCGACGTTCTGGCAGCCGGCGTAGAAGCGGTGACCGATCGTTCCTTCGGCGTACTTGTCGCTCAGCCAGCTGCCCATCGCCAGCAGCACCGCCGGCGAGGCGTAGTTCTCGCTGGCGATCAGCTTCAGCGAGGACCGTTGGTCAGCCAGCTCGGCGCGCGTGGCGGCGGCGATGCGCGGTTCGACGGCGGCGATCACGTCGAGCGCCGACCGGTAGGCGGTGCTCGCCGCGACTGCGAGGTCGGGGGCGTCGCCGGGAGCGGGTTTCGTCGCCACGTCGGTCATGCCGTGGACCCTACTGGTGTACGTAGGCTCGGGGCCCGTGCCGACGACGGGTGATTACCTCCTCGTCGGTGCTGTCGCCGGCATCGTCACGTTCGCCTGCACGCCACTCGTCAGCCTGTTCGCGCGGTGGCGCGGGTGGCTGTATCAGCCGAGCGATCGGACCGTCCACACCAAGCCGATGCCCGACATCGGTGGGTTGGCGATGTTCGTCGGGTTTCTCGCCGCCCTCGGCACGGCCCGTCTGCTCGACCGCTTCGACCCGTTGTTCGCCCGCAACTCGGAGCCGGTCGGCATTGCCGCCGCCGCCGCCATCGTGATCGCCGTCGGCCTCATCGACGACGTGCGCGGGCTGTCGCCGCCGGCGAAGGTCACCGGCACGCTGGCGGCCGGGCTCGCCCTCGTGTGGTTCGGCGTGACGATGTACTACTTCCGCATCCCGTTCCTCGGCACGTTCTTCCTCGCCGACGACTGGGTGCCCCTGATCACCGTGCTGTGGCTGCTCGGGATGACCCAGGCGATCAACTTGATCGACGGCCTCGACGGGTTGGCGGCCGGCATCGTGGCCATCGCCGGCGCCGCCTTCTTCCTCTACAGCCAACGTCTTGCCGACCTCGACCTACTGCGCCAACCGAACTTCGGACCGATGGTGGCGATCATCGCCGTCGGCGTCTGCCTCGGCTTCCTGCCGCACAACTTCAACCCGGCCCGGATCATCATGGGCGACTGTGGGGCGCTGCTGCTCGGGCTGTTGATGGCCGTGTCGACGAGCGTCGTCGGCGGCCGGGCCGACCCGAGCGACGAGGCCTTCGTCGGCCAGACGTTCTTCTTCCTCGCCCCGCTGGTGCTCCCGTTGTTCATCCTCGGTGTGCCCGTGCTCGACTTGCTGTTCGCCATCGTCCGCCGGGCGACGCGCCGGCGCGCCTTCGACGTGGCCGACAAGGAGCACCTCCACCACCGGCTGATGAACCTTGGCCACGGGCACCGGCGCAGCGTCGTCATTCTGTGGGCGTGGACGGGCCTGCTCTCGGGCTTCGTGCTCTATCCGATCCTCTCGGGCGACAACCCGACGTACCTGCCCTTCGGGATGGGCGCGATCGGGATGTTCCTCTACACCGTGCTGCATCCCAGCGTTCGACGCCGCCGCGCCGACGGGCGCTGACGCTCGGACAGGGAGGTTGGCTGGGGCTGCCGCCCGCAGCCCCGCCAACCCCCTCAGTCAGGGTCGGCCGCCACCCCTGACGAAGAGCCGGACGCCGTCTCCGTCCGTGGCTCGACGAGCTGCTCGAGGGCACGGAGCAGATCGAACCGGCCCTGAAAGGCCGCCCCGACCTGCGTGGTCTCGTCGATGACGAGGCCGGACCACGCTCGCTTGAACTGGATCGTCACCCGCACCGGAGCAAGCTACGCCGGCGACCTCATTCGGCACATCCGTAGAAACCCGCAATCTGAGGACCGACGACTACGTACTCCGGACGACCTCGGACGGGGGCGGCGTCCAGCGGTTGGCCAACTCGGTGCGCGAGCGCACGCCGAGCTTGGCGTAGATGCGGGCCAGGTGTGATTCGACGGTGCGGACGCTGACGAACAGGGCCTGGGCCGCCTCCCGGTTGGTCCGACCGGCGGCGACGAGCTCGGCGACGGCGGCCTCGGTCGCCGTCAGCTCGGCGTCGCGGCGATGTGGTTGCAGTCCACAGGCGGCCAGTTCGCGCTCGGCGCGGGCCCGGAACGGCGCTGCGCCCAGCGCCGTGAAACGCTCGATCGAGGCCTCGAGCAGCTCGGCGGCGGCGCGCCGCCGGCCGCGGCGGCGAGCGAAGGAGCCGGCGGCCAGCTCCAAGCGCGCCCGTACGAACGCGCCGGCGGCAAGCGGGCTCTCGTCGAGTCCGGCGCGGAACGCCCGCTCCGCCTCCTGCTCGTCGCCCCGGGCGTCGGCGAGCACCCCAGCGGCCCGCAATGCCCCAGCCCGTACGTGGGCGCCGCCCCCGCGCTGGCGAGTGCCGAGGCGCTCCAACTCGCGGCTGGCGGCCTCGAGATTGCCGGCGGCGACGTGGGCCTCGACCAGGTCGGCCCGCCAGGGCTGGACGCCCTCCGGGAGCGAGAGCGCTTCCAGCAGATCGGAGAACGGCTGCAGGGTGGCCACGACGGCGGCGGGATCGCCCTCGGCGATGGCGACGCGGGCGGTGCCGGCCGTCACCCACAGCCAGGCGGACATGTTGTTGGTGGCCGTGAGCGCCGCCGTGGCGAGTTCGAGATGGCGGCGCGCGGCGGCCCCCTCGCCCCGGCCGGCGAGCACGAAGGCGGCGACGGCGTGAGCCATCGGGGCCGAGAGCAGGTGCTCGGCGTCGTCGAGATCGCGGATCAGGTCGAGGCTTCCTGCGAGGGCCCGGTCCCAGTAACCGCGCCGATACTCGACGTCGGCCAGCGAGTACCTCGCCCCGGCCGTCGTCAGCAGCGGGGTCCCGGGTCCGCAGCTGTCGACGGTCGCGGCGAGGAGGTCGGCGGCCTCGTCGAGGCGGCCGTCCCACAGGCACAGGGTGCCGCGGGCGTGCAGCGCGTCGGAGCGGGCGGCGCCGTCGCCGAGCCGTCCGGCCCAGCCGCTGACCTCGTCCAGCCCGGCGGCGAGGTCACCGTCGAGCGCCCACGCCGAGGCCAGCATGGCGTGGGCATGGCCGGTGTCGCCACCGGTGCGGTGGGCGTGGCGGAGGGCGCGGCGGGCCCACTCGCGAGCCTCTTCCCCGCGCCCGGCCATGGCGGTGATCGACGCCCGGAGCCCCGCGGCGCGCGCCGCCACGTCGTCGTCGGTGGCGTCCGCCCATGCCGCCCGCAGGGCGCGTGCGGCGGTGGCGTGGTCGCCGACCAGCAGTGCCAGCTGCCCGCGGACGAGCTGTTCCAATGCCGTCGGCGGGGACGGCACGCCGGCCAGTAGCTCGGTCGCCGCGGCGGCATCGCCGGCCGCCACCAGTCGGTCGGCGGCGCGCAGCCGAGCTTCGATCCTCTGCCCGCCCGGAGGGAGCACGCGGGCCGCTTCGAGCAGCAGTTCGACGGCGACCAGATCCCAGCCTCGGCGCAGCACGTCGGCGGCCCGGGCCGACGCCTCGGCCCCGAGCTCGGCGTCCTGGCCGATGACGGCCCGGAGTCGGTGCAGCAGGGCGCGGTCGGGATCGTCGACGACGGCGGCCGCCCGTCGATGGAGCTCGCTGACGCGTCCCGGGTTGAGATCGTCGAGCACCGCCGATCGGAACAGCGGGTGGGCGATGGCGACGACCTGGTGGCCGGCGCGCCGCTCGTAGCGCAGCAGCCCGCGGTCGATCGCCTCGATCAATGGTTCGTCGACCGGGTCGACGGCGGCCACCGCTGCCGCGACCGTCGGCTCGATCGGCACGCCCAGGACGGCGGTGGCCGTCACGAGGGCGGCGGCCGCCGGCGTGCACGAGGTCAGCCGCCCGACGACCAACGAGCTGAACGACCGCGGCGCCGGCAGGTGGTCGATGCCTTCGCTGAACGCATGCGGATCGAGTTCGTCGGCGAGCAACACGGTGGCCAGCGGGTTGCCGCCGGTGTGGTCGTGGAGGCGAACGGCGGCACGGGCGCCGACGGGCGCGCCGGTGCGCTGGCGGGCGAGGTGGGCCAGGTCGCGTGGGGACAGCCCGGTCAGCGAGATACGGCGGCCGTGACCATCACGTATCAGCCGCTCAAACGGGTCGAGGGCGGGGGCGCCGGGCCGCGTGATGAGGGCCAGCACGACGGCGCGCCGGCGGGCCCGCCGGAAGGCGAACGTGAGCGCCTGGATCGACGCCAGGTCGGCCCACTGGGCATCGTCGACGACGACGAGCAGCGGCGGCGGCGGGTTGACCTCGTCGACGGCGTCGAGCAGCCGTTGACCGATGACCACGGGATCCGGGCGATCGTCACCGCGGGCGAGCACGGAGGCCGGACGCATGCCGGCCGCCTCGGCGTCGCGCTGCAGTTGCTCGATGATCCCGAAGTCGAGGTGCTGCTCGATGTCCTCCCCGCGGGCCCACAGGCGGGCGCACCCGGCCGGCAGCAGGCAGTTGAGGGCGCGGGCGAGCGCCGATTTGCCGATGCCGGCATCGCCGTCGATCAACAGCAACTGGGCGCGACCGGTGGCGGCCAGCTCGATCGCGCCGCGCAGGATCGCCAGCTCCTCGTCCCGACCTACGAGCTCGTTGCTGCTCACAGCCCCACGATCGCAGATTTCTGGGACATGACCTTTCAGGGCATTGCCTCGGGCGGAGCGCGTGCGGTAGCTTGTTCTCGCGTTCACAAGCTCGATCGAGCGACGTGCACGATCATCCCGCCGCCATGAAGTTCTCTCCTCCCGCCACTCGAACGATCGCCAGCAGCGAATCGCTGGGGGGGACGGACGCGGCGCTGACCGTTGCCCTGTTCCTCGGCGCCGGGTACCTGCTCGACCGCTGGCTCGGTACGGCACCGTGGTTCCTGATCGGGCTTTTCCTCCTCGCCGCCGTCGGGCTGTTCATGAAGCTCCGCCACCAGTACGAGGCCCGGATGGCGCAGCTCGAGGCCGAGCGGCGCGGCACGCCAGCGGGGACCACGCGGCGATGAGCGACGCACCGAGCCATCTCGCCACCCGCTTCGAGGGCCCCGCCCCCGAGGTCGAGGTGACGACCGACATGGTCAAGCGCGGCCTCATCGTCGCCCCGGTGGTGGTGGCGATCTGCGCAGTCATCTGGGGCGGTGACGGCGCGTGGTCGGGCGCCTACGGCATCGCCATCGTCCTCGCCAACTTCGCCGTCGCCGCCGGGCTGGTGGCGATGACGATCCGGATCTCGCTGACGGTGATGATGGCGGCCGTCTTGTTCGGCTACCTGCTCCGCCTCGGGCTCATCTTCCTCGCCGTGTACGCGGTCAAGGACGCCGGATGGATTTCGCTCCCCGCCCTCGGAGCGACCATCATCGTCACCCATCTCGGACTGCTCGTCTGGGAGCTCAAGTACGTCGCCCTCTCCCTGGCCTATCCGGGCCTCAAGCCGCTGAGGTAGATCCCCCATGCTCGCCCTCGACTTCCCGCCGATCAACGAAGTCATCCGTTGGAAAGACCTGTTCCCGACGTTCAACAAGGTCGCCCTCATCGCCTGCCTGGCGGCGTTGATCGGCAGCGCCATCTACATTCTCGCGGCGCGCCGCGACCCGATGGTCGCCCCGAAGGGGGCTCGCAACCTCGCCGAGACGGGCGTCGAGTTCATCGAAGAGCAGATCGTGATGCAGACGATGGGCCGGGAGGGTCTCGGCTGGACGCCGTTCCTGCTCACGCTGTTCATCTTCGTCTACCTGTGCAACCTGCCCGGGATCATCCCGATCCTGCAGATGCCGGCCACGGCGCGCATGGCCTTGCCGCTGTTCCTCGCGCTCATCGTGTGGATCACTTACAACGTCGTCGGCTTCAAGCACAACGGAGCCGGCTACCTGACGGGGATGTTGTGGCCGCGCAACGTGCCGGTCGCCATGCGGCCGCTCGTCGGGCTGATCGAGTTCCTCTCCAACATCGTGCTGCGCCCGTTCAGCCTGGCCGTCCGACTGTTCGCCAACATGCTCGCCGGGCACATGCTGCTCGTCACGTTCGCCCTCTTGACGAACGCCATGCTCTTCGCCGAGACCAAGCAGATCCTGCTCAAGCCGATGTCGATCCTGCCCTTCTTCATGCTGCTGTTCCTGACGGTGTTCGAAGTCCTCGTCGGATTCCTGCAGGCCTACATCTTCACGATCCTCACCGGGGTCTACATCGGTCTCGCCGCCCATCCCGAGCACTGACGCCCGGGCCGCGCCTCAATCTCCACCACCACACCAGCAACTACAGGAGCCTCACCACCCATGGAATCGCTCGCCCTTCTCATCGCCGTGGAAGAAGGTCTCGCGGCCGACGACCAGAAGGCGGCCAACGCGGCCATCGGCGCCGGATTTGCCTACGGCCTGGCGGCCATCGGCCCCGGCATCGGCATCGGCTACGTGGTCGGCAAGGCCATCGAGGCGATGGCCCGCCAACCAGAGGCCGCCGGCATGGTCCGCACCACGATGTTCCTCGGCATCGCCTTCACCGAGGCGCTGGCCCTGATCGGCTTCGTGGTCTTCATCCTCCTCGGCCTGTAAGGGACGACCGTGGACATCGTCACCGTGGCCCGCGAGGGCTCGGACGGGCTGGTGGTGCGCTTCGCCCCTGCCGAGCACGCGCTCGGTCCCCGGCCGCGCACCGAGGACGAGGAGGGAACGGCCGAGACCGAAGAGGGTCCGAGCCCGATCGCCCCCGAGGCCAAGGAGCTGTTGTGGGGCCTCGGGGCGTTCCTCGTCTTCCTGGTGCTCATGCGCCTGTACCTCGTCCCCAAGGTCAGGCAGGGGATGCAGGCCCGCTACGGCAAGATCCGCGCCGACCACGAGGCCGCCGACGCGACGCGCCAGACGGCCCAGGGCGAGGTGGCCGACTACGAGGCCCAGCTGGTGGCCGTGAAGGCGGACGCCAACGCCCGCATCGACGCCGCCCGCCAGCAGCTGGAACAGGAGCGAGCCGACCGCATCGGCGAAGCCAACGCGGCGATCGCCGAGCGTCGCTCGGCCGCGGCCGCCGAGGCTGAAACGGCGCGCGCCGCCGCCCGCGAGAGCGTCGCCGACGCCGTCGTCTCCGTCGCCGGGCGCACCGTCGAGCTGAGCACGGGGCGGCGCCCCGACGACAACGCGCTCCGCGCCGCCGTCACCGACGTGATGAGTGCGGGGGTCCGCTCATGAAGTTGTTCTCCGGGATGCTGGTCGCCACCGAGGAGGGCGTGGAGGCCACCGAGTCCCACCACTGGCTCTGGCCGGAGGGCTACGAGATTGCCTTCGGCGGGATCGCGTCGATCATCATCTTCGCCCTCCTCTTCTGGAAGGTCGGGCCGCTCGTCAAGAAGGCGATGGCGGCGCGCACCCAGCGGGTCCAAGACGAGCTCGACACCGCCGCCGCCGACCAGTCCGCCGCCGATGCCGAGGCCCAGCAGATCCTCGCCGCCAAGGGCGATATCGGCGCCGAGCGCTCGCGCCTGCTGGCCGACGCCGACACGCGGGCCGAAGCGCTGGTCGTCGAGGGGCGGGCTCGCCTCGACCAGGAGATCGCCGAGCTGCACGCCAAAGCCGACGCCGACATGGCGGCGGTGATGAACCGGGGCAGCGACGAGTTGCGCGCCGAGATCGCCCGGCTGGCCTCGGAAGCGGCCGAGCAGCTCGTCACCGGCGGCCTCGACGAGGCAGCTCACCAGGATCTCATCGAGTCCTTCATCCAGCGAGTGGGAGCGAGCTCATGAACGACGGTCAGATCGACGGATACGCCCGAGCGCTGTTCGAGGTCGCCCGGGCCGAGGGCACGCTCGACGAGGTCGAAGACGAGCTGTTCCGTTTCGCCCGTTCCTACGAGTCCAGCGACGAGTTGCGTAACGCGCTCACCGACGACGCCATCCCGCCGAGCAAGCGCCAGGCGATCGTCGAGGATCTGCTCGGCGGTAAGGCGACGCCGAGCACCGTGCAGTTGATCTCGATGGTCGTCGGGTCGGGCCGCAGCGGCGACCTGCCGGCGATCATCGACCGGATGGTGGAGCGCGCCGCCGGGGCCAAGGACCTCGCCGTCGCCGAAGTGCGAACGGCGGTCGCGCTGACCGACGACCAGCAGGGCCGCTTGCGCGCCGCGCTGGCCAATGCCACCGGCAAGGCCGTCTCGCTGAAAACGGTCGTCGACCCCTCCGTGCTCGGCGGCATCCGTGCCACCGTGGGCGACACCGTCATCGACGGTTCCGTCCGCACCCATCTCGACCAGTTGAAGAGCCGCCTCTAAAGGACGCATGCCCCATGGCTGAACTGACCATCTCCGCGGCCGACATCGCCGCCGCCCTGAACCAGAACCTCGACGGCTTCGAGCCGTCACTCGAGGCCCGCACCGTCGGCCGGGTCGCCGAGGTCGGCGACGGCATTGCCCGCGTGTCGGGCCTGCCCGACGCGGCGGTGAACGAGCTGTTGGAGTTCGACGACGGCACCATCGGGTTGGCCCTCAACCTCGACGAGTCGTCGATCGGCGCCGTTGTGCTCGGTGACGTCGAGGGCATCCAGGAAGGCCAGCCGGTGAAGTCCACCGGCCGGATCCTGTCGATTCCCGTCGGCGACGGCGTGCTCGGGCGCGTCGTCAACGCGCTCGGCGAGCCGGTTGACGGTCAGGGCGAGCTGGTCGGCACGCAGCTGCGGCGGATGGAGATCCAGGCGCCCGGCATCATGGGCCGCCAGCCCGTGAGTGAGCCGCTGCAGACCGGCATCAAGGCAATCGACTCAATGACGCCGATCGGTCGGGGCCAGCGCGAGCTGCTCATCGGCGACCGCAAGACGGGCAAGACGACGATCGCCGTCGACACGATCCTCAACCAGCAGGGTCAGGACGTGAAGTGCATCTACGTCGCCATCGGCCAGAAGGGCTCGACGGTCGCCCAGACGGTGGAGGTGCTCCGCCAGCACGGGGCGATGGACTACACCGTCGTCGTAGCGGCGCCGGCCGCCGACCCGGCACCGTTCAAGTACCTCGCGCCGTACGCCGGCTGCGCCATGGGCCAGCACTGGATGGAGAACGGCGAGCACGCCCTCATCGTCTACGACGACCTGTCGAAGCAGGCCGAGGCATATCGCCAGATCTCCCTGTTGCTGCGCAGGCCGCCGGGCCGCGAGGCGTACCCGGGCGACGTCTTCTACCTCCACAGCCGCCTCCTGGAGCGGGCCGCCAAGCTGTCCGACGAGAACGGCGGCGGTTCGCTGACGGCGCTCCCGGTGATCGAGACGAAGGCCGGCGACATCTCCGCCTACATCCCGACGAACGTCATCTCGATCACCGACGGCCAGGTGTTCGTCCAGGACAACCTGTTCAAGTCCGGTGTCCGCCCTGCCGTCGATGTCGGCAACTCGGTGTCGAGGGTCGGCGGTGCGGCGCAGGTCAAGTCGATGCGCTCCGTCGCCGGCACGCTCAAGCTCGACCTCGCCCAGTTCCGTGAGCTCGAAGCGTTCGCCACGTTCGGGTCCGAGCTCGACGCGGTGTCGAAGGCCCAGCTGGAGCGGGGCTACCGCCTGGTCGAGTTGCTGAAGCAGCCGTTGAACAGCCCGATGGCGGTAGAGGAACAGGTCGTCGTGATCTTCGCCGGGACCAAGGGGTACCTCGACGACGTGCCCGTGGCCGACGTCCAGCGTTTCGAGTCGGAGCTCCTGGAGCATGTCCGAGGCGGGCACAGCAGCCTGCTCGAGGGCGTCAAGTCCGGCGCCCTGCCCGACGAGCTCGGCGACGTCATCGCCCAGTTCAAGGAGCAGTTCCAGCCCTCGGGCGGCGACCACCAGGCCGATCCGCTGCACACCGATGCCGCCGAGCTGGGCGACGCCCACAGCAACAAGACGCTGGCCACGGAGTAATCGGCGATGGCCGGAGGTCAGGAACGGATCCTGCGGGGGCGCATTCGCAGCGTCCAGGCGACGAAGAAGATCACGCGGGCGATGGAGTTGATCGCGGCGTCGCGGATCGTCAAGGCCCAGCAACGGGTGCAGGCCGCGGTGCCGTACTCGAACAAGATCACCGAGGTCGTCCGCGACCTTGCCGTCGGCGGCGCCGGCGGCGACCTCCCGTTGCTCATCGGGCGGGGCGAGATTCGCCGGACCTGCTACGTCGCCATCACCGCCGACCGCGGCCTGGCCGGCGGCTACAACTCCGGCGTACAGCGCGCCATTGAGGGCGAGATCAAAGCCGGCGCCCAGCGCAACGAGGACTACGTCGTCGTCGCGGTCGGGCGGAAGGCCGAGTCGTACTTCCGCTTCCGCGGTTACTCGATGGGCACGGCCTTCACCGGATTCAGCGACAGTCCCAGCTACGCCAACGCCAAGGAGATCGGCGACCACGTCATCGAACTCTTCAATGCCGGCGATGTCGACCGGGTCGAGCTGATCTACACGCGTTTCATCAGCGCCGGCTCGCAGGAGGTCGTCCAGCGGCCACTCGTGCCGCTGACGATGGAGACGGTCTCCGGCGGCGACGGCCGTCCCGGCGACGGTACGGGCCCGGGCGGTGGCCCGGCGGCGGCCTACGAGTTCGAGCCGGGCCCGGGCGAGATCCTCGACTCGATCCTGCCCCGCTACGTCGAGGCCCGCCTCTACGCCGCGCTCCTCAATGCGGCGGCGTCCGAACATGCCTTCCGCCAGCGGGCGATGAAGGCGGCCACCGACAACGCCGACGAGTTGATCAAGACGCTCAGCCGAGTGATGAACCGGGCTCGCCAGGACTCGATCACGACCGAGATCATGGAGATCGTCGGTGGGGCCGAGGCCCTCGGGGGCGGCCGGGACGACCGCGGCCCCCGGCGCGTCCCCCTCGCCGACATCGAGACGCTGACGACCGCCGCCCTCGACCGCCCGGCAATCGCCGATCCGCACTGACCTGACGTAACAGGAGACACCACCGCCATGACCATGACCGAGAACGCCAAGCGCGACCAGGCCACCTCTGACGGCCGCGTCGTCGGCATCGCCGGGCCCGTCATCGACGTCGAGTTCCCCCGCGGTTCGCTGCCCGAGCTCAACGCCGCCCTCGAGTTCGAGATCCAGGTTGAGGACGAGACGATCAGCGTGTTGGCGGAGGTGGCCCAGCAGCTCGGCGAGGGCCGCGTGCGGGCCATCTGTATGAAGCCGACGGACGGACTGACTCGCGGCACGCCCGTGCGTCACACCGGTCACGGCCTCCAGGTGCCCGTCGGCGAGCAGGTGCTCGGTCATGTCTGGAACGTGTGGGGCGACGCCCTCGACGCCGACAACGCCGAGTTCGCCGACATGGAGCGCTGGGACATCCACCGCGACGCCCCGGCCTTCGACGCGCTGGAGCCCTCGGCGCGCATGTTCGAGACCGGCATCAAGGTCATCGACCTGCTGACGCCGTACGTGGCCGGCGGCAAGATCGGTTTGTTCGGCGGGGCCGGCGTGGGCAAGACGGTGCTGATCACCGAGATGATCAACCGGGTCGCCTCCCAGCACGGCGGCGTGTCGGTGTTCGCCGGCGTCGGCGAGCGCACCCGTGAGGGTACCGACTTGCGCCTGGAGATGATGGAGTCGGGCGTGTTCGAGAAGGCCGCCCTCGTGTTCGGCCAGATGGACGAGCCGCCGGGCGTACGGCTGCGTGTCGCGCTGTCGGCGCTGACGATGGCCGAGTACTTCCGCGACGTCCAGAACCAGGACGTGCTGCTGTTCGTCGACAACATCTTCCGGTTCGTGCAGGCCGGCTCGGAGGTGTCGACGCTGCTCGGACGCATGCCCTCGGCCGTGGGCTACCAGCCGACGCTGGCCGACGAGATGGGCCAGTTGCAGGAGCGCATCACGTCGACCCGCGGTCGGTCGATCACGTCGCTGCAGGCGGTGTACGTACCGGCTGACGACTACACCGACCCGGCGCCGTTCACGACGTTCACCCACCTCGACGCGACGACGGAGCTGTCCCGCCAGGTCGCCGCCCTCGGCATCTACCCGGCCGTGGACCCGCTGGCGTCGACATCGACGATCCTGTCGCCCGAGGTGCTCGGTGACCGCCACTACCAGGTCGCCCGGCGCGTCCAGGAGACGCTGCAGCGCTACAAGGAGCTGCAGGACATCATCGCCATCCTCGGGCTCGACGAGCTGTCCGAGGAGGACCGCCTGATCGTGAACCGGGCTCGCAAGGTGCAGCGCTTCCTGTCGCAGCCGTTCTTCGTCGCCGAAGTGTTCACCGGCCTGAAGGGTGAGTACGTGCCGGTGGCCGAGACGGTCGAGAGCTTCGAGTCGATCGTCAACGGCGACCTCGATGATGTGCCGGAGCAGGCCTTCCTCAACGTGGGCAGCGTCGAGCAGGTGCACGCCAAGGCGAAGAGCCTCCAGGACAGCAACTGATGAACGTCGCCGTGGTCTCACCCGAAGAGGTGCTCTTCGAGGGCGAGGCGACCCAGGTGATCACCCGGACCACAGAAGGCGACGTCGCCTTCCTCGCCGACCACGCCCCGTTCGTGGGCGTGCTCGTCGAGGGCGAGACCCGAGTCTTCGTCAGCGGCGGCGACGTGCGGACGTTCACCCTCGGCGGCGGTTTCGTCGAGGTGTCGAACAACACCGTCAGCATCCTCGCCAGCTGACGTCGGCGCTCCATCCGAGTGTTTGCCGCCATCCGAGGGCTAGGTGAGGGGAGGCCCCGCACGTAGCCCTCGGACCCCCGTCTCGCGCCAAGTGTGCAGCAGGTAGCCGTAGGACAGCCCGGAGCGATCGGGGTGGTCGGCCAACCATCCAGTGGCGAGAGGCTCGGGGAACTCCAGTCGCAGTACGCGTTCGAGGCTCTCCCTGTTCTCGAACTGCCACGCGCTCATCACAGCCGTCGTGGTGGCGCCGTTCTCCGCCCACCAGCGGGTTGGGTAGCCGCCTCGCCCGAACACGGCTGCCCACGGACTGGCGTTCAGCAGGGCAGCGAACTCTCCCCGCTCGTGGTCGTTGTCGTTGTCGATGACCACGAGGGCTCCGCCTGGACGCAGGACTCAGCGCAGTGTCCGGCTCGACACCGATGACGCTCGCCGCATCCGCGTAGCGAGGCAACCAGAACCCGGACCCGCAGCCCAGGTCCACGAGCACCCGTCCCGCCCACGGCTCCTGTCGTTCCAAGGCCTCCCAGAGGACACCGTCCGGATCGATCGCAGCGTTCTCAACCTCGTAGACACCTGGGTCCACGCCCTGGTTGCCGGACTTGATGAAGTCGCTGAGCATCACGCTCGAAGCTTGCCTCGACGCCACCCAAACGCTGGCCCAGGACAGGATGGGGTAGTAGTCCAGGTCGGTATCTGATCAGATACCATGACGGGGATGAATGTGGGTCGGGTGCTCGCCCTGTGTCGATCCCGCGCCGGCTGGTCGTTGCGTCGGCTCGGCGAGCGCGCTGAGACCTCGCACGCCACGTTGTCGGCCTACGAGCACGGCCGGGTCAGCCCAACGATCGACACGCTGGTGCGCATCGCCGCCGCCGCCGGTCAGCGCCTTGAGGTGGCGATGGCACCGCTCGTAGCCGATCCGGTCGAGCGCGGGCTCGAGCTCGAGGCGGTGCTGGACCTGGCCGAGCAATTCCCCGCCCGGCACGACGCCACGCTGCGGATGCCGGTGTTCGGGCCGGTCGATCCCGCCCGCCGCGCTCGACCTGCCGCATGAGGCTGGCCGAGCGCATCGTCGAGCTGCACCACCTGCTCGACCGCGCCGGGCTGCCGCACGCCTTCGGCGGTGCGCTGGCGCTGGCCTGGTGCACGCAGCAGGCCCGCGGCACCATCGACATTGACGTCAACGTCTTCGTGCCCGTCGGCCGCATCGACGATGTGCTTGGCGCGATCGTGCCGCCAGTCGTCTGCCAACCGGCAGATCGCACCCAGCTCGAGCGCGATGGCCAGGCCCGCCTGTGGTGGGACCGCACGCCCGTCGACCTGTTCCTCAACACCACTGCCTTCCACGACGCCGTGGCTGAGCGGATCCGCCACGAGCCATTCGCCGGCGAGGACGTCCCGTTCCTCGGCTGCTCGGACCTGGCGGTGTTCAAGGCGTTCTTCGACCGGACGAAGGATCGGGCCGACTTGGAGGAGATGAACACCGCCGGGACGCTCGACGCCGACCGGGTCATCGGCGTGCTCGCCCGTTACCTCGGCCTTGATGACCCCCGCGTCGCCCGGCTGCTGGCCCTGACCGCCCAGGGGTAGCTTCGGCGCATGGCGCGCTTCCCGTTCCGTTCGGCCCTCGTCACCGGTGCGTCGTCGGGTATCGGCGAGGAGATGACCCGCCAGCTCGCGGCGGATGGCGTGCGCACCGTCGTCGTCGCCCGACGGGCCGATCGCCTGGAGGCGCTGGCCGCGGAGCTAGCGGGCGTCGAGGTGCTGGAGGCCGACCTGCTGACGTCCGACGGTCTAGCGGCGACGATCGAGCGGGTCGTCGACCGGGACCGCCGCCCGATCGACCTCGTCGTCAACAACGCCGGCTTCGGCACGAGCGGCGAGTTCCACACCCTCGAGGCCGACCGCCTGGGGCGTGAGATCGACCTCAACATCGGGGCGTTGACGCGCATCGCTCACGCCGCGCTGGCGACGATGATTCCCCGCCGGCGCGGCTGGCTGCTCAACGTGTCGAGCGTCGCCGGTTTCCAGCCGGCGCCGAAGCTGGCCGTGTACGCGGCGACGAAGGCCTACGTCACCAGCCTCAGCGAGAGCCTGCACAGCGAGGCGAGCAGCGCCGGCGTCAACGTCACGGCGCTGTGTCCCGGCCTCACGAAGACGGAGTTCCAGGACGTCTCCAACACCGAGCACTACCAGTCCCGCGTGCCCGACTTCGCGTGGACCACGGTCGAGGAGGTCGCCGCCGCCGGGCTCGACGGCGTGGCCAAGGGCCGGGCCATCGTCGTGCCCGGCGCCGTCTACAAGGCGCTGGTGACGGCGGGCGGCGTCACGCCGCGCTGGCTCAAGCGAGCCCTCTCCGGCGTCGTCCAACGCGGCTGAACGTCGAAACCCCCGTTCTGCATTGAGCAATCGACCGGATTCCGTCGATTGCTCAAGGCAGAAAGAGCTTCACTCGCCGGTCGTGCCGTCGCTCGGCTCGGCGGCCCGCAGAAGGCCGTGGGCGGCGAGCAGGGCGGGTAGGGCGTTGGCCACCGGCCAGGCACCGTCGGACCAGTTGGACACGACCGTCCACGTCACGTCGGCGGCGGGGTCGTGGTGGCTGCGGGCGGAGATACCCGCGTCGTAGCCCTCCATCTCGATGCCGGGGCCGTCGGCGTCGAGCCAGAACCCGAGGCCGTAGCGGGCACGACCGGTCTCGAAGTCGCCGTTCGGGGCGGTCATCCGCACTACCCACTCGGCGGGAACGATGCGTCCGCCGAGGAACGCTCGCCACACCCGATGGACATCGTCGACCGTCGCGCTCGTGCCCCCGTCGCCGACGCCGAGCAGCGGCAGGTGCAGCGCGTTCGTGCGGGGTCCGGTGGCGTCGAGGTAGCCGGTGGCCAGGTCGGCGGCGGGCGAGTCGCTGCGGGCGAAGCCGAGCGTCGTCGCGCCGGCGGGTCGGCCCACCCGCTCGGCGACGAGGTCGTGGTAGCCGGCGCCGGCGGCCCGCTCGGAGAGAATCGCCAGCACGACGTAGCCACCGTTGTTGTAGACGAACGACGTCCCCGGCGGCGACGTCTGGGGGTGACCGTCGAGCACGGCGAGGTAGGCCTCGGCCGAATCGAGCCGGTGCACCGGCACGGCCAGTACGTAGTCGGCGATGCTCTCGACAGCGTCTTCGTCGAGGTAGTCGCCGATGCCGGAGCGATGGGCGAGCAGTTGCTCGATCGTTACGGCGTCGTCGATCATCGGAAGGTCGTCGCCGAGCAGCGAGCGAGCTGTCGTCGTCAACGACAGCGTGCCGTCGACGACCAGCGACACGACCGTCATGGCCGTGAACGTCTTCGTCACGCTGGCCAGCGCGAGGCGGGTGTCCTGCGTCAGCCGCCGGCCGCTGGCCCGGTCCGCCAGCCCGAACGCGGCCGCCAGCACGGTCTCGTCGCCGCGATCGACCCGCACGACGCCACTGAACGCGTGGGCCTCGGCGAGTGCCGTGATCTCGTCGGCGAGCTCCATCAGGTGTAATCGACGTCGCTGTAGGTCTGCAGCTTGTCGATCTGGTGATGGGCCTTGATCCGCCGTACCGTGCCGCTGCGCGAGCGCATGACGAGGCTCTCGGTGGTGATGCCGCGCGAGTCGAAGCGGACGCCGTCGAGCAGCGGACCGTCGGTGATACCGGTGGCGGCGAAGAAGCAGTTGTCCCCGGCGGCCAGATCGTCGGTGGTGAGGACGGTGTCGACGGGACGCCCGGACGCCTCGATGGCCGCTCGTTCCTCGTCGTTCTGGGGCCACAGCCGAGCCTGGATCTCGCCGCCCATGCAGCGCAGCGCGGCCGCCGCGATCACGCCTTCGGGGGTGCCACCGATGCCCATCAAGACGTCGACGCCGCTCCCGAACGAGCCGGCGGCGATGGCGCCGTAGACGTCACCGTCGGTGATCAGGCGGATGCGCGCACCGCTGCTGCGCACCTCCTCGATCAACTCCTGGTGGCGGGGGCGGTCGAGGATGACGACGGTCAGGTCGCGCATGCTCTCCCGCTTGGCCTTGGCGATCCAGCGCAGGTTCTGGGTCGGGCTGGCCGTGATGTCGATCGACCCCACGGCCTCGGGGCCGACGGCGATCTTCTCCATGTAGAACGACGGACCGGGGTCGTACATCGAGTCGCGGTCGCCCACGGCGATCACGGCCAGCGCGTTGGTGCGCCCGGCCGCCGTCAGCGATGTGCCGTCGATCGGGTCGACGGCGACGTCGACGGCGGGCCCGGTGCCGTCGCCGACCTCCTCCCCGTTGAACAGCATCGGGGCGTCGTCCTTCTCGCCCTCACCGATGACGACGATGCCGTTCATGCCGACGGTCGACAGGACCGCCCGCATCGCCGCCACGGCAGCGCCATCGGCGCCGAGCTTGTCGCCGCGACCGACCCAGCGGGAGGCGGCCAGGGCGGCGGCCTCGGTCACCCGCACCAGCTCCATCGCCAGGTTGCGGTCCGGCCGCTGCGTCGTCGTCATGACCAGAACGGTAGTGGGCCCGCCCGGGCACACTGGCGGGCGTGGGTCTGCAGGCGTCGGTGGAAATGGTCATCGGCGGGCGGGATCTGACCGAGCCGCGGCTCGACCCGTCCGGGCGTTGGCTGGCCTTCGTCAGCCGGCTCGGCTCGAGCACGGCGATCATGCTCGTCGACCTCGATGCCGAGGAGGCGGTCGAACGCGTCCTCGTGGCCCAGCCGCCGCCGGCGGCGGGCCGCGGGCGCGGCGGCGGGTGCTTCGACTGGTGTCCGGACGGCGCGGCCATCGTTTTCGCCGGACGCGACGGCAGCCTGTGGCACCAACCGGTACCGGGGGGCCGGGTTCACCGGCTCGTCGAGGGCACGGTCGAGCGGCCGATCTCAGCGCCCACCGTCGCGCCGACCGGCGCCTTCGTGGCCTTCGTCGTCGACCAGGCCGAGGTATGGACGATCGGCCTCGGTGCCGACGACGGGCCCGGGCGGCGGCTCGACGGCGGGCTGCACGAGTTCTGCCTCGACCCGTCGTTCGCTCCCTGTGGCACCACCGTTGCCTACCAGGCCTGGAGCCCGCCCGACATGCCGTGGGACGGCGCCGTCGTCGTCACCGTCGACCTCCCGACCGGGGATCGCACCGTCGCCGATCTCGCCGACGGCGCCTGGCAGCAGCCCGGGTTCGCGCCGGACGGCGCCGGTGTCGCGGTGCATGACGGCGACGGCCTGTTGCAGGTTCGCTGGGGCGACCGTCCCGTCGTGCCGGAGGAGCGCTGGGAGCACGCCGAGCCGACCTGGGGAGCGGGTCAGCGCAGCTACGCCGTCTCGCCGGATGGGGAGCGGGTGGGGATCGCCCGCAACGAGGACGGCTTCGGTCGGCTCATCGCGGTGGACGTGGCGTCCGGCACCCTCGAGTCGGTCGCCCGGGGAGTCCACGGGGCGCTGTCGTGGTCGGGCGACCGCCTCGCCGCCCTGCGCAGTGGCGCCCGCACGCCGACGCAGATCGTCGTCTACGACACCACGACATGGCAGCGGCGCACCATCGCCGTCGGGCCGGTCGCCGGTTGGGACAGCGTCGACCTCGTCGAACCGGAGCTGGTCGAGGCGACCGCCGCCGATGGCGCCACCCTGCACGGCCGCTTGTACCGCCCTCCGAACGGCGACGGCCGACTGCTGTGCTGGATCCACGGGGGCCCGACCAGTCAGTGGCCCGTCGACTTCGTACCCCGCCTAGCGCTGTGGATCGATCGCGGTTGGAACCTGTTGCTGCCCGACCACCGCGGTTCGACCGGCCACGGCCGCCGCTACCAGCAGGCCCTCCACGGCGGTTGGGGGCAGCTCGACGTGGAGGACACGGCGACGCTGCTGGCCGCCACCCAGGCCGGCGGCGCCGGCGATCCCGCCACGACGGTCGTCGTCGGGGGCTCCGCCGGCGGCATGACCGTGCTCGGGCTCGTCACCGGCGCCCACGCCAAGCTCGTGGCCGGCGGCATCGCCGCCTATCCCGTGACCGATCTCGTCGAGCTGGCGGAGCGCAGTCACCGCTACGAGGCGCACTACACCGACACGCTCGTCGCGCCCCGGGCCCCCGGCGACCCGGTGCTGCGCCAGCGGTCGCTGACCGCCCACGCGGCGCGGGTCGCCCGCCCACTGCTGATGCTCCACGGCACGGAGGACCCGGTCGTGCCGTTCGAGGGCACCGTCGAGTTCGCCGGTGCCGCCCGCTCCGCCGGCGCCGACGTCGAGCTACACCTCTTCGACGGCGAGGGTCATGGATTCACCGACCCGGCCAATCAACGGCGCGAGGACGAGGTGATGGCCGCCTTCCTCGCCCGGGTCACCGGCGGTCCAGCCGTCACCGACGGGCCCGGATAGCGTCGCGGCGTGCTCGACTGGAATCCGAACGACCCCGACACGGTCAAGGTCCATTACGACGTGGGCGGTTGGTCGCTCGATCAGCGGGCCGAGCTGTCCGAGGCGCTGGCCGAGGACGAACTGGCCCACGTCTGGGACGGGGACGAGCTGGTCGTACCCGAGGAGTTGGAGGGTGACGTCGACGCTCTGTTCGACCGGCTGGAGGATGCCCTGGGGCCGTTCGCCCGGCCGTTGGCGGCCGACGACGAGGGCGTCGAGTTCGGCCTCGACGAGTGGCCGCCGGCCGATCGCGCCACCCTGGCGACGGCACTGATCGACCAGGGGGTCGCCCATCGGTGGGACGGATCGACGGTGATCGTCGCCGCCGACGCCGAGGACGACGTCGACGAGCTGCTCGACGCCATCGAGCAGGGCACGTTCGTGGCCGGCGGTGACGCCGGCGCCGACGACGGCGTCGCTCCCGAGGACGCGTTGTCGACGATGTTCGCTGCCGCCGACCGCTTGGCCAAGGACGCAGAGGACGAGGCCGGTCGCGACGACATTCGTGAGCTGCGCACGCGTATCGACCCGGCCAAGCCGGCCTACGGGCTGTCCATGGCGGCCTGGTCGAAGACGGTCGACACGGTCGACGCGCTGCTGGCTGCGCTCGACGACGTGTCCGACGCGAGTGCGTCCGACGTCATCGGCGCCGCCCAGAACCTGCGCAGTCGCGTCCGACCGTACGTCTGACGCCCGGGCGCACGCCGATGCTGCTCGCCGAGCTGGAGATCTGGCACAACCGGCCGCTGGCGCCGACGCGCCGGCTCTCCCTCGGCAACCTCGTCCTCCCCGTCGACCCACCACCTGGCTTCGGCGGGCTCCTCCTCGGCGCCGTCGTCGCCGGACACGTCGCCGAACTGGACGACGAGTTCGTCCCCGACGTCCACCGCCTCATCGACCAGGTCGAGCGGGGCGACCGCGTGGTCCAGCCCCGCGTGCGTCACCGCTTCCAGGTCGATCGCCATGGTTTGGCCCTGTCGACCCACCGGCTGGTCGGCAACAGCGACGCCATCACCGCCGAGTTCCACACGATCGGCACCGGCACGGCCCAGGTCCTCGGGGCCGTGTACGCCGTCGAACGGCTGGAGCCGGCCAGCCGCCGGATCGTCGCGCCGGTGCTGCACAAGGCGATGCGCTGGCGCGGCACGGCGGGCCCGGCACTGATCGCCTACCTCGCCGGCAGCGGCGCCGCTTCACTGACGTCGCTGGCTGACCCCCGCGCCTGGGCGCTGGAGATCCTCGGGTTCCCGCTCGGCTCGGCGACACCGACGAAGAAGGAGGTCACCGCGCAGTTCCGAGCCCGGATGCGCTCGGTTCACCCCGATCACGGGGGCGACCTGACGGAGGCCAGCACGGCCGTGTTCGAGCTGGCCGAGGCCCGCCGCATCCTCATCGCCGCCACCGTCGCCGGCGGCCCGGCGAGCTGACGATGGCGTGCACCCGCGGCACCCTGCTGCTGTTCCCCGGGGCGGGCGCGTCGCGTGATCAATCGACGCTGGTCGCCGTCGACCACGGCGTCGCCCCGGCGTGGACGACGGTCCGGGCCGACTTCCCGTACCGGCGCGCCGGCCGGCGGGCGCCGGACCGGCCGGCAGTGCTGCTGAGTGCGGTGCGCGCCGAACTGGCTGCGATCCGCACCCGCCGGGTCGTCGTCGGGGGCCGCTCGATGGGCGGTCGGATCTGCTCGATGGTCGCCGCCGGCGCCGACGGCGCCGCTCCGCCAGTGTCTGTCAAGGGGCTCGTCGCCATCTCCTACCCGCTGCACCCGCCGGGACGGCCCGATCGCCTGCGGGCCGAGCATCTGCCCGACCTGACGGTGGCCTGCCTGTTCGTCCACGGGACGAAGGATCCGTTTGGCACGCCCGACGAGTTGGCGCACTGGACGGCGACGATCCCGGGTCCGGTGACGTACCACTGGGTCGAAGGCCGCGGCCACGACCTCAAGGGCCGCGACGCCGAGGTCACGGCCGCCGTCGTGGAGTGGCTGACGACGATTCCGTGATCGGCGGCGTCACGGTCCGATGAAACCGCCGACGACAGCCGCCGTCCGCTCCAGCGACTCCTCCAGCTCGTCCCCGCCGACGTGGCCGGCGATGGCAGGGTCGGCGAGCGCGGCCGTGACCGGCACGACGCGGTACGGGCGACGCCCGAGGTACGTCGGGATCGCTTCCGGCCGGGCGACGGCGAACGTGCCGTCCGACTGCTCGACGAACTCTGTGCGGATCATCATCCCGTCGAGAGCGCGCACGCCGCAGCAGTTCGTCGAGTCGCCCATCCCGCTCAGCTGGTTACCCATCCCGAACACGACCCATCGACCGTTGATCTCCTCGATCGGCTGGACGACGTGGGCATGGTGGCCGACGATCAGGTCGACGGTGCCGCTGGCGGTCAGTTCCTCGGCCACCGAGCGTTGGTCGGCGATGACGTCCGAGCTGCCTTCGGCACCCCAGTGCAGCGACACGATGACCACGTCGGCACCGCCGGCCCGAGCCTGACGGGCGTCGGCGACGATGCGGGCGGTGTCGATCACGCTGGCCCGCCACGGCTCGCCGGCAGGCGTCGAGAAGCCGTTGAAGTTGAAGCTCGCCGACAGGTGGGCGACGGTGACGCCGTTGACGCTGAAGACGGTCCCCGCCCCCTCGGCGACGGTGCGGCCCATCCCGGCGTAGCCCAACGCCGCCGCGTCGAACGCACCGAGCGTGGCGTCGATACCGGCGACGCCCTGATCCAGCGCGTGGTTGGAGGCGAGCGAGCAGCGGTCGTATCCAACCTCGCGCAGCTCGCCGGCGATCTGCTCCGGCGCTCCGAACACGGGCACGACGCCGTCCACCTCGGTCCCCGGCGCCCGGACGGGCGTCTCGAGATGGCAGATGGCGACGTCCTCGTTCTCGATCAGCGGTCGGACGGCCTCGAGCATCTCTCCGTAGTGGTATCCGGACCCACCCGCATCGCTGGCGGCTTGTTCGATCACCGACGTGTGCGAGAGCAGGTCTCCCGAGGCGAGAAGCGTGAAGCTCCGTGCCGTGCCGACGTCGGACACGACCGACGCACCGTCGACGGACATCGACTCTTCGACGTCGTGGGGCGCCGGGACGACGTTCCCATAGAGCACGCAGGCGCCGAGCACGGCGACCACGAGCACCACCATCCGGCCCTGACGCACCACCCAAAGTTAGCTATTCGGGCTGATCGAGCCCTGTGACCACGACCCCGACGCCGCCACGGGCGCCCCACTCGAACTGGACGTGGATCCCGTCGTGGGCGCGGACACAACTGGCGGCCGAGACACGGTGGCGTTGCAGCGCCTGGGCCAACACGGCGACGTCGCCGGCCACCTCACCGCGCGCCAGCACGCTCGTCCCGTCGGCGAAGTGGAGACGCGAGGCATGCAGCCCGGGCACGGGCTCGACCCGCCGGACCGGCACGCCGCGACGCACGACCGGGGTGACACGGGCGGCGATCAACTCACCTTGTGTGTCGAGGCGCTCGGCGGTGATCGCGGCGAACCGCTCGTCGAGGTCGTACTCGTCGAGTGGGTCGACGTCGCGGGACGGCTGCCACGACACGACGCCCCGCAACGGTCGGCGACGCCGCATCCGGCGGACGAGGACGAACGCGGCCAGCACGCTGGCCACGAGGACGGCGACCTCCATGTCGGCATCGTCGCGCCGCCGGCGCCGCCACGCCAGGCGGGTCAGCGATCGGTCGCGACGTCGGTGTCGAGCGCCTCGTCGATCCCCTGGATCGCCTCGGCCAACGGCGTGCGCGGATCGCGGTGACGACGGGCCCGGTAGAACTCGATGGCGATCGGCAGCAGCGAGACGGCGACGACGGCGACGATGGCGTACTCGATGTTCTCGCGGACGAACTCCAGCTCGCCGAGAAAGTGCCCGAGGGTCGTCACCCCGACGGCCCACAGCAGGCCGCCAAGAACGTTGTAGGTGACGAACGTCCGGTAGTTCATCCGGCCGATGCCGGCGACGATCGGGGTGAACGTGCGAACGATCGGGATGAAGCGGGCGAGCACGATCGACTTCGGACCGTAACGCTCGAAGAAGTCGTGCGCCTTGGTCACGTTCTCCCGCTTGAACAACCGTGAGTTCGGGCGGTTGAAGAGGGCGGGGCCGACGCGGCGGCCGAACATGTAGCCGACTTGGTCGCCGGCGATGGCGGCGACGGCGAGCACGACGAGCACGATCCACAGTGACGGCAGGTGGTCGGCGAACTCGCCGAACGTGGCGCTGTCCTGGGCGGCCGAGCTGGTCAGGAAGCCGGTGAAGAACAGCAGCGAGTCACCGGGCAGGAAGAACCCGATGAGCAGCCCGGACTCGGCGAAGATGATCGCCGCGACGACGGGGAGGGCGGCGTTGCCGGCCTGCTCGAACCACCACTCCGGTTTGAGGAAGTCGGGCCCGATGGCGAGCAACGACGCCAGCATCAGCGCGAGGTCACCTCGCCGGGGACGGCGGCCATCGGCCCGGCCGGCGGGGCCGGCGGAACCGAGTTGGCGATGCTCACCGTCGCCCGCGAGGAATAGATGATGGCGCCGATCAGGACGAGGGTCGCGAGGGCGGCCACGACCCAGCGGCCGTTGCTCTCCTCGAGCTCCCAGTTGATGATCGCCGGCAGCATCAGCAGCGAGACCAGGTTCATCACCTTGATCAGCGGGTTGAGGGCCGGGCCGGCCGTGTCCTTGAACGGGTCACCGACGGTGTCGCCGATGACGGCCGCCTTGTGGGCGTCGGAGCCCTTGCCCCCGTGGTTGCCGTCCTCGATGTACTTCTTGGCATTGTCCCAGGCCCCGCCTGCGTTGCTGAGGTAGGTGGCCATCAGCTGGCCGGTGAGGATGACGGCGGCAAGGAATCCGCCGAGGGCCTGCCAGCCGAGGCCGAAGCCGATGATGACCGGCGTCAGCACGGCGAGGAGGGCCGGCGTGGCCAGCTCGCGCAGCGAGGCGGCGGTGCAGATGTCGATGACGGGGCCGTAGTCGGGCTTCTTCGTGCCGGCCATGATCTGGCCGTCGGCGAACTGTCTGCGGACCTCCTGCACGACGGTGCCGGCCGTGCGCCCGACGGCGCGGATGGCGAGGGACGAGAACAGGAACGGCACGGCGCCACCGATCAGTAAGCCGATGAAGATCTTCGGCTCGGCCACGTTGATCGCCAGCTCCGGGAGGCGCAGGACGCCGTCCTTGAGGGCCTCGACGTCCGCCGGGTCGATCTCGATGCCGAGCTCGGCGCCGGCCGTCTCGATGAAACTGGCGAACAGGGCGACGGCGGCGATCACAGCCGAGCCGATGGCGAAGCCCTTCGTCACCGCCTTCGTGGTGTTGCCGACGGCGTCGAGGCTGACCATGATCCGCTCCGGCTCGCCGTGGAACTCGCCCGACATCTCGGCGATGCCGGCGGCGTTGTCGGAGACGGGGCCGAACGTGTCCTCGGACACGATGACGCCGGTCGTGGCCAGCATGCCCATGCCGCAGAGGGCGACGAGGTAGAGCGAGAACGTCAGGTTGCCTCCGCCGAGCGCGAGCGAGGCACCGATGGCGATGGCGATGGCGATGACGGCGTAGACCGAGGACTCGAGGCCGCTGGCCGTGCCGGACAGGACGACGGTGGCCGGGCCGGTCTCAGCCGACTCGGCGATCTCCTTCACCGGGCCGTACTCGGTGCCGGTGTAGTACTCGGTCAGGCGGCTGACGAGCTGGGCCAGGACAAGACCGATGGCCACGGCGCCGAACACCTTCCACCCGGCGTTCGTGCTGGAGCCGTCGGGAGCGTCGTTGCCGACGTAGAACAGGGCCAGCAGCAGCGTGCCGATCAGCGTCAGCGTGCCGGCGACGAGGAAGCCCTTGTTGATCGGCCTGAGGGCGTTGGTCTCGCCCTCCTTGGCCTTTACCGCGAACACGCCGGCGATCGAGGCGATCACACCGATGGCCCGGGCGGCGAGCGGGAACACGAGGCCGAGAGCGGGGTTCATGCCGACCGAGTTGAAGGCGGCGACGCCGAGGATGATCGACGCGACGAGCGTCACCTCGTAGCTCTCGAAGAGGTCGGCAGCCATGCCGGCGCAGTCGCCGACGTTGTCGCCGACGTTGTCGGCGATGGTCGCCGGGTTACGCGGGTCGTCTTCGGGAATGCCGGCCTCGACCTTGCCGACGAGGTCGGCGCCGACGTCGGCCGCCTTGGTGAAGATGCCGCCACCGACGCGCAGGAACAGGGCGAGCAGCGAGCCGCCGAAGCCGAAGCCGACGAGGATCGCCGAGCTGGTGTTCTGGAAGAAGATGATGATCAGCGTCGCCCCGAGCAGGCCGAGGCCGACGGTGAACATGCCGGCGACGCCCCCGGTGCGGAAGGCGACGTCGAGCGCCCGCGGCATCGAGTTCGTCAGCGCGGCGGCAGCCGTGCGGACGTTGCCCCTGGTGGCCAGCGTCATGCCGATGTAGCCGGTCAGGCCGGACGCGCCGCAGCCGAGGATGAACGCGACCGTGCGCCACAGGCCCGACTCGCCGAAGCTCAGGGCGACCGACTCGTCCGGCCGGACGATCTCCGTCGACGTGAGGAACACGATCACGGCCAGCGGGACGAGGATCATCCCGATCGTGCGGAACTGCCGGCTCAGGTAGGCCGACGCACCCTCCTGGATCGCCTTCGCGATCTCCTGCATCGTCGGTGTCCCTTCGTCCTCGGCGAGCACCGAGCGGGCGAGGTAGAAGCCGACGGCGATGGCGAGCAACGCCGCGGCCACCGAGAGCAGCAGGACGGCCCACTCGCCGCCGCGCAGGTCGAAGTCCTGCCAGCCGCCTTCGGAACCGAGCAGCGATACGTTCACAGAGTCTCCAGATCTGAGGCGGCCACGAGCGGCGCTGAGATTACCGACGAACGCGGCCGAACCCACGAGCACACGCGACACGAGCCCAGCCGCTCGGGCCGGGCTCGTGTCGGGAACGTTGTGCTGCCCGTCGCGGCGCTACGCCGCCCGGGTCGACGACGTCAGACGCGCTTGGCGAAGTAAACGATCGCCAGGATCACCAGGATCAGGATGAGGATGCCGCCAATGCCGTAACCGTTCATAAAGGTGGTGCCTTTCGTGTCGATGCCCGAGTGGTGGACAGCGTACGCAGGGGTACCCGTGCCGATCAGGGATCGAAACCGCGGTCGAGCGGGTTGAGCTCCTCCAGCTCCCGGTGGGCCGTCTCCGGGTACCAGCCGGCGACGATCACGACGACCGCCAGCTGGCCGACGGCGAGGAGGGCGATGACCCGTCCGTGGGTCCAGCCCCGATCGAGGAGCGAGCCCATCGCCAGCAGGCCGCCGATGCCGCCGAGCAGGGCGGCCGCCGTCAGCAGCCCGGCGCCGCGGCTGCGGTTGCCGGTCGGGAACAGCTCCGTCCGGTACACGGCCAGGGCCGGATAGGTGATCCCGCCGCAGAGCCCGGCGAGGAAGACGGCGATCCACATCAGCGGCCCGCCGACGGAGTACGACAGCACAAGGAAACCGGCCGTCGCCGGGACGCCGAGGGCGATGATGCGACGGCGGCCGCCGATGTCGGCCAGCCGCCCGCCGACGATCAAGCCGAGCGCCGCCGGTGTTGCCGTCGTCAACGTGAACACGGCGATCAGGGTGGCCGAGTAGCCGCGTTCCTCGTCGAGGTAGCCGTTCTGGAAGAGGCTGGCCGGCGCAACGAACACGTTGCCGAGGAAGGCGGCAGTGGCGAGCACGCCGAAGCGGCGACGGTCGAGGGCCGGGGCGACGACGTGCGGGCGCTGGAAGCGTGCCGTCTCCGGCAGCCCGCGGGCGATCGACACGGCGACCGCCAACCACACCAGCGACACGACGTACACGTAGCGCCACGAGCCGGCCGACACGTCGGCCAGCGGCAGCGCCATCACGGCGACGCCAGCGCCGAGTCCGCTGGCCATCGCCAATACGCTGACGGCGTAGGCCCGGCTGTTGCGCGGCATCTCCTCGGTGGCGACGACGGCGACGAGGAAGTCAAGGGCGAGTCCAATCGGGCGACCGATCGTCTGCGTGGCGACGAGGAGCCCGAACGACGGGGCGACGGCCCCGGCCGCGGTGACCAGCGGCGCGGCGACGGCCATCGCCGTGACCACGCGGCGCCGCCCGATCCGGTCGGCCAGCACGGCGACGGGGAGCACGAACACGATCCCGGCCCGCACGACGGCGCCGGCGACCCCCACGCCGGTGTCGGTGATGCCGTAGTCGTCGGCGGCGAAGTTCACGGTCTGGGTGAACAGTGTGTTGACGAACGCCGACGACATCGACGCCGCCGCGAGGAGCCCGAGCACACGCAGTTGGCGGGGATCGAGCCGGTCGGGGGGAGCCCAGAACGGGGTCGGCGCGCCATGCGGGTGGTGCCGGCGCCCCGGCGGGGCGAAGCGGCGGCCGATCGTCCAGCGCAGCGGCAGGGTGAACAGCCACGCGAACCAGGGCAGCGACCAGCGGTAGCTCGTCGTCTCCCGGAGGGCGCCGCCGCCCGCCGGCGTGATCCGGCGGGCGTAATCGAGGAACGGTCCCTCGGTCTGCTCGAACGTCAGCGGGGCCGTACCGGGTCGTTCCCGGACGATGTCGTCGCGCGGCAGAGCGAGGGCGGCGGCGACAGCCGGCTCATCCGGCCAGGTCCGCTCGACGGTCCGGACGTGCCCCCGACCGGGGTGACCGCGGGCCGCCACGGCGGGAGCATACTGGTGGGCCCGTGACGCCTGCCCGCCTCGCCACCGACCTCATCGCCGTTCGCCACCTCGGTGCCCTGCGGGGCACGATCGATGTGCCCGGCGCCAAGAACTCGGTGCTCAAGCTGATGGCCTCGACGATCCTCGCCGACGGTGTCTACGAGCTGTCGAACGTCCCCGACATCGTCGACGTGACGATCATGGCCGAGCTACTCGAGGCCATCGGGGTGACGACGAGCGCGCCTAGTCGCGGTCGACTCGTGATGACGAACAACGGCAACATCACGCCGGTTGCGCCGTACGAGCTGGTCGAGCGCATCCGCGCCTCGGTCAACGTGCTGGGCCCACTGCTCACGCGCTGTGGCTACGTCCGGCTGTCGATGCCGGGTGGTGACGATTTCGGGGCCCGCCCGATCGACATGCACATCGCCGGCCTGGAGGCGATGGGGGCACAGTTCAAGTTCAGCCACGGCGAGCTGGAGGCGCGGGCGCCCCGCTTGCACGGCGCCGAGGTGTCGTTCGAGTTCCCGAGCGTCGGGGCGACGGAGAACCTCGTCACTGCGGCGGTGCTGGCCGCCGGCCGGACGACCGTCGACAACGCCGCCCGCGAGCCCGAGGTCGTCGACCTGTGCGAGTTCCTCGTCGCCATGGGGGCGAGCATCGACGGCATCGGGACGTCCCGCCTCGTCGTCGACGGCACCCCCACGCTCCACGCCACCGCCCACGAGACGGTGCCCGACCGCATCCAGGCGGCGACGTACATGGCCGCCGTGGCCGTGGCCGGGGGTGAGCTGGACATCCGCCACGCCCGCCCGGACCACATGCAGAACCTGCTCGGGCGCTTCGGCGAGATGGGCATCGGCATCGACGCCGTTCCCGGCGGCGTGAGGGTGCGGGCGACGGAGCGGCTGCGCTCGATCGACGTGCAGACGCTGCCCTATCCCGGCATCGCCACCGACTACAAGCCGCTGGTCATCACCATGCTCAGCGTCGCCGACGACGTCGGCATCGTCACCGAGAACCTCTACCCGGGACGGTTCCGCTACGTCGAGGAGTTGCTGCGCCTCGGCGCCGACATCCGCACCAACGGCCATCACGCCGTCGTGCGCGGCGTCGGGCGGTTGTCGGGGGCGCCGGTACGGGCCCACGACATCCGGGCTGGGGCGGCGATGGTCGTCGCCGGTCTCGCGGCCGAGGGCGAGACGGTGATCACCGGCGTCAACCACATCGACCGCGGCTACGACGACCTCGTCGGCCGGCTCACGGCGGTCGGCGCCGGCATCACTCGCGAGTGTGCGTGACGCGCCGTTTGGCCAGCCACAACAGCCCGGCAACGACCAGCATCGGACCGGCCACGAGCAGGATCTCGTCCCAGCCGCCCTGGTGGGCGAGGAGTGCGCCGGCCACGGGGCTCAGGGTACGGACCGCGGCCGGACCCGCGGCTGGTTGAATGGCCGCGACATGCGCGCCCAGGTCGAAAAGACGATTGACATCATCCGCCCGGCCCTGCAGGCCGATGGTGGCGACATCGTGTTGCAGGACGTCGACGAGGTCACCGGCATCGTGACGGTGGAGCTGGTCGGCGCCTGCGTGGGCTGTCCGGCGTCGACGCAGACCCTCAAGGCCGGCATCGAGCGGATCATGCGCGACCGCGTCGACGGCGTCACCGAAGTCGTCAACGTCGGCGAGTAAGCAAGCCCCATGGCGCGGTCGCGGGATCCTCACGAGCTCTTCGCGGCGGCGGCGGACGGGGATCGGGCGGCCAAGGCGCGGTTGTTGTCGCTGATCGAGCGCGGCGGCGACGGGGCGCGCGAGGTCGGACGGCTGGCGGCGCCGCGGGCCGGCGACGCCTACGTCGTCGGCGTGACCGGAGCGCCCGGGTCGGGCAAGAGCACGCTGACCAGCGCCGCCATCCGCCACCTCCGGGGTGAGGACGAGGAGGTCGCCGTGCTGGCGATCGACCCGTCGTCGCCATTCACCGGCGGCGCCATCCTCGGCGACCGGGTCCGCATGCAGGACCACGCCACCGACCACGGTGTCTTCATCCGGTCGATGGCGACGCGCGGGCATCTCGGTGGACTGGCGCTGGCGACGCCGGAGGCGATCCGCCTGCTCGACGCCCTCGGGCACCGCTGGATCATCGTCGAGACCGTCGGGGTGGGACAGGTCGAGGTCGAGATCGCCGGCAAGGCCGACACGACCGTCGTCGTCGTCAACCCGGGGTGGGGCGACAGCGTCCAGGCCAACAAGGCCGGGCTGATGGAGGTCGCCGACGTATTCGCCATCAACAAGGCCGACCGACCCGGCGTCGCCGAGACGACGCGGGACCTGCACCAGATGCTGGAGTTGTCCACCGCGCTGGCCCACGAGGACGATCCGCAGGCGCCGCTCGGGTGGTCACCGCCGATCGTGCCGACGATCGGCCAGACCGGTGAGGGCGTGGTCGAGCTCTGGAACGCGATCGTCGCCCACCGGGCGCACGCGTCAGCGTCGGGTGTGCTCGAGCGGCGTCGTCGCTTTCGCCTCGGCGAGGAATTGCGCGAGATCATCGGCCGCCGGCTCGAACAGCGGGCGCGCGAACTGCGCACGGGGGATCGCTGGGACGAGCTGACCACGCAGGTCATGGCGGGGGAGGTCGACCCATGGGCGGCCGCCGACGAGATGCTCAAGCCCGTCCTCTGATCGGCGAGACTCGCGGGCATGGCTGAGCTGCTGGAACTCGAACGGCGCGACGGCGGAGTCGCGGTCATCACCTTGCGCAACGGCAAGGTCAACGCCTTGTCCGGTGCCCTCGTCGCCGAGATCCACGACGTCGCGCGGGAGCTGACCGAGGATCCGCCGGGTGCCGTGGTCGTGACGGGCGGCGAGCGGATCTTTGCTGCCGGCGCCGACATCTCCGAGTTCGGCGGCGCCGAGGACGCCGAGCGGATCACGGCCAAGATCCACGCCGCCCTCGACGCGCTGGCCGCCGTACCTCGCTTCGTCATCGCCTCGGTCAGTGGTTACGCGCTCGGTGGTGGCTGCGAGCTGGCCCTCGCCTGCGACTACCGGATCGCCGGGCCGAAGGCGGTGTTCGGCCAGCCCGAGATCCTTCTCGGCATCATTCCCGGCGGGGGCGGTACGCAGCGCCTGGCCCGCCAGGTCGGACCCAGCCGGGCCAAGGAGCTGTGCGTCACCGGCCGCCAGGTCAAGGCCGACGAAGCCGTGCGCATCGGCCTGGCCGACGAGGTCACCGACGGGGATCCGATGGAGCGAGCGCTCGAACTGGCGGCCGAGGTCGCCCGCGGACCGCGGACGTCCCAGGCCCACGCCAAGGCGGCGATCGACGAGGGCCTCTCGCAGTCGCTGGCCGACGGCCTGCGCACCGAGCAGCGCTTGTTCGTCGACTCGTTCCGTACCGAGGACAGCCAGATCGGCGTTAGGAGCTTCCTCGAACACGGCCCCGGCCACGCCCAGTTCACCGGCCACTGACCCAAAGCAGCCGTTCTGCAATGAGCAAACGGCGCGATTCCGTCGTCTGCTCATTGCAGAACGGGGGTGCGGGTGCGCAGGAGGTAGTCCAGTTCGGCGAAGACGCGGTCGGGGGCCTTGAGATCGGACCACCAGACGTCGACGATCTCCCACCCGAGCTGCCGCAAGCTTCCCCTCCGGCGGGCGTCACGATGCTGTGCGGTCGGGCTGGCGTGCCACTCCCACGACTGGCATTCGACGCCGACTCGCCGGACGGGATCGGCGAGATCGAGTTCCGCCAGGAGCACGCCACCGTCGGTGAGCACGGGGTACTCATCGCGTAGGTGGATGCCGCGACGGGCCAGCACGCGGGCGGCGAGGCGCTGGAACCAGCTGCGCGGCGGGCGCTTGTCGACGCGCTCGCCGAGCAGCATCAACAGCGCCGGCGGTCCAGCACGTCCGCGCACTCGCCACGACTGGGCGACGCCCTTCAGGCTTGCCGTGTCGACACCGAGGCGCAACGCGTCGTCGACGGCCAGGCCGGTGGGACCGATGCCGACGACCGGCGCCAGCAACGCCAACGTCAACGGCAGCGACAGCACCGGGATGCCCTCGACCCGGACGACGTAGTCGAGCACCGGCCCGCGCGTCGTGTGGAACGTGGTGCCGAGTCGCGCATCGGCGGTCGCGGCGCCGTTGACGCCGATGACGTCGATCGCCTCATGGTCGGCGAACGTGCGCAGCCCGTGCAGCCGGGCGGCGGCGCCGTGGGCGACGGCGACGACGCCCGGCGAGAGGGCGGCCGCCATCGCCCGGCCGGTGAAGGTGATCTCGGCGCCGCCGGCGGTCAACACCCCCGGGAACGGTTCGTCCAGCGCTCCCGTGGCGATCAGGTGGCGCTCGACGCGCCGGTCGATGCCCAGCGCTCGAGCTTGCGTCGTCGTCGCCACGCCGTGCTGGCGGGTCATCAGGTCAAAGAGTTCGTCCACGCCGAACCAGTGGGTGCGGCGCCGGCCGACGCGGAAATCCGCCGTTCTGCCATGAGCAAACGACGGAATCCGGTCGCTTGCTCAATGCAGAACGAGGGGTTAGTCGCGGATGGCGAGCCCGGTGTCGAGGTCGAAGAAGTAGAGGCGGCTGGTGTCGACGCCGACCTCGATGTCGTCGCCGGACTTGACCGTGCTGCGCGGGCTGAAGCTGGCCATGAACTTGGTGCCGGCGCCCGACTCCTCGGCCGTGCCGATGGCATCGTTGGTGCCGGCGTCGTCGCGCAGCTCCTTGGTGTCCTCGGTCTCCACCGGTGGGGCGGAGACGGGGAAGTGGACGACGATCTCCGAGCCCAGGGCCTCGGTCAGTCGTGCCGTCGAACGCAGGCGCTGGTTCTCGGGCACGTCGTTGCGGGGGCCGGGCTGGGTGAGATCCTCCGAGCGCACGCCCATCGCCACCGGCCGCCCGACGTAGTCGCGGATCGCCGGCTTGGCCGCCACCAGGGCCGGGTCGACGGCCAGGCGCTGATCGCCGAGCGTCACGGCCAGATCGCCGTCGCCGTCGACCAGGGTCGCCTGCACCATGTTCATCGGCGGCGAGCCGATGAAGCCGGCCACGAACAGGTTGTCCGGGTTGTCGTACAGGACCTGCGGGTCGTCGACCTGTTGCAGCAGGCCCTTGCGCATGACGGCGACCCGGTCGCCCATCGTCATCGCCTCGATCTGGTCGTGGGTCACGTAGATCGTCGTGACGCCCATCAGCGGGAACATCCAGATGAACCCGGCCGAGTTGGCCGCCTCGACGGACCCGACCGACAGCCCGATGAGGGCGGCGATCCAACTGAAGGCGTAGCTCCACAGGAACATCAGCGCCGTCGCTCCCACGGCGCCGGCGAGTGACCCCTCGAAGCGGAACCCGACGGCGAAGGCGACGGCCAGCATCACGGCGAACGTGATCACGTTGCGCACGACGTCGGACAGGGTGCGGCCGATGAGCACGGCCGACGGGTACATCGGCAGCGACCGCAACCGGTCGATGATGCCCTGCTCAGGTCGTCGACGCCGCCGACGCCGGTGAACGCCGAGTTGAACAGGATCGTCTGGGCGAAGATGCCGGGGATCACGTACTGCACGTAGTCGATCGGCACGTTGACGGAGCCCTTGAAGACGTACACGAACAAGACGATGAACATGATCGGCTGGATCGTGGCGAAGACCAGCAACTCGGGGTTGCGGGGCACCGCCTTGAGATGGCGCGTCGCTTCCGTCCAGCTGTCCTTGAGGAGCCAGCTGAGCCCGGTCGGTGGGTCGTACTGCTCGGCGGTGACGAACGTGCTGGCGCTCATGCCGGTACCGCAGTCGGCTCGTCGGCGCTCTCGGCGGCGTGGCCGGTGAGGGCGAAGAACACGTCGTCCAGCGTGGCGTGGCGGCCGGCCACGTCGCGGACACGGATTCCCGCCTGGTCGAGCTCGCGGACGGCCGTCGGCACCATCCCGTCGAGGCGAAGCACCGGGATGCTGACGATGCGCGGATCCTCGAGCACGGTCGCCTCGGCGCAGGCGTGCGAACTGAAGACCTCGATGACGCGCCCGGCGTCGTTGGGGTCGGCGACCGTCACTTCGACGCGGTCGCCGCCGACCTGCTGCTTGAGGTCGGCGCTGGTGCCGCGGGCGATCACCCGTCCGCGGTCGATGACGGCGATCTCGTCGGCCAGCTCGTCGGCTCGTCGAGGTACTGGGTCGTCAGCAGCGTCGTCGTGCCGCCCCGCACGAGCTCGGCGATCAACTCCCACACGCCCTGGCGGCCGCGCGGGTCGAGGCCCGTGGTCGGCTCGTCGAGGAACAGCACCGACGGTCGGGCGATCAGGCTCATGGCGATGTCGAGGCGGCGGCGCATGCCCCCCGAGTAGCCCTTGACGACGCGGTCGGCGGCATCGACGAGGTCGAAGCGCTCGAGCAGGTCGCGGCCCCGGCGGCGAGCCTCCTTGCGGGGCATGTGGAACAGCCGCCCGACGTGCTCGAGGTTCTCGGCGCCGGTCAGGCGCTCGTCGACGGCGGCGTACTGGCCGGTCAGGCCGATCCGGGCCTTGGCCCGCATCGGTTCGGCGACGACGTCGATGCCGTCGACGAGCGCTCGTCCGGCGTCGGGGCGCAGGAGCGTGGTGAAGACGCGCACGGCCGTCGTCTTGCCGGCGCCGTTGGGGCCGAGCAGGCCGACGACCTGGGCGGGCGGGACGACGAGTCGACGTCGTCGAGGGCGACGGTGTCCCCGAAGCGCTTGGTGAGTCCCTCGGCCAGGAGCGCGGGTTGATCGTGATCCATCACCCGCGCACGCTAACGGCGGGGTGTCACGACGTCCGGAGTCAGGTCAGGGGGGCGGCGCCGAACGCCGAGTCGAACCGATCGCACCAGATGACGACGCTGGCGTAGCGCGTGAGGTCGGTGCCCGGCGGGACGACGTAGTTCGAGTTGCCGAGGTTGCCGGCCAGGCGACCGAGATCGACGTAGTCGTCGTCGAAGGCCGCTTCCGGACCGTCCGGCGGGTTGGTCGAGAGGTAGACGAACAGGTCGGGGCCGTTGCTCGTGTCGAGGTTCTCGAGGCGCACGAACCGGGCGCCGGCGGCGTCCTCCAGCACCACGACCGTACCGGCGGTGCCGTGGTCGATCGCGATGAACGCACCGCCGATCGGCACCGGCGCGGTCGTGGTCGTGGGCGGCACCGTCGTCACGGGCACCGTCGTCACCGGCACCGTCGTCGGTGGCGCCGTGCTCGCGGGTGGTGTGCTCGCGGGAGGCGCAGTGCTCGCGGGCGCAGTGCTCGACGGGGCGGTGCTCGACGGGGCGGTGATCGGCGTGGTTGCGGTCGGCGGCGCCGTAGCCGCCGGCGCGGCCGCGACCGGCACGGCCCCGGCCGGGGCGGCTTCGTCGGCACGGTCGTCGACCCACAGCTTCCATGGTTGGAACAGCGCCAGCGCGATCGCCAGCGCCGTCGCCGTGATCGCAGTGGCGCCGAGGATCCACCACCGTCTGCTGCCCGAGGGTTCTTGCGTCATATCGGCTCCTTGGTGGTGACGGTACGACGGGCGACCATCGCCGCCCAGGGCACGGGGCGGGAGTTTCGACAACGTTGTCCGATCGGCGCGGAAGTCGTCACACCCGTAGATTCACGCCGAGATGATTGACGTGACCAACGACTCGTCGGCGGCCATCGAGGCGCACGGTCTGACGAAGCGCTACGGCGAATTGACGGCCGTCGACGGCATCGACCTGCACATCTCGGCCGGCGAGAGTTTCGGCTTCCTCGGCCCGAACGGCGCCGGAAAGTCGACGACGATCAAGATGCTCTGCACGCTGGCGGACCCGTCGGCCGGCACGGCGCGCGTGGCCGGCTACGACGTCGTCACCCAGCGTCTCGACGTGCGTCGTCACATCGGGCTGGTGTTCCAGGACCAGACGCTCGACGCCTACCTCAGCGCCGAGCAGAACCTGCGCTTCCACGCCGAGTTGTACGGCCTGCCCAAGGCGGCCGTCCCCGACCGCATGCGCCAGGTGCTCGAGATGGTCGGCCTGTGGGAACGGCGAGCCGGCAAGGTGCAGACGTTCAGCGGCGGCATGCGCCGGCGTCTGGAAATCGCCCGCGGCCTGATGCACTCGCCGCGCGTGCTGTTCCTCGACGAGCCGACGGTCGGCCTCGACCCCCAGACACGGGCCAGCAACTGGACCTACATCGCGGAGCTGCGGCGCTCCGAGGACATCACGATCTTCCTCACCACCCACTACATGGACGAGGCCGAGCACTGCGACCGCATCGCCATCATGGACGCCGGCGGGA
>Ga0136617_10000077_pt1 | contig 64969 bp, 59 predicted proteins | sample AntDrymUQ3222106_2_FD_129672 | JGI IMG/M metagenome (GOLD analysis project Ga0136617, IMG submission 129672) | Polar desert sand microbial communities from Dry Valleys, Antarctica - metaG UQ322 (21.06) | ecosystem: Environmental > Terrestrial > Soil > Desert | place: Antarctica: Dry Valley...
CTACGGGTGCCTCGAAGCGTATGCCTCCGGCCCCGCGATCGCCGAGCGTGCGCGCGAAGTGCTCGAGGTCGAGACTGATTCGCTCCTCCATTCGATGGTGGACGGCGACCTTTCCCGCATCACTTCACAAACAGTGTTCGACGCATCGCGCCGCGGAGATGCCGTTGCCCTCGAAGTGGTACGCGACACCGCTCACTTCCTCGGCGTCGGAGTGTCGAATCTCATCAACATCTTCAACCCCGACATCTTCGTCATCGCCGGTGGCGTCACTCAGGCGGGTGACCTGCTGTTCGATCCACTGCGCGCCGAGGTTCGGCGCCGTGCGTTCAAGGCTGCAGTCGATGCCTGTCGCATCGTCCCGGGGGGATTGCCGCTCTCGGCGGGCGTCGTCGGCGCAGTCGCGACATTCAAGGCGCAGAACCTGGGCGAGGTCTGATGGCGCGTGCTCGGCGCGTCGGCGTCATTGGCAACTTCGTCTGGGATGTGATTCACGGGCGCGATCCACGCGACGCGCCCGTCGAGGAATGGGGCGGGATCACCTATGCGCTCGGCGCGATGTCGGTGGCACTCCCCGATGATTGGGAAATAGTTCCGATCGTGAAAGTCGGCAGTGACCTTACTGCGCGCGCGAGAGAGTTTCTGAGCGGTCTCGATCGCGTTGCGCCGGATGCGGCGCCGATCGAGGTGCCGCACCCGAACAATCGCGTTTCGATTCACTACCAGAGCGCAGAGCGCCGGTGCGAGCGATTGAGCGGAGGTGTTCCCGCGTGGAGCTGGCTCGGTCTCAAGCCGCTGCTCGGCGGGATCGACGCATTGTACATCAATCTGATCAGCGGCTTCGAGCTCGACCTCGAAACTGCACAGCTCATTCGCGCTCACTTCACGGGCCCAATCTATTGCGATCTGCATTCTCTGCTGCTCGCAAGACAGCACGACGGGATGCGTACTCTTCAGCCGCTGCCGAATGCGGCCGCATGGTTTCGCTGCTTCGACATGGTACAGGTGAACGAAGACGAGATGTCGATGATGGCGCCGGATCCGCTCGCTCTCGCGGCGATGGCCACGGGGGCGGGAGTCAAGGTAATGAACGTCACACTGGGTTCCCGCGGCGTGGTGTATTTCGCTGCACCGGGCTTCGACAGCCTGGCGGATCTCGATCGCGGCGAGCTAGGCGCGAGTCCGGGAGCGGTGCGCACGGAGCTCGTTGCGGCTGCTCACTCGCGGGATTTTCAGGGCGGTGATCCGACAGGGTGCGGGGACGTCTGGGGCGCCACATATTTCTCGCGCCTCCTGGCGGGTGACTCCGTCGCGTCGGCGATGAAAGCTGCGGCGCGGGCGGCGGCCCGTAATGTTGACCACCGCGGAGCCACCGGGCTCGCGCGACACCTGCGAGGAGAGCTCAGCGTCAAGTGACGACAATCATAAGTGTGCCGTCTTCACTCGACGATCAGTCATTCGAGCACATCTTCGACCAGCTTGCGGCACTTCCTCCTGACGAAAAAATACTTGTCGATGCGCGGAGAACCCGATGGTCCTCTCCCTACGGATTGACCGCTCTCCTGGCGGTTGCCCAGACGCGACTGGAGAGGCCGGCGCTCGCCGTACCGGAGCACGAAGACACCGCCTCGTACTGGGCGAGGGCGAGTTTTTTTCGGCATGCCGCAACTGTCTACGAAATCTCCGGGAAGGTGCCCCGCACGCGCAGCTCCGGCGAGTCGAGCGTATTGCTGGAGGTAACGCCGGTTTCACAGACCGCCGACATCCACACCGTCGTCGAAAATATTCAGCAGCGCGCGCAGTTCATTCTTCAGGAACGGCTTCATCTCGAATCGTCAGTGACGATGCGCTTCACGATGGCACTCTCCGAGGTTTGCCAGAATGTCATCGAGCACGCTGGCACCGGGGGGTGGGTAGCCGTTCAGGCCTACCGCTGGCAGCAGCAGACGGGACGATCGGTTGTCGTCATCGCCGTATGCGACGCGGGAATGGGGTTCAGGAAATCGATGGAGTCGTCGCAGGGTCCGCGGCTGACGGACCGCTGGGATGACGGCATGGCGCTGGAGGAAACCGTGATGAAGGGCGCGACACGGTTCCGTGACCCGGGCCGCGGGCAGGGCCTTGCCGGGGTGCGCAGATTCATCGGCAAGTGGCACGGCAAGTTCAGTGTTCGAAGCGGGACGGCGCGCATCGCGGTGGTTCCGGTATGGGACGATGACGTTCCGTTGAAGGAGGACCTCCCGTCTTTCCCCGGCGCTCAGGTGCAGCTCACGATTCCCGAGAAATTTCCCGATAAATGATCAGTCACATCGACGTGAGCACCGTGCTCAAGCGCAGCGTTTGCGACCTCTATTCGAACCTCGTGACCCGTCCCACGGGCGCGGCGGTGCGCATCGGCATCGAGCACCACCTCGATGAGATCGGCGACAGGGCGCTTGCGGTGCTCGATTTTTCGCACGTTGGACTGCTCGATTTCTCCTGCGCCGACGAGATCGTAGCCAAGCTGCTGATGCAGTACGTCAGCGTCGACAATCCGCGCCGTGAGGTGTACTTCGTTTTCTACGGGATGAACGAATCGCACATGGACGCGATCGAGGCGGTCCTCGAGCGTCACGACCTCGCTCTCGTCACTCAGCTGGCGGACGGCGCATCGCAGCTCGTCGGAATGGTGGATGGAGACCAGCGCCAGGCGTGGGAAATGATAGGACAGCTCGGCAGCGCGTGGCCGTCTGACGTCGCGGACGCCACGGGAATGTTGCCCGAGTGCGCGGAGCGAACCCTGGAAAAGCTCTGGCGGCGCCGCCTCGTGATACGACAGGAAAGCGGATACGTACCGCTTCGCCGGTCGGGGAGTTCGCGGGTGAACGGTGGTGAGGGCACCTCCGGAGCTCCCGGGGTAATAGCGTCATGAAGCGGCTGCCGATGCCCGACGTGCGTCTCACGCTGGGCGGTAACTATCGTCCTCACCTCAAGGTCAGCGAGTTCATCGCCACCCATCGAGGCGACCCTGCACGCGGACCGCTCGTTCGAATGCGCACGTCCGAAGCCCGGATCCGGTTGATCGAGGACGGCGAGCTGGTGTGGATCAGCGGCCCGCGCCGCCAGGAGCTCGCCGTCCTTTCCGTCGACGACACCGTTCCGTCGGGCTACGTCGTTCTGCGCGACATTGCGGGTGTCACCATTTCCGAGTCGGTCGCCGTGGTCAAGCCGGATCTCGACACTCCAATCGGCGGACGTCAGGTAGGCTGATGCCGACACCGCGCGGACCTGCGCAGCCGGGCCGGGCGACGATCGCCGTGCGTGGCGGTGTGCCTTCACGCGCTGCGGGTTCGCCTGTGTCATCACCCCTCGTTCAATCCGTCAACTACGTGCAGGACTTCGGCACCGCCGAAGGACTCATGTACACGCGATACGGCAATACCCCGAACGAGGAGATCGTTCAAAAGCGGATCGCCATGCTCGAGGGAGCAGAGGCAGCGCTGGTGCTTTCGAGCGGAATGGGCGCAACTGCCTGCGCGCTTCTCGCCCTGCTGAGGCCGGGCGATCACCTGCTGTCGAGCTCATGGATCTACGGTGGCACGCGCAAGCTCTTCACCGATGAGTTCGCCGCGATGGGAATCGAGGTGAGTTTCGCCGATCCCGACGAGCGCCGCGTCTGGCGCAACACGATGCGACAGAATACACGCGCGATCTTCGTCGAGTCGCCGGTGAATCCAACATCGCGCGTGCTGGATCTGACCCAGCTGGCGATACTGGCAAAGCTCAGAGGCGTCGCGCTGGTCGTCGATTCCACTCTCGCGAGCCCCATCAACTCCCGCCCTATCGCTCACGGCGCCGATGTCGTCATTCACTCGGCGACGAAATATCTGAACGGGCATCACGACATTCTCTGTGGCGTCGTTGCCGGTACCGCGTCCTACATAGACGAGGTCACGCGCAAGATGATGGTCTGGGGACAGGCGCCGGATCCGTTTGCCTGCTGGCTGCTGGAGCGGGGACTGAAGACGCTCGATGTCAGGGTGAAACGCTCGAACGAGAACGCGATGCGCGTCGCCGAATGGTGCGCGGGCCGGACGGAAGTATCCACGGTGCACTATGCGGGATTGCCCGCGCATCCCGATCACGCCATCGCCAGGAAACATCTCGATGGATTTGGGGGCTTGATGTCGATAGAGCTCACCGGTGGCGCGGTCGCTGCCGACCGCTTCGTGCGAAAGCTCAAGATGATAACGCACGCCTCCAGCCTTGGTGGAGTCGACACCCTTGTCGTCGAGCCGCGGTATAGCTCCCACGCTCACATGACAAGCGAGGAGCGCGCGGCGATCGGTATCCCTGACGGCTTTCTCAGACTCAGTATCGGCATCGAGGACGTTGACGACATCATCGCAGACATCGAACAAGCGTTGCAGTAGCAGAGGATGATTCGACTTCACGACGTTGCGAAGGAGTATACGCGCACGCGTATCGCGCTCAGCCACGTCACCTGCCAGATAAAGCGCGGCGAGTTCGTCTTCCTCATCGGCCCGAGCGGCTCCGGCAAGACCACCATTCTCAAGCTGCTCTACATGGAAGAGAAGCCGAGCCATGGTGAGGTGTGGGTGAACGGCATTCACGCCAACACAGCGAAGCGAAAGGAGATTTCGCAGCTGCGGAGAAAGCTCGGGATAGTGTTTCAGGATTTCCGCCTGCTCGAGGATCGGACGGCCGAGCAGAACGTTGCGTTCGCACTCGAAGTGACGGGCGCGCCGGGGGCGACGATTCCGCAGCGCGTCACTCGCGTCCTCACGCAGGTGGGGCTGGCGTCGAAGGGGACGCATCTCCCTCGACAGCTGTCGGGCGGAGAACAGCAGCGGGTCGCCATCGCGCGGGCTCTAGTCAACGATCCCTATTTCCTGCTCGCCGATGAGCCGACCGGGAATCTCGACGAGCGCGCGACGCGCGGAGTGTTTCAGCTGCTCCGCGACATCAATGCGGCGGGCACCTCCGTTATAATGGCAACGCACGACCTCGAGATGGTGCGCCGCGCTGACGATGCGCGCACCATCGAGATGAATCACGGGCGTGTGGTCTTTGATTCGGCGGAAACCCCGCCTCCGGAAACGCGATACACCCCCTTGCTTGGGCAGCCGGCGCTGGGCGGACCCAACGAAGACCACTGGCCTCCGCCTCCCGGAGGCGGGCGCTGATGCTCGCCATACGCGAAGCAGCGAACGCCACGCGACGCGCCCCGCTGCTCAGTCTTCTTGGCATTGTAACGATTGCTTTCTCGCTGTTCGCGTTCGGGCTGTTTGCTCTGGTGGCGGTCAACATCCGCCATGCGCTGCGGGGGGTCGAGGAGCGCGTTGAAGTACGGGCGTTCGTGGCGGATGGAACACCCGCGGAGGCGATTGCCGCGGCGATGGGCGATATCCGCGCCTTTCCCGAGGTGGCGAAGGTCGACTACGTCACGCAGGAAGGTGCGCTCGAGCGCGCGCGCCGCGACCTCGGAGAATTCAACGACGTATTCGAGGAGGCGATGCTACCGGCATCGCTCGACATTCATCTTCGCGCCGGCCTCCGCGACCCCGCCAACGTCAGGCAGGTATCAGAGCGGGTGAAGTCATACCAGTTCGTTGACGATGTGCGATACGGCGAAGAGTGGGTGGCCAAGCTGTACCAGCTGCGCACGATTGCCGCCGGTACCGGCCTGGGCCTCGGAGTAGCATTCGCCTTCGTCGCGATCATAATCATCGGCACGACCATCCGGGTGTCAGTGATGGCCCGCGCGAGAGAAATCTCCATCATGAGACTTGTCGGTGCGACTGACGGTTTCGTGCGCGCCCCGTTCCTGATCGATGGGTTCGTGAAAGGGATACTCGGCGGACTGCTGGCTCTTCTCCTCACCTGGCTACTGTATCGCGCGATCGATACGCGATTCGTCAGCCTGGTGTTCTTCGACCCCCGGCTGGTGGTGATCGGGATCGTCTCCGGTGCTCTCATTGGTGTCCTCGGCAGCGCGACATCGGTATGGAGCCATCTCCGCCGAATTTGAAGCTAGTCGCGGTCGTCATCGCGTTCGCGCTGCTGGCGCCCCTGCCGGCGCAGGGCCAGGGCGAGGCCCGCATCCGCGCTCAGCAGGACGAACTGGCAAGGATCAGGCGCGAGCGCGAGACACTCCAGCGCCAGATGCGCGGCCTGCAGACACGCGCGCATGATATTTCCGAAGAAGTCTCCAACCTCAACCGGCAGCACAACGCGACCGTTCGTGTAGTGCGCTCTCTCGACCAGCAGCTCACGACTTTGAATGGTGAAGTCGAGCACACTACGGCCAACCTCGTCAGAGCCCAGGACGAAGTGCAGGTGAAACGCGCGGTGCTGCGCAAACGCCTGGTGGAGATCTACAAGCGTGGCCCGCTGTACACATTCGAGGTGATGCTGTCGGCAAAATCTTTTGGCGATCTCGTCGGCCGCTATAAGTACCTGCACATCCTGGCGCAGCGCGATCGTACAGTAGTGCGACGGGTGGACCAGCTTCGGTCGACAATCATCGGCCAGCGGCGACAGCTCGTATCACTTCAGAGTGGGGTCGAACAGAACAGAATCGAGAAATCCCGCGAAGCACAGCGGCTGCAGTCGCTAGAGGGAGCGCGGCAGCAAAGTCTGGTTCGGGTGCAACAGGACTCGAAGAAAGCAAAAGCCCGGCTCGCGCAGCTGGCGCGCAGCGAAGCGAGACTGAACAGTGTGATCGCATCGTTCGAGGCGGCCCGCCGCCGTGCGGCAGCGCGATCAAATGCCACCGCCGCACCGAGCTCCATTCGCACGAGCGACTTCGGCCGCCTCGACTGGCCGCTTGACGGATCGATCATCTACCGGTTTGGCCGCGTGGTAAATCCGAACAACACCACTACTCGATGGAACGGCATCGGAATCGCGGCGTCGTCGGGATCAGGAGTCAAGTCCGTGTCCGCGGGCCAGGTAGTACTGGCCGATGTCATGGGGACGTATGGCAATACGATCATCCTCGAGCACGGAGGAGGCGACTATTCGGTTTACGGATCGCTCAGCCAGATGGGAGTGGCGAAGGGAGCGCGGGTGACGAAAGGTCAGATCATCGGTGCGATTGGCGCTACCGACCCATCGCTGCCGCCGCACTTGCATTTCGAGATCCGCCGCGGCGGGCCGGCAGTGGATCCATTGACCTGGTTGCGTGGATCCAGATAGCGCCGTCAGTCAGGCGCCCCTGGGCGCTCACATTTCAATCGCCGGCGGAACGGGACAGGCACCGGCACGGGCAACCGCGATCGGCGCGACTGCAATGCAGATGTTCACCAAGATGGCTAATCGGTGGGCAGAGCGTGAATGCGTTGACGAGGAGTGCCGGGCCTTCACCGCGGCATTGGCTCTGACGGATGTAGCAGTCACCGCGGCGCACGACAGCTATCTCATCAACCTCGCGTCGCCGGATCCCGTACTCCACGCCCGTTCCTTTGAATCATACCTCTGGGAGCTGCGCCGCTGTGATGCGTTAGGGCTCGACTTTCTCGTCTCGCATCCCGGCAATTATATCTCCGATCACGCTTCCGGTCTCGCGCGCAATGCCGAATCAATTGGGGCTGCGCTGCAGCAGGTGCCGGGGCGCGCGAGGATTCTCCTCGAGTTCACTGCCGGTGCGGGAACGGTTCTCGGCTGGAGCTTCGAGGAAATGGCGCAGTTGATCCAGATGATACCGGCGAGCGAGCGTACGCGCGTCGGCGTATGCATCGATACCGCGCACGTTTTTGCCGCGGGCTATGATATCGTCACCAACTACGACGGAGTATGGACACGCTTTGCCGACGTTGTAGGGATGGAGCGGCTTCACATGATGCACCTTAACGACTCGAAGACACCGCTCGGCTCACGACGCGACCGACACGAGCTGATCGGGGAAGGAGCGATCGGGGAGGGTGCATTTCGTCGGATCATGAACGATCAACGGCTGGCACACGTCGCGAAGGTGATCGAGACACCCAAACTCGAGGAGGACGTCACCGACCGGCTAATGCTCGCAAGGCTTCGCGGCTATATCGGAGTTGAATGACGCCGGTGGCAGGAAAGCCGGAACGGACGTAGACTAGTGCGGGTATGACTTTCGTGCCACGCTCCCGGATGTTTTCGCGTGCGCTGTGCCGGCCGGTGATGTTCGTCTTCGCCCTCGCGCAGCTGCTGCTTGCGTTCGCCCCGCTGGTGGAGGCGCGGGCTGGAAAAAACGCGCAGCCGCATGTCGAGCTCGCCGGTACCGGAGTCCACCACGCGCACGATGATGCGAGCTGTTTCGCCTGCGTTGCGCGCCATTTGCTTTCCGCTTCGAGGCTGGCCGAGCCACCGCGGTACGCTCTGAATGCAGCGGTCGAACTGTTTGCGAGGACAGCAATCCGCATCGATTGGTCGTCCGCCAGTCGGACCCTCCTTCCCCGCGCACCGCCCGCCCTGTCGTAGCTCCGCGCCGCTTTGCGGCGCCAGCTGACGGAACACGCTGCACTGCGTGACGACCACCGTCCCGCACGCGTACACCACAGGGAAGGAACTCAAAATGCGAAGAAGCTTTTTCCTTTGCGCACTCGCCACCATCGGGCCGGTAGCGCTAGCTGCGCAGGCCACACCGACGCCGAAGAGAGATTCCGCGGCGCGCGCGGACAGTGTCAGCCGCGCCGATTCAATTGCTCTCGTCAGAGAGCTGGAACAGATGCAGAGCGCCGGGGCGCCAGATACGACGGGCTCAAGGGGAACGAGTCAACAGAGTGCGTCGAATCCGCGCCTGCTTCCGGACATCAGTGTCGTTGGGGATTTCATCGCCGACGCGTCTCCCAGGGGGAGCACTCAGGAGGACGGCACGCGCCTCGGAGTACGGGAGCTCGAGGTCGCGTTTCAGGCGGCGGTCGACCCCTATTTCCGGGGCGACGTCTTTCTCGGGATATCCGATGAAGAGGGCATCGCGATCGAGCAGGCATACCTCACGGCAACCGCGCTGCCGGCCCAGCTCGAAGCCCGGCTCGGCCGCTTCCTGATGCCGTTCGGAAAACAGAACACCACCCATCGCCATGATCTGCACGCGATCGAGTATCCCTATGTCATCCAGAGTTTTTTCGGACCCGAAGGGCTGAAAGGCACGGGAATCTACCTCAGCCGCGTGTTTGCCCCGTTCGGTTTTTATCAGGAGGTGATTGCTACGGCGGTCGACCGCTTTGGCGAGCGCGACGAGTCACTCGTCACGAGGGAGCCTGCCAACCGCAAACTCGGCGGATTGGGTTATTCCGCGCGCCTGCGCAACTACTTCGACCTGAGCCAGGCGGCGAATGTCGAAGTGAGCTTCTCGGGAATCACCGGTAAACGCGAGCAGCCGATGCTCGAGCTTCCGTCTGACGATCCGGATGGCGAGCCACTCAATGGCTACAATCAGCGCCAGAGCGTCGTCGCCGTTGACGTGACATATCGCTGGCGTCCGTTGCAGCAGGGCCTCTACAAGTCCTTCATCCTTCAGGGCGAGCTGATGCAGCAACGAAATCCGGATGTCACCATACCGGAACTGCTCGGCCCAACCGGTGATCGCGTCGGCGGCTATGCCTTTGCCAGATACCAGATTGGCCGGCGCAGCTTTCTCGGCGCGCGGTACGACTTTGTCGACGCCGAGAGCTCGGCAGACGGAAACACCACTGCCGCTTCCGGCTACTATGAATTTTTCCCGAGCGAATTTTCGAAGCTCGTCGCCGGTTACGAGCGCTACATGGCGGGCGGCGGCGCCAAGGGAATCAATCGCCTGATTCTACAGGCCGCTTTCTCGCTCGGCCCTCACAAGCCGCATCCATTCTGATCACCACGCCTAACGGCGGGAGCATTCATATGAAGAGCACAACACGAAACAAGGTTCGATTGATCTTCCCCGCGCTGGCGGCAGGGCTGCTGTTTGCGTCGCCCGCCACCGCGCAGCTGAAAGTGGTAACGAGCACAACCGATCTCGCTGACATCGCTACCCAGGTCGGGGGCAACAAGGTCACTGTCAGGCACATCGGCGAGGGGTACCAGGATCCTCATTTCATCGAGGCAAAACCCAGTTTCGTTCTGCAACTGCGAAACGCGGACATCTGGGCGTTTGTGGGGCTCGAGCTCGAAGCCGGCTGGATGCCGCTGCTGCTGAACGGCGCACGCAATCGCAAGATCAATCCGGGCGGCGCCGGCTATGTGGACGTCTCCAAAGTCATTCCGCTACTCGACGTTCCGAGCGGACAGGTCGACCGAAGCCAGGGTGATGTGCACGCGCTGGGCAATCCTCACTACTGGCTCGACCCCCAGAACGGCCGGCGGATCGCGCGACTGTTTCAGAGAAAGTTCTCGGAGATGGATCCGGCCAACGCCGCCACGTACGCCACGAACACGACCGCGTTCGAGGCAAAGCTCAGCAGCGCCGAACGTGCGTGGCAACCGCAGCTGGCCCTGATCCGGGGAAAGCCCGTGGTTGCCTGGCACACGAGCTGGAGATACCTCGCCAACTATACGAAGGTGAACATCGTCGGCTTCATGGAACCGAAGCCCGGCGTGCCTCCGTCTCCCGCTCATCTGGCCGGACTCATCCAGACAGTCAGGCGAACCGGCGCGAAGGTGATCATCATGGAGCCGTTCTACAGCAGAAAGACCGCTGACTTCGTCGCCAGCAAGACCGGGATCAAAGTGCTGGTGCTGCCCCCGTCAGTTGGGGGCGTTCGAGGGCTCAACGACTACGTCGCTCTCATGAAGTCGGATATCGAGAAGCTTGCCGCAGCGGTGCAGTGACAAGCCTCGTCACCTTCGATCATGCGACACTCGGCTACGGCCGCCGTGTCGTGCTCAGTGATCTCACCTTCTCCATCAGTGAAGGTGATTTTCTCGGAATCGTCGGCCCCAACGGATCGGGAAAAACAACCATACTCCGCGCGATACTTGGAGGGCTGAAACCCCTGCAGGGTGCGGTCACTCTCGCACCCAACCTTCGCTACGGATACGTGCCGCAGCGCGACCAGGTGGATTACAATTTTCCGCTCAAGGTCGTGGACGTTGTGATGATGGGACGGTATGACCGCATCGGGCTTGGACGGAGGCCAGGCGCGAACGACCGACGCCTTGCATGCGATGCTCTCGACCATGTGGGAATTCTGGATCTGTCTGACCAGCCGCTGAATGCTCTCTCCGGTGGTCAGAAGCAGCGCACGCTGATCGCCCGCGCGCTCGTTGGGCAACCGAATGTCCTCATCCTCGACGAGCCTACGAACGGCATGGACCTCGTCGCGACCACCCAGATCCTGGGTCTCGTGAGAGAGCTGCATGAGCGCGACGGTCTGACGGTGTTGATGGTCAGCCATGCACTGAACGAAGTGGCGAATTACGTGGAGCGCATCGCGCTCGTAATGGATGGCGGTTTCCGCATTGGAATGGTGGATGAGATCATGTCATCGTCAGTGCTCAGCGGGATGTACCGGATACCGGTGGATGTCGATTCGGTGAACGGTCATCGGATCGTGGTGGCACGGCGCGACGACAGCCAGTCTGACATCGCTCACACACCGCAGTCTTACATTGAGGCACACGTTCACGCGGCTGCTGAGCCCGCCTCCAAACCCGATGCTTGACGCTGTACTGCTGTTCCGTGAAGCGCTGTACGGCACCGTCGTCATTGCGCTCGCGTGCAGCGTTCTCGGTGTGTACGTGGTTCTGCGGCGGATCGTTTTCGTCGGTGCTGCTCTCGCCGAGCTTTCGTCTGCCGGTATCGCTCTCGCGCTTTGGCTCGCGGGGCAGGGTATCGCACTTGGTCTGAGCACACATCCAATCGCGCTGTCGCTGGTGGCGACGATCGCCGGAGTGCTCTTTTTCGGGTCGGGCAGCGGGCGCGGGCGCGTTCCTCCCGATGCCACCATCGGGGTCACGTACGCCGTTGCCGCCGCAGTTGGAATACTGCTCATATCGAAGGCGGCGCACGGAGAGGCGCATGACCTGTTTCTGCAAGGCAACATCCTGGGCATCACGCGCACCGACACGCTGGTGCTGCTCGCGGTGGCGATTCCCGTGCTGCTGGTGCACGCCGCGTTCTACAAGGAGTTTCTCTTCGTGTCGTTCGACCGCGAAACAGCCCGGACACTTGGTTTCCAGGTCGGATTCTGGAACCTGTTTCTTTATTTCACACTTGGACTGGTGATTGCGTTTGCGATGCAGTTCGCGGGTGTGCTGCTCGTCTTCAACTTTCTCGTGCTTCCGGCGGTGACGGGTCTCCTCATCTCGAGAAGCATGGGTGGAACCTTCACGTGGTCCATCGCCGCCGCCCTGATCGCCGCGGTCGTCGGCTTCTCGGTTTCGGTTCCACTGGATCTTCCATCGGGGCCCGCGATCATCGCGGTATCAGGGCTGATCGCACTGGTCGGCTTCGGGGTGAGGCTCGCGCAGCGGAGGTAGGTCTTTCCGGGGTTTCCGCAGGCGTCTGCTCTTCCGCGAAATAACCTTAGACACAGAGACCACAGAGACCACTGAAACAGCGAACCACGAAAAGTCAGGAAAGGGAACCGCGGGGAGTTACGCGTGCACCGTCGTTCCCCTTTTAGTTTTCTGTGGTCTCTGTGGTCTCTGTGTCTGGAGCAGTTTGTCGAGAAAGAAATACCCGGCTGCTCTGCCCTCCAGCTGGGAATTGCGCCAATTTTGCGGTTTCGGGCCTCCACAACCATGAAGCGAAAAGACGCCCTCGACTACCACTCGTCAGGTCGGCCGGGAAAGATCGCGGTCATTCCCACCAAGCCGCTCAACAACCAGCGAGACCTCGCGCTCGCCTACTCGCCTGGCGTAGCCGAGCCGTGCCTGGAGATCCAGCGCGATCCCGAAGACGCCTACCGGTACACGGCGCGAGGTAACCTCGTCGCCGTCGTCACGAATGGCACGGCCGTGCTCGGACTCGGCAACATCGGAGCGCTCGCCTCCAAGCCGGTGATGGAGGGCAAGGCAAATCTGTTCAAGCAGTTCGCCGATCTCGACGTGTTCGACCTGGAGGTAGGCTCCGAAAACCCTGACGACGTCATCAGGTTCTGCCAGCTGCTCGAGCCCACAGTCGGAGGAATCAACCTCGAGGATATCCGCGCGCCTGACTGTTTCTACATCGAAGAAACTCTACGGAAGACGCTGAAGATCCCGGTGTTCCACGATGACCAGCATGGCACCGCTATCATATCGGGTGCCGCACTGCTCAACGCTCTCGAGATCACCAGCCGCGACATCGACACTGTGCGGTGTGTTTTCTCCGGCGCGGGCGCCGCGGCTATCTCCACCGCCGAGCACTACGTGCGTCTCGGCGTGCCTCGCGAGAACATCACACTGACGGACCGGCAGGGTGTCATCTACAAGGGCCGGCCCGGCGAGATCGACCCGTACAAGGCGCGATTCGCTCGCGACACCGAAGCCCGCACCATCGCCGATGCACTCGTCGGAGCCGACGTATTTGTCGGGCTCTCCGTTGCAGGGGCAGTTACGGGCCCTATGATAGCGAGCATGGCGGCTAGACCGATCGTCTTCGCGCTGGCGAACCCTGAACCGGAGATTCTCCCCGACGCAGTGCGCGCTGTCCGCGCAGACGCGATCATCGCCACCGGTCGCAGCGACTATCCCAATCAAGTCAACAACGTTCTCGGATTTCCCTTCATCTTCCGCGGCGCGCTCGATGCGCGTGCGACGGAAGTGAACGAGCCGATGAAGATGGCAGCGACTCGCGCGCTGGCGCTACTTGCCAAGGAGGACGTTCCCGAAAGCGTATCGCGCCTGTACGGGCTCAGATCGGTGAAGTTCGGACCTGACTATCTCATTCCCTTTCCGTTCGATCCCCGCATTCTGCTGTGGGTCGCACCCGCGGTGGCGTGGGCGGCGGTTGCCACCGGAGTGACGTCGAAGTTCGTCGACCTTGACGACTACCGGGACACACTCGAAGCGAGACTCGGTCGCGCCCGCGGTATCATGCGCGGAATTATCAACCGCGCTGTGCGCGATCCACGCCGTGTGGTATTCCCTGAAGGCGACAATCCCAGAGTGATCAGGGCCGCCCAGGTTCTCGTCGACGAGGGTATCGCGCTGCCTATACTGCTCGGCAATCCGGAGCAGATCGAGCGCGTCGCCCTCGAGAATTCGATCCCGCTGGCCGACATCTGCATCGAGGATCCCGCTACGTCTCCTCGCCGCGAGGAATACGCGCAGTACCTGTGGAGCCGACGACAACGAAAAGGCTTGAGCCTCGGGGAAGCTCACCAGCTATTGTTCAACGGCAACTACTTCGGCTCGGTGATGGTAGCCTGCGAAGACGCTGACGCGCTCGTGTCCGGGGCGGACATGCATTATCCGGAGACAATCCGGCCCGCCCTGCAGGTGATTGGGCCGCATCCGCGAGCGCAGGTAGTGAGCGGGATCTACATGCTCGTGTTCGACAAGCATGTTATCTTTTGCGGAGACACCACTGTCAATATCGATCCGACTGCCGAACAGCTCGCACAGATTGCGTACTCGGCCGGCCGGATCGTTCGCACTTTCGGGATCACCCCGAGAATCGCGATGCTGTCGTTCTCCAATTTCGGGTCCGTACGACACCCTGAGGCGGAGAAAGTTGCCCGCGCGGTTCAGCTGCTGCGTGAGCGCGAGCCGGCTCTGGTGGTGGACGGCGAGATGCAGGCTGACACGGCGTTCGATGAGGAGCTGCTGAGATCCGCTTACCCGTTCAGCTCGCTCACCGAGCGCGCCAACGTATTGATTTTTCCGAACCTGAGCGCCGGCAACATCGCCTACAAGCTGTTGCATCACCTCGGCGGAGCGACGGCGATCGGGCCGATTCTCGTCGGAATGAATCGTCCGGTGCACGTGCTGGAGCGCGGGGCAGATGTACAGGATATCGTAAACATGGCGGCGGTCGCGGTGATGGATGCGCAGGAACGAACCACGGTGGGCCGCCAGCAGCAGTCTCAGGACTCTACGACAAATATCGAGGGATAATGCATGGCCACTGAGATGAAACCGGAGCGGGCAGCGGTTAGACGAGAAAGCACAGTCGGTCTCTCGCGTCAGAACCTTGCTCCTACCGGGACCGTCCACTGGAATCTCGTTGCCCCCGAGCTGATGCAGGCCGCTGCCCGCCGTGGTGAAGGCGAGTTTGCGGCCATGGGCCCGTTCGTCGCTGTCACCAGTCCACACACCGGACGATCTCCCAACGACAAGTTCGTGGTGAGTGAGCCTTCTTCGGAAAAAGACGTCGACTGGGGAAAGGTCAACCAGCCTTTCTCGGTCGAGAAGTATGAGCTCTTGCTGGCCGATGTCCGGACGTACCTGAACGAGCAAGACGAGCTGTTCGTCGAGGATCTCTATTGCGGCGCGGATTCCGCCTACCGGCTTTCCGTTCGCTACGTGTCGCCCAATGCATGGCACATGGCTTTCGTGCGGAACATGTTCATCCGGCCCGAGATCACCGACCTTCCGACGTTCGATCCCAACTTCACGGTTCTTCACGCACCGGAGTTTCAGGCAGACCCCGGGAAGCATGGAACGCGCACCAGCACCTTCATCGTTCTCAACATCGCCGAGCGGACGATTCTGATCGGCGGCACGCGCTACGCGGGCGAGTTGAAGAAATCGATGTTCACGGTGATGAACTATCTGCTTCCGAAGCAGGGAGTGCTGTCCATGCACTGCTCTGCCAATACGGGCAAGGAGGGCGACACCGCGCTGTTCTTCGGACTCTCCGGCACGGGAAAGACAACGCTTTCGGCCGACCCGGATCGTTCCCTGATCGGTGATGACGAGCACGGCTGGTCGGACGACGGAACGTTCAACTTCGAGGGTGGCTGCTACGCGAAAGTCATCAACCTCTCGGCCGAGGGAGAGCCCGACATCTTTCGAACCACCCAGATGTTCGGGACCATCCTCGAGAATGTCGTGCTCGACCCCGCATCCAAGCAGGTGCGATTCGAGGACCAGTCGCTGACAGAGAACACCCGAGCGTCGTATCCGCTGCAATACATTCCGAATCACGTTCCCGATGGGCGGGGTGGCCATCCACGCAACGTCATCTTCCTCACGGCTGATGCGTTCGGCGTACTGCCCCCAATGGCCCGCCTGAGCCCGGAGCAGGCGATGTACTATTTCCTCTCCGGCTACACCGCCAAGCTGGCGGGAACGGAACGCGGCGTCACCGAGCCGCAGGCGACCTTCAGCGCATGTTTCGGTGCCGTGTTTCTGGTTTGGCATCCAACCAAGTACGCTGAAATGCTCGGCTCGCTTCTCGAGAAGCACGGGTCGAGCGTGTGGCTGGTGAACACCGGCTGGAGTGGCGGGGCGTACGGTGTCGGCAAGCGCATAAAGCTTGGCTACACGCGGGCGATGATCAGCGCCGCGCTATCCGGAGCGCTCGACAAGACTCCGCTTCGCGTTGATCCGGTGTTCGGATTGGCAGTCCCTACAGCCATTCCTGACGTTCCGACGGCCGTTCTCGACCCGAGGGGCACCTGGCCCGACGGAGCGGCCTACGACGAACAGGCTGCGAAACTGGCCGGAATGTTCCGCACCAATTTCGGGAAGTTCGGCGAGACGAGCGAAGCGATCAGGAACGCAGGCCCCAAGGGATAAAAGCCTGTCGCGCATGCGATTCGAAATCCTGCGCGACCCCCTGTGGAACAATATCCGCGTCGACGAGCTGACGCTGAGCCTCGTCGACACCGACGTGTTTCAACGTCTTCGGTATGTGCGCCAGCTGGGGCTCGCCTACCTGGTCTACCCCGGAGCGACCCATTCCAGGTTCGAGCATGCGCTGGGCGCCTACCATCTCGCCCGCGGAACTCTGTCGCTGCTCGCAGAACGCGGTGGCGTCGACGGACTCGATTCGAATGAGCTCGTTGTCGTCAGAGCTGCGGCGCTGCTGCATGACATCGGTCACTATCCCTTCTCGCATGCGCTCGAAGAGATTGGCCAGCTTCACCATGAGGATGTAGCACGCCCGCTGATACTGGAGGGCGAGATCGCCGATATTCTCGCGCAGCAGATCGCTCCCGATGCACCGCAGCGCGTCTTCGATCTGGTGCGAGGCGTGAGCACGAGTGCGCTCCAGGGATTGATTTCGGGATCGCTCGATCTGGACAAGATCGACTATCTCAAGCGCGACGCGTTCATGTGCGGTGTTCCCTACGGGGAAATCGACGTGGACCGCCTGACCAACTCTATGGTGGTGCTGGACGATCCTCACACCGGACGCCGCGGCATCGGAGTTCTGGAGAAGGGACTTTCCGCGCTGGAGTCGCTGCTGTTCGCCAAGTACCAGATGTACAGGAACGTGTACTGGCACCACGCCGTGCGAAGTGCGACGGCAATGTACAAGCGGATGGTGGACGATGCGCTGAGGACGGGAGCAGTCGATTCGGATCTGTTGTCATCCTACACCGATGAGGGACTGCTGCACCGGCTGGAGCACGCGGCCCCGACGCCGATCCTCGACGCACTCCGCAGTCGCCGCTTGTACAAACGCGCGTTGGAGTGGCCGGCCGGCCAGCTCGATGATGGGTACGGCGAGTGGATCGCCACCGATCGCGACCGCACCCGTGGCGCGGAAGACGCGATCGCGATCGAGCTGGGCCTCAGGCCTGGTGACGTGATCCTGGATTTTCCGATGAAGGCGCAGATGCTCGGACTCGACATCGCGGTGCAGCGGCGCAGCGGCGAGGTCGCGCGCCTCACCGGCGAAGGATGGCCGGGCACCATCAACCTTCCGACGCTGTCGGAGGAGTTGTATCGCAGCGCCCGCTGGTTGCGCGTTTTCGTGGCTCAGCGAACCGCAGTCGCTCCAGAGATGGTGAAGAGAGTGCTCGAGTCACACTCGTGAACGAGCCGCAGCCTCAGCCGCCCGAGCGGCATACGACATCGGCGCCGGGCGCCACCCCCGCACCGCGGCCTGCGCTCCGGCAGATCGGGCGGACTGCAATCAGCCGGATCGCCCGTGAGCATCCAACCCTCGTCGTCACCCTCGGATATCTCGCCCTGACTATGATCGGTCTGATCTACGACCTGTGGTTCTACATGTATTTCAGGATCAACATCCTCGACTACTCGGAGACCGGGGACTTCCTGCTGGCGGCGATACGACAGCCGCTTGTGATACTCCTCTGCCTGTTGCCGCTGCTGATCATCTACGTGTTCGTGAAACTGCATGAAGGCGCGATGGCGCGCTGGAACCGTTACAAGACCTCGATGGCGAAGTACGAGAGCTCGCGCCTCAATGCGCCGGCGTTCAGGACCGATTCGCTGGCGCGTCGCCGGCCCGATCCCGCGCCGTAGCGCTCGAAGTTGTTTCTGCGGCCGTCCTGAACGTCTCGTAAAGCTCCAGCGCTTCGGGGTTCGCCAGCGCGACTGCGTTGCTCACCGGCCGGCCATGAACGACGTCGCGCACGGCGAGCTCGCTGATCTTGCCATTGATCGTGCGCGGGATGTCGGCCACCTGCGCGATGCGTTTCGGAACGTGAAACGGGCTGGTGTTGTCGCGAATCTGGGCGACAATGCGGTCGCGCAAGGCGCTGTCGAGTGTCAGTCCGTCCTGCAGCCGGACGAAGAGAACTATCTGAACGTCCCGCGGCGAGTCGCCGGCGATTTCCTGGCCGATGGCAACACTCTCGAGGATCTCGGGAAGCTGCTCCACCTGCCTGTAGATCTCCGCGGTTCCGATTCGCACGCCGCCCGGATTGAGCGTGGCATCGCTGCGGCCGTAGATGATCATCCCGTCGTGCGACGTCAGCTCCGCCCAGTCGCCGTGACTCCACACGTTGGGAAACTTCTCGAAATACGCTGCCCGGTACTTTGACCCGTCGGGATCGTTCCAGAACGCCACCGGCATGCTGGTGAATGGTCGCGTGCAGACGAGCTCACCCGCCTCCTCGACTACGGGCCTGCCCTTGTCGTTGAAAACGTGGACAGCCATGCCGAGTGCCCTGGTCTGGAGCTCCCCGCGATACACCGGGGCGGTTGGATTCCCGCCGGCGAAGCACGAGACGATGTCGGTGCCGCCGCTGATGCTCGCCAGATGCACGTCGGCCTTGATGCTGGAGTAGACGTAATCGAAGCTGTGCATCGCCAGCGGGCTCCCCGTGGAAAGGATCGTTCTCAGCGGGGCAAGGTCGTGCAGCTTCCGCGATTCGATTCCGTGCTTCTCGCACATTGTCAGATACTTTGCGCTCGTGCCGAAGACAGTAATCCTCTCGGCGGCCGCCATCGCCCAGAGCGAATCCCTCTGTGGCGAGAAAGGCGCGCCATCGTAGAGCACTATCGTCGAGCCCACGGCGAGCGCACTCACCAGCCAGTTCCACATCATCCAGCCGCAGGTCGTGAAATAGAACACGCGGTCGTCCGGCTTCAGATCGGTATGAAGCGACAACTCCTTCAGATGCTGCAACAGCGTACCGCCTGCTCCGTGCACCATGCATTTGGGCAGCCCGGTGGTGCCGGACGAATACAGGATGTAGAGCGGATGATCGAACGGCAGCCGGTCGAACGGCAGCTTGAAATTACCTGGCGGCGCGAAGTCGTCCCATGGCATCGCGCCGGGAATGCCGGATATATCCGGTTGCCTGTCGTGATAGGGAACCACCACGACCCGCTCGATACTGGGGATCGAACCGGTGACACTGGCAGCGCGGGCGAGGCAGTCAATCTTCTTGCCGCCGTAGATGTAGCTGTCGGCGCAGAACAGGATCCGCGGCTCGATCTGGCCAAACCGGTCCATGACACCCTGCACTCCAAAATCGGGTGAGCAGGATGACCACACCGCACCGAGAGACGCGGCGGCCAGCATCGCTATCACGGATTCGGGAATATTCGGCAGAAAGCCGGCGACACGATCACCGCGTTCGATTCCGTGCTCTCGTAGCGCTGCCGCCACGCGGGCGACCTCGGACCAGAGGTCGTCGTAGCTGAGTGTGCGCTGTCTTCCCTGTTCGTTCCAGGCGACGACTGCCGCGTGGCCGTCGCGACGGCGAAGAAGATTCTCGGCGAAGTTGAGTTTCGCGCCGACAAACCATCGGGGCCCCAGCTCGGGGTCGGGCGGAGCCATGCGGTCGAGCCCTCGCACCACCTCATCCCACGGGTCGCCGTCTTCCCTCTCCTCAGCGATGACTCCGCAGAACTTCCACACAGCAGGCCAGAAGCGATCGGGGTGGAGGATTGACCAGTTGTAGGCATCCCGGTACACGGGCGGCAGTCCTTCCCCTCCGAGAAACTCGAGAAAGGCCGTCATGTTGGATGTCGCAACGCGCTCCGGAGACGGCGTCCAGATTGGCTCGTCGGGGAGCATAGCGTCGCTGACGGCTTCGGTATCGGGTTCCATCGTCAGCTGTGTCCTGTATCAGCGCCGGGAATTATAAGGAATCCCATATATTCCACCACGACCCGCAACCGGACACCCGCAACCGGACACCCGAAACCGGAGCCCGAACCCGGAACACGAAACCGAGGCCGTTACCGGTTACCAGTTACTGCTCCGGTGACGGGTTTCCAGTGACGGGTTATCGGTCACGGGTTTATGACCGGCGAGCAGTCACCCGCAACGGGAAACCCGAACCCGTAACCCGAACCCGTAACCGTCAGCCCTCAGCTCGTCGGCGGACTGAACTGCTCATGCTGCCCGTCGAGCCACGACTTGTGATACGCCGGATCCTCGATCGACATCGCCGGCTTCGCCACCTTCAACGGCCGGAAGCTGTCCATCATCACCGCCAGCTCCTCCGTGTACTTCGCTCCGATACTTGCCTCAGCCCGCCCCGGATGCGGACCGTGCGGAATTCCGTCGGGGTGATGCGTGATGCTCCCGAACTCGATCCCCTTGCGGCTCATGAACTCGCTCGACGCGTAGTACAGCACCTCATCGGAGTCCACGTTGCTGTGATTGTACGGAGCGGGGATCGCCTCCGGGTGGAAGTCGTAGGGACGCGGACAAAATGAGCAGACGACGAAGCCATCACCCTGAAAAGTCTGGTGAACCGGTGGCGGCTGGTGCACGCGTCCTACGATCGGCTCGAAGTCGCGGATGTTGAACGCCCACGGATAGAAGTATCCATCCCATCCGACAACGTCGAACGGGTGATGGTCGAGCACCAGCTCATTTATTCCGTCGTACTGCTTCACGAGCAGCGGGAAATCGCCCTTCTCGTCATGCGCCTTCAGCTGCTGCGGACGGCGAAGGTCGCGCTCCGAGTACGGCGCCCCCTCTACCAGCTGGCCGAACTCATTGCGGTACCGCTTCGGCGTCCGGACGTGACCTCTGCTCTCCATGATCAACAGCTTGGTCTGTCCACCTGTCGTGTCAATCCGGTAGCGGTGGAGAATCCCGCGATGGATCACCAGGTAGTCACCTTCGCCGTAGGGAAGGTCGCCGTACACCGTCTCCAGAACGCCCTTGCCCTTGCTGACATATACCAGCTCGTCGGCCTGTGCGTTTCTATAGAAGTGCTCGTCTTCCTTGTCCGGCTCCACGTACAGCATCGCGATGTCCTGATTGAACAGCAGCGGCATCCGGTCGAGCGTAGGGCTGCCCCCGACCTTGCAACGCGACGTCAGGAAGTGTCGGTGATGCAGCGTCTGATCGGGATCGGCCTCGTATTTCGACTCCTTGAGACGGCGCACCGACTTCACTGTGGTTGGCGGATAGATGTGATAGAGCAAAGACGAAGTGCCGGTGAACCCTTCGTGCCCCATCAGCTCTTCCGCGTACAGCCCGCCGTCGGGCTTTCGGAAGGCGATATGCCGCTTACGCGGAATCGTTCCCAGGGTATGGTAGTTCGGCATTAGAAATTCCCCCGCAGCGCCTGCTCTCTTTCGATGGCTTCGAACAGCGCCTTGAAGTTCCCCGCCCCGAAGCTCTTCGCACCCTTGCGCTGAATGATCTCGTAAAAGACAGTCGGCCTGTCCTCCACGGGCTTGGTGAAGATCTGCAGCAGATAACCCTCGTCGTCGCGATCCACCAGAATTCCGAGATCGCGCAGCGGCGCAATATCCTCGTCGATCTTCCCGACGCGGTCGGTGACGCTGTCGTAGTACGTGGACGGCACTCGCAGGAACTCGACTCCCCTGTCCCGCAGCTCAGTCACCGTCGCGATGATATCGTCGGTCGCCATTGCGATGTGCTGCACCCCCGGACCCTCGTAGAACTCGAGGTATTCATCGATCTGCGACTTCTTCTTGCCTTCCGCCGGCTCGTTGATCGGAAACTTGATGCGTCCGTTGCCGTTCGACATCACCTTCGACATCAGCGCTGAGTACTCGGTCGATATCGTCTTGTCGTCGAACGTGAGAATGTTCGTGAACCCAAGCACGTGCTCGTAGAATCTCACCCACTGGTTCATCGCGCCGAGCTGCACGTTGCCGACGCAGTGGTCGACGTATTTCAGGCCCAACGGAGCGGGTCTGTAGGGTGAGCTCACGGGAACGAACCCCGGCATGAACAAGCCGCGGTAATTCCTGCGCTCCACGATGCTGTGAATCGTGTCACCATAAGTACGGATTCCGGCGATGACGATCTCACCATCTTCGTCCGACATGACGGTCGGCTCGAGCGCCGGTTCAGCACCGCGCTCGATGGCCGCGTCGAACGCCGTTCGAGCGTCATCGACCCAAAGCGCGATGTCTTTCACACCGTCGCCATGCTTCGATATGTGCGTCGCGATCGGGCCGGTGGACCTGACCGGCGTCGTCAGCAACAGGCGAATCTTGTCCTGTTGCAGGAGGTACGTCGCCCGGTCACGCACTCCCGTCTCCGGGCCCCTGTACGCCACGAGCTCGAATCCGAACGCCGAGCGGTAGAAGTGGCTCGCCTGTTTGGCGTTTCCAACGTAGAACTCGATGTAATCGGTGCCGTTAATCGGAAATGTATCAGCGGTCTCAACGACCGCGGGACGCGTGGCAGTTGCCATGTCGATCTCCCACTGATGGTTACGGCGGCAATCCAGAACCGGCCGCGCGTGACGATGTTGCCAATCCTATGCCTGACCGCGGGCTTCCCTGCCCCGGGCCTCAGCCAGTTTTCGCGCGATTCCCCTGTAAAACGCAGCGTCCGCGGGCCGCTGCTGCTCCTCAAGCCCGAGCGCCGCCAGCTCGAGGGCATACAGAATATTACCGAGATACACCTGGGACAGGCCGGCTACTGTCTCGTTGTCGGGAGCGGAAGATCGAGGGTCTTCTTCGACCTCACCCATATGATCGGCCCTGCGGGATAGGCGTGACCTCTCCCGTAGTGAACCGAGTATCGGCCGTGACGACCTTCACGACGATCGCCGTGATGTTGTCGATGCCGCCGTTGTTGTTGGCGTCCGCGATCATGGCGTTCACGATTCGCTCCGGGGCCGCCCTCGATTGCAGCAGCTGCTGCAGCCGGCGATCGTCGACCATCCCCGTGAGACCATCGCTAGCGAGCAGGAAAACGTCGCCGACGTGGGTCTCGCCCGCGATCACGTCGGGCTCGATCTCGCTGCTCATTCCGATGCAGCAGGTGATGACGTTGCTCTGCGGATGATGCCTTGCCTGCTCGGCCGTGATCAGGCCTGCGTCCACCTGTTCCTGCACCAGCGAGTGATCCCTCGTCAGCTGCTCCATCCTGCCTTCGCGCACCAGGTAGATGCGGGAATCGCCGACGTGCCCGATCAGGTATCGTGTATCCGACAGCAGCAGGGCCGACGCCGTGCTGCCCATGCCGGTTTTCTCAACCTCGCGCATGGTTCGCTGGAACACCTGCCGGTTGGCGAGGCGCAGGGTGTCGGATAGCCGCGTACCCGCCTCGGGAGAAGCGAGGTTGTTGACCTCCGCAAGCTCGCGCGCGATGAGGTCGACAGCCATCTGGCTCGCCACCTCGCCGGCAGCGTGCCCGCCCATCCCATCGGCCACGATGAAAAGGCCGCGGTATTCGTTGGCGTCCGCGTAGAGGTTGTCCTCGTTCCCCTTACGCAGCCTGCCCGTATCCGTTCTAGCTGAAACAGCCAGGTGCACTAATGCGAGCTCCCCGGGAAATACGGGAAAGAGGTCAAGTGATGTCTCGGTTGATCGTAGGACTGAGTACTCAAACTACCCCACAGTCCTAACGAGCGGCAAGCTATCCGGCCTTCAGAACTCGCGGCCCCGCATCTCCGGTCTGAAGTCGCCACAGGCGCTCGTACAGTCCGCGGCGCTCCAGCAGGCTGTCGTGCGTGCCTCGTTCCACTACCTGACCATGGTGCAGCACCAGGATCTCCTCGGCGTCCACGATCGTGCTGAGGCGGTGTGCGATCGCGATCGTGGTGCGGCCCTCGAGCAGTACGGCGAGTGCCTCCTGAATCTGGCCCTCGATCTCGCTGTCCACCGCGCTAGTGGCCTCATCGAGAATCAGGAGCGACGCATCCGCGGCCACGGCTCTCGCGAACGACAGCAGTTGCCTCTCCCCGACACTCAACGATGATCCCCGCTCGCCAAGCTCGTGCCTATACCCTTCGGGCAGTCGCCTGATCACGCGGTCGGCGCCAACCCGGCGCGCGGCCGCCTCGACGGCGGAATCCGGGATCGGGTTGGACAGCCTGATGTTCGTCGCGATGTCTCCCGCAAAAAGGAAGATATCCTGCTGGACGTAGGCGATCAGCGCCCGCAGATCGTCCACTGGCATTGACTTGATGTCGATACCGTTCACCAGAATCCGCCCCCGCTGCGGATCGTAGAAGCGCATCAGCAGACTGACGATCGTAGTCTTGCCGGCACCGGTATGTCCCACCAGCGCCAATGTCTCACCGCGGCGGGCCGTGAACGACACTCCCTTCAGCACCCACTCCGGCTCGGCCGACGCATCGTCGGCTGTGCGCGCGACGTGCCCGATGTCGTAGGCAAACCACACGTCCTCGAAAGTGACCTCCACGCTCGTTCGCGTTCGCCGCGTCTGCGCACCAGTGGCACGCTCAGCCAGCGGCTCGGTATCCAGCAGACCGAAGATTCTCTCCGAGCTGGCCATCGCGCTTTGGAGGATGTTGAACTTCTCCGCGAGGTCCTGGAGAGGCTCGTAGAAGCGCCGGCTCAGCTGCAGGAAGGCGGCGACAGTCCCGACTGTCACGGTGGCCTCGCTGACGAGGGACGCACCCGCCACGATCAGAATCGCCAGCGCCACCGAGGTCAGCAGTTCTATTGCCGGGAAATAGAGTGCGTAGAAACGTATCGACCGCAGGTGTGCCTCGAGATGGTCGGCGTTAAGCTCACGGAACCTGTTCCCTTCCCGCTCCTCTCTTCCGAAAAGCTGGACGATCGTCATGCCCGTCAGCCGTTCCTGGAGGAACGCGTTGATGCGGGCCAGTCGTGTCCGGATGTCCCGGTACGCGTCCCGCACCCTCGATTGGAACCACCGGCTCACGCCCGCGATGAGCGGAATCACGACGAACGCGGCGATCGCAAGGCGCCAATCCATCACCAGCATTGCGATGCCGATGGCGAGGAGCGTGAACAGATCGCCGAGCCCGGACACGACTCCGGATGTGAAAAGCTCATTCAACGTCTCTACGTCGGACGTAACACGCGTGATGAGCCGGCCGGCCGGATTGCGATCGAAGAACCAGATCGACAGTCGCTGAAGATGCGCGAAGATCTCCAGTCGGAGATCGCGCATCACGCGCTGCCCGAGGAGATTGGTGAGCCATGCTTCACCGTAGGAGCAGGCGAACTGTGCGATCAGTGTCGCCGCGAACAGAAGTGCTGCGGCGATCACGATCCCGCTGTCGCGGCGCGGCAGCGCGACGTCGATCACTCGCTGAGTGAGCAGCGGGCCCGCCAGCTGGAGTACGCCTTCGATGCACAGAAGGGCCAGCGCGGCGACGACGATCGGCCTGTACGGTTTCACGTATGCCAGCAGCCTCAGCATCAGCCGCTGGTCGTAAGTTCGCGCCAGCGCGTCTTCTTCGTGCAGGGTTGCGGGAGCAGACATCGAGCGGTATGGTAACTGGCGACAACGAGCCCCGCCACAGCTCTGGGAGGGGATTGGTACGCAGGTTGCACTTCCCCAGTCTGTCGTCCAGGTGCCTGGACAGCCATCACCCTATGGAGGAGAAATGAACTTTCTTGCATGGATCGTTCTCGGCTTGATCGCGGGCGCGATCGCCAAGGCGATAATGCCGGGCAACGACCCTGGCGGCATTATCGTTACAATGATCATTGGAATCGTCGGCGCTCTGATCGGCGGGTTCCTGGGCAGCACGCTCATGGGTGCACCGCTTTCCGGCTTCTCGCTTCAGAGTCTGCTGCTGGCGATCGTCGGCTCGCTCGTTCTTCTGTTCATTTACCGCATGGCGACGAAGGGTCGAACCCGGGTTCCATAGCGGTCCCTTCATGAGAAGGGTGCCGAGGGGTTAGGCATGCCGCTCTGGCTTTACTGGATCCTTCTGGGTCTTGTAGCCGGGACACTGGCCAAGTTCCTGGTGCCAGGGCGGGACCCCTCGGGTTGCATTATCACCATCATTCTCGGCATCATCGGTGCGGTCATCGGCGGATTCCTCGGTACGCGCTTTGGCTGGGGGGCGGTTACCGCCGGCACCTTTGATCTTCGCTCGATAGGTCTGGCGACACTCGGCGCGATCGTTCTCCTCCTACTCGGCCGAGTCGTCCGCCGCCTTTAGCACCTCCTCCTGCCTGCCGAGCCATTCGCAGGCTTGACCCTCCGATGCGTCGCTGTTCAGCGCGCCTCTGAGCGCAGTCCAGTCCGCGACTCCTCGTAGTTAATTTGAGTGAGTGAAAGAGAGCATCGTCATTCGCGGCGCGCGTCAGCACAATCTGAAAGGGTTCGACCTGGAAATCCCGCGCCGCACCTTCACCGTCATCACCGGGCCTTCGGGGTCGGGAAAGTCATCGCTCGCGTTCGACACGATCTACGCTGAAGGCCAGCGACGGTACGTAGAGTCCCTGTCTGCGTATGCACGGCAGTTTCTGGAGCGGATGGAAAAGCCCGACGTCGATTCCATCGAGGGACTGTCCCCTGCGGTCGCCATCGAGCAGCGCAACCCGACGAAGACTTCGCGGTCCACTGTCGGGACAGCCACCGAGATCTACGATTATCTGCGGCTTCTCTGGGCGCGCATCGGTCACACGTTTTGTCCGAAATGCGGCCGCGAGATCAGGCCGGATACGGTGCAGACCGTCACCGATGCGGTACTCGCGCTGTCGCCTGGAACGCGCTTCTACGTCGCCTTCCCGCTCAAGCTTTCGTCGAAGGTGACGCACAAGGTCGTCGTAGAGAATCTGAGGGCGCAGGGTTTCCTGCGAGTCTACGTTGAAGGCCGTCCATTGCACCTCGATGATCTCGACGGCTCCGGCATCAACCTGACCGATTCGAAGGAAGTGCTCGTGATTGTCGACCGGCTGGCGATCACTGACGATGTTTCCAGCAGATTGAGTGACGCGGTCGGAACCGCGTTCGCCGATGGCGACGGCGAATGTCACGTGCTCGTGGCGGAGACTTCGCAGGCCATGCGGTTCACGGAGCGGTTCGAATGTCCGTACGACGGCACGCGCGCTCCCGCACCTTCGCCGCAGCTCTTCTCGTTCAACAATCCTCGGGGAGCGTGCGAGCGATGCAACGGGTTCGGCGCCGTACTCGAGTACGACGAATCACTGATCGTCTGCAATCCCGAACGATCACTGCGGGACGGCGCCATCGACCCCTGGACGAAGCCGCGATATGACAACAAGCGGCGCGCGCTGGTGGAGTTCGCCCGCCGCGAGCGCATCCCGCTCGACGTCGCGTGGACAGATCTCAGCGACGCGCACAGAGCTGCGCTGCTGAATGCGCGCACGCGCGGGTACAAAGGGATAATTCCTTTCCTCCGCGACCTCGAGGAGAAGCGCTACAAGCAGTACATCCGCATTTTCCTGCGGCAGTACCAGACGGCGCAGGAGTGTCCCGATTGCCGGGGGACAAAGTTGAAGCCGGAGTCGCTCAACGTGCGGATCGACGGGCTCACCATCGCCGAAGTCGCCGAGCTGTCAGTGGCGAGGCTGAGCGCGTGGCTGGACAAGCTCGATCTGTCGAACTTCGAGCAACAGGTGGCCAATACTATCCTGCGCGAGGCGCGCGAACGGGTGCATTTCCTTCGCGACGTCGGCCTCGATTACCTCTCGCTGAACAGAGCGACGCGAACGTTGTCGGGGGGCGAAGCGCAGCGCATCGGCCTCGCCAACTCGCTCGGATCGCAACTCGTGGACACGCTGTACGTACTGGATGAGCCGTCGATCGGGTTGCACCCGCGCGACATGGGCCGATTGCTCACTTTGTTGCATCGACTGAGAGATGCGGGCAACACAGTTCTCGTCGTCGAGCACGATCCGGCGGCGATCGAGATGGCCGATTACATGGTCGAGCTCGGGCCGGGAAGCGGAGAGCACGGCGGCAGAATTGTTTTTGCCGGCCCGATGTCGCGCGTCAGCGAGAGCCCGCTCACCGGCCAGTACATCACCGGCGCGAAGGAAATTCCCGTTCCCCTCGAGAGGCGCCGCATCGGACCGCGGTGGATCACTCTCACCGGCGCGAGACAGCACAACCTTCAGGGTGTGGATGTGCGCATTCCCATCGGTGCGTTGACTGTGGTGACCGGCGTGTCGGGATCGGGGAAGAGCACGCTCGTGCACGACGTGCTCTTTCGCGCCCTCGAGACCGAGCTCACCGGCGAGCATTCCGCGAAGCGACACCTCGGCGAAGCAGTCGGCGCATATGGCGAGATCACCGGCCACGACGCCCTCGACGAGGTCGTCATGATCGATCAGAGCCCGATCGGTCGCTCGCCTCGCTCGAATCCCGTCACGTACATCAAGGCGTTCGACCAGATCAGGTGCATCTTCGCGGACGCCCCGGTTGCCCGGCAGCGTAAGTACACGCCCGGCACCTTCAGCTTTAACGTCGTCGGGGGACGATGTGATGAGTGCGAGGGTGCGGGATCGCTCGAGGTCGAGATGGTCTTCATGGCCGACGTGCACGTGCCATGTGATGCGTGCGGAGGCAAGCGGTTCAAGCCCGAAGTTCTCGAGGTGAAGGTGCGCGGAAAGAACATCGCCGAGGTGCTGGAGCTGACGGTGGATCAGGGGATCAGATTCTTTCCGCGCGAGGAAAAGCTGGGTCAGGCACTATGGCAGCTGCAGCAGGTCGGGCTCGGCTATCTCCGGCTGGGCCAGCCGGCCACGACTCTGTCCGGGGGCGAAGCCCAGCGCGTCAAGATCGCTCGTGAGCTGGCAGCGTCAGGACGAAAGCGCGGCCGCAAGCTCTACATCATGGACGAGCCAACGACAGGCCTTCACCTCGATGACATACGAAAGCTTTCGGATGTGATGGATCGCCTGATCGATGCCGGGCACACGCTGGTGCTCATCGAGCACAATCTCGACGTGATCAAGGTGGCCGACTGGGTGATCGACCTGGGGCCGGAGGGTGGCTCCGGAGGCGGGCGCCTCGTCGCGATCGGCCGGCCGGAAGAGATCACGCAGGTTGCCGAGTCACACACCGGGCAGTGGCTTGCGCCAGTTTTGCGAAAATCCCCGGTGCCAGTCGTGACTGAGAAGCGGCAGAAGCTGGCGCGTTAGCGCTATCGGTTTTCCTGAGCAAGCCTCACCATTCGCGTGACCAGCGCGCGCGGCGCGATCCGCTCCGCCTGGAGCATGACCCTGTCGCGCATGCCCGGGATGGCGACGCGCTCTCCGCGCATCATCGCTGAATAGGCGTAAGCAGCTACCTGTTCGGCGTTGGCAACGCCGAGACGGGTGAAGAGGCGGGAGTTGCTGACCTGCGCGGTTTCGGCGAACTGCGTTGCTGTCGCACCGGGGCATAGAGCCGTCACGGTGACACCAGTGTCACGAAGCTCTTCGGCAATCGCTTCGGAGAAACTAAGTACGTACGCTTTGGTCGCATAGTAGACCGCCATCAGCGGGCCCGGCTGGAACGCCGCCGTCGAAGCCACATTCATGATTCTTCCCGATTTGCGTTTGAGCATCGCGGGAAGGAACAGCTTGGTGAGGTGCGTCAGAGCGCTGACATTGAGCTGGATCATGTCGAGCTCTCTGTCGACGTCGGTGTCGCTAAACTCGCCGCCGAGTCCGAAGCCGGCGTTGTTGATCAGGAAGTCAACCTTCAGACCATCGGCGGTTATCGAGTCGTAAAGTTGAGCGGGTGCATCGACGTGGCTGAGGTCGGCGGGAATGACGGCGGCGCTGATTCCGTGTTTCCCTTCGAGGTTGCCGGCGACTGCTTCGAGTGTATCGCGATGGCGGGCAACGAGTATGAGGTTGTGTCCGTGGCTAGCGAGGACGCGGGCGAGCTCGAGCCCGATGCCCATCGATGCGCCGGTGACGAGCGCGGTCGTGGGGTTTCCGGAAGTAAGGTCAGTTTTCATGAGGGAACTGCATTAAAGAAACGGGCCACACCGGCGTGTGACGTTGCGTCGCGCTGGTTGATTTAGCTGGGCGTGCCGTCTAGTATTGGAAGACCATTCCCGAGTAGCTCAGGTGGTAGAGCAGGTGACTGTTAATCACCGGGTCGGGGGTTCAAGTCCCTCCTCGGGAGCTGCGCCAGGCTCCAAATTATAATGTTCCAGGGCGGGCACTCCTTATTGGGGGGCCCGCCTATTCCGTACTGTGCGACGGCCGTGTCAATCAGAGAATCGAGGTCCTGGCCGCTCGTCCAGAAGGCGGTCCGGGAGCTGTCGTAACGGTAGCGTACGTAGCCTGGCCATTTGAGTCAGGCGGGTCTACGGCGCCGTCGCTCCCTTGTAGATCACACCGTTCTTCATGACGAAAGTCACCTGCTCAGTGCGGTGAATGTCTTCGAGCGGATTCCCGGGAACCGCAACGATATCAGCGAGCTTTCCAGCGGCGATCGTTCCAACGCGATTCTCCCAGCCGAGCAGCTTCGCAGCGTTGATGGTGCCGGCATTCAGTGCGGCAATCGGAGTGAGCCCGCCCCACTCGACCATCAGCCCGAACTCGCGCGCATTGGTACCGTGGGGAATTACGCCTGCATCAGTGCCGAGGGCGATCGGCACTCTGTTCGCTGCTGCAATGCGAATTCCTCTGCGCATTGCCGCCGCGGCAGCCAACGCCTTCTCCATGCGCAAACCCTTTAGCACTCCGTTCTTCGCAAATCGCTCCACTGCATCGCCCGCCATGAGGGTAGGAACAAGAATGGTTCCCTTCTGCGCCATCAGCCTCGCTCCCTCCGCATCGAGGAATGAGCCATGCTCGATCGACGCGACTCCGGCACGCGTCGCGATCTTGATTCCCTCGGTTCCGTGGGCGTGCGCAGCAACTCTTCGTTCGTGCTGGCGGGCTTCATCCACCATCGCTTTCATCTCTTCGTAGGTGTACTGCGTCGTCCCGACCGCGTCGCCTTCGGAGAGCACTCCACCTGTGGCGCACGTCTTGATGACGTCCGCGCCGTACTTCACCTGATAGCGCACGGCGGCGCGGACTTCGTCAGTACCATTGGCGATTCCCTCCCTCACTCCCGACTCGATGAGCCCCGGACGCCAGCCGTTATCGTCGCAGTGACCACCTGTGATTCCGAGTGAGTGACCAGCGTTCTGCATACGCGGGCCGACGATACGTCCCTCGTTTATCGCCTGCCGCAGTGCCATGTCGGCGAACTCTCCGGATCCGACCACTCGAATCGAGGTGAATCCCGCCATCAGAGTTTTCTGAGCGTTGGAGACTCCGAGTATTGCCCCGTATGCCGAAAAGTCTTTCACTGAGCTCAGGTCAGCCATCGGATCACCAAGCGTGCGTCCGATGATGTGAGTGTGCGCGTCGATGAACCCGGGCAGCAGCGTGACATCTCCAAGGTCTACGATCTTTGCGCCCGCCGGGACCTTGACCGACGCTGTCGGCCCCGCCGCAACTATCCTGTCGCCGGTCACGACAACGACTGCGTCCGGGACTACGGAAGGACTCGCGATGGTGATCATTCTCGCAGCGCGAATCACAGTGGTTGCAGGTGCTGGTGCCGGAGTCTGAGCGAAGACTGGCTCAGCGCCGGCAAGCACGGCTAAGAACACAGCTGCGATTCCTCTGCAATTCATGGACGTAATGTGTTGGGGTTTATTTCACATACGCGGCAGTGCCGCTGCGTCGAGCGGGTCGAACTTGACGATCGGCGCAAAGGCGGGGCTGATCAGATGCTGATGATGCGCGACCCCGGGGCCCACCGGCATCCGACGGCTGGGCAGCCGTCATACAGGAAGCCAGCAGCAGCGGCATGAGCATAGTCCGTTCATCCAGCCGCTAAACATGCTTGATGGTGGGAGATAAACAGACAGGGCCTCCCGAAGGAGGCCCTGCTTGCCGGACGCCACATTGAGCGGCATCCAGCGGTGTGGATCAGAGATCAATCGTCGCAGTGTCTCGAACTTCCCGGTGCGTTACCCTCATTGAACGTAGTGAGGATATCGTTGAGCGTCGAAGCCTGCGACTTCTCGGCGTCCGAGACTCCCTGGTAGAGAAGAATGCGCGCGTCTCTCATAGCATTCAGCACCGCCACACTTGCGGTGGCACCGTTACGGAGGTTGAGCTCCGCGGCGATCAGCTGCTGGCCAAGCGCGTACTGATAATCCCTGCTGGACTGGCGCATGAACGCCTGATACGTGGCGAAGGTCACAGTGCGATCGGCATTTACTCCGATTCCACCGGCGACGCCGTTGGCACCAAAGTCGATGATGATCGGGCCACCACTGGCGAAGAGCGGGGCTGCCGTCTCTTCATGGTTCTTCCAGTAACCCTGCGTGAGCGTGCAGCCGGCTGGCGGCGGAACCACAGGAGCGGTGATGGTGACGTAAACAATCGTGCCGTGGTACGCGTTGGCCGGCAACACGTAGTCGGGGTGGGTGCAATCCGAAATCGTGGCAGCCGGAAAGCCCGTCTCGCAGACGGCGCTAACGAAAGTGCCGTTTGGTACGACGTTGACGGGGAAATTGGTGTAGGCAAACGTTGCACTCGACGTTGCGACAACCTGGCAGGCATTTGAAGCAATTGCCACGTTCGAGGAGTTGGACGTCGCGCCCGGGGAAGAGCTCGTGCCCGGATTCCCGTCGTCTACGAACGTTCCGGCACCAGCTGTTGCGCTCGCCGAACCGGTACCTTCGACGCACACCAAAATCTGACCGGCGTAATTCGCAGGATTCAGATGAGTCCCGCTCGTCTCCGCGGTCGGGCCGGCGATATTGCTGCTTTCGACGCAAGCGCCGAGAACTGCGAGTGATGCTACTGCCGAGACAAAACGATACCTGCGCGAAACTGCTGACCACGACTTCATGCATCCTCCGATGAGTGAAAAGCCCCGGCACTACGAGCCGGTGTCGCTCCTCTTCGGCAGCAGTGTGTTCTACGTGAGATCACTCTGCTTTGCGTGCCGGCCTCGCGACCGGGTAGCCTTTTTCGAAGGAGAAAAAGTATAAGGACTGCTGACTGCCACTTCAGGTAACAAAATATTTACTCGCCCTGCCGCGGGGACATTAAAGCATGCCGTGAGTCCGCGCAAGCCATTTGTATATATTGGCTCCCTTATGTGACATCTTCAGTCCCGTTCAAGCCCTGAGGCCCTGGAAGTGCCATAAACATTTGTACCCAAGGCTCCCGTCCCGGCACTCGCGTATACTGGAGATCAACACGATTAGCGCGCTGGACGGGTAGGCATTCCGGAACCAGAAAACCCGCGCGGACGATTTACGGCTGTAAGCGTAACGGGTCCGCGCCAGTGAACAACAGTGTATGGGCGGCAGAGTTGAGTAGCAAGCGCCCTTTTGAGAGCGTAACCGAAACGTGATAAACCGACGGACTTCCCTCGCGGTGAGGCATCTACTCGGGCATCACAACCCTCAACGCCGCCGCGATGCAAGACACCGATACGATGGCCGTAGCCGATTGTCTCAGCTCCCCGTCGATCTCATAGGCCGGCGGACGATCGAAAGTCAGCGAGAAGTCAGCCCCCTGCTCAGCGCTGCATTCCGGAAAACGAAGGTGAGTCCCGCGCGTTGCCGCGGCCAATACCGGTATGCGCCGCCGAATCGGAATATCGAAGACAGAGATCAGATCGAGCTTCCCGTCGGCCACCGAGGCCGCTGGAGCGATCGTGAAGGTTCCGCCGAAATAGGGCGCATTCGCAATCACGAGCAACAGATGCGACATCGGGTCCCTCACCCGGGCGCCCGACGTGACTCCAATCCGCGAACCGCTGAAACCGACGAGCTCGCGTAACGCAGCTGTCATGTACAGAGCATCGCCTCGCAGCCATCGCATTTTCGCCGCGGCCTGGAGGACTGCCACATCGAAGCCGAACCCGCACGAGTTCAGGAAATAGTTGCTCTCGATCTGTCCCACATCGACTGCTGTCGACGACGCCTCGAGACAACCGCGCGCGACCGCTGCCACGTTGCCGGCCTTCGGACCCAGCACTTTGGAGAAATCGTTACCTGTTCCAACCGGAAGAACGCAAAGTCTTACCGCTCGGTTGGTGGTGAGAATCGCATTCGCGACTCTGCTGGTCGTTCCGTCGCCGCCGGCCACCACAAGTGTCGTGCATCCTTCGCGAATCGCGGCAACTGCGAGCTTCGCCTCGTCTCCCGCCGCTGTCGTGGTGACGATGTCCGTGATACCGAAGGCGGAGAATTCGGACCTGATTCCCGGCAGAAGTGCGGCGGCACGCCCGCGGCCCGCCGCCGGGTTGACGATCACGCGTACGCGCTCAGTCACCTGATCACAGGTAGAACATCAGATTCTCGTTTCCGCTATCGGCGACCCGAGGATTAGCACACGGTCCGCCGCTCGATCACGCGTCTGCGCTCGATGGCTCCATCAAGTGTGCGCGCTGACTCACTCCTGATCAGCCACACGCTTCCACGGCATGGCCGGAACGGCCGCCGGCTCCGCGAACAGATCGCTGGACAGAAGCGGCCAGACGCGCGAGTTGTCGGCGTCCGTGAATGAGAAGACCGCAACGCCGGTCACTCCACGATTCCTCGCAAGCCGGATCTGTTTCACTACCTCGCGCGCACCCTTGCTCGCATCTATGCCTATATACATGTGTCGCCCCGTGGCGCGCTCATCGCCTTCCATGTGCTCGTCGAGCACACACGCCCAGTCGATTCGTGAGCATTTCGTCGCGTTGATGCGGTAGTAGGTCATCGGCACGAGCACGTCCATGTAGCCATCAGTGGCCCAGCGGCGGCCATCCTGCATCAAGTCCGTGGCGCCAGCCCGAGTGCGCCAGTTCCAGACGTCGTCGTAGACTCCCCAGACTGCGGCGGACATGACGAGTCCGTTTCTCACCGCCGCAACGCTGTCATAGGTCTCTCGCACCATCGCGTTCACGAGCCCCGTGCGAAACGATCGCCACTCGCGCGGATTGATGTCGGGATCCTTTCCGAACTGCCTCCTGCTCTCGGCGTCGTGAGACCACTCCGGGCCGGGATAGCGAATGCGGTCGAGGTGGATCCCATCCACCGCATATCTGCGCGCAACATCGGCAGCCACAGCCGCCAGCCGCTGCCGCACACCGGCGTATGCGGGAGATACCCAGACGTATTCCTCACTGTTCGGGCACGGCAGCGGTCTCCCTCGGCGGTCGGTCATGATCCACTCCGGATGATCCAGCAGCATGTGCCGCGGATTGCCGGGCGCCGGCTCCGGGATGGCCCTGCACTGCCCTTCGATGCCGGCCGCACGCGCGCTCAGTGCGTTGAGGTAGGCATGCACCTGAAGGCCGCGCCGGTGCCCTTCGCGCACCGCGACTTCGAGAGGGTCGTATGACGGAGTACCGCCGAGTCGCGCGCACAACAGCGCCGCGCACGGCTCGATGCTCGAGCGATAATAAGCATCACCCGCGGCACGCGCCTGGAAATAGACGATGTTGAAGTTCGCGCGCGCCGCGGTCTCCATGATGCGGTCGATCTTCGCTTCCGAGTCGTAGTCGAACCTCGTTACCCACAAGGCGCGCGCCTCAGGTCTGGCCCGAGTCGTCGCTGCCGGCACTACTGCACCCCGCACCTCCTGCAGCAACGCAACGTCGCTGTGACCGCTGAACGCAGGAACCACGACACATAGCCAGAGTGCGTGCGCCGCGACATGATCACGAACTTTTTCGATGAACGACAACGACATCATCCGGTTATCCAGGTTTCAACAAACTATTATGGAAGAATGCGCCCCAACCGAAACATCTATCTGCTGAGCCTGTTGTTCGTTGTCACGGGCGCGATGCATTTCGTGATTCCCGATTCTTATACCCGGATCATGCCGCACTGGATACCGGGGCGAGTCGCGCTCGTGTACGTGACCGGTGTAATGGAGATCGCCGGCGCGCTCGCGCTCCTGCATCCACGTCTTCGCCGGTTGGCCGGAGCTTGCCTGGCGGCACTGCTCGTCGCCGTGTTTCCGGCGAATATTCAGATGCTCATCAACGCGATCACCGATGGGGCATCCTCGCTTCAGATCGCGCTCCTGTGGGCGCGCCTTCCGCTTCAGCCGTTGCTGATCTACTGGGTATTCAAAGCGGCTATACACCCACCTTACGCATCAGGCTCTTGAATCGCGCATCGTCGCGCACCGAATCCCATCGTCTGTCCGACTTCAGAAGCGCGAGGTAAGCCGACCTCGCGTCGAACGCCCTGTCGAGCCACGCGAACCCCGCATCCTTGTTGCCAAGACTGAAGTGAACCGCCGCAATCGCCTCGGGACCCACGTAGCGCGCCCGGGATTCAGCCTCCAGCTCGCCCAGTAGCTTTCGCGCGACGTCGCGGTTGCCGAGAGCCGCCTCCGCGATTGCGATCGCAGACTTCATGCGGTTGCCCATCTGCGGCGCCTGACGGAGTGAGGCGATCGCCTCGCGAGGTTTTCCCTTCGCAAGCAAGGCATTTCCCATCGCCAGAAATGCATCTGCGTACTGAGGATCGAGAGCGAGCGCACGCTGCGCCTCGCGGATCGCGAGATCCTCGTCGCCCAGAACGGTATGCATCAGCGCGACCGATACTGTTCTGCCGGCCGACAGTGGCTCCTGTTGCTGCGCCTTCCTGATCACCGCCAATGCGGAATCGAAGCGTCCGGTGGCTTTCAGAAGATTCCCGTAGTACCGATATGCATAGTCGCCCGCTGGCTGGAGCCGTATCGCTTCCATCAGCTCACGCTCGGCCGAGACGAAATCCCAGTCGTACCAGAGATGGACTGCGCCAAGTGCAGCGCGCGCCTCGGCCAGATTGGGATCGGTCGATACCGCCTTGATTGCCGCCGCTTTAGCCGCGGGGTAGGCGTCGCGCGGAGCGACGAAATCGTCAGCCAGCGCTATCCACGCGTAGGCAACACCTGCCCACGCGCGGGCATACGACGAGTCGAGCGCGAGAGAACGCTTATAGAACGCAAGTCCCTCGCGGATTGCAGGTTCGGTATTGCGTCCAACGAGATACCTGCCTCGCTGATAGAAGTCGAGCGCCTCTACGCTGGTGGTCGCACGTCGCGTAAGTCGCGCCGTTTGCGGTCCGGTCAACTCGACCTTCAACGCCTGGACAACAGAACGGGTGATTGAATCCTGCAACTCGAACACGTCCTGCGTTCTTCCTTCGTAGGTGTCCGCCCAGAGGCTCAGTCCATCCGCGGTATTGGTGAGCTGAACGCTCACCCGCATCCTGCCACTCTCGCGTCGCACCGTACCCTCGAGCAGGCTGCCTACGTTCAGCCGGCGTCCGATCTCGCGCGCATCCACGCGCGCCCCTTTCAATGCATGCGCGGATGTCGGCGACGCCACCCGCAACCCCGTTACCTGACCGAGAGCATTGGCCAGCTCGTCGGTCATGCCGTCCGAGAAGTAGTCGTTCCTTGCGTCACCTCCGGAGTTGGCAAGGGCCAGCACAGCGATCGACTTCGGATCGCGGGCCCCGTTCGTTCCCAGAGCGTCTGCCCTCTCGAGCGGAGTGACAGCGGCGCTGGCATCACGCAGCTTCCAGATCGCGAATCCCGCCAAAGCGATGAGCGCCAGCAGACCGAGGGCGTACAACAACAGTTGCCGATGGCTGCGGCCCCAGAGCGCAGTCATGCCGCTCCCTTCGGAGGGGAGCTGTGTTGCGGCTCCCATCATCGAAGTGGTATGAGTCGGCGCTGCGGGAACGAAAGGCGCGACGGTCTCCTGGCCAGGGGCAACCGCAGCCGAGGCCGAGGCAGATGGGACCTTCACTGCGGCGGCCGGCTCGTGCGGTGTATTAAGCCGGAAAGTCGTTACGTCGTCGAGCAGCCGCATCAGCTCGTCCGCGCGCTGAGGCCGGTTCGCCGGCGACTTTTCCAGGCATTTCATCACCATCGTCGCCAGCGGCTCCGGCACAGCGCGGTTTCGCTCGTGAATGTGCATCGGCTTCTGCGTCACGTGGGCGGCGAGCATAGCCTGCGGCGAGCGCGCAACAAACGGGGTGATACCGGTGAGAAGCTCGTATGCCATCGCGCCGAACGAATAGATGTCGGCGCGGTGATCGGTGCCCGGATCCGCGGTTGCCTGCTCAGGCGCTATGTAAGCAGGCGTGCCGAGCGCGATTCCGAGTGACGTCAGGGTCTCGATCTCGTTCTCGCCGGTCGCCATCGCGACTGCCTTCGCCACGCCGAAATCCGTCACCATCGCGGCGCCGCCGCAGATGAGTACGTTGTCCGGCTTGATGTCACGGTGGACGATCCCTCGTTCGTGCGCAAAGGCCAGCGCCGAAGCAACCTCGCGGAGGATACGCACCGATTCCGCACCCGACATCTGAACATTCTGGTCGATGCGTGCGCGAAGCGACTCGCCTTCCATGTACGGCATCACGTAGTAGGAAAGGCCTTGCCCGCCGCCGGCAGCGAGAAGCGGAACAATGTGCGCGTGCTGCAGCCGCGCAAGAAACTTCACCTCGCGCCGGAACCGCTCCACCTTCACCGTCGCCGCCAGGTCCGGAGGGAGGACCTTGACCACCACAACGCGGCCAAGGAAGGGATCGGTAGCCGTGAACACCCGCGACATGCCGCCGCCGCCAAGCTCGGCTTGCAGCGTATACGACGTTCCAAGCACGGCCTGCAGCTGCTCGCGCAGGTTCACCATCGACCCGGTCCGGCGGCGGTGCTCGTCGGTACTGGCACCCGACAAAGGTACTACGGCAAGCTCAACCGCGAACTATCCGGTATACCTTGCCGCTGCCGGAAGTGATATACAGCTCACCGCTCGCATCCTCGCCGTACGAGCTGATGTTGCCGAGCGATCCAAGGTTCCAACTGCGCTGCCCCGTCACGACGCCGCTCTGGAAACGAAAGCTCCGGACAAAGCCGGCGCAGTAGTCGGAATAGAAATAGTGTCCCGCGATTTCAGGGATGGCCGATCCGCGGTAGACGAATCCGCCAGTCACCGAGCAGGCGTTGCCAGAGTGGTCGTACTCGACAGCCGGCAGCTCCAGCCCCTGCTGGTTGCAGGTGGTGGCGTTGTAGCACGACGATCCTTCCATCACGTTCCAGCCGTAGTTGACACCGGCGCGCGTCGCCTGCACCACGTTCACCTCCTCCAGCCGTCCCTGGCCGACATCTGCGACATACAGCAGCCCCGCCTGGCGGTCGAACGCGAACCGCCATGGATTCCGCACTCCGATAGCCCAGATCTCCGGCTGGCCATTGGTGGTGCCGGCGTATGGATTTCCCGCCGGGATTCCGTAGGGGTCACCGCTGTTCACATCGATCCGCAACAAGGAGCCGAGCAGAGTGTTCCTGTTCTGCCCGTTGCGGTCAGGATCGCCGCCCCCGCCGCCATCGCCGAGCCCGAGGTAGAGCATTCCGTCCGGGCCGAAGAGAGCGAGCCCGCCGTTGTGGTTCGAGAGAGGGTGAGTAACTCCCAGGATGAGCTTCGATGAAGCGGGATCGGCGACATTGGCGGTGGCCGATGCGGTGAACCTTTCGATGCGAAGCTCGCCGCCGGCTCCCGTGAAATACACGTAGAAGAATCGGTTGGTCGCGTACTGAGGATGAAAGGCGAGACTGAGCAGGCCCCTCTCCCCTCCGAACAGGACTCTGCTGGTGATATCGAGAAAAGGTGTCTCGAGTAGCTGGTTGTTCTGGATGATGCGAATCCGTCCGATCTGTTCGACGATGAAGAGTCTCGCATCGCCCGGCGGAGCGGCTACGTAGACAGGGTTGCCCAGTCCGGTTGCGATCTCCTGCGCCCGTAGAGTGACCTCGGCAACCGGAGGCTCGATCGTGTCGGACGCCCCGCAGGCGGTGAGTACCGCGAGGAAGCAAATGGCTTCGAGACGCATACGGTGAGATCGTGCACGTCTCGCGCCGTCAGTTTCAGCTTTTTCCGGCTGCTGAATACCGAGAGTTAATCTTCGAGAGCCGGCTCATACCCGGAATCGGCGGACGGCCGCAGATGCGCGTTCCCTTTTAGAACGCGAGCGCAGGTGTTCCAGCGAAGGATCGCATCGTCATTCCCCGGTGACCGCAATGCCTCCGCTTTCTCGTACCAGGACATCGCTTCACGAAGCGAATCATACGCCATTCCGCCGGAGCCCATACCCCCCTGAGCGAGAAGCGCCTGACCCCGCCTCTCGGCGATCACCCCGGAGTAGTACGTGCGCTGGTAATCATCCCTGATGCGCGCGAGATACTCGCGAGCTCGCATCACGCCCGAAGCAGCCACTCCACTCTGCAAGTCAGTCAGCGCGAGCACCAGCATCGCCAGTACATGCTGGTTGTCCGGTTCCACCTCCAGTATGTCGAGGCAGATACTCTCAGCCGCCCACGACTGATTGAGCAGTCGATACCGCTCGGCCTTCTGAATAGCGCGCGGTATTGCATCGGGAGAGATCGGCTTGAGCTCGAACATTCGCTATCTCTGGGGCTGCTTGCGGCGGAATAGTCGCACGAGCGCCCGCAGAGGATCGTAGTGCTGATCCACCACTCGTTCCTTGAGCGGGATGATCGCGTTGTCGGTGATGGTGATTCCCTCGGGGCACACCTTGGTACAGCACTTTGTGATGTTGCAGTATCCGATACCGTGCGCTTCCTTGAGCTCGGCCGTGCGATCAACGGTATCGAGCGGGTGCATCTCGAGCGCCGCCACGTAGGTGAGGAGCCGCGGGCCAATGAACGACTCGTGCTTCCCGTGATCCCGAAGCACGTGACAGACGTCCTGGCAAAGGAAGCATTCGATGCACTTTCTGAATTCCTGAACACGATCCACGTCTGCCTGTTGCATCCGCCATGTTCCGTCCGCGGCATCGGGAGCACGAGGCTTGAACTTCGTGATCTTCTTTTTGGCAGCGAAGTTCCACGATACATCGGTAACCAGGTCACGGACGATGGGAAACGCCTTCATCGGCTCGACCGTCACCGGTTTCGCCAGGTCGAGGTCGTTGAGGCGCGTCATGCACATCAGCCGCGGCATGCCGTTCACTTCCGCGGAGCACGAGCCGCACTTGCCGGCCTTGCAGTTCCACCGCACCGCGAGGTCACCGGCGCTCTCGGCCTGTATCTGATGGACCGCGTCGAGTACGACCATGCCCTCCGAGACGGAAGTCGTGTAGCTCTCGAAGCCGCCGCCCGTCGCATCGCCACGCCATACTCTGAACGTCGCGGTCTTCGTCGCACCGCCCGCGCTTGCGTCACTCCGTTCTGCTGCTCGTCGCCCGCTCTCGGCGAGATCGCGCGATGCGGAGGTGGCGGAAGTCATCCTACTTGTTCTCCTCGACGATCTGCCTGAGGTCGGCGCGCATCTCCGGAATCGGCTCGCGGGTTATCTGCATCGCCCCATCGTTACCGCGAGTTACGAGAATATTGAAACCGGCGAAAGCCGCGTCCTTGTCGGGGAAGTCGTCGCGAAAGTGCCCTCCACGGCTCTCCTTCCGTTCGATCGCCGACCGAGTAACGGCTTCGGCGACTGTCAGCAGGTTGGAAAGATCCAGTGCAGTGTGCCAGCCTGGATTGTACTCCCTGTTGCCCGTTACCGAAACGCGTGCGGCACGATTCCGCAACGACGAAAGTCCTTCCAGCCCCCGCTGCATCTCGTCCTCACGTCGCACGATTCCCACGAGCTCCTGCATCATCTCCTGGAGCGTTTGCTGAACGTGATACGGGCTTTCCGCGCTAGCTTCGCCCGCTGCCCTGTCGAATGGCTCCAGTGCTTCCCGCGCTGTGGCCTCGATGATCTCCGCGGAGATGGCGCCGGGTGGTTGTTCCGCAGCGAACCTCGCCGCGTATTCTCCGGCGCGCTTGCCGAACACGACGAGGTCCGAGAGCGAATTTCCCCCGAGCCGGTTGGCGCCGTGCAGACCAGCTGCGGATTCACCCGCGGCGAACAATCCTGGAATGGTTGACATCTGCGTATCGCCGTCGACGCGAATGCCACCCATCACGTAGTGCGTCGTGGGCCCGACTTCCATTGGCTCGGCGGTGATGTCGATATCGGCCAGCTGTTTGAACTGATGGTACATGCTGGGAAGCTTCTTTCGAATGTGCTCGGCGGGATTGGACATCTTCGCCTTGATCCACGAGATGTCGAGAAACACTCCACCGTGCGGGCTTCCCCTGCCTTCTCTCACTTCGCGCACGATACAGCGTGCAACGTGGTCCCTCGTCAACAGCTCCGGGGGACGCCGTGCGTTCTTGTCGCCGAGCACATAGCGCCAGCCCTCTTCCTCGTTGTCCGCGGTCTGCGCCTTGTAGTTGTCGGGAATGTCGTCGAACATGAACCGGCGTCCTTCCTTGTTGACGAGGATTCCGCCTTCACCTCGCACTCCCTCGGTGACGAGTATGCCGCGCACGCTGGGCGGCCACACCATGCCGGTCGGATGGAACTGCACGAACTCCATGTCCTGGAGAGCGGCGCCGGCGCGGTAGGCAAGCGACTGCCCGTCGCCGCTGTATTCCCAGCTGTTGCTCGTGATGTGAAACGCGCGGCCGATTCCGCCCGTCGCCAGCACGATCGCTCGGGCTTCGTAAGCGCGAAATCGCCCGCGCTCACGATCGTACGCCACCGCGCCGGAGATTCTGTCCCCGTCCTTGAGCAATGCAATCACCGTGCATTCCATGTGCACGTCGATGCCCAGGTGGATGGCATGATCCTGAAGCGTGCGGATCATTTCCAGTCCGGTTCGATCTCCCACGTGCGCGAGACGCGGATACTTGTGCCCGCCGAAATTGCGCTGGAGAATTCTGCCGTCGGTCGTTCGGTCGAACACCGCGCCCCACGCCTCGAGCTCGCGCACCCTGTCGGGTGCTTCCTTCGCGTGGAGCTCCGCCATTCGCCAGTTATTGAGATACTGCCCGCCGCGCATCGTGTCGGCGAAATGCACTTGCCAGTTGTCGCGGTCATCGACGTTCGCCATCGCCGCGGCGATTCCGCCCTCGGCCATCACGGTGTGCGCCTTCCCCAGCAGCGATTTGCAGACGAGGCCAACGCGAGCTCCCATCTCCGCCGCTTCGATCGCGGCGCGCAGGCCGGCACCACCAGCGCCCACGACGAGAACGTCGTGAGTGAACGTCTCGTACTGCGCCACTCTAGATGATTCTCCAGTCCTGCCAGACGCCCATCGAAAGCATGCGAACGTAGAGATCGCAGAAGGCGACCATGACGAGGCTCAGCCATGCCCACCGCATGTGCCCGCGATTCAGACAACTCACGCAGTCGTAAGCCTTCTTCCTGGCGGGTGCCTTAGAGAGACGATCGAGATATCCCCCCACCAGGTGACGCAGTGAATGGCATCCCAGCGTGTAACCACCGAGCAGGATCACGTTAGCCGTGAGGAGCAGTGTCCCCACACCGATTCCGAAGTCGACATTTCCGGAAGCGGGGTTCGTGAACCACATCGCCTTCCATGCGTCATGCGCGAGGAAAACCAGGAATATCAGCGCGAAGTAGAGAAAGTAGCGGTGAAGGTTCTGGACTATGAGCGGAAACGATTGCTCACCGCGGTAGCCTTTACGCGGCTCACCGACAGTGCAGCTCGGGGGATCCGACCAGAAGGCCTTGTAGTATGCGCCGCGGTAGTAGTAACAGGTGAATCTGAAGCCGGCGGGAAAGGGGAGAATGATGAGGGCCGGAGAAAACGGAAGCAGTGCCGGCCACCATGCCGGTTTCGGGCCGAACCAGCTGGTGCCGGGTTCGCCGAACAGCAGCGGGGAGTAGAACGGTGACAGGTAGTTGCCAAACTCGAAGTGAGCGTTTTGCAGGGCCGCCCACGTGGCGTAGCCGAGGAACGATGAGAGTATGAGGAAAACGACTACGGGCTCCACCCACCAGGCGTCGCGCCGCATGGTCTCACCCCATCCGCGGCGCCTCAGCTGAACGACTTCAGCCCGCATGCCCGGCTACTTCTTGTCCTGCTGAGTCTTGTCCTGCTGAGTCTTGTCAGCTACGTACATCTCGAGATAGCCGCACTCTTCGCAGACGAACGGCATTACGACGAGCCCGGAATTGGGACTGATCGTGCCCTCCATCGCGTTGCCTTCGACATTTGCGAGAGCTTTCAGAGTGCCGGTGCGGTTCATCCTCGCGTTTGGATGATTGATGCAGTAGCGCTTTCCGTCCTTGATCGGCATGCGTCGTTCCGGGGCAAGAGTGTGAATCAGGAACCGGACGCAAATGTATTGACGCGACGAACCGTGGGATAGAACCCCGCATCAGGCTCTGATATTCGAGCCTGATGCAGGTCGGCAGAAAATCAGGCGCGTGTACGCGTCCCGCGACGCTCTCGCGTCTTCTGCTTCTGTCCGTCGAGCTTGTTCTTGCGCTGCTGCGCGCGCGCATCCCACTTGGTGCGCTGTTCTGTCGTCAGCACCCCGCGGATCTCGTTGTGCTCCTGCTGCCTGATCGCCTGGGCGCGCGTGCGGAACTGCTCCATCTGGTGCCGAACACGTGCACGAGCGGCAGAGCTGGTGTCACCCTTTTGGAGCGTCGAGCGGAGGCTCTGCCGCTGGGTCTTGTTCTGCTCGCGCAGGGTCTGGTACTGAGGGCGGTATTTCTCGCGAATCTGGGTGAGCCGCGTCTGCTGCGCGGCCGACAGGTTGAGGTCGCGCATCAGCTGCCCGCTGCGGGCACCGCGCTGGCGCATCCCTCGTTGCGCCCGGTTCTTTCCACCGCGCCGCATTCCGCGATGCCTGGCACCGCGATCACCCTGGCCTTCTACACGTGCGCCATCACGGGGCGTCGTGCCCTGCGTCTGCGCCTCGGAGATGCCGGCGAACCCAGCGATCAAAGCGGCGCCAAGGGCAGCCGCGCGAAATTTGGACATTCACTCCTCCACATTGTTGACCGGGCGCACCATGCGCACCGTTGCATGGTAGACGCGACGCTGCGGTAACCGTTAGGAGGAAAACGGGGTCCTGGATGTAAGAAAAATCTTGCAATGGCAGGGGGAACAAATCCGCAATCTCATATCAAGAAACAGAGCTCGGGCATCGAGCCTGAGCGGTGGGCTCTGAGCTGTTAAGGTCAACATCGTGGGGTGAAAAAGCCGAAAGCTGGAGCCTGCCAGCCTGGGCCGGGAGCCAAACGGAACGACGGAACGACATCGCCAACGCCTACATCACGCAGTTGGTAGTTGAGCCCATGGCTCAAGCTGACCAAGCTCAGGCTATTGGCTTTTTCACCCCACGATGTTGACCTTAAACGCTCAGAGCCCACCGCTCGGAATCGCTGCTCACAGCTCGGTAGTTCAGCCGGCGGCGGCGGTGGGCACTGTCCCGAACCTGCGCTCGCGGGCGTGGAACTCGTCGACCGCCTCGGCCAGATCGGCGGGCGAGAACTCCGGCCACATGCGGCGCGTGAAGTACAACTCCGCGTACGCACATTCCCACAGCAGAAAATCACTGAGTCGCTGCTCGCCTCCGGTGCGGATGAGCAGATCGACGTCGCGCGATTCACCAAGGCCATGGTCGACCGTGGCGAGATTGCGGGCGAATTCCGCGCGAGATGCATCGCCCTCCTCGGCATCGGGCGACATCGCCCGCGCTGCGCGGAGGATGGCATCGCGCGACGAGTAATCGACAGCAATGCGCAGATCGAAAGTCCGCCCCTGCCGCGTTGCCTGCTCGGCGTTGCCGATCGCGCGTAGAAGCTCGGCGGGAATGCGGTCGCGGCGGCCGATGATGCGCATGCGCACTCCATTGGTGACGCAACGCGCGACTTCAGAGATCAGATACCGGCGAAAAAGACGCATCAGCAGCGCGACTTCGCGAGATGGGCGGCGCCAGTTGTCCGCGGAGAAGGCGTACAGCGTCAGCGTGCCGATCCCGCATTCCGGCGCCGACTCCACAATCTTTCGGACTGTCCGCGCGCCGGCGATATGTCCGGCAGTTCTCAGCTGGCCGCGCCCGGTCGCCCATCGGCCATTGCCGTCCATGATGATCGCGACGTGAATGCCCCGCGGTTTTGTCTTGTTCATGATCCGTCGTCTCGCTGGCTAGCGATCCCTGGTGGCGCGGATCAACGCTTCCATGTGATCGAGGTAGCGCTCGAGAGCCCGTCGGCCGGTTGCGGTCAATTTGTACTGTGTCTTCGGCATGCGTCCCTCGAATGATTTTGTGCAGGCGATATACTCCGCCTCCTCGAGCTTGCGCGCGTGCACGCTCAGGTTTCCGTCGGTGGTGCTCATCAGCTTCTTGAGGTCGCTGAAGCTGAGTGATTCATTCACCGCCAGAGCGCTGACAATACCGAGCCGAAGGCGCTCGTGAATAAGACGATCGAGTGCCTCAGACTTTTTCGGCGGAGTGCCCCGCAGCGCTGTGCCTCTCAGCGATCCATGCGCGCGCGAGTCGTCGCGCGCCGCCCCGTGCTTAGCCACCGTGTCTCCTCGCGATTGCGATTCCAAATGCTATGTGAAGGCCGCCGAACGCGGCGCCCATGATCCACGGATTCCAGACCGTCGGTAAAAACAGGGAGATGACGCCTGCCCCCATGAAGCAGAGGCCCATCACCGGGACGATTTTCACCGAGAATGCCCCACCCGCCACGACCGCCGTTCCGTAAAGAAGCAGCCAGACTCCGGGTACGGCCTCGAGAAATCCGGCGCGAAACAGTACCAGCGTGAGCACAGCTCCAACGAACATCGGCGGTGAGAAGCTGAGCACGAACTTGCGGCCCGGCCCCGACAGAAGCGGCATTCGCGCCGCACGAGCCTTGCGCACCATCGCCCATATCATCACCAGCGGCGACAGTACCGCCCACGCCAGCCAGGTGTTGAGCTCCGCCGCGGGCGAACCCTGGCGTCCACCGGTGATCGCTACGCCGACGGAAAGAACACCGATTGCCACCATTCCCCAGCCGGATACCGCGGTGAACGACCCCGCGGCTTCCATCGTATCGCGGATGTAGGCTAGATTGTCCATCGCGCGAAGATGAAGCGATGGCGGCTCCTGAGCGGGCGGCGGTCTGAGCGGGCGCACTGATGTCATGCGCATATCATATTCTCCGCTCCACACCCTTGTCAAGTACTTTGCGTTTCAAAGTACGCGCGCCGGCGCCTTCCCCGTTCGGCCCACGTCCGGCGGACAACCCTAGCCCAGAGTAATTGGACCCGGTAGCGGATCGCTCGCCGGGAAGCTCTGCTCCACCATCTTGTCCAGCCTGCGCTCCTCCATCGCCGTAGAGAGCAGAGCGACGAGATTGGAGCAGAATGCGGGCAGATCCTCGGGACGCCTGCTCGTCAGCAGCTTCTGATCGACCTGCGCCTGCTTGTCCACCCACGATCCCCCGGCGGAGCGTATCTCCCCCGCGAGCTCGGCGTGCGACGTTAGAGTACGGCCCTGAACCGAGCCCGCTTCGACGAGCAGCCGCGGCGCATGACAGATGGCCCCCACCGGCTTGTCCGCCTCCATAAAGCCTCGCACCAGCTGGACGGCAGCGGCATTGGCCCGCAGCGCCTCAGTGTTTCTCACGCCGCCGGGAATGACGAGAGCATCGAAATCCCGCGCTGTGACGTCTGTGACAAGCGCATCGACGTTGAACGTGTCGGCTTTTTCTTCGTGAATGAAGCCCTGAATGGAGCCCGCCTTGAGCGAGATCAGCTGAACCTCGGCGCGCGCTTCCTTCAACGCCTGCCACGGAGCGGTGAGCTCTACCTGCTCGACACCATCGGTCGCCAGTAACGCCACTTTTCGACCCGTCAAATCTCTCGCCATCCACTCCCCCAGCTGTCTGTGACTTTGCAGCGTTCCTGACGCGTCAGGAAACGTGCCATATTTAGCAATGACCCTTGTGGACCTCTGCGGCCACGAAGCACTTCGCAGTCGATTCTCGCACGGCTTCGAAGCTGGCACCCTTCCCGCCAGCCTTCTCTTCCACGGCCCGCGAGGGGTAGGTAAACAACGGCTTGCACTGTGGGTCGCTCAACTCCTGTTGTGCACCGAGCGCCCACGCCCCTGCGGAAAATGCCGAAGCTGCCAGTACGCCACAAATCTGACACACCCGGACCTTCACTGGTACTTCCCACGACCGCGCCTCAAGGACCCCAACCCTGATCTCGCCGATGTGCGAGATGATTACCGCGAAGCTATGGCCGAACGCGCCGCTGCGGGCGGGCTGTACCCCGCACCGCCAGGAAGCGACGGAATCTATGTTGCAACTGTCAGAGCAATCCTTCAGCAGGCGGCCGTGTCGCCCGCCATTTCCAGCAGAAAGGTATTCGTGCTCGGAGATGCCGACAGAATGGTACCTCAGGAAGGATCCGAACAGGCCGCGAACGCATTTCTCAAGCTCCTCGAGGAACCCAGCCCCAGCACCATGCTCATCCTCACCTCGAGCGAGCCAGGGTCGCTGCTTCCCACGATCCGGTCGAGAACTGTCACGGTCCGGGTGCCACCTCTCGCCGACGGCAAGGTGCTCGAGTTTCTGCGTGATCCGGTTGTCGCGGCAGCGCTCGAGAAAGTGAACAAGGGAATGACCGACAATGAGAGATTGCAGCTGGCCGGCGGAGCGCCCGGGAATCTTTTCGGTGACAACTCGCGAGGCCGCGCGATGGCCGCTGCGCGCAAACTAATCGAAGCCGCAACGGCGCCCGGGGGCGCCGAGCGACACGCTGCGGCCCTGTCGGTTGGCGGTTCGGGTTCGCGCGGGGTTTTCAGCGACGTCCTCGACGCTCTCGTGATGGTCCTCGGCGAACGGATGCGCGCCGCACTTCACCGGAACGACCCTCGCGTCGCCGCAGGAGCGAGTCGCGCGGCTGAGGCAGTCGGGCGCGCGCGCATTCGCGCCGCCGGAAACGTGAATCCCCAGCTCATCACCGCGAGACTTCTGCGAGAGCTGTCCTCCTGCCTGTCATGAACGAGCTCACTCACACCGACTCCAGCGGCCAGGCCCGCATGGTCGATGTAAGCGGCAAGGAAGAGTCGGTGCGCGCCGCCCGTGCACGCGGCGCGATCCGGATGTCGCCCGACACGCTGGCCGCGATACGCGCCAACGCCATCGTAAAGGGTGACGTGCTCTCGGTCGCGCGCATCGCGGGTGTCATGGGAGCAAAGCGCACCGCGGACATCATTCCGCTCTGTCATCCCATCGCTCTCACCGACGTCGCGATCGATTTCGATCTCGATGATTCACTGCCCGGCATAGTGGCCCATGGCCATGCTCGTACAGTCGGGCGTACCGGCGTCGAGATGGAAGCTCTCACCGCTGTTGCCTGCGCCCTGCTTACGATCTACGACATGGCGAAAGCGATGGACCGCGGCATGACAATCACCGAGCTATCGCTCGTCGAAAAAACGGGTGGCAAGTCCGGGCACTGGAAAAGCGGCGAGACGCGTTCGGACTAGCTCACGCGGAGTTTTCACGCGCGAGCTTCCGACACTTCGGAACGAGCGCTATTCGATTCTTGCCTCGAGCTTCTCCGCCGCCTCGTCGATGCGCGTGGCGTATGCATCGAGAGACTCGTCGCCCGACCGCGGCGGAAGAACGAAGTCAGGACTCTCCGGATCGGTGGACGTCGGCATGTTCACCATCGGATCGCCACCCGCTTCGATCACTGCGCTCTCGAACCTCTCCACCGCAGTGAGCAAGTCGGCGAGCACGGCGGGATCCTCGTCGGTATTCACCTCTACCCCTTTCTGCAGCAGGCGCCCGGTGATCTCAGTTGCCGCGTCTTCGCGCTTCTCTCTGCGGTGAGGGTCCAGCATCTCACTGCGTTGTTCCGAGCTCTCCGGTGGCAGGTGCATCAGTCTCCTCTGTGTTGTTCCCAAGGCTCTCTCTGCAAGTCGCGTCCCGCTGGGTCGGCTGGATACTTGCCCACCGGCACCGTGTTCGGCTAGATAGGTTCCAAACGCCCGTCCACGCATCGGAGAGCCCCCGTGATTCACTCTCGATTGGTCCGCAACTTCCTCACGGTATTGTCGGTCGCGCTGGCCGCTACTGAAGCACCGGCACAAACCCCCGCCAATGCCCCGATGCGCAGCAATACGCGCTACGATTCCGCCACGCTCGCGGCGCTCAGGTGGCGCGAGATCGGGCCTTACAGGGGCGGCCGCTCGGTGGCCGTCGCCGGGTCTGCCAACAGACCCTGGGAGTACTACTTCGGAACGACCGGCGGAGGCGTCTTCAAGACGGTCGATGGCGGACAAACCTGGGCACCGGTTACCGATAAGGTCTTCGGCGGAACCGTCGGCGCCATCGCCATCAGCGAGTCCAACCCCGACATTGTGTACGTCGGGACCGGCGAGCATCCAATTCGCGGCAACGTGTCGCACGGCGACGGAGTCTACAAGACTGTCGACAATGGCAGAACCTGGGCATACACGGGGCTCAACGACACTCGGCACATCGGGAGGATCAGAGTTCACCCCAGAAACCCCGACATTGTCTACGTCGCGGCGCTGGGGCATGTGTTCGGACCGAACACGGAGCGCGGAGTCTTCAAGTCGGACGACGGCGGAAAGACGTGGCGGCGCATTCTCTTTCAAAGTGATTCCGCGGGCGCCATCGACCTCGCGATGGATGCAACCGATCCCAATACTCTCTACGCATCGTTCTGGCATGCGTACCGCACGCCGTGGAAGCTCGTCTCCGGCGGAGCGGGCAGCGCACTCTTCAAAACCACCAACGGCGGCGCGACCTGGACGAACATCACCCGCAATCGCGGGCTTCCCACCGGAATACTCGGCAAAATCGGAGTGACCGTCTCCCCGTTGAACCCGAATCGGCTGTGGGCCCTCATCGAAGCGGACTCCGGCGGTGTGTACCGCTCCGACGATGCCGGCGCCACCTGGACAAAGACGAATTCCGACAGAAATCTCAGGCAGCGTGCGTGGTATTACACGCGGATCTTCGCCGACACGAAGGACACCGGCACGGTCTACGCCCTCAACACCGGTTTTTATCGATCCACCAACGGCGGTAGAACTTTTCGTCCGATCCAGGTGCCGCATGGCGACAATCACGATCTGTGGATCTCGCCGACCGACAACAACCGTATGGTGAATGGCAATGACGGCGGAGCGAATGTGTCGTTCAACGCAGGTCGCACATGGACCGAACAGGATTTCGCGACAGCGCAGTTCTATCACGTCACCACGACGAACCATTTCCCCTATCGCGTGTGCGGCGCGCAACAGGACAACTCGACGCTTTGCGGACCGAGCCGCGCTGATGGCGGAATCGCGAACGAGGAATGGTACCCGGTCGGCGGCGGCGAAAGCGGATACATCGCGGTGCGGCCGGACAATCCTGACGTCGTGTATGCCGGATCGTACGGCGGCTATCTCTCGCGCTACGATCACAAGACACGCGAGGAGCGGAACATCAATCCGTGGCCTGACAATCCGATGGGACACGACGCCGCTGATGCGCGCTACCGTTTTCAGTGGACTTATCCGATCGTGATCTCGCCGCACGATCCGAATACGCTGTATGTGGGAAGCAGCGTGGTGTTCCGGTCGAGGAACGAAGGGCAGAGCTTCGACCCGATCAGTCCCGACCTGACCCGCAACGACTCGCGCACGCTGGGGCCGTCAGGTGGACCGATTACGAAGGATCAGACGTCGGTGGAGTACTTCGCTACCGTGTTCACGATCGCCGAATCTCCGGTGACGCGTGGAGTGATCTGGGCGGGCTCGGACGACGGGCTCGTTCACGTCACGCGCGATAACGGCAGATCGTGGAAGAACGTCACCCCTCCCGGAATTCCGGAGTGGAGCCGCATCTCGATGATCGAGGCGTCTCACTTTGTTGCGGGCACCGCGTACGTTGCCTCCAATCATTTCCAGAGTGACGATCTTCGCCCCTATATCTATCGAACCACGGACTATGGTGCGACGTGGCGGTTGATCGCCAATGGCATCATCCTGAGTGAGTTCGTGCGCGTCGTGCGCGAGGATCCCGTGCGCCGCGGACTGCTTTACGCCGGCACGGAGCGGTCGGTGTGGGTGAGCTTCAACGACGGCGAAAGCTGGCAGTCGCTGCGGCAGAACCTTCCGATGGTTCCGATTCACGACCTCGCCGTGAAGGAGGGAGATCTCGTTGCCGCTACTCACGGGCGCTCATTCTGGATTCTCGACGACCTGTCGCCGCTGAGACAGATGCGCCCCGAGATCACGTCGAGTGCGGCGCATCTCTTCAAGCCGCGCGACGTATATCGCGCCGGCTTCGGCGGAGGAGGAGGAAACGGTGCGGCAGGGGGTCATCCGACGGGTCAGAATCCGCCTTCCGGAGCGATCGTCTACTACTGGCTCAAGTCACCGCGCCAGACGGTGACGATGGAGTTCGTGGACGCGGCGGGCAAAGTGATTCGCAGTTTCACGAGCGCGCAGGATGCGAGGGTGGCGCGGGATTCGGTGCGTGGCGACAGCATTCGCGCCCGGCGCGCAGACAGCCTGCGGAGAGCCGGGGTTACCCCGGATACGGCACGCGGCATGGAACAGCGCGGAGAGGAAACAGCTCCCGACGACGGTCCGCGCCGAGCGCCCCCGCCGCCGCGCGTCCCTGATCGGGCGGGCCTCAACACTTTCGCCTGGAACCTCCGCCATCCCGAGGCGGTGGGATTTGAGAACATGATCATGTGGGCGGCGGGAACTCAGGGACCGGTCGCCCTTCCCGGTACTTACACAGTCCGCATGCGGGTGAACGGCGTGACGCATCAGCAGACGGTGCGCGTTCTCCGAGACCCGCGATCGAAGGCGACTCCTGCCGACCTGGAGCAGCAGTTCACGTTTCTGATGCGGGTGCGGGACGAAACGAGCAGGGCCAACAACGCCGTGCGCCTTGTACGCAACATCCGCTCGCAGATCAACGACCGCACCGCGAAGATCCCCGCGGAGAGGAAAGCATCGTTCAGCACCGCCGCGGGAACGCTCGAGCGCGAGCTGGCCGTCGCCGAGCGCGAGATCTATCAGGTGCAGAATCGCGCCGGGCAGGATCCGTTGAACTATCCGATTCGTCTCAACAACAAGATCGCGGCACTCTCCGGCGTAGCGTCCAGCAGCGATGCACGCCCGACGAACCAGACTCTAGAAGTGTTTCGCATTCTTTCCGGACAGCTCGCCACGCAGCTTCAGCAGATCCGCGGCGCGCTCGACCGGTCATTGTCGGCGTTGAACCGGGAGCTGGCCGCATCGAGTCTGCCTGCCATTGTCGAAAGCACGGATGAGGTCGCGATGCGGTGAGATAGTCGAGACCAGACCTCATAAACCTGTAACCGATAACCCGTCACTGGAAACCCGTCACTGGAAACCCGTCACCGGAGCAGTAACTGGGTAACTGGTAACCCGTAACGCCCCGGTTTCGTGTTACCGGTTCGGGCTCCGGTTTCGGGTGTCCGGTTGCGGGTGACGGGTGACGGGTAACGGGGTGCCGTCAACCCGCCAGCGGATCGGGTTCCATTAACCCGAACCGGTTGCCCTCGGAGTCTTCGCAGTAAGCCAGCCACCCGACGCCAGCGATGGCCATTTTCGCATCGACGATCCGGCCGCCGCTGTGAACGACTGCCATCAGTGTATTGTCCAGCGACTCCACTTCGATGGTGTTCACGGTTCCGCGGTTCCACGCTTCGCGCCGCATCAGTCCACCATCGATTCCGCGTGCGTCCTTTCCGGTGGCGATGAACCAGTAATCGGCTGCACCCTCCCACTTCGTCACCTCCCAGCCGAAAACTTCCCTGTAGAAGTTCGCGGCCCGCTCGGGATTATTTGCCGAGATCTCGAAGTGTACTGGTCGTGGCATTCTGATTGTCGCCTGGCTAGCGGATCACGCGATCGAATCGCACGGGATTTTCCACGTTGTAGCTGTAGTGCCACCACTCTTTTTCATAATTCTCGAAACCGTGCCGCTCCATCGCCGCCTTCAGTACCTGACGGTGTCGTGCAGCGACTCCGGCAGCGTTGGCGGTGTGAGAGGCCCGCGAGAACATGTCGAACGGCGAGCCCATCGCAAGATCGGCGCGGGTCGATGCCTCGACGAGTGTAAGATCGACAGCGACCCCGAGGTTGTGGCGGCTGCGACTCGCGATGTATCCGTCACGCAACAGGTCACCCCGGTTCTCACGCTCCGTCCAGGCGACCATCGCTTCGCTGGCTCGTACGGGCCGGTAGGCGTCGAGGATCTTGAGCGCGTAACCTTTGGCCCTCAAATCCGCACTGGCAAGCAATAGCGCCACTGCCGCTTCGGCCCGGAGATATGCCTTGTTCGCTTCGTAACCCGGCAGCGGTGCGCCGGTGAAATTGTTCGCGGTCGCATAACGCATGTCGATCAGCAGAGTCGTGTCGAGCCGCTGCAATTCTACCAGCATCGAATCGGCGACCGTATCCGAAACAGTCGCCAGCTCCGGTGTGTTGACCGGCGCCGGCTCCGGTCGCCGGAACGGCGTGCACGCGAGAGCGAGCAGCGCAAAGGCAATACGTACGTGACGTGACATTCGCCCTAAGATATCCCGTCCCGGGATTTCAGCGACACGGGAGGCTCCGTCCCGCCAGCGTATCGTATATTCTCCGCCGCCAGCGGGACGGACCGCCACTGCTGCTCATCGTTCCTCTTACACCCGGCCGGGATGAACGGACTGGAGATAACCGCCGCCGGATTCGGCGTGGTAAGCGTCTACCTGAGTGTGCGGCAGAACATCTGGAGCTGGCCTACCGCCATCGTCAGCGTGGGGATGTACACGCTGGTGTTCTACCGGTCACGGCTGTACGCGGACATGGGCCTTCAGGTTGTGTACGTCGTCCTCTCGCTGTACGGGTGGTACCAGTGGCTGTATGGAGGAAGCAATCGCACCGAGCTCAAGGTAAGTCGAACAGGCAGGCGCGTTGCCTTTGTTCTGTTTGCCGCCGTGCTGACGTCGGCCGCCATCCTTGGAACGCTCCTGCACCGGCACACGGATGCCGCAATTCCGTACGTCGACTCGCTCACTACCAGCACCAGCCTCGCTGCTCAATGGATGATGACGCGCAAGCTCGTCGAGAACTGGCTGGTCTGGGTCGCGGTCGATGTTGTTTACATCGCGATGTTCATCAATCGCTCACTGCATGTCACGGCTGTGCTCTATGCGGTGTACCTCGTTCTGGCCGCGGTCGGCTACTTCAAATGGAGGCATGAATCACGGACCGCTGGCGGAGCTGTTTTAGCGACCTGATGGCTGCTATCCCGAACGCGGGACCGAGCGCCAGAACGGCGAAGGACCATCTCCACCCGGTTGCCGCCGCGATCTGCGGCACTCCCTGTATCGTCACTGCGGTCAGCAGGAATCCAAGAAAGGTCTGAACCGTGAGCGCCGTGCCGACCGCGTAAGGTGGCACTGACTCGGTGACCAGAGCGCTGAACTGTGCGCTGTCAGCGACGACAAAGAATCCCCACACGAGGGAGATGCCGGCGAGCAGCCAGAGCGGCGCACCAAAAAAGAACCCGACCAGCAGCGAACACGCTCCGCTCCAGGCAAGGGCCAGCGTGACGAGACGCTCGCGTCCGCGGCGGTCCGCCACCAGACCTCCCCAGATCGACCCTGCCCCACCCGCCGCAATTGCCAGAAAGCTGATGAGCGATATCAGCCCGGGGCTCGAATCCCCTGCGGAGTATCGCGCTCTCTGGCTCTCGGCGAGAAATACCGGGATCCAGGTCCAGAAGGCGTAGAGCTCGAACATGTGACCCAGATACCCGCCAGTCGAGAGTCGCCATTCACGAACTCTTCCCACAGTTGCGACCAGCCCCCACGAAAAGGGTCGCGCCTCGAAAACGAACGGGCCATCGCGGTAGCCAGTCGCGACAAGCAATCCCGCGATAACGGCTCCCGCTGATGCCGTCAGTAGAACTGCGGCAGCCGACGCTCCAGGCAATGCGTGCACCAGATATGGTGTGGCCTTGCCGACTGTCAGCGCACCAACAATGGTACCGATAGCCAGCCCGCGCCGGCTCCTGAACCATGTCGAGATCATTTTCATGGCTGGCGGATAGACGCCCGCCAGGCAGAGCCCGGTGATGAAGCGGAGCGCCAGCGCGGCTTCGTAACTCGGCGCGATGGTAAGAGCGGCGTTCGCCGCGGCACCGGAGATTGCGGCCGTCGCGAAAAGACGGCGAGACGGGACGATGTCTGCCAGATTGAGAATCGCTGAGAGCGCCGTTCCCGCCACGAATCCCAGCTGCACGACGGTTGTGAGCCAGCCTGCCTCCCCTGTTCCGACGCCCCACTGTTGGGCCAGCTGCGACGCCACCGCGCTCCCCGCAAACCACAACGACATTCCGAAAAGCTCCGCAACGGAGAGGAGAGAAAGAATCCTCCAGCGAAGCGGGTGATCGTCTGTCGTCATCGGGAAAAGTTACCGATCGACAGGGGGATACGTAGCAAGGACAAGCGCGATTTACAGAGAAAGAAAACGCGCTCGAAATGAGCGCGTCGCGAAACAATTCCGTGTCCCGTGTCAATCCTCTTCGACGACCGCCAGACGGTACAGACTGGGCACAAACGCGAGGGCGATACCCAACCCTACGGTTCGCAGGAAGCTGAACCGCCTGGTTTCGACTGCTCGGACTCCGCCGAGCGGAAGCGCCGTGCGACGGACTCCCTTTGTGTTCCCGGTGACGCGGTGCCCGAACACGCTGTCGTTTTCCAGCCTGATGTCCTTGAGGACGATCCATCTCCTGTCAGCCATGGTCAGCGCGACTTTCTGATTCGGATTCTGGCGGATGACAGCGTCCACCGGCCTCGTATCCACTTTCCACGCCTGGCATGAGGAGAACGTGAGCGTGATCGCGGTAGCGATGGTGACGGTACGGGTGAAGCTTGTCGCCATGAAGTGATCCCCGGGTGCCGCCGCGATCACTACCACGAGTCCCGCGACTGTCATCCACAGCCACCACGCGCTCCAGAGGTCAATGTCTGTCATCGGTATCCTCCTTCGCCGAGCTGTCGTCGAGATAGTCGCTGCGCATGCCCGGGCGATCGACGCCCCAAAACCGATCTTCCGTGCCCCTTGGCCGTCCGGGGGGCTTCGCGCCCCAGAACTGCCATTTTTTATAGAACAGTTCCACCACCTTGAGCCCAGCCGTAACTGTGCCGACATTCGCCCACCCGCTCGGCACATGCTTCAGTTTATCCCAGCGAACTTCGCTGTTTGCGTGCCGGTTGGACAGCCGTCTTGCGCGGCGGATCACAGAACCGACGCCCATCGACATCGTCGTGGAGATGATGCCACCAGGCGGCGCTTTGTAGAACGGTGAGAACTTGTCGGGAAAACCGGGCATCGTGCACGCGATGCACACTCCCCCGGCTTCCATACAGCCACCCATGTGATTGATCGCGCCACGCTTTACAATGTTGCATTGCACGACGGGACCCCAGCACCCGATCTCAACGAGACACTCTGGCCCGCCGTAGTCCTTGGTGAACACCCCTTCCTCATAGTAGCCTGCGCGCGTGCATCCCCGATGAACGGTTTCGCTAAACAGCCAGGCCGGCCGCCCGAGCTCGTCGAACGCCGGCAGCGGACCAAGACCCTGCAGAAACAGCAGAACGGCGAACACCGTCTCTGTAAAGTTGTCACCCTGTGGCGCGCAGCCCGGGATGTTGATGACAGGCAGGCCGAAAGCACTGCGATAGTCCTTTCCCAGAAAATCCATCAGGCTCATCGAACCTGTGGGATTCCCGGCGGCGGCTGGAACTCCTCCCCACGTGGCGCATGTCCCTATCGCTATTGTCGCCGCCGCGCCGGGGGCGAGGCGCGAGATCCACGTTGCTGTCGGCACGGGGCTTCCTTCCTCGCTCCCTTCCATGACCTGGCTGCCCATGGCGGAGAAGTAGCCACCCGTGCGGGCAGCGATACGCTCGTCGGCGATCGATCCTTCGGCGACTACTACATACGGGTCTTCGAGCTTGCCTTCCCACGCGTCCTTCAGCGGCTGGATGAACGCTTCGCCCGATTCGACCGAAAGAACTGTATGGTGAAGGATGACCTTGGGCATCGTGGGAACAGTGCCGAGCAGCAAACCCTCGATGCCGGGATTCGTTGCGCCGGCAACGGAGACAGTGCATCCGTCACAACTCATTCCCGCAATCCAGAAAACATGGACGGTCTTGAGCGGGCCGAGCGGTAATCGCTCCGGCCGGGGATGCGGTTGCGTCGCCGGAATCGACGGCTGATGCGCCTCGACCTTATCAGGCTCGACTGCTGTCGCCATTACGAGCTCCTGTTGCGATCTGGAGAAAACCATACGCCGCTGCCACGCCTTCAGATCTGTTGCAGGCGCTGCGCCGATTCACGGAAACATTCAACAAGATAGGTGCCGCTCCCCTCGCTGCGCCGACATTCGGGATATATCAGCCGTTTCAAACAACCGAAAAAGTCGTCTCGAAGTCTGCTCGCTTCGGCAGCAGTCTTCATGAGGGTACGCGACTGAAGATCAAAAGCAATTTTGAACGGATGCTCCCTGAAGTGGGCCCATTGTATGCACGTATCACCCCAACTTGCCGGAAGCATTGCGACACCTCATCTGCCTCATCGGGTGCGGCAAGTACTGGACTCCCACGAATCATCAACTCTGGAGAAAGCACTATGGAGAGCGCCGTGAATGCCACTCGAAACGACGGTCCCGGGCAATCACTCCAGCGGATTGGCGGTCTCATCCTGCGTTACGGCCTCGTGCTTATGCTGGTCTGGATCGGTGCCCTGAAGTTTGCAAAGTACGAAGCAGAGGGCGTTCAGATGCTGGCGAGCCATAGCCCGCTGTTGAGCTGGGGTACAGCCTGACGAGCGTGCAGGGTTTCGCAGTATGTCTTGGAGTGGTGGAGATAATTCTCGGGATCCTGATTGCGGCCAGAGCCTTCGCGCCACAGCTCTCAGCAATCGGCAGCATGGGCGCGATCGTGATGTCTCTCATAACCTTGAGTCTTCTTCTCACGACTCCGGGAGTCTGGCAGGCCGGATATGGGTTCCCATTTCTTTCAGGCAACCCTGGCGGCTTTCTGGCGAAAGATGTGTTGCTGCTCGGCGCGGCCGTCTGGACGGCGGGAGAGGCACGCATGGCGGCTGCCCAGCGCTCACCCTGATTCTTCACGGGCGGGCGGTGTCGACGCCGATGCCTTGCAACGAAACCAGTTGACCGCCGCCGCATGAGTTCAGTCGACGCCATCGTCGTAGGGGCCGGACCGAACGGCCTCTCGGCGGCGGTCGCGCTCGCGCAGGCGGGTTTATCGGTACGCGTCATCGAAGCCGCCGCGACCATCGGCGGCGGGACGCGAACCGAAGAGATCACGCTTCCAGGTTTCGCGCATGACATTTGTTCGGCGGTACATCCATTCGGTGCCGCGTCGCCCTTTCTGTCAACGCTGCCGCTCCAAGCGCATGGTCTCGAGTGGATCGAGCCACCGCTCGCGTTGGCGCACCCTTTCGATCGCGGATCTCCAGCCGTGCTCGAGCGAAGTCTCGCCGCGACAGCGACAGGCTTCGGCCCCGATGAGCGAAGGTACCATCATCTGATGGAGCCGTTCGTCACCGACTGGAACAATCTCGCTGGCGATGTCTTCGGCCCTCTGCGCCGGCCGGCCCACCCCTTTCTTCTCGCCCGCTTCGGCATGCCTGGTTTGCGGTCTGTGTCGAGTCTCGCGCGGCGATTTTCTGGAGCTCCGACACGTGCGCTGCTCGGCGGAATTGCGGCACACTCAGTTCAACGGTTGAACAGCGCGGGAACGGCGGCGGCGGCGATTCTGTTGTGCGCGGCAGCGCACCGCGTCGGCTGGCCGATTCCGCGAAATGGCTCCGCGAGCATTGCGGCCGCCCTCGCATCCTACCTGACAAGCATGGGCGGCATAATCGAGACCGGCAGAGAAATACGGTCGTTGCAGGAGTTGCCGGCTTCGCGAGCGGTACTGCTTGACCTGACCCCTCGCCAGATTCTGAGCGTCGCGGGCGAACAACTTCCGGCTGCGTATCAACGGCAGCTTGAGCGGTTCCGCTATGGGCCGGGGGTGTTCAAGGTCGATTGGGCTCTCGCGGCACCTGTGCCCTGGCGCTCGCCGGAATGCGAGCGTGCAGGCACGCTCCATATTGGCGGGACATTTGAAGAAATTGCGGCGGCAGAACAGACAGTAGCGAACGGCGAACACGCTGAACGCCCGTTCGTCCTTGTCGCGCAGCCGAGCCGGTTCGATCCTACGCGCGCGCCGGAAGGAAATCACACGCTGTGGGGCTATTGTCACGTGCCGGCGCGATCGACGCTCAATATGTTGCCGCGCATCGAAGCGCAGATCGAACGCTTTGCCCCCGGATTTCGGGAGCGCGTGCTCGCACGCCACACGTTGAATACGGCTGAGCTCGAGTCACGCAACGCGAATCTGGTCGGAGGCGACGTCGCTGCGGGCGCAAACACGCTTCGTCAACTGTTTTTTCGGCCGGTGGTCCGATGGAATCCCTATGCCACTCCGAAGCGCGGCCTTTACCTGTGCTCGGCGTCGACGCCACCCGGGGGCGGAGTGCATGGGATGTGCGGATATCACGCGGCGAAGACCGCGTTGCGCGAGGTGTTCGGAATCCAACAGGAGACTACGTCATGATATTGCACGAGCGGTGGTTCACCGATGAGGCGCAGTTCCCCGTCCAGTTCGAGCGCTGGAATGTACCCGAGAGCTGGATCCCGGGGGCGATCGCCGTCGGTGTCACCGCTCTTGTTTTTGCGGTATGGCGCGCCAGGGGGCGGCGCAGCCCTGTACCCGGCCCCGTGCAACTCGGGATGACGTGGGAGAATTACGAGAAGGTTCTCTCATGGGTGCCACTAGTGATCGGGCTCCATATGGGGGTCGCGCTCCTCGTGAGCGGAGTGAGCCGTCAGCTCTTCGTTCCCAATCTCGAGCTCCCGGTGAACCTGCTCGGCGGTGTGTTAGGTCTCGCCGAAATCGCAATAGGTTTGAGCTTTGTATACGGAGCCCTGGCGCGTCCTGCTGCCGCGGTGCTCGGCCTGCTCTGGCTGGCTGGAGTTATCCTTTTCGGTCCGACGCGTCTGATCGAACACACGGAGATTCTCGGTGTTGCCTTCTTCCTGTTCGTTACGGGACGCGGAGCGCTTGCCTTCGACATGGCGATGGAACGTTTGCACCGGCCGATCCCCGCGCTCATTCCGTACGTCGTTCCGGTGTTACGCGCTTCGGCGGCTATAGGAATCATCGTCGTTGCCTTCACCGAGAAGCTCTGGAACCTGCCAATGGGACTCGCGTTTCTCGCCGAACATCACTTCAATTTCTTTCCCGCGATAGGCTTGTCAGGCATCGACGATACTGCCTTCCTGATCATCGCGGGGACAGTCGAGCTGACGATCGGATTGATTCTTCTCTCAGGCGCTTACGTCCGCCTGGTCATCCTCGCGACGCTGATTCCATTCAATCTCACGCTTCCTTTCCTCGGCTGGCGCGAGCTTGTCGGCCACCTCACGCTGTACGGTATTTTTGCGCTCCTCCTGCTGTGGGGCGACGAACGGCCGCCCGAACAGGGAACGCTCACCTCGGCGCTGGAAGGAGACCGGTCCGCAACCTGATCAAATGGGTTTATCTGGAAAACGCAGACAGCTTTCGATGAGGGATACGCAGTGGTCAGCACTCCTCGGTCCGGAAAGAGGCGTTCCCCGTTTTCCGGATGAACCGGCAAAATAGTGTCACTCCGCCCTGCGCCCCTGAATCGCTAGACACCTGAGTTGCCCCGCGCCCGTTGACACGCCATGTGCCAGTGTCGTTGGTTCAATCATCACCTCAGAGCAGGCCGCAAGAGGTCACCGTGTGTCTCGCAATTCCAGGTAAGATCGTCGAGCTGTTTCCCGACCAGCCTCACCTTGCGGTCGTTGAAGTCTCAGGCGTTCGCCGCAAGGTGAATGTCGATCTGGTCCGCGATGAGACGCCAATCGCGATCTCGGATTGGGTCCTGATTCACGTCGGTTTGCGATGAGCAGGTCAGCGCCGAATACGCCGATGAGCAGATGCGTCTTCTGACGATGCTCGGCGAGGCGGACCAGGCTGTCAGCGAGCTCGAGGGATACCAATTCAGTTAGCGATGAGCGACCTCGACCGATATGGGCAGTGTACGCTCGACGACGATGGCTGCACGACCTGCGGCGACCAGGCTGTGCCGGTGCGAGTGCTGCATCTCGAAAACGGGATGGCCGAAGTCGCCGATCGCCTTGGGAACAGGGCCAATGTTGCGACCGATTTCGTGCCTGGAGTACAGGAGGGCGACATCCTCATGGTTCATGTTGGAGTTGCGATCGGTATCGTGCGAGCAGAGCCGCCCTCAATCGTTTAGGTCTGTTCACGGTCGGATCGTCCTCCCGTCAGCCTGCAATGAACGTACAGCGCCATGTTCTTGTATCCATCGGCGATTGATGCCGTTGCTGCGGTCCCGAAACCGACAGCGGCCACCCCCGGTCCGCAGCCCGTCCATCTAGGACAACTAGAGGCATTGAAGAATGGTGCAAGCACATTAGTGGCACACTCTTGTTGGTTATTCCTTGCCGCCTTCAGTCGAATCGGAGTTACAAAGCGAGAAACTGCAAGACCTTACGGAATGACCCGGGTGGGTCTCGAACCCACGACCTACGAATTAAAAGTCCGTTGCTCTACCAGCTGAGCTACCGGGTCAGTGCTCACGACGTATCTAAACTACGACGTGAGGCGCCCGATCCGTAGCCCTTGCATGACCTTCTCACGGAATGACAATGGTCTTCGTGACGGACCCGGTCTTTCCGGAATTGTCTCTTACTGTCAGCGTCACGATCCGATTTCCGCTGTGCGGATAAACCACGGTGACCACGACGCCGCTCGCGGTTGAGTTCGGAGACTTTCCAACATTCCAGCTGTATTCGACGATCGAGCCGTCATCGGTCGAGCTCGACGCATCGAAGGTGCAGCTCAGACCAGCGCAGCTCCAGACGAAGTTCGCCACCGGTGGATTGTCCGTCGGCGCCGCAACAACCGTCACGCTCTTCGTCGTTGAATTGGTCTGACCAGCGTTGTCGGTAACCGTGAGCGTGATGCTCTTCGTACCCGCAGTGGCATACGTCGCCGACGCCGTCACGCCGCTCGCTGTAGGAGAATTCGCCCCGGGCATCGACCACGCATATTGAACGATTGACCCGTCGTCCGTCGAGCCTGCCGCGTTCAACCAACATGTGAGCTGATTGCAGCTGGCCGTAAAGCTCGCGACCGGCCGATTGTCCGGAGGTGGTGTGGCGCCCCTCCCACCGTAATCACCTTCGTTATCGTCCCCGTTTTCCCACCGTTATCGGTGACGGTGAGAGTCACGGTTCGTTGGCCCTCGTGCGCATACGTGGCACTGACGACCTGCCCCGTGGCGGTTGGATTCGGAGATCTTCCGAGATTCCAACTGTACTGGACGATTGTCCCGTCGGCGGTGGAGCTCGATGCGTCGAGCGTGCACGTCAAGCCCTGACAGCTCCAGGTGAAGTTCGCGACTGGAGCGTTGTCAACCGGCGCCGCGGCGACAGTCACTGTTTTCGTGACGGAGTTGGTCAGCCCCGCGTTATCGGTGACCGTCAGCGTGATACTCTTTTCGCCGCCCGTCGAATACGATGCACTTGCCGTCACTCCGGTGGCCGTGCTCGGAGTCGCGCCGGGCATTGACCAGTCGTACTGGACTATCCCGCCATCGTCCGTCGACGAGCTGCCGTCGAGCGAGCAGGAGAGTCCCTGACAGCTCGCGGTGAAGTTCGCTACCGGAGGAGCGTTCGTCGGCTGCGATCCGGAAAAAAGGAGCCGGTTCGCGGACCCGTTTCCGGGATCGGATACGCGGCCAGTTGTTGCCGTCGAGGAGATGGCCGATGCAACCGCAGCGGGAAGCGCCGATGGGTTCGACTGCAGATAAAGTGCGGCCACGCCGGCAACATGCGGAGATGCCATCGAAGTTCCGTCGAGAACTGCGGACGCATCGTCGCTGGTGGCCCACGCCGATGTCACTCCCACTCCCGGCGCGAACACGTCGAGGCATCCGCCAAAGTTCGAGAACGCAGCCCGATAATCGTTGATTGTCGTTGCCCCGACGGTAATTGCATTGGCAACCCGGGACGGCGAATAGGAGCATGCATCCGCGTTCCCGTTGCCCGCGGAAACGGCATAGGTGATCCCCGCGGCGATCGAGTTCTGCACCGCAAGGTCGAGCGACGGCGACGGTGGAGCGCCCAGGCTCAGATTCGCGACTGCAGGTCTGATAGCGTTAGCGGTGACCCAGTCGATACCCGAGATCGCGTCGGAAACGAACCCCGAACCGTCGCAGCCGAGTACGCGAACGCCGTAAAGTCGGGCCTCTTTGGCGACACCCCACTTTGCGCCGCCAACCGTTCCCGCGACGTGCGTCCCGTGTCCGTGACAGTCAGCCGTACCTCCCGCCAGCGCCGAAAAAGCCTCGGACGCACGGCCGCCGAAGTCCGAATGAGTGCTTCGTATACCTGTGTCGATGATATAGACACTGACACCCGCGCCCGTGCCGGTGTACGTATACGCTCCATTCAGCGGAAGGGCAGTCTGGTCGATGCGATCCA
>Ga0136617_10000078_pt1 | contig 64836 bp, 57 predicted proteins | sample AntDrymUQ3222106_2_FD_129672 | JGI IMG/M metagenome (GOLD analysis project Ga0136617, IMG submission 129672) | Polar desert sand microbial communities from Dry Valleys, Antarctica - metaG UQ322 (21.06) | ecosystem: Environmental > Terrestrial > Soil > Desert | place: Antarctica: Dry Valley...
AACCGAAAGCGCGCACGGCGCATTCGTGTGGCGAGTGAGCCGCTGTCGCTGTTGTCGGCGAAGGCCTTTAGCAGACCTCCCGCCGCCGAGCGCCCGGGACGCGTGGAGGCCATCCGGAGAAAGTAATTCCTTCCTGCGCTCGATACCGGGGTATCAGTCGCTGCCTTGACGGTTGTGAAGTCCGGCGGTCGCGGAGGTGATGGGCTTTGCATCGGCTATGCATTGACGGATATTCTCTCCTCACCTCGACGCGGATCTCTCATGTTTGGCTGCATTCGAAGGCTCGGCTGTCTCGCAATCCTCATCGTCCTCGGCGTCTTCGCGTGGTTCAATCGCGATCAGCTACGCCCCATGTACGATCGGGTGCGAGGCAGCAGCACGCCCGGCGATTCCGTTGTCGTCAGGGCTGCGGGAGGTTGGGAGCCTCTCTCGGCGGAGAAGGCGACCCGCGGGCAAAGAGCACTCGAGTCGCTGTCGCGCCGGTCGGGTCCGGTGTTCGCCAATCTCACACCGGCAGAAGCAGCATCATACATATTCCTGGCCGTAGCGCGGCAGCTTCCCGCGTCATCGCAAGACATCTCCGCTTCCGTCGTCGGGGACAGACTCTATGTCAGAGCGAACGTCGCACTGGCGGACTTCGGCGGAGGAGAAGTGCTCGGCGCTCTGGGCGCGCTGCTCGGCGACAGAGATACGGTGCAGCTCGGAGGGACGATCAACGTGCTGCGGCAAGGCGTGGGAGAATTCCAGGTCAAGGATGTGAAGCTCGGGAAGTTTCCAGTACCGGGCGCAATCATACCGAGGCTGATTTCGCGGATACGTCGAGGCGAGATGCCCGCTGGAATCTCCGCCAACGCGCTGCCCATGAAACTTCCGACTTACATCGGCGACGTTCGCATCGCGAACGGCCGGATCACGGTGTACAAGGCCAGCCCGTGAATCGCCGCATCCTCGTCGTGGATGACGAGCAGGGCATTCGCGCGGCGCTCGGTCAGCTCCTCGAGTACGAGGGATACGAGGTTCGAGCGGTGTCGAACGCGGCTGACGGCATCGCCGAGTATCAGAAGTGGAAGCCGAATCTCGTCTTCATGGATGTGAAGATGGGTGGCATGGACGGACTCGAGGCCCTCAAGAGCATCAGGGAGATCGATCCAGCCGGAACGGTGGTGATGATCAGCGGGCATGCCACGATCAGGACTGCCGTCGAGGCTACACAGCTTGGGGCCTATGAAATCCTCGAGAAGCCGCTCGACACCGATCGCATCCTCGTGATGCTGCGCAATGTTTTCGATCACATCAACCTTCGCGAAGAAAACTCGCGTCTCCGTAACATCGGCGATTCACCCTACGAGATCGTCGGTGAAAGCCCGGTGATGCGCGCGCTGGTGGAGAAGCTGGAGAAAGTCGGCGGCACTCCTGCGCGTGTATTGATCACCGGAGAGAACGGAACCGGAAAGGAACTGGTGGCGCGGGCGCTTCACCGGCATTCGCCACGTTCAGCAAAAACTTTCGTCGAGGTCAACTGCGCGGCGATACCCGGCGAGCTGATCGAGAGCGAGCTCTTCGGGCACATGAAGGGATCGTTCACCGGAGCGATCGCAGATCGTCCCGGAAAGTTCGAACAAGCGAACAAGGGGACGCTGTTTCTCGACGAGATAGGCGACATGAGCATGGCGGCGCAGGCGAAGGTGCTGCGGGTGCTGCAGGACAACGTCATCACGCGTATCGGGGGCTCGAAGCCGATCTCGGTAGACGTGCGGGTGATCGCTGCGACCAACAAGAACCTCGAGGCAGAGATCGCCGCCGGCAGGTTTCGCGAAGACCTGTACTATCGTCTCAACGTCGTCCCGATTCATGTCCCGCCCCTCCGTGAGCATCGCGAAGACATACCGGCGCTCGTCGAGTACTTCATTGGCAGCCTTTCAAAACGCGAGGGAGTGACGCCGCGGCGTGTGAGCGAGAACGCGCTGGAGCGGCTGATGTCGCTCGACTGGCCGGGAAACGTGCGCGAGCTTCGGAATACCATGGAGCGCATGCTGATTCTCGCCAGCGGCCCGGAGCTTTCGGCGAAGGACGTTGACCGGCTGGCTGGAGGGCGCGTGGCGGACGACGCGGGTCTCGGGACCCTGACCGCATCGAGAACGTTCGAGGAATTCAAGGAGGCCGCGGAGCGGGCGTATCTGCTCGGCAAGCTTCGCGAGTTCGACTGGAATGTTTCGGAGACAGCCCGTGCTGTTGAAATGCCGCGGTCGAACCTGTACAAGAAGATCGAGCGCTACGCACTCACTCGCGAACACACATAGACTGCAATTCATCATGAAACGGTTCAACAACTTCATCGCCGGGGCGTGGGTGCCTCCCGACTCGGGCGAGTACTTCCACAACATCAACCCCGCCGACCGGAACGATCTGATCGGAGAGTTCCCGCTCTCCGATCAAACCGACGTCGAGCGCGCCGTGAAGAGCGCGCAGCGAGGGTTCAAGCAATGGAGAGCAACTCCGGCGCCGGCACGTGGCGACATCCTGCGCGCTGTTGGTGACCTTCTGTCGAAGCGAAAGGAAGAGATCGCCAACGCGATGACGCGCGAGATGGGGAAGCCGCTCACGGAGACGCGCGGCGACGTTCAGGAGGGCATCGACACTGCGTACTACGCCTCCAGCGAGGGGCGGCGTCTCTTCGGCCACACCGTACCAAGCGAGCTTCGCAACAAATGGGCGATGAGCTATCGCCGGCCGATCGGAGTCGCGGGAATGATCTGTCCGTTCAACTTTCCGCTCGCGATTCCGACGTGGAAGATGTTTCCGGCGCTCGTCTGCGGGAACTCCTGCATCTTCAAGCCGGCGGAGGATGTTCCGCACACCGGTACGCTGCTGGTGGAGATTCTTCTGGAGGCTGGTTTGCCGCCGGAAGTCATCCAGCTGCTCCACGGCCGGGGTGAAGAAGCGGGTGCGGCGATCGTGGAGCATCCTGACGTTCCAGTGATATCGTTTACCGGATCGACCGCTGTCGGGAGCATCGTCGGCGCGACGTGCGGCCGGATGCACAAGCGTCTCTCGCTGGAGATGGGTGGCAAGAACGCGCAGATAGTCATGGACGACGCGGATCTCGATCTCGCTCTCGAAGGCGCGCTGTGGGGTGCGTTCGGCACCACCGGACAACGCTGCACCGCAACGAGCAGGCTGATTCTGCAGAAGGGAATCCACGACCGCTTTCTCGGCATGCTGGTGGACAAGACGCGCGCGCTGAGAGTTGGCGACGGCCGTAAGGAGGGAACTGACGTGGGGCCGCTCATCAATGAAGCGGCATTGGAGAAAGTCGAGAGCTACGTCGACATTGGCCAGGCTGACGGCGCGGACCTTCTGTGCGGCGGACGCCGCTCCGAAGGGAAGGGAATGTCGGATGGCAACTTCTTCGAGCCCACGATCTTTGCGCGTGTGGAGGCAGGGTTTCGACTGGAGCAGGAGGAGATCTTCGGTCCTGTGCTGTCGGTAATTCGCGTGTCGACAGCAGACGAGGCATTTGCCGTCAACAATGACGTCAGGTACGGTTTGTCGTCTTCCATCTATACCGGCAACGTGAATATCGCCTTCCGCGCGTTGAACGAGCTCGACAACGGCATCACGTACGTGAACGCTCCGACAATCGGGGCAGAGGCACACCTGCCGTTCGGCGGTGTAAAGCAGACGGGCAACGGACATCGTGAGGGCGGCTGGCAGGTTTACGAGTTCTACTCGGAAACCAAGGTAGGGTACGCCGATTTCTCGGGTTCCCTGCAGCGCGCCCAGATCGACAATTATCTTGGAACACCGGACTAGCAGCGGGAGCGGCATCGGCTGATGATTGCAGCGGGCGAGCGACGGCGGACGGGTGCATTGGGCCGCGCCAACGAGCGGCGAAGCGCGAAACTGACATTCCTGTGGGAATGGTTTCGCTCCGTCGTCATAGCGCTCGGGCTCTTCTTCGTGGTCAGGTCATTCTTCGTCGAGGCCTTCAAGATCCCGACGGGAAGCATGGAGGGAACTCTCCTGGTGGGTGACTTTCTCCTCGTCAACAAGCTCGTCTACGGTGCGGAGGTTCCCTTCACCAGGGTGAAGCTGCCGGCGCTCCGCACTCCGTCGCGCGGGGACGTCATTGTCTTTCAGTGGCCGCTCGACCGTACCAAGAACTTCGTCAAACGCATCGTCGGGCTGCCGGGTGATACGCTGGAGATGCGACAGGGACAGCTTCTCCGAAATGGCGTCGCGCAGCGCGAGTCGTACGCGTCGCACACTGCGCCGGGATCTGACGTCGCCGATGACGAATTCAAGTGGCAGCTGGCGTATCTGCTCGGATCTGCCAACCCGGTGCGCGATGCTCCCCGCTCGCCGATGCAGGTTCCGTCACTCCAGGCCAGTCCCGGGTACCATCCTTCGCGTAACAACTGGGGCCCGCTGATCGTCCCTGTAGCGAGCTACTTCGTGCTTGGCGACAATCGCGACAACTCTCTCGACAGCCGGTACTGGGGATTCGTTGCCGACTCACTTGTGCGCGGACAGCCACTGGTGGTCTATTACAGCTATAATCCCGACGGAGGAGTGAAGCTCGACTGGCTCACTCGCGTTCGATGGAAGCGGTTCGGCGAGATGATTCAATGAGGTTGCCGCATCGCGATCCGCGACGATGCCGGGCAGATTACCGCGGTCGTAGCAAGGAGCAGCATCGGGTATGGCCGTCTCGGTAAACCGGAAAGCGCAGTACGACGAAGGGTCGCTCGACCAGTACCTTCGAGACATCAGCGTCTATCCGCTGATAACGCGCGAGGAGGAAGTCACCCTTGCGCAGCGCATTCGCACCAACGATCAGGAGGCGCTGGACAAGCTCGTCCGGTCCAACCTCCGGTTCGTGGTTTCGGTCGCTAAGAAATACCAGAATCAGGGCGTGTCGCTCTCCGACCTGATCAACGAAGGCAACCTCGGGCTGATCCGTGCTGCGCACAAGTTCGATGAAACGAAGGGGATCAAGTTCATCTCCTACGCGGTGTGGTGGATCAGGCAGAGCATCCTGCAGGCATTGGCGGAGCAGTCGCGAATCGTAAGGGTTCCCTTGAATCGCGCCGGCGCGCTGCACCGCATCGGCAAGCGCGCCAGCACGCTCCTACAGGAGCTCGGCCGGCAGCCGACGCACATGGAGATCGCCGAGGGCCTCGACATCACCGAGGAAGAAGTCTCTAAGACGATGATGATATCGCAGGTGCATTTGTCGCTCGATGCACCGATGACGCCCGGCGAAGACAACAGGCTCCTCGATTACCTTCCCGACACCACCAACCGCACGCCCGACGAGGCGACTTTCGAGAAGGCACTGACAGAGGCAATCGAGGAATCCCTGTCGGGACTGAAAGAGCGGGAGTCGAAGATCCTGCGGCTCTACTTCGGGCTGGACGGAGAAGACCCGATGACTCTCGAGGACATCGGCACTCTGCTCGGCATCACCCGTGAGCGAGTGAGGCAGATCAAGGAGAAAGCGCTGCTCAAGCTACGGCACAACTCACGGCGCCGGGCTCTGGAGTCATTCCTCGGCTGACGTCTGCCGCGTCAGGTGTCGCTGCGAAAACGCTGGTGAGGCGAACAGCGAAACAGAGATAGCACCGATGGGCACCGATGTCACCGGTGAAAAACAAAACAAAGGTTAACCGCATCCCCCATTCCGGTTTCGTTGCGGTTTGAGAAGCGCAGTTCCCTCTTATGCTCTTTCGCAGTTTCTTCTCATCCGTATCATCCGCGCAATCCGTCCCCATCCTCATCGGTGCCATCTGTGGTTCAGCTGTTTGTGCAGGCGGACACGAGTCAGTGTCATTAACTTTGACAGATGCCCCAGCAATCCTCTTTCGATGTCACGACGGGCGTTGACCTCCAGGAAGTCGACAACGCCGTGAACCAGGCCCAGAAGGAGATCGCACAGCGATACGACTTCAAGGGAACTGTCGCGGAGATCGATTTCAAACGGGGGGATGGAGTGCTCGATCTGACTGCCGAGAGTGAGTATCGGATGGACGCCCTGTTCGACGTTCTGCAGTCGAAGCTGATCAAGCGCGGCGTGCCCGTAAAGAACCTCGAGATTGGTGACATCAAGCCCGCAGGCGGCGACAAGGTCACGCGAAGCGTCAAGCTCAAGATGTCGCTGGACGGCGATACCGCGAAGAAGGTCTCGGCCGCAATCAAGGACGCCAAACTCAAGAAAGTGCAGGCCGCGATTCAGGGCGAGCAGGTGCGCGTGAGCTCTCCGTCAAAGGATGACCTGCAGGATGCGATGACGCTGCTTCGGGGAAAGGACTTCGGCGTTGAGTTGAAGTTCGGCAACTATCGCTGACGATGCGGCGGTGCCGCGCCCCTCGCCAGGCTGCTGCTTTTTGACAATCACTCTGTCCGCATGAAGGTCGGATTCATCACGCTTGGATGCGACAAGAACACCGTCGACACCGAGCGATACCTCGCGGAGCTGGCGGACTATGGTGGCGAATACACGGGCGTGCTCGACGACGCGGACGTGATCATCGTCAACACGTGCGGATTCATCGACGCTGCGAAGAAGGAATCGATCGACGCGATGATTGACGCAGCGCGGTACAAGAATACCGGGTCGTGCCAGGCCGTTGTCGGGGTCGGCTGCATGGTCGAGCGGCACAAGGCGGAGCTGATCGAAGCACTGCCAGAAATCGACGTCTTCCTCGGTACTTCCGAGAGCGGCCGACTCGCGCAGGAGCTCGCGCAGCGCGGCATCATGGGACTCGATCCGGTTACGCTGCATCCCGGTGTACGGGTTTATGCGGGCGACCTTCCGCATGTGCGTTACCTCAAGATCAGCGAGGGATGCGATCATGGATGCGCGTTCTGTGCAATTCCGCTGATGCGAGGTCGCCACCGGTCGTTCGCGCTCGGTGAACTGATACACGAAGCGCAGCTGCTCGAGCTGCAAGGGGCGCGCGAGGTGAATCTCGTCGCCCAGGATCTGGCGCATTACGGGCGCGACAGGCGTGACGGAGTCGGCCTTCCCGAGCTGCTCGAAGCGCTGCTCGCCGAGACGTCCATTCCGTGGCTTCGGATGCTGTACCTCTACTCCACCGGCATCACTGGGCGCCTGCTGGAAGTACTCGCGCGTGAGCCGCGCATCGTTCCCTATCTCGACATGCCCATGCAGCACGCGTCGGACGAAGTGCTCGCGCGAATGCGTCGGCCGGAGCGCAAGCACACAATTCGCGATCGAGTTTCGCGCTTTCGCGAAGCGGTGCCCGGGGTAGCGATTCGCACGACCTGCATCGTTGGGTTTCCGGGCGAGACGGAACTTCAGTTCGACGAGCTGCTCGAGTTCATCGAGGAGATACAATTCGACAGGGTCGGCGCTTTTACGTATTCACCGCAGGACGGCACAGCGGCGGCCGCGCTAGCCGACGACGTTCCGGACGCGCTCAAGCGCGAGCGGCTCGAGCGATTGACCGAGCTGCAGCGATCCATTACGAGCGAGCGGTACGATTCGCGGACCGGCAGCAGAGTGCAGCTCATCGTCGACCGGACATCAGGCAACTACGTTGCCGAGCACGAGATCTTCCGTGCGACGCATCAGAGCCGGTTTCGTGCGGGTTCCGTCGGACGGCTTCCATGGCAGGCCGACGATGTGGACGGCGTGACCTATGTCGACCAGTCGCTTCCTCCGGGAACCATGGCGGAGGTGATCGTCGATGAAGTGGTCGACGACTACGATTTCCGGGCCTCAGTCGTCAGGGTAATAGATTCGGTAGCACCATCGCGCCCTGAAGCGCTGCCTCGACGCCGGCTTCCGATGGCCATGGCATCCGCAGGGACTTTTGGGCGGTAGCAGCTCCGGCGGCCCGCCGGGTGCATGTCGACGGGCAAGGCGCCGAGGCCGAAGGGAACGTCCTCGAAGACATCATAAGGTGGAGTGAGAGCGTGCATGTTTAGGAGATTGGCAATTGCAGTTTTTGGCGCGGCAGCCTGCGCTTCGGCGCTTCCGCGCGGTGGCGCAGACCCCGCCGTCGATTCCGAAATCGACAGTCCTGAAGCCGTCGTCGATCAGGGCGATCAGCCCGTTCGCATCGCGCTTGCGACTTCATCCCGCGCGGCTCGCGTTGGTGGCACCGAGTCCTGGCGGATATACAGCCGCAACAGCTCGAACCTGGTCTTGAGTGGCCGAGCCGGGGACAGCGCGGTGGTCGAGATGCGGGGCAGGCAGCTTGTCGCTGTCCGCTCCGGCGGCTCTGCGACGTCGCGACATCAGGGACCGTTCATCATTCGCGCCGCGTCGCCCGGTTCGTTCGTCAAGCATGCGGGCAAGCGCTACCGCGGAGAGCTGATCATCACTCCCACCGACAGCGGCATGGTCGTCGTCAACCGCCTTGGAGTGGAATCGTACCTGCGGGGAGTGGTGCCGCTGGAGATCGGAAACCGGCAACCGGGAGAAGAAGCGGCGGTGCAGGCCCAGGCAGTGGCCGCGCGCAGTTACTCCTACATTCACATGAACGGAACGAGTGGACGCCCGTTCGACATGTATGGCTCCGTGCAGGATCAGGCATACGGCGGGGTGGACGCGGAGAAACCGATGTCGGATGCCGCGGTTGTCGCAACGAAAGGAATGGTGCTTCGCTACGCTGGACGGATCGTGAACACTCCATACTCATCAACCTGCGGGGGCAGTACCGCCGCGGTGCAGGAAGTATGGTGGCGCGAACCAAGCCAGCCGTACCTGATGCCGGTGAGCGATCGGATTCCGGGAACGGACAAATCGTACTGTGATCCATCTCCGCGATTTCGCTGGACCACAACGTTTGCGAGAGCAGAGCTTCGTGCGACGCTCGAGAAATATCTCGAGCAGGTCTCCGGCGGCCGTGAAATGAGCGTTGCCCGACGACGGGCGGCGCCCGCGCTGCGCTCGGGGCGGTCACTTCGATGCGAATCGACGGCCGCACCGCCTCCGACCGTGCAGCCACGCTTGCGATCAGGGCAGGGAATCGTGACTACGTCGTACGCGGAAACGACATCCGCTTTCTGCTCCGTACCCCCACCGGCACAATACTCAACAGCACGTATGTCACGGCGGAAACGACCACGGACGGCGCTGGGGAGGTGTCGTCGTTGACACTGAGAGGCGGCGGCTACGGTCATGGCATCGGAATGTGTCAATGGGGTGCAATCGGCCGGGCACGCGCGGGCCAGGACTACCGAACGATCCTCACGACGTATTATCCAGGCACGACGGTGGGAAGCATTTGACGCGCATCCGGATAGAGTCTGCCGCGCACATGCCACTGCGATGAGCTCCGATATCCGGCTCGGACTTGTGGGGGCGGGGGCGATCGCGCAACTCGCCCACCTGCCCGTACTGTCGCGCATTCGCGGCGCGCAGCTCGTCGCCATTTGCGACAACGATGGCCCCAAAGCGGGAGCGCTCGCGCAGCGGCTTGGTGTACCCGACGTGTTTACCGACATCGATGAGCTGCTCGATTTCGACGAGCTCGATGCAGTGGTAATCGCGACTCCCAACCATCTCCATGAGCCGCATGCGATGCGCGCTCTGAAGTCCAAGGTTCACGTGCTGTGCGAACGGCCGCTGTCGCTCACGACGAGTGGAGTGCAGCGCATCCTGGCTGAAGCGGCGAAGGTCGACCGCAAGGTCGTCGTCGGCAACAATCACCGTTTTCGCAGCGACGTGCAGCAGCTCAACCGGTTTCTGCAGGGCGGGGAGCTAGGCCGGCTGATCGGAATCCGGTCGGGGCAATACCAGTTTCGGTCCGCGCAGCAGGGATGGCGTTTCAGCAAGGCCGAAGCCGGTGGCGGCGCGTTTCTCGAGTACGGCTATCCGCTGCTCGACCTCTCTCTCTGGCTGGCTGATTTTCCCGACCCGGTGCGGGTGTCTGCGCAGATGGTGCTTCATCGTCCGGGCTCCGTCGAGGATTCGATGCTCGTCCACGTCGAGTGCGCCAGTGGAATCGGATTCGGTATCGACGTCTCGTGGGCTTACGTCGGGCAGGAAGAGCGATGGTGGTTCGAAGTGTTGTCGAGCCGCGGAAGTGCGCGGCTTTCGCCACTCCGCGTGGTGAAAGAGCTGAACGGCCGCCCCACCAACGTGTCGCCCACCGGCGCGGCCGCGAGGGAGAGCGTTTTTCTACAGTCGTACAGGGCGGAGCTGGCGCATTTCGTAGCCGTACTCAAGGACGAGACACCGTACGAAGCGCCCGAAGACCAGCTGAAAGTGATGAGAGTGCTGGAAGCTGTCTATAAGTCCGCCGGAGAAGGGCGAGAGATTCGCTTGTGATTGCGGCGCTGGCCGCGCTCCTCGTATTTGGCCAGGTGGCTGTCGTGCAGTCGCCACCTCCACCGGCCGCGGGATCGCAGCTCACCGTATACCTGATGACGATGGGCCCGGGCGACCAGGTGTGGGAGAAGTTCGGGCACAACGCCATCTGGATTCACGATGCGACTGCGAATACGGATATCGCCTACCACTGGGGATTGTTCGATTTCGCCGACGAGGATTTTCTGCCGAACTTCCTGCGCGGCGACATGCGCTACTCGATGGGAGCGTTCGAAGTCGAGCCAACCATCGATGCGTATCGACAAACCAATCGCACGGTGTGGGCGCAGGAGCTGGACATGTCGCCCGCCCAGCGTCAGCGGCTGGCGGACTTCGTCGCGTGGAATCTCCTGCCCGAGAACCGCTTCTACTCCTACGATTACTATCGCGACAACTGCTCCACCCGCATCAGAGACGCGCTCGACGCCGCGCTGGGCGGGGCGATTCGCCGGCAATCAGGATCGATCGCGCAGGCCGAAAACGCGCCTGCAACGTACCGCTTTCATACGCGCCGGCTGACGCAGGACGACGTGCCGGTGTACACGGGGACTTTGTTAGGGCTGGGACAGCCGGTAGACGAACCGATAACGCGGTGGGAGGAGATGTTTCTTCCGGTTCGGATGATGAGCACGCTGCGTGAATTCACGGTTACCCATGACGGTGGGCAACCCGGAAAACTCGTCCGCGGGGAGCGTGTTCTCTTCCAGGCGTCGAGAGCACCCGAGCCGGAGGCCGTGAGACGGAAGCTGCCCGGCTACCTGCTGGCAGCGGCCGGAATCGTTGCTGTGTTCGTGGTGCTGTTGGTGCGTGCAGGTGGAAGGGCCGTTTCTCCGGTCGGACCTCTCGTCATCGGCATGGTGTGGAGTACAATTGCCGGCGTGGCGGGCACGGGATTGGCCTCGCTGTGGGCGCTTACCAACCACGTCTACAGCTACCGCAACGAAAATCTGCTTCACATGAATCCGCTCTCGCTGCTGCTCGCTGTACTGCTTCTTCGTGTCGTGCTGGAGCTGCGCCGGGATGGCGATCGGTCCATCGCGCTCAACAAGCTGACTACGGCTACCCGGACAGCGATTGCAATCGGGACGATCTCGGCGCTTGGTCTGGCTCTGAAGCTCTTGCCTGGACTCGGCCAGGTGAACGGAGAGATTATCGCGCTGGCACTTCCGGTTCATGCTGCGGTTGCGGGCGGTTTACTCTTTCTGTCGCGGCGTTTGAGGGCGGTTGATGATGCCAGAGTCGCACAAGAATGATCGTATGCCGACTTCCATGCACGGCCGCACCAACGGAGAGTCAACGGAGATTGAAGCGACGCGTTCACTGTGCGGTGCTGTGGGCCTTATTGCTTGGCGGATGTGCCCGGCGTGAGATGACGTCTGCTCCCGATTTCTCCCTCGCAATCGTCAACGCCCGCGTGTGGACGGGGAATGCGAGCCAGCCCTGGGCCAGCGCAGTGGCTGTCAGCGGCGATCGCATCGCCTCCGTGGGGTCGAGCGCGGAGATCTCCAAACTCGTTAGCGGTTCGGCTGGTGTCAGGGTCGTAGATGCCAAGGGAGGGCTCGTTACTCCCGGCTTCATCGATTCGCACGTGCACTTCGTGGACGGCGGATTCCGGCTGGCTTCCGTTCAGCTTCGCGACGCGAAGACGCCGGCCGAGTTTGTCGCGCGCATCAAGGCGTACGCCGCGGGAGTTGCACCAGGTGAATGGATCACTGGCGGTGACTGGGACCACCAGCAGTGGGGAGGAGAGCTCCCGAGGCGAGACTGGATCGACTCCGTCACTCCCAACAATCCCGTCTGGGTATCGCGTCTCGACGGCCACATGGCTCTCGCCAACTCCGCCGCATTGGCGGCGGGCAAGGTGTCGCGCGCAACGAAGGACGTCGATGGCGGCACTATCGTGCGTGACGCGGCCGGCGAACCAACAGGCATTCTCAAGGACAACGCACAAAGCTACGTCAACGCGGCGGAGCCACCCCAGTCGCTCGAGATGAATGACCGTGCTCTCGATGCCGCAATGAAGTACGTCGCGGCACGCGGCGTTACGTCGGTGCACAACATGGGGAGCTTCGCCGACCTCGCGACATTCTACCGGGCGCGGAAAGCAGGCCGGCTGATTACGCGAATTTACGCCGTGACTCCGATTGCGCAGTGGGAGAGGCTGCGCGATACCGTCGCCGTCCGCGGCCGGGGAGACGAATGGCTGCGCATCGGCGGAGTGAAAGGGTTTGTCGACGGCTCGCTCGGATCGCACACGGCTGCCATGCTCACGCCGTTCAGCGACACTCCCGGAGATTCGGGATTCTTCGTCGAGACGCCAGACGATCTGTATCGCTGGACCCTCGCGGCGGACAGGTCAGGGCTTCAGCTGATGGTGCACGCGATCGGCGATCGTGCAATACGCACACAGCTCGACATCTTCGAGCGGGTGGCGCGCGAAAACGGTCCGCGTGACCGAAGGTTCAGAATCGAGCACGCTCAGCACATACACCCGCTGGACACCGTGCGCTTCGCGCGGCTCGGTGTGATACCGAGCATGCAGCCGTATCACGCGATCGACGATGGCAGGTGGGCTGAAAAAGTCATCGGGGCGGAGCGGGCGCGCCATACTTACGCCTTTCGGTCGCTGCGCGATGTTGGCGCGAAGCTCGCTTTCGGCAGCGACTGGTTTGTCGCTCCTCCCACTCCGCTCGAGGGGATCTACGCGGCGGTCACTCGCCGTACCCTCGATGACCGCAATCCAGGCGGCTGGGTTCCCGAGCAGAAGGTCACCGTCGAGGACGCGCTTCGCGCGTATACGGTGAACGGTGCGTTTGCTTCTTTCGATGACGACATCAAGGGATCGCTGGAGCGTGGAAAGCTGGCGGACCTCGTGCTCATCGACCGCGACCTGACGCGTATTGCTCCGGAAAGACTGCGCGATGCGAGCGTCATTCTCACCGTAGTCGGCGGCCGCATCGTGCACGACGCCACCGGCCGCTGACGACGAGGGCTGGCAAGTTTTGCGTTCAGCGGAGTAAATACATGTAGTCCAAACCCAAATCCTAAGGATTGTCAATGAATAATCGACTTCTCCTGTCGGCCCTGCTGGCTGCCGCGGCGACCGCTGCCGGCGCGTCGGCAGCGGCCGCGCAGGGAGCAAGCCTGCAGACGAGGCCCGGCTCGACGCGCGATATCCTTCCGTTCAAGGCGGTTGAAAGAACGCTGCCGAACGGGTTGAAGGTCATCATCGTCCCGACCGGCTTCCCCAACATCGTGTCGCTGCAAATCCCCGTGCAGACCGGCTCGCGCAACGAGTTCGAGCCCGGCAAATCAGGGTTCGCCCATTTCTTCGAGCACGTCATGTTCCGGGGCACGAAGACCGCCACGCAGGAGGACATGAGTCGTATCCTGACGAAGGCGGGTGCTCGAGAGAACGCCTATACCACCGACGATTTCACGAACTACTACATCACGTTCGCGAAGGAAGATCTCGAAGGGATGCTGAAACTTCAGGCCGACCGGTTCCAGAACCTCGTGTACACCGAGCCGGTCTTCAAGACCGAAGCGAGAGCAGTCCTTGGCGAATACAACAAGAACTCGGCGAACCCCGGCTCCAAGCTCTACGAAGTGATGCGCGACAGCGCATTCTCGACGCACACCTACAAGCACACTACGATGGGCTTCATCAAGGACATCGAGGACATGCCGAACCAGTTCGAGTACTCGAAGGTGTTCTTCGACAGATGGTATCGTCCGGAAAACACCAGCATCATAGTCTCGGGCGACGTCACCGCCGATGAAGTGATGCCGCTGGTTCAGAAGTACTGGGGCGACTGGAAGCGAGGGAATTTCAAGGCCACCATTCCGGCTGAGCCGCCGCCGAAGGGGCCCAAGTACGCGCATGTCCAGTGGGCGAGTGGCACGCTTCCGTACCTTGCCGTCGGTTTCCGGAATCCAGCGTTTTCTGAGACGAACAACGACAACGCCGCGCTCGATTTCGTGGCGAATCTGTTTTTCGGGCCGACTTCCGAGCTTTACAAGAAGCTGGTTCAGCGTGAGCAGAAAGTCGACGGAGTAAGCGCTTCCAACACCAGCAACGCGGATCCAGAGCTGTTCACGATCTTCGCCCGCGTGAAGAAACCCGAGGACGTAGCGTACGTTCGCGACGAGATTCTCAAGGCGGTCGCTGCGGCGCGGACCACGACGGTGTCGTCGTCGCAGCTGGCAGAGGCGAAGTCAAATGCGCGGTACTCCTTCGTTCGAAGCCTCGACAATACAGACCGCATTGCCTCGACGCTGGCGCGATTCGTACGGTACAACCGCTCGTACAATACGATCAACCGCGCGTACGCCCTCTATGACGAGCTAAAACCTGCCGATCTGAAACGCGTAGCGCGCGCGTACTTGACCGACAACGGGATGATCGTGACGACATTGTCGAACACGGCCCTTGCGGCAGATGTCAAAACGCTGCCGCGCATCGCTTCGTTCGAGAGCAGCGTGCCAGCAGCTTCGGGCAACGGCAACGGGAATGGAACGCCTTCGGTCGATGGACGCACGCAGTATTCTGCGCTGGTGGCCGCCGGCAGTCCTGCCGCGGCCGTCTCAGCGGCGAGCGTGATCGTTCAGAAAAATCCGCTGCCACAGATCCGCATGAAGCTTCTCTTCAACTCCGGCTCGGCGAACGATCCGGCGGGCAAGGAAGGCCTTGCCGCTCTTTCGTCTGCCATGATCACCGGTGCCGGATCGCGCGCGATGACAATCGAGCAGATCAACAAGGCGCTGTATCCGATTGCGGGCAGCTTCGGAAACCAGGTCGACAAGGAGATGACGACCTTTACCGCATCGGTACACCGGGACAACTGGCCCAGCTTTCTGGGCGTGGTCCTTCCGCAGCTGCTCCAGCCCGCGTTCCGCGAAGCGGACTTCAAGCGGAACAAGGACGCCTACATGAACGCACTGAAGCAGGACCTTCGGTCGAACAACGAGGAGGAGCTCGCGAAGGAGCGCCTTCAGACGAACGTGTTTCGTGGTACGGGCTACGCTCACCCTGTTCTGGGAACGGTTGCTGGCCTGGAGTCCATTACGCTCGATGACGTGCGCAGCTTCGTCGCCAGCAACTACACGCGCGCTAATCTGACGCTCGGAATCAACGGGGACGTTTCCGACGAAATGGTAGCGAACGTGCGCTCCGCGCTGGGCGCGTTGCCAGCGGGTGTTGCTCCACCGCCACGAGCGAAGCTCGCCGGAGTGCGGCCGAAAGGCATGGAGATCGAGATCATCGAAAAGGACACGCGGGCGACGGCGATATCGATCGGCCTGCCGATCGAAGTGACTCGCACCCATGCGGATTTCGCGGCGCTCTCGGTGGCTCGAGCATGGTTGGGCGAGCATCGCATGTCGACCGGTCGCCTGTACGACCGGATACGCGGCATCCGTGGCATCAACTACGGCGACTACGCGTACATCGAGGCGTTTCCGAGAGGGATGTTCCAGTTCTTCCCTGACGCGAACATCGCGCGGCGAGCTCAGCTGTTCGAGATCTGGATCAGGCCGGTGGTACCCGAGAACGCCCACATGAGCCTGCGCATCGCCACGCATGAGCTGGACAACCTCATTGCCAACGGTCTGTCGGAGGAAGATTTTCAGGCGGCACGTGAGTATCTGATGAAGAACGTCTATGTGATGACGGCGACGCAGGATCAGCAGGTCGGATACGCACTCGACTCGCGATGGTATGGGATGCCGGACTTCACGAGTCACATGCGAGGTCAGCTGCAGAAACTCACCCGTGCCGATGTCAACCAGGCGCTCAAGCGTCACCTTTCGGCAAGCGATCTGTCGGTGGTGATGATCGCCAAGGATGCGAAGCAGCTGCGTGACGCACTTCTCGCTGATGCGGTGTCGCCGATCAAGTACGATGGCGAGAAGCCGCAGTCACTGCTCGATGAGGACAAGGTCATCGGTGCCCGCAAACTGAACCTCTCTCCTGATCGGGTACGGATTACCCCGGTCGATGAGGTATTCGCCAGGTAGAAACGGGCGAAGCATGCAGATGAGAAACAAAGACCCACCACCTGGTGGGTCTTTGCTTTCACCCTGCTGCCAGAGGTTACCTGTCTGTTGAACTTCCGGCTTTCGCCGTGGTCCTTGCTTCCGAACCCGCCGGTGCGCCTCGCTCGGCCTCGCGGCCGTTGCCTGGCTCCGGTGTCTGTTGCTCACCGCTGCCCATCGCGCCCTGGCGGGGACGCTGGTTTCGCCCGACCTCGATCTTTCTGGGCTGGGGCAGAGCGGCCTTCGGGATGTGAATTGAGAGAATCCCGTTGTCGCAGGTCGCCCCGATCTTCGACTCGTCGATTCCCTGCGGAAGCTGGAACGAGCGGAAGAATGAGCCATATGCTCGTTCGACGAGGTGGTAGCGGCTCTGTTCCTCTCCTTCTTTCCTCTCACTCCGCTTCTCGCCCCGCACCGTCAGGACGCCGCTTTCGGCAGTTACCTCGACATCTTCGGGGTGCATCCCTGGCACTTCGACATCCAGTCTCACCTCATTGCTGGTTTCGCGGATATCGACCGCGGGAATCCAGGTAGAGGTGCCATCGCCCGTCCCGAACGTGTCCTCAAAAAGCCAATCGATTTCCCGGCGAAGCCCGAAGGCGGGGGCGGAAAGGGGGGTCTTTCTCATTGTTGATCCTCCGTCTTTGAATGGTGTCGTTTGAGTGTTGCGCCTGAAAAAAGGCAACTGACGTTCCACTGGATTTCTGCCTTCACGACACGCGCACCTGCCGAGCCGGCAAACTTCGTCAGCCACTCTGACAGGATCGACTTTCGGGAGTTTCGTCCATTCCGCAATCCTCGGTTATTCGTCGCTCGTCGATTGCCGTTGGTGCTGAGTCCGCATGGGTCCTCCATTCTCGGTCTAACACCGGTGACATTTCTATCCGTGCTGGACACGCTGTCATGGTGCGCTTGAATTGACTCCCTCAGCTGGTGATATTTCCAAGCTGCCCCAAAAGTCAGAGAGAAACCAACATGAAAACCGATATTCATCCGGTGTACGCGACCGCGACGGTAAGGTGCGCCTGCGGAAACAGCTACCAGACCCGTTCCACCATTGCTGATATCCACACCGATATCTGCGCGCAATGCCACCCGTTCTTCACGGGCAAGCAGAAGCTCGTCGACACCGCTGGACGGGTCGAGCGCTTCCGTCAGAAATACGCCACCAAGACTCCCCGCGACGCCTCACCGGCGACGCCGGAGAGCTGAGCCTCCGCGACCGCCTCTCCGACGCGATACAGCGCGCCAGAGAGGTCGAGCAGCAGCTATCCGATCCACGCACGGTAAAGGATGCCCAGCGAATGACGGCGCTGGGCCGTGAGCATCGGTACCTGATGCCACTTGTCGAGATGGCCGCCCTGCTGGAGAGAAACGAGAGCGAGCTTGCCGAAGTAGGCGAGCTCGTTCTTGCAGATGACCCGGAGATGTCCGCTGAAGCACGGGCCGAGGAAGGCCGGCTGAGGCTCGCGATCGGGGATCTGGAAGCGCGCATCAAGCCAGCGCTCATTCCCCATGATCCTCTCGACGATCGTCCCGCAATCGTTGAGATCCGCGCCGGCACCGGAGGTGACGAAGCCGCGATTTTTGCCGCCGACCTTTACCGTATGTACAGCCGTTTCGCTGAACGCCGCGGCTGGAGAATCGAAACGATCTCCCATTCGGAAGGCACGCTCGGCGGGGTGAAGGAAGCGATCTTCAAGGTGAAGGGCAACGGCGTATTCGGTACCATGCGGTGGGAGTCGGGAGTCCATAGAGTGCAGAGGGTCCCTGTTACCGAAAATCAGGGACGGATCCATACGTCCGCCGCGACCGTCGCCGTGCTCCCAGAGGCAGAAGAGATAGACATGAAGATCGATGATAAGGACCTGAGAATCGACGTCTTCAGGTCGTCGGGCCCCGGAGGCCAGAGCGTCAATACGACCGATTCCGCCGTGCGCATCACACACATTCCGTCGGGGATCGTCGTCAGCCAGCAGGATCAGAAATCCCAGCTTCAGAACAAGCTCAAGGGAATGGAAGTTCTGCGCGCGCGTTTGCTCGATGCAAAGATTGCGGAGCAGGAAGCGGAGCGGGCCAGAATGCGAAAAACCCAGGTGGGAACGGGAGATCGCTCGGCCAAGATCCGCACGTACAACTTTCCTCAGAATCGCGTGACAGACCACCGCATCGGGTTCACCATGCATGAGCTCACCGCGGTCATGGACGGTGACATCGAGCCGGTCGTCGAGGCACTGCGGGGCGCCGACGTCGAGGATCGCCTCGGTGAGTAGAGCCGGTGGCTTACGGACAACGCGAAGGACGAATGGATTCGCGTCCGGGCTCGAATCGTCGGCTCTCAGCGTGGTCGAGGAACTGACGACGTCCTTGCGGCTCGGCGGAATTACCGATCCCCGCCGAGTTGCGAACGACATCATCTCGGCTCTACTGGATGTGCCGCGACGCTGGGCCCGGATAAACCGCGACGCGCCAATTGACGCGAGCACGGTTGCCGCTGCGCGGCTGGCAGCGATACAGCTCGCCCATGGTGCGCCGTTCGCCTATGCTGTCGGGTCCGCCCCGTTCAGGCACCTCACCCTCAAAGTTGATGCGCGGGCTCTCATCCCGCGTCCCGAGACGGAAGTACTTGTCGGCGCGCTACTCGACCGAATGGAAGCGCAATTCGGACCATCCCGGTGGGGTACGGCAATCGACATTGGAACCGGGTCTGGAGCCATTGCGCTGTCATTGGCGAGCGAAGGTCGCTTCGACCATGTGATCGCCACCGATGCTTCGCTCGACGCGCTCGAGGTTGCGCGGATCAACGCTGAACATTTTGCACCATTTCTGAAAACATCGGTCGAGCTGCGGCATGGTTCACTGCTGTCGCCGGTACGGGGAATGAATGCCAGCGTCGTGATATCCAATCCGCCATACATCGCGTTCTCGGAAGCGGAATCGCTGCCGCCCAGCGTCCGCGACTGGGAGCCACCGCTGGCGTTGCTCAGCGGACATGACGGAATGGCTGCAACTGCTGCTATCATTCGCGATGCGGCACTCGTGCTCGACCACGGCGGGGTGCTGGCCATCGAAGTAGACGAGCGCCGCGCCTCGCTCGTGGCGGAGCTGGCGATGGCGCACGGTGGTTACGAGGACGTCAACGTAGGGCTCGATCTCGCGGGACGCGAACGCTTCGTCATCGCCACGCATATCTGAGCCATCACGGAGTCAAAGGAGCACAGATGCTTGAGGACAAGGCCCGGGAGCTGGGCCGCATACTGGGACAGAGCCCGGAGTACCAGGCCGTAAAGAGGTCGAGCGAAGCGCTCAATGGCGACCGCGAAGCGGTAACGCTGCTTCAGCAGATGGAAACGATCCGCACGGATGCTCAGCAGCTGATTCAGCGCGGCGAGCAGCCGACGGCGGAAATGGAACAGCAGCTCGACGACCTGCTGTCGAAAGTTCAGACGAATCCGGTCTACCAGCGCGCTATATCGGCGCAGGAAAACTTTGACAAGATCATGTACCAGATCAACAACTGGATCATGGACGGAATGAAAAAGGGCGCCACAAGCTCGATCATCACTCTTTCCTGACCGGTCCCCCGTGCCCGGCTTGCTCATTGTATTCGAAGGGGCGGAAGGGGCGGGCAAGACTACCCAGGTGAGCCTCCTGGCGAGGCGATTCGAGGCATCCGGTACCAAGGTCCTGGTGCTGCGTGAGCCCGGGGGGACAGCCCTTGGGGACTCTCTTCGTCACATTCTGCTGGATGCGCCTGGCTCGCTCGAGGCGCCATCTGAAGCACTGCTGTTCATGGCATCGAGAGCGGAGCTCGTCCGGCGGCGGATTGACCCTGCGCTGGCCGACGGTGTAATCGTATTGATGGACCGTTTCTTTCTTTCTACCTATGCGTATCAGGTAGCCGGTCGCGGACTTCCGGAGGAGGAAGTGCGCGCCGCCAACTCGCTCGCGACGCATGGCCTTGTCCCCTCTTTGACGTTGGTCATTACCGTGCCCGCGAAGGAGGGAATGGCGCGGGCCACCCGCCGTGGCGCTCATGACCGGATGGAGCGGTCGGGCGCTGAATTCCACGATCGAGTGGAGAAGGCCTTCGCGACCTTTGTCACGCCCGATTGGCAGCAGGCGCACTCCGAGTGTGGGAGGATTGTACCGGTGGACGGAAATGGCTCGCCCGATGAAGTCTTCGCACGTGTCATCTCCGCCCTCGCGCAGAACTTGCCTGAATCATCTGCCATGATTGAGCAGACCACGCCGCAATGACGATACCGCGCTTTGATCCCGGGCCGCGATCCCGCACGGTTACCGTCGCCGCGGTGTTGTTGATCTCGCTCGTCACCGGTGGGTGGCTGCTCGAGCGCGGCACTCGCTCCGGCTCGGTAAAGACCAGGGCGGAGGCGGCAAGACTCTTTGACGAGGTGTTCGTCCACGTCTACCGAAACTACGTGGACTCCATCGGCGCACCGATGATTTACCGCAAGGCCGTCGACGGGATGCTCTATGAGCTCGAGGATCCATACACGTCTCTGCTGGCTCCCGACATGCTCGGACGCCTCGCCGAAACCACCAGCGGCAACTACGCCGGTGTAGGAATTCAGGTGGACGTTCGTGACGGATGGATGATAGTGATCGCTCCGAGCCCCGGAGGCCCCGCCGAACGCGCGGGTATTCAGCCGGGCGATCGCATCGTTGAAGTGAACGGGCGGTCGACTCAGGGTTGGACCCATGACGAAGCGCAGCGATCCTTCCGCGGTCGCGCCGGAACGTCGGTTGCGCTTCGTGTGGAAAGGCCGGGCGTGCCTGCCGCGATGCCGCTTACGCTCGTGCGCCGCTCCATGCACCAGAGCGCGGTGCGGCGCGTCGCGATGCTGCCGAACGGTGTCGGTTACATCGATCTCGACGCATTCAGCGATTCAAGCGAGCGGGAGCTGACACGAAGTGTCAACGCTCTGCGAGCGCGCGGCGCAAAATCCCTGATGCTGGATCTTCGCGCCAATCCAGGTGGACTTCTGGAGCAGGGGCTTCGTGTGGCGGATCTGTTTCTGGGGCCGGGACAGAGAATTGTGAGCTTGAAAGGCCGGACGCCTGAAGCGAGCAGGGACTACACGGACAGCACAGCGCAGCGATGGCCCTCGCTGCCGCTCACCGTGCTGGTCGACGAAAAAAGCGCCAGCGCCGCCGAGATCGTAGCAGGAGCGCTCCAGGACAACGATCGCGCGGTAATTGTCGGTGAAGCCACCTACGGAAAGGGAAGTGCGCAGACGATCATCCCGCTCGGTGACGTCGGTGGTCTCAAGATCACGACGGCGCGGTGGTACACGCCTTCCGGCCGGTCCATCAGCCGTCGCGTGTCGCGCGATGAAGACCAGGCCGACGATTCTCAACCAGAGGCGAGGAAGCGCTACCGGACTTCGTCGGGACGAATCGTGTTCGACGGAGGCGGCATAACACCCGACGTCATGGAAAGCGACAGCGCTCATTCCGAGGGAATCGCGAATCTTCAGGCGGCGCTCGGGCGAAAAGTGTCGCAGTTCCGCGACGCACTCACCGACTATGCGCTGGCAGTCAAGGCTAGCCGTGAGGTAAAGTCGCCTCAATTCACCGTTACGCAGGCGATGCTGGACGAGGTGTGGAAGCGAATGGTGTCGCGCGGCGTGGTCATGGACCGGGGAATCTTCGACGAATCCGCCGCAGTGGTTTCATCGCTGCTGTCATACGATATCGCGAGATACGCCTTCGGGCCCGAGGCCGAGTTCAAGCGGAGAGTGGCGGGTGATCAGGCCATCAAGACTGCGCTGGAGCTCGCCAGCGGCGCGGTGTCTCAACGAGCCCTTCTCGACAAGGCAATGGCTCGCCAGAAAACGCAGCGCGCAGAGAACGAAGAGTGAGTGAACGGATCCTCATAATTGGCGCAGGCAACGTAGGGCGCGGACTGTTCCGCGCCTTTCGCGCTTCGGGGGGTGTCGAAGTTCTCGGACTGCACGCACGGAAGCCTTCGCCATTCGCGACATCCAGCGGCGCTCTGCCGGCGAGTCTTTCCGACGCGAACACAATCGTGCTCGCAGTGCGCGACGAGCAGATTGACGGCGCGTTAGCGGAGCTCATCGGTGAGGTCGGCTCTAGCGGGCGACGCCGCGTCGCTTCCGGTACGGCGATAATGCATACGTCCGGAGGTGCTGAGCCGGCCCTCATTCCGCAGCTGGGAGAAATGGGATTGAGCGGAGGGACGTTTCATCCGCTGGTGCCGTTTGCGAACCCGGACAGGGCGCCGGAGCTGCTTCGGCGCGCATGGATCGGAATTGACGGTGACGAGCACGCTCGAGCCACGTCGAGGCGTCTCGCCGGCCATCTGGGGTCGCGCACTCTGGAGATTCCGGTGGGGGGCAAGGCGGTCTATCACGCTGCGGCGGTGATGAGCTCGAACTTTCCCGTTGTGCTCGCCGCAGTGGCGGGGCGACTGCTCACCGACCTCGGCATACCCGAGCGAAGCGCCCGGCACGCAGTGCACAGTCTGATGGACGCAGCAGTGTCGAACATCGCCGAGGCGCCGCCGACTGATGCCCTTACCGGACCGGTAGTACGCGGGGAATCCGACACGGTACTTCGACACCTCACGGCGCTCCGGGGAGACCCCGAGGCTCGCGCACTCTACCGCCGTCTCTCGCTGGCTGCGCTGGAAATTGCGGCCGGACGCGGCGCAGACCCGGTGCGCCTCGAGGAAATTCAGAGACTGCTTCTGCTCCGCTGATCCGTTATCCGCGGCCGTTGAGCGATATCCAGCGCCTCGTAGCCAGATCGAATGTCATGACGGCGGCGTCACCGAAAGCATCAGGATCCGCCGCGCCAGTGAACACATACGAGCCGAGAATAATGGTGCCCTGCCCGGTGTTCTTGATTCCCCGGGAGTAGGCTCTGGCACGCGCATCGGTCGCTCTAACGTCGGTCACCGAGCAGCGATGGCAGCCGTCGCCGATGTGAATCATGTATGAGTCATCCAGTCGTGTCGTCGCCAATCCATGATCACGCGACGTCACGCCGGATACACTCACGTCGTCACAGGCGGCGAGCCGTACGATGTTGCCGGACGAATACGATGCGGCGATGCCGTTCACCTGCGAAGAGTCACTGCTCTGCATCGAGATGCATCCGGTATCGCTGGGTCCTCCCAGATAGTTGATCCCGATTATCTGGGTCTGGCGTGCGTTGACAACGCGGATGCCTCCGGCGCGCTTGCCGCTGACCTGCTGAATGAAGCATCCGACGATGGATGTGTAGTTCACGTTCCTGTCCGACGTCGATGCTCCTTCGAGCATGATGTTCTGCCCGACATTCTCGCCGATGTACCCGCCGATGATCGAGTTGATCTGGTTGCTTCCGGTGCGCCCGGTGATGTGAATTCCGTATGACCCGTTCGAGTTGATGAGGTTGTCGGTGATCCGGTTGCCGCCCGCAGCGACGAGCAGTCCGACGCCTCCGTTGGCGGCGATCTCATTGCCGGAGAACCAGCCATCGCTGCTGGCGCGAACACCCGCTCCGCGATTGAGCCGTACATAGGAATGGCGGAGCTCGCAAAGACCCTGGTCGAAATAGACGCCGTGACGGGTGAATCGATCCACGAGAAGGTTGTAGAGGCGGGCCTTGTTGCCATGCACTCCATTCCATCCAATCGTCCCTATGTCGTTGCCGTCGAGGTGAAGCATCGAGAGCTCCAGACCATTCACGCCCGGCCGTGGCTCGAACATGGGCCGCGCCGAAGCGGATACGAGGCGCGATGTCGCTCCCGCGTCGTAGCTCCAGCCCTGACCGACTATCCGCAACGTCCCGCCGCGAGCGGCGGGGATAGCGAGCGTATCGACGAGATAGTCCCCTGCCGGAATCTCGACGACGCCGCCGCCGGCAGCGGTGACCGAATTCAATGCGGCCTGAATTGCGGGTGTGTCGTTGGTGCGACCATCTCCGCGCGCCAGAAATGGCGCCGCCTTCACGCTGACCGTATTGGCGGCAAGGTTGACGGCGCCTCCGAGGGGAGCGGGATACGACGGCGCAGGAGGCAGCGGCAGGCCGGCGATCAGTCCGCCGCTCGCGGTAAAGAAAGCGCGTCGGTCAATGGTCATGCGGGCTCGGCAAGTGGACGAAGGTACGAGACGTTGCGATTGAAGGTGCAGGACCCGTGCTCAGTGACAGCGGCGGGTCGCCACACCGATGCATGCCAATGTATTTTGAGGCGCTAGTGACCGAAACCGCAGCTGCCTTCCACATACGAATCGATGCACAGTCAGTCGTCAGTCCCTGCGGCATCGCAACTCTCCCGCATGGGACTGTGAGCTCGCATGCTTAGCGTTGTAATCCCTGCCTACAACGAAGAGGAGCGGCTCCCTGAGACGTTGCGCGAAACACTGGCTTTCCTGGAAGAGGCGCAGCTCGAGTCTGAAGTCATTGTCGTAGACGGCGGCAGCCAGGACGGCACGCCGATGTCGTAAACCGGATCGCCAGGTCCTCCTCATCGCTCAGGCTTCCGTCTGGCGCAGAACGCGGGCAAGGGATTGGCGGTGCGCAGCGGGTTCATCAATGCTGCCGGAGATCACATCCTCTTCATGGATGCGGACGCGTCTACCGCACTCGTCGAGATCACCCACTTGACCGCGGTGATGGCCGACACCGGCGCAGATATCGTGATCGGATCGAGGGTGCATCTTCCGGGAAGCCACACAACCGTGAAAGCCAAGTGGTACCGGCGCGTTGCGGGCAGAACCTTTCACCAGTTCGTTCGATTCTACGGTGTGTCGGGCATTTCCGACACCCAGTGCGGCTTCAAGCTTTTTACCCGGAAAGCGGCACTTGATATCGCCTCCCGGATGAGGATGCACGGCTACAGCTTCGACGTCGAGATGCTGCTCATAGCCCGCGAGCTCGGCTACGAGATTCGCGAAGTTTCGGTGAACTGGACACACAAGCCCGGGTCGAAAGTGACCGTGGTCACGGATGGCGTGCGGATGGTCGCCGACCTCATCCGCGTTCGCCGCAACTCGGCGCGCGGCCTTTACAAGTCACCAAGACTGGGCGCCAGACGGGTCGAGGATACGCTGCCGCAGTCCGGCATTGGCTGAGGGCGCTGCGTTTCAGCATCGCGCGCCGAGGGTGACGCGGTTCCGCAATCACGATCGATGGACCCTGGCAACCGCCGTACTGCTTGGACTGATCGCGGTGCTGGTCCCTCTCACGTTCCTCGACTACGGTGTGACGGTCGATGAGCATCACGGAGGTGCGAACGGCAGGTGCTTCCTGAGCTGGTACGCCTCGGGATTTACGGACAACACCATCAATACCGAGGGCAATCACTATCTCTACGGCAGCTTCGTCAACGCTGTCTGGGCAGTCGCCGCGCGAATCTCCCCGTTCGGACTCTACGAAACCGGGCACCTGCTTGTGGCCGTAACCGGCTGGTTCGGGATTTTCTTTTCCTGGCGAATTGGAAAGCTGCTCGCCGGTACGATGGCCGGGTTTCTGTCCGCGGCGATCCTGACGCTCACACCCGTGTATCTGGGGCACATGTTCATGAACCCGAAGGATATTCCCTTCGCGGTTCTGTTTCTCGCCGCGGTCTACTACCTGTTGCGCGCCTACGACCGGCTCCCAAAGCTGCCGTGGCGATCCGTCGCGCTGCTCGGCGTGATCATCGGATTGACGCTCGGGATCCGCATCGGTGCATTGATGCTCTTCGGCTATTGCGTATTGCTGGTGCTGTTGTGGATGGTGGCGCAGTTTCGCATGAATCGGTCATCCTATGGCCGTCGTGAGGTTGCTCGTGATGGAAGAGCGGCGGCATGGTCGCTCATCAAGATCGGAGCGATTGCCTGGGCGCTGATGCTGGTGTGGTGGCCGTATGCGCAACTGAGTCCCATTCTGAATCCGCTCCGGGCTTTCAGGCGCGCGGCAAACTTTACGGACTTCGAAGCGCCGGCGCTTTTTGAAGGGCGATTCATCCCCACCGATGCGCTTCCCTGGCATTACCTGCCGAAATCCTTTCTGATCTCGCTGCCGGAGTTCTACGCGCTCGCTCTTGCGGGTGGACTGGCGAGTCTGGCTTTCGCCAGATTCGGAAGGGAAGAGAAAAACATCAGGGATGCCCATCGCGACAGCAAGCTGCTGTTTCTTGTCTTCGCGATGCTGTTTCCGCTAGCCACCGCGCTCGTATTGCGACCGATCCTGTACGATGCCAATCGGCATTTCCTGTTCATCATTTCGCCGCTGGCGATTCTGTGCGGGATTGCATTGGCATCTCTCTTCTCGACAGCCGCTCCGCGCGCGCTGAAGGCCGGCTTCGCGCTGATGGTTGCGCTCGTCGCAGGCCTCACCGTGGTCGACATGGTGAGGTTGTACCCCTACCAATACGTCTTTTACAATCGCTCATTCGGTGGACTTAGCGCCGCGCTCGGCAGATACGAAACCGACTACTGGGGCCAGTCGCACAAGGAGGGAATTGAATGGCTCATCGCCAACTACCGGCGTGATGCTCCGAGAGCTTCCATACGGGTAGCGAATACCGCCGCTGATTTTCACACGTCGTACTATCTCGAGCGTTCCGGTGTGGACGCTGCGCGCTTCACCCATGTGAGCAAGCGCGGCATGCCCCACGTGCTGCTATCGATAACACGATGGAACGCTCACCTCGAGTGGCCGGGCCGCGTTCTCCACGTGGTTGAGCGCACCGGTGTTCCATTGCTTTATGTTGTCGAGGTTCGGGTTCCGGGCGCCGCCGTCACCGCCGCTTCACTACATCCCGGAGAGTGACGACGAGTTGACGATGCGGACTCGGGCCGGTGGAGTGAAGTCGAACTCCGATCGCGCGATTGTCACATTGCTCTTGAGGCTGGTAATGGTGACCAGGCGCGTGAGGCCGTTAACGTCCTCTACTTCGAACTGACGTATCGAATTGTCTGCGGGATCTATCCACACTTTGGCCCGATTGAACGCCGAATTCTGTTTCTTCGGCACGAGCAGCAATGCGTTCGTGCTCCGGCCGCCGATGGTAGCAGTGCCGGCTGTCGTGATAGTGTAGCGGCTCGCAGGGGCGGACATGAAGAGGCCACCCGGATCGACCATTGCCATGGAGCCGTTGCCTGTCGCGGGCATGCGGATTACCTGCCCCGGCGCGGAGCTGGGGAGATATACCCACAGCGATTTGCCGTCGGCGACGACGCGGTCGCCCTTCGGATCGCTGAAGTTTACCGACAGCAGATTGGGCTGGCGTCGCAGGATGACACCGCGCGACACAGACCGAGTACCCGTCAGCGGATTCGTGATTGTCTGCTGGAACTCGGCGCGCATTGTCTTCATCGTCGAGTAGGCGGTGACCGCGCGCTCCATCGAGGCGGAGGGTGACTGTGCGCTTGCCTGGACGGCAACGCCGAGAGCGAGAAAAGCGGTGATGATCTTCATGTCATTGGGTACCCGCGGGGGGAAATGCCGTTCCGTCGCCTACGCACTCATTGCGGCGGCCGGCTCGGGCGGAGCGAGCGTGCCGGCAATTGCGTCTTCCACCGCCGCGCCCCGCATGTGCACACTCACGAGCGACGAAACGCCGGGCTCCTGCATCGTCACTCCGTAGACGGCATCGGCGGCCTCGGTGGTAGTACGGGGGTTGTGTGTGATGACGATGAACTGGGTGTTGGTTTTGAACTCGGTGAGCATGCGTACGAATCGGCCGATGTTGGCATCGTCGAGCGGCGCATCCACTTCGTCAAGCAGACAGAAGGGACTTGGCTTCGTGAGAAAGATTCCGAACAGCAGCGAGAGTGCGACGAGGGCCCGTTCGCCACTCGACAGAAGATGGATTCGCTGCGTTCGCTTGCCGCGCGGCGCAGCATGTATCTCGATGTCCCCATCGAGTGGAGAGTCGTGATTCTCCAGTCTGAGATCGCACTCACCACCCCCGAAGAGAGTGATGAAGATCTTCCGGAAATTCTCGCGAACCTGCACGAATGTGGCGAGGAACAGCTCGCGCGCCGTCGTATCGATCTCGCGTATCGCCTGTTGGAGAGACAGCCTGGCCGATGCGAGGTCTGCGCGCTGTGCCGTCAGCAGCTCGAGCCGCTTCTGCTCCTCGTCGTGTTCCTCTATGGCGAGCGGATTGACCAGACCGAGCGCGTCGACCTCGAGCCTCAACCCAGCCGCTTCCGCACGCAGCTCGTCGTCATCTGCATCGAGGGACACGGCACCTCGCATCAGCTCATCGAGAGGCTTTCTCCACTCGGCTTCGAGACGTTCCCGAATCGCGCTGCGGCGGCCCGACAGCTCGGTAAGCCGTAGCTCGTTGGTGTGCAGCTCTTCCAGAAGTAGCGTTGTGCGATGCCGAAGGTCGGTGAGTGCTCGTTCTGCGACCTCCAGCTCCTCGTCCGCCTTTCTCACCGAAACCTCTGAACCGGCGAGTCGCGATTCAGTATCACCGAGAGTCGCTTGCTTCGCCTCGAGATCGAGCTGCCAGCCGGCCAGCTGTTCGGCGAGCTCGCCGTCGGCTGCCGAGAGCGTGCTGAGCTCAGCCTGTAACGACGCAAGGCGTGCACTGGCCGAGGTCTGCTCCTCGTGCAGATGTCGCTCGCGGTCGGAAGCAACGTGGAGTCTCGCCTGCGCCTGCGCCGTAGCTGCCTCGCTGTCGGTGCGCCTCTTTCGTGCTTCGTCCTGTCTGGCTTCGGTGTCCGTCAGCGACCGTCGCGCTTCGGATACGCCCGCATCGAGCGACGAAGAGTCAGAGTGTCGTTCGGCAATCGTTGCATCAATTGCGGAGATGCCTTCGGCAAGCACCGTCTCGCGAGCCAGCAGCCGATCAAGCATTGCGGCGGCGTCACTCGTTTCCTTCAGCGCACGGTGATGGCGGCGCGCTGCCGCGGTAAACGAGTCTTCGCGTTCCGAAGCGTCTCGTGACGCGGCATGGGATGACTCCTGTGCAAGTGCGGCGGCGCCTTCCGCCACCTGAAGCTGCGTCCGTCTCGCTTCCGCATTGAGCGCGGCGGTTTCTCGCGCATGGTCGGCTGCGGTCAGCTGTCGTCTCGAGTCGGCGATCTCCGCGCGTCGCCGCAGCGGCCCCGCTCCCGCGGTGTTCGCGGGCAGCCAGACCGCGCCGCGCGAATCGATGAATCCCGCTCCGCCCTCGATCGGATTCACGCGACCGAGTAGCGCTCGGACCCACGCGGCTGCCGGGGATTCGGACTTGACCAGCGCTGCCAACTCGCCGCTCTCGTCGCGGCTGCTTCCACCAGCTGCATTTAGTGACATGTGCGACGACGACGGCCCAGCGACCGGCGTGGCGTGCTCAACGTCTGCGGGAAGAAGGAGAAGCGGACCCGGGTGCGTGGCCGAGTGCCACGCGCGAATGGCCTCTGCCGCAGGGCGATCGCGAACGAGAACCGCATGAAGCGTCGGGCCAAGGAATCGCTCGACGAGAGACGCCGAGTCTGCGTCAGTGCTGATAAAGTCGGTCAGTGGACCAATCACCGCGCCATCACCGAAGCGATCGCGTTCCTTGAGCAGTTTCGACGCAGCGGGTGCGAGCCCAACTCGCTCTCTCTCCAGCGCCTCGAGTGCGTTGAGCCGGCCGGCGAGCGCAGTGTGCGTCTCTTCCGCGCGAAGCAAAGCTGACCGGGCCGCCGAATCCTCATCGCGCGCCGACCGGTGCGCCGCGGAGGCGGCGGCGAAGGCGAGCTGCTGCGTCGAGCTTTGCTCGCGGGCAACGGCCAGCGCGCCTTCGCTCTCTTCAAGCTCGCGACGCACAGCTGCCTCCGCATCCGCAAGCTGGGTCTGTTCTTCGCGAAGCAGTGAACATCTCGCGTCCAGCTCCTCAAGCTCGCGTGCGGTGGCCTGGCGATCGAGCTCCAGCTTGTGGGTCGCTTCACGCAGAGCGCGCGCACCTCTTTCGGCTGCATCTACTGCCGCTCTCGCGTCGGCGAGCGCACGTCGTACAGCCTCTTCATCGGCGACGTCGCTCTTCAATGATTCGGTCGCCACAAGCAGCTCCGATTCGAGTTGCGCGCGATGGGACAGCGCGCGATCGAGCTCTTCGCTGACCCTTCCGACGGTACTGTCACCTTCTCGCCGTTCTTCTTCCGCCCGTTCGCGGCGGGCAAGGGCATTACGCTGCCGCTCCTGCGCTACCGCTATTTCCCCGCGAAGCTGCTGGGCGCTTTCACGCTGCTCGCCGACGAGGCGCGCGAGCTCGGCCCGCCGACCTTCCGCTGCGGCGCGCGCTCCATGTGCTGTATCACGTGCGGCCTCCGCCGCCGCAACGGCCTCTTCCGAAGTGGGTGCTTCGTGGCGAAGCTGCTGCACGCGAAGCTCCAGCCGCTCGAGCTCGTCCCTCCAGACATCCATCTCCCTGGCGGCCAGCGCGATTTCGACGACATATCGGCGCCGCATCAGCTCCACGTGCTTTTCGGCGCGCCGTTTCTGTCGAGCGAGTGAGCGAACCTGCGTCTGCACTTCCGATATCAGATCATCGAGTCGACCGAGATCGACGGCGGTCTCTTCGAGTCGCCTCTCGGTGCTTCGCTTGCGGTCGCGGTAAAGTCCGACACCCGCCGCCTCCTCGAACAGCTCTCGCCGCTCGTCGGGGCGATCCGACAGCAGCGCGTCGATCATCTTGCTCTCGATTACAACACCCGAATCGGCACCGAGGCCAGTGCCGCGCACCATGTCGTGAATGTCGCGAAGGCGGCAGGGCGAGCGGTTCAGCAAATACTCGCTCTCGCCCGAACGACTGAGTCTCCTGGTGATGACTACTTCGCGAAATGGTACGCCGAGTGCTCCGTCGTCGTTCTCGAAATGAAGCGAAACCTCGGCGATGTTGACGGGACGACGCGCCGACGACCCCTGAAAGATCACCTCTTCCATCTTGGCGCCGCGAAGAGCACGAGCGCGCTGCTCGCCTAGAACCCATCGCACCGCATCCGAAACGTTGGATTTTCCGCAGCCGTTGGGGCCGACGATCGCTGTGACACCGGGCTCGAAGAGAAGCTCCGTCTCGTCGGCGAACGACTTGAAGCCCTGAAGCTCGAGCTTCGTCAGCCGCACTAGGGCAGTCTCCCCGTTCTGTAAGCCAGGACGGGAGACACGCCCGCGACTCTCAACGCGGTCGCCGCCAGCGACGACTGACCGGGATGCTCGAAGGCGCCGGCGTAGAGCCTGGCGCTGCCGTCCCGCTGAATCAATGCGTAGACGGGTAAGCCCCGCGTGACATACTCCTGCACCTTCTCTCTCGCGCGAGCAGACACGCCGCCTTGCGGTGCGATGCTGTCAACCAGCAGCGCCAGCGGAGCACGCACGATCAATCCACCGGAGTCCGAGACAATGCGGCGGCGGCGCAGCGTCGCACGAAAGCGCTCTGCTTCTCCCGAATTCACGAACGCGCCCGCAAACACCTTGTACCATGTGACTTCCGTATCACCGATTGGGACGAGAGACATTGTCGCTGCGGGCATCGCAGCTCGGTGTCGCTCGAGCTCAAAAGTAGCGCCCTCCAGAGTGTTCGCCGCCAGTATTTCAATCGCATACGCCAGCGCCGCGACAGAATCCTGTGGATTCACCACGGGCACCACTGGTGCAGCCCGGATCTGGCGCGCACTGTCTCCCGCGGTGGAATCGACAACGGCGGGGGCGCCAGCCGCGGCAGGTGAAGCTGTGCGATCGGCGCTGCGCCCGAAGTAAGCGCCGCCCGCGATGCCCAGCGCCAGCAGTCCGGCGGCGGCGAAGCCGATCTTGTTCGCGCTCCATGGCTCCGGTGGGGGAGCCAGGTTGAGCCTCGGCGGCGGAACGATCACCGGATGCGGTACGCGCGAAATGATCTTCGCCGAACCGGCGCCATCGACCCGATCTGATCCGACGACAACCAGTCCATCCACATTTGCGGCAAGGGCACTGAGGCCTGGCGCATTCGCGGCGGCAACCAGTATCAGCAGCTCATCGGCCTCGGCGAACTCGGACGCGTAGTGCTTCCATCGCGGATTGCCAATGATCTCCTCGGTGGCCGCAGACTCCGTTCCGCTTGGCATTATGAAAAGATTGCTGGCTCCATCTACCTCGCGAGCGAGCTTTCCGAAGGACGTGCCGAAAACGAAGCTGTCATAGACTCCGTGAGAATCGTCGTCGGTAACGAGCGACTGGAGCGGGGCGACTTCTCCCGCAAGATCGGCGATCATCACCAGCCGGTGAGCGCTTTCTGCCAGGCCGATGCCCAGCGCGACGTGGCCGGCGGCGAGCGTATCCTCCGATACTACCGCGATCGCGGAGCATCCCCGCACGGCGACTGCGACCTGTCGTCCGGCACCTTCGTACGAACCAGCCGGTGCGCGAAGAGGCGGCACCGTCATCGGTTCGACTCGTACACCCAATACTGGCGGCCGGAGTCTCGGCCGATGCGGTCGGCTTCATCCTTCGTCGCGAACGGCCCCATAACTACGCGATAGATCATCGTCGATCCCGACTGGCTCGGCGCAACACGGGGGTGCGCGCCATTCACGGTGATCGCCGCGGCGAGGTCGGTTGCTTTCTGCTGTGTCAACACAGCGGCGAAAGAAACGACATATCCCGTGGCCGGCAGCGCTGGTGGCGAGGACGGTGCGGGTGGGGGATAAGATGCCGGCGGCTCGATCATTGTCGGTGCTGCGTCTCGCAACGGCGGGGATGGCGGGGTCGCGCTATCAGGCGTCATCGATGCCAATGAATCGACGGTGACGGTATCCCGCGATCCAAAGATCACGGGCTGGTCGAGGTCCGCTGATCGGGGTCGAAATCCATTCCACGTGAAGAAATACCAGAAATCCTTTGCACCGCCAGATAAGAGTCGAATTTGACGAAGGTCGCGCGACCCGACGAAGATCACGTCCTCACCGCGTACCGTTGCGATAGTCGCACCGGGTCCGAACGCGGGAAGATCCGCTCGCCACGCGGTGCCGACAGTACCCGAAACGCGATCGTTACCTACGCCGATCACCCAGGCCGAATCACCGCCGGATGCCGGTCGGGCAAGAATCTGCTGGCCAAAAGGATCCATACGCAGCTCCGATACCGGGCCGGGAAGCTCGACGGCGCCGGATATAGCGTCACCGTACCTGTCGACGACTGAGAGACGGGCTTCTCCACGCAAGGCAACGTACAACCTGTCACCGCTCGGAGTAGGCGCGATGGCCTGCACCGGCTGGCGGAACCTGACGCTCTTCACGAGTGAGAGGTCGCGCGTCTGCACCCCCACCAGTCCGCTGTCGACCGTGAAGTAGAGCCGGTCCCCGAGTTGGGTACGAACGCTCTGTCCTACTCGCGGCAGTGAGGCACTGTCGAGGATTTCTTCATCCGTCGGCCGCACGCGCCAGAGATTCGTTCGCGTGCCGTCATTGGAACCCACGACAATCGATCCGTCGGGTTGAGGCAAAACCCATGTCGCGCTCCCCGGCGGCTTGAATGTCCAGTCTCCGCTGGGAGTCAATCGCGTGACGGATCCAGCGGTCGTCACCCCGAAAATCTCACTGCCGGTTGCCGACGCCAGCGAGGTGAGCTTCGATTGTGATGCGATGCGTGTCTGGGTGAGACGGAAGTCGATGCGGCGGGGCCGTCCCTCGTCGTCAACCAGCGCGATGAGGCCGGCATCGCCGTCGAACGCCAGTACACTGGAGACGGGAGGTGTGCCCTGAACCGCCCAGGCGACGGAATCCAGGTTGGGATAGACGTACGCGCGCGCGGTACCGCCTCCGCGCGGCATGCGAAGTACGATTTCGTCCGAGGCGCGCGTAGCAGAAGTTGCCGCTGCGCCCGCTGACGCTCGCCGCTCGCCCTTACAGGCGACAACGGCGAGCGTCAGCGCTAACAGACGCCGCAATGAGCTAGAAACTCGGTCCCAGCGAGAAAGTCCAGTTTGCCTTGCGTCCTGGCTGATCGAGCGGCTTCGCGTAATCCCATCGCAGGATCGCGAGGTTGAAGAGATTCACGCGCAACCCGACCCCGTAACTGCGGAACGGATAGCGCTGGAGCGTGAAATCGTAATTCTCCGGTTTGGACAGGGACACCTCCTGTCCGGAGTTCCAGGCAACACCAGCGTCATAGAACAACAGCCCCTCGACCGGCGGCAGCCCGACCGGCAGAGATCCGAGGTCGAATCGGCGAATGATCGGAAACCTGAGCTCGAAATTCGCAACGGCCACACGGCTTCCAACGAGCTGAGCGGTATTGCAGGTCGAGCCGCCGCCGATAAACGAAGTGCACTCGTAACCGCTGAAGTTGGCCTTGTCGTAACCGCGAACGTATTCGGGCCGGCCGATGTACTTGGGGAATACTGACTCATCGCGTCCCACCGATGCGCTCGTCAGAAAGCGGGTGGCGATCGTCAAGGTATTGAATATGATCGGGTCATACCGGCGATAATCCGCCAGATACTCCACCCAGCGCAGATTTCCGACTGAAGGCGTCACCTGAAAACGATAGCGCCTTCCCATGACAGGGCCCGTGATTCCGAACAGCGAGTTGTCCGAGACGAACGCCAGCGATGGCGACAGGAAGTTGTACGCGGGCTCCGACGAGACGTCGTTGATCTCCAGACCCGTACAGCCATTGAAATAGCAATCCTGTGTCAGCGAGATGACAGAGCGCCCGATGTTGTTGAACTGCACTCCGCCCTCGATACGCGTGAAGCGGTTCAGCGGATACTGTCCGGTGAGGAAGAGATTTCTCAGCACGTAGCGCGTGAAGAGAGACTCGTACCGGTCGCGGTCGGGGAAGCGCGTTACCGTTCCGCCCGTCTGCGGTAGAAACACCGGCTGCTGGTATCCACCGGCGGAATACTGCCAGCGACGACTCAGGTTCGAATACGCGGCAAACAGGCTGGCGTCGCGGAGCTGCCCGTAGACAGAGGCGGACAGCGCGATCTGTTGATTGCCGAGCAGATCGCTGAGCACGATCGTAGTCCCGCCGTTGAAGCCGCTCAAGCCGTATTGATTGCCCGTGCCGTAACCGACTTCAGGCTGAGCGATGTAGTCCGGACGGAAGCCGACCTTGTATGCGTAGTCCTGAAAGCGCGCAGTGTCGGGAAGAGCGAAATCCGGATTGGCGTTCAGCACGGCAACCGTCGTGGCGGCCGTCTCGTTCAGCTTTGCTTCGTTCGTCGACAGCTCTCCCGAAGGTCGCGAGCCGGTGGCGGAACGGTAGGTCGAGGCCCGATTGACGGCGTCCGCCAACATGCGCGCGGAATCGGCGGGAGTGCGCAGCGCGACGGGCGTCTGCTGGAGAAGCGGAGCGTTCACAACGAGGCCGGTTTGTGCAGCAGCTCGCGGAAGAAAGGCGACGGTCTTCAAAGACCGTGGATTGTTCACCGCCCAGACCGTGTAGTCGCCATTCTCGTAGTAGGTGAACGCCATTCTGTCGGCGCCGCGTGCCCAGGTGAGAGCGGGACTGTATTCCGTAATTGCGGTGACGCCGCCGAGCACGTTGGTCAGCTGATAGTGCTGTCGGTCGCGGAGGTCGAACATGAAAACGTTGGCGACTCCTGTGCGGTCAGAAATGAACGCGACCGAGGTGCCGTCGGGTGACCACGCCGGATTGAGATTGTGACCCGACTGATTCGGTATCTGCTCGATCGCCCGCGTGTCGGGGTCGATGAGCGCGATCTGCCACTTGCCGATCTTGAGGCGTTCGAGATCCGTCTGCGGTCCGCGATCGGTGGCGAACGCGATCCGCTTTCCGTCGGGCGACCAGGATGGCTGAAGATCACCGTTGAGGTCGCTCGTGAGCTGCTTGAGGTTCTTCCCGTCGATGTCCACGATGAAGAGATCCGTCACTCCACCGCGAGTGCCGCTGAAAACGATGCGGTTGTCGTCGGGAGAGAAGGAAGGCGCAGTGACCGCGTCGAGCGGCAGATCGAGGCGTTTCTTCACTTCGCGGCTCGGAATGTCGAGCAGGTACAGCACGTCCTTTCCTTTCCGCTGCGCGGTGAACGCGAGCGTCCGCCCGTTGTTGGAGAACGCGCTCTGCGAATAGAGCAGGCGCAGCTCTTCGAAGTTGGGATCGAGCGTGCTCTTTACGAGCCGCTTGATGCGCTCACCCGTTCTGGCGTTGCCCAGCCAGAGGTCAATGAAGAGCTCTCCGCGCTTTTCATTGCCGTTCGACAGGAAGGCGATGTAGTTGCCGTCGCTCGAGAGAACCGGCGCGAGGAAGATCTCACCGCCCGAGCGCTTTCGAGTCAGCAGCGGCTCGGCGAATGCGCGGGGCCGCTGGTAGTTCGACGCGGCCGGCAGATACTGCGACTGCACCGCCTCGCGCCACGCGCTGCTCAAATCGTCGAGGGACATGCCGAGCTCGCGCTGAAATGCGCGCTCGACGCCAACCGCCGAAGCGTTGCGGAGAATCTCTCCAATCGCCGCGTCGCCCCAGCGCTCCCCGACGTACTGCCAGAGTGATTCACCGTAGCGGTAAGGGAAATACTTGTCGGGTCTCTGCGTCATCTGCTCGACGGTCGGGATGTTGCCCGACACCGCCGCGTCCCGCAGCCAGCCCGCTGTCAGCGGGTGCGTCGGACCGGTCGACAGGTATTCCGCCATTCCCTCCATGAACCAGAGCGGGGGATTGATACGCTCGAGATTCTGCTGGTTTGCGCCGGCCCGGCCCCGCTGGAAAACATCGTACTGGAACTCGTGCACCATCTCATGGGCGAGAACCTGCTCGAAGCTTCCGAGATCGCCGGTGAATGGCATGATCAGCCGGTGGCGGCCTGATTCGGTTACTCCACCAACGCCTTCGCCAAGGTCGCCCGTGACATTGTTCTGTCCGAAATCTGCGCGCGAGGAAAACAGGATGATCGGCTTCTTTTCGCGGAATTGGTGACCCAGTATTCGTGAAAGTCGCGCGTAGGAGCGCTCGGCCATGCGCGCCGCGGGCACGACCGCCTGTCGTTCTTCAGGATAGTAGTGAACCAGGAAGTGCTCGGTCTCGAGCACGCGCCACTTGAAGTGTTTGTACTGCACCTGGTTCTGGCCGAAGTACTGCTGAGCCTCGAGGCTCGAAGCGAACGCCAGTGCCAGCGCGACCGTCAATGCGCGCACCCATCTCATTTTCTGCGGCTCCCCTTATTCAGTTGGAACTACTTCGGCATCGCTCCAGAGTCTTTCGATCTGATAAAAGGAGCGCAGTGTCGGGTGAAATATGTGAACCACGAAATCCACGAAATCGAGCAGCACCCATCTACCCTGTTGAACACCTTCGACGTGGTGGACCCTTACGCCTTCCTTGCGGAGCTCGGCGATTACGTGCTCGCCGATCGATCGGACATGCGTATCGGACGTTCCACTGGCGATGACGAAATAGTCAGTCATGTCCGTGACGCCCTTCAGGTTGAGCAGAACGACGTCGTTGGCCTTCATATCCTGACACAGACTTGCGGCGCGCATCGCTTCAGCCGAGGGCTCGCGCGCGGGTGTTGCGGGGGAGAGAGACGTCGCCATGCCGCTCCGTAGGGGTGATCGATGCAGGCGCGCGTGGCGCCGACTACAGTATCATACTGTGGTGCAAAATGTTCCGTTAGGACGCAATACCGCATACGGCAAGCCACCGTTCGATATGAAAGAGCCTGGCCGGAAACTCAGCCAGGCTCAACGTCATTCGGGGCTTCCCTGCGCCCGGGCTACTGCTTGATGACCCACACCTTGATCTCGGGGTGCACGTCCGCGTGGAGACGAATCGGAACGCGGTAGACGCCCAGCGCCTTGATCGGCTCCTTCAGGTCGATCTGCCTCTTCTCGACCGCATGTCCCTGCTCCAGCAGCTGCTGCGCGATGTCGGCCGACGTAACGGATCCGAAGAGCTTTCCCTCCTCGCCCACTCTGGCCGAAAAAGTGAGAGACACCTGCTCCAGCTTGCCCGCATATTCCTGAGCGGACATGCGGCGCGTTTCTTCGGCCGCTTCCAGACGCTGACGCTCCTGCTCTATCCGCTTCTTGTTGCCCGGAGTGGCTTCATAGGCAAAGCCGCGGGGCAGCAGGTAATTGCGGGCGTAGCCGGGGGAAACCTTCACGATATCACCCGGATGGCCGAGCTTCTCCACCGCCTGTCGAAGTATGACTTCCATGTAACTGTACCTGTTGAATGTGTGACCGCGCCGCCATTGCCGGCCGTCGCGAAAGAAATTTAGCTCGAGATCAGCGCTGCTTGGCAGGGACGCGAGTCCGCCAGTCTAGCCACGTGTCCCCCAGTCCTATGCCGAAGGCCAGCGCCGTGATGAATGGCCAGACGGGGCTGATCGCCATCACGACGAGAATCGCCCCGACCATACGGCTCTTCGTCATCCAGGCGAGAATGCCTGCGCCACGCAGCACATACAACACTCCAAAAAAAAGCAGCAGGTTGAGTCCGGCGTTCCTCCCCTCGGCGAATGTCGGCAGCAGGTAAATCGACGCGCCGACAGCCACGCCCCAGATCAACTGGTCGTTGAACCGGAACTCCTTGAGGCGTCCGAGCGGTGGGCCGATAGCAACCGCGCTCAGCCGTTGAAAGATCGCCCACGCCAATGCCATCGCCATCAATGATTCGACGGCGAGGAGGGCAGGTATCAGCAGCGAAGTCCACCGCGGGATAGCGGCTATCTGTCTATCGGTTTCCTCGTAGATCCATTTCAGGCGAGGCGACCCTTCGATGATCTTCTTGATTTCAGGAACGGCCTGCGCGCTGCGACTTCGCGTCAGAGTCTCATCGTTCCGCCGGTTCAGTTCGGCGGACATGAGGTTTCCGACACGCACCGGACCCCCCGGTGAGACGAGTACGAGGCCGAATGCGAGGGCCATTGCAACCGCCAGCGCCGATAACGCTCGCGGAAAAAATGCCTCAGTGGGAGCGAAGAGGCAGACCAGCCCGAAGCTCGCCGCGAGGAGCAGCGCCCACCCCCGTGCCAGCCAGCCGTACGGACTGTCGGGATCCCCGACTGGTTGAGACAGCAGCACTCCCGCCACCGCAACGGCAGCGAGTGCGATCCAGACCTTTCCGCCCTGACGCCAGGCCACGATGGCGCACACTGCCAGTATCGGTGCAAGGAGCAGCCATGTCTGTTCGATCGGAAGGACCGCACGGAAGTGCGGCACCCTCAGTGCAAACACGAACGCGAACGCGCCGATGGCCAGCCGCCGCCACGACCCCGGTTCCACAACGGGTGCGGCGGCTTCTGTCATGCTAGGCCGTGTGTCCTTTCAAGTAGGGGATGATGGCGAGGTATCGAGCCCGCTTGATGGCCGTTGAGAGCTGGCGCTGGTGGCGTGCGCAGGTGCCGCTCAGGCGGCTCGGAAGAATCTTCCCCTGGTCGGTGATGAATCGTCCCAGCGTGCGGTCGTCCTTGTAATCCACCCACCGCACGCGGCCCTCGCAGAAGGGACAGCTTTTCTGTGGTCGTCTCATTTGTGGTTAATCCTCGTCGTCATCGTCGTCATCGCGCCTTGCCGCCTGCGCGGCAAGCTCTTCCTCGGACATCGGCGGGGCGCCGACCTCGTGCTCGTGAAGCGTGATCAGATATCGAACTACGCCGTCGTCGAGCTTCAAGGCGCGCTCGTACTCGGGCAGCACGGTCGGATCGATGTTGAAGCGGGAGACGACGTAATAACCGTTCTCGCGCCTTCCGATGGAGTAGGCGAGCTGGCGTCGTCCCCAATGGGTGACCTCGGGCTGCTCCGTCGTTCCAAGTAGTCCGTGAAATCGGACAAGTTTTTCGTTGATCGCGGCGTCTTCGAGTGTAGAGTCGAAGATGTACACCGCCTCGTAGTTCCGAGTCATCGGCAGGCAATCCTCCTTGTGGTCCAGGTTCCGCCCCTCGCTGGTTGCCGGAGTGAGGGGAAGGTGTGAAGGCCGCTGGCGCAGCCGTTTTTACGAGCACGAAAGATATCCGGAGCGCCGACGCCGAGCAACAACGGCAGTGCAGTTGATGGCGTTGCGCGCAGAAGTGCGACGAATAGTTTTGGAACACCGCTGACATGACAAAGGTGAGATGTTCAATTCGATAGAACAGTTCGGGCAGGTGTGGCGGGTGGAATCGGAGCTTACGCGAGCAACGATCGCAGGACTGACCGATGCTTCATTGTCACAGGCGGTGGGTCCGAGCGCACGAACTCTCGCCAGACTCGCCTGGCACCTGACTCAGACTCTGCCCGAGGCACTTGGTCGCACTGGATTGAAAGTCGACGGGCCGGGTGAGCACGAGCCGCCTCCCGCAGAGGTTGCAAAGCTCGTCGATGCGTATGTTACGGCGAGCGAGTCCGCGCTTCGAGAAGTATCAACGCACTGGAGGGACGATACGCTCAACGTTGAGAACGAGATGTACGGCGGCGAGCGCTGGCCGCGCTCTCAAACGCTGTGGATGCTGGTGACGCACCAGATTCACCATCGCGGCCAGATGTCGGTGCTGATGCGACAGGCAGGATTGAAGGCGCCGAGCCTGTACGGGCCGGTGCGTGAGGACTGGGCTACATTCGGAATGCCCGAGCCCGGGATCTGACCCACACTGGAGACACGAGATGAAGCGTAGTTCGGTACTGCTGGGCCTGCTGATGCTGTTCGCGGCGGGCGCGTTGAATGCGCACGACCTGTTTCTCCGCCTCGACAGCTTCTTCCTCACGCCGGGCTCCACGGCACGGATACGCGTGCTCAACGGAACGTTCAGCAAGAGCGAGAACTCCATCACTCGAGACCGTATCCGGAATCTCAGCATCGTCGGATCTGCCGGTGTGGTGCAGGCCGACACGTCGATGTGGGCGTCGACGGGCGACACCAGCATCTTTCGCTTGAAGCTCGATTCAGCGGGGACCTACGTGATCGGCGCATCATTGCTCCCGCGCGAAATCACCCTCAAGGCCGCCGAGTTCAACCAGTACCTGTCGGACGACGGAATCCCCGATGTGCTCGCTGCGCGAAGGAAGAGTGGCCAGCTCGGTACTGATGCGACCGAGCGTTACTCGAAGCATGTAAAGGCGCTGATTCAGGTCGGTTCGGCGCGGACCGCCATCGACAAGGCACTCGGCTACCCCGCCGAGCTCGTCCCCCTCGACAATCCGTACTCGGCGCAATCAGGCGGGTGGCTTCGTGTGCGCGCCGATGTCGACGGGAGTCCGGTGGGCAATCAGCTGCTTGTCACTGGCGGACGAACGCCGCGAGGTGGACGGTTCACGGAGCGTCGCATGCGCACCGATGCGAACGGAGTCGCGCGGATCAGGATCGCGGAGAAAGGGCAGTGGTACGTGAAGTTCATCCACATGGTGCCCGTGACGGGGCAGGACAGCCTCGACTACGAGTCGAAGTGGGCGACTCTCACGTTCCAGGTGCGCTGACGCGCGAGACAGCAGTCAACCCGGAGCGGCGAGCTCTGCCGTGGTCACACGTTGAATCGAAAGAGCATCACGTCGCCATCCGCGACGATATACTCTTTTCCTTCCGATCTGACGGACCCCTTCTCACGCGCGCCTTTCCACCCGGCGTGAGTCACGAAATCATCATACGACGCCGTCTCGGCGCGAATGAATCCCTTCTCGAAGTCGGTGTGAATCACCGCTGCCGCTTTCGGCGCGCTGTCACCGCGATGGATCGTCCACGCGCGCACTTCCTGCTCGCCGGCGGTGAAATAGGTCTGTAAACCGAGCAGATGATAGCCCGCGCGAATCAGTCGCTCGAGACCGGCCGACTCGAGTCCCAGTGACGACAGGAATTCCGAGCGATCCTCGGTCGGAAGCTCGGACAGCTCGGCCTCGATCTTTGCAGAGAAGGGAACCACCTTCGCATGTTCGCCACTCGCGCGGATCGCTTCCCGCAACGCGGCGACGTGCGGACCTTCGTCCCCCGTGAGCTCGTGATCGCTGACATTGGCGGCGTAAAGCACCGGCTTGACCGTCAACAAGGACAATGGTGCGAGTGCTTCGGCCTCCTCACGCGTGAGCTTCGCCTCCCACAATCCGCGGCCATCCTTGAGGAATTCATAGGCGCGCTCGAGAACCGGCAGCTCCGCCGTCGCTTCCTTTTCACCGGTGCGCGCGGATCGCCGCGTGCGATCGAGCCGCTTCTCCACCGCCGCCAGATCCGCCAGCGCAAGCTCGAATTCGATCACCTCGCGGTCGCGCACCGGATCGATCTTGCCCATGACGTGTGTTACGTCCTCATCCTCGAAGCAGCGAACGACGTGCACGATCGCGTCCGTCTCGCGGATGTTCGCGAGGAACTTGTTCCCGAGCCCTTCGCCCTCGGCCGCTCCCTTCACGAGGCCGGCGATATCGACGAACTGGACCACTGCCGGCACCGTGCGCTTCGGCTGCACGATATCGGCAAGATGAGTCAGCCGGGTGTCCGGCACCTCCACCATTCCGACATTGGGCTCGACCGTACAAAACGGATAGTTGGCTGCTTCCGCCTTTGCGGCGGTGAGAGCGTTGAACAGCGTTGACTTGCCGACATTTGGAAGACCCACGATTCCGAGTTTGAGCATGCTACTCCGTGTCGGCGGTGCCGCCGCGATTGTGCGCGTTCATGGCGCGCTCTGTTCCATCCCGCAGCCAGGTGTCGATGGCTTCGGCACACCGCGGCAGAAGCGCGACGATGTCCTCCCGCTCGTCGCGCGCGAACGGCGCGAGAACGAAATCGGCGAGGTCGTGATACACGTTGCGCCGCTCTTCGCTCGGGCCAACCCCAATGCGAAGCCGCGGGTAATCCTGATTGCCCAGTGCCTGCTCGACGCTGCGAAGACCGTTGTGTCCGCCGGCACTGCCGCGGGCGCGCAGGCGGATTCGTCCGACGGGAAGTGCAACGTCATCCACGAGGGTCAGCATATCCATCGACGGCGACCACAGCGGACGCCGCAGATACGTCTTCAGTACCTGTCCGCTGAGATTCATGTACGTGAGCGGTTTGACTAGACGCACCCGGCCGCCGTTGATAGTCGCGCTCGTGACGAGCGACTCTCCGTCGCGCTTCCAGCCGTCGAAACGCCAAACGTCGGCGAGGTGGTCGAGTACCCACCAGCCGACGTTGTGCCGAGTTGCCTCGTACTGCCGTCCCGGATTTCCGAGGCCGAGAATAACCTTCAACCGCTGTCCCGGCGCTACTTCTTCGTGCCTTCGGCCTCGTCTTCGTCGCCCTTCGCCTTCCGAATCACCTCGGGCTCAACAACCGCTTCGCCTTCCTCGGCGGCGACAGCTGTCTCCTCGATCGCTGCCCGCGGAGCGGACACGACGCACACCGAAGCGTCCCCATCGCCCGCGATCTCTACGCCGTCAGGAAGCTTGAGGTCGCTGACGTGGACCGAGCTGCCGATGACGAGCGACGTCACGTCCAGCTCGATGTGGTTGGGAATGGCGGAAGGGTCGACTTCGACTTCCAGATCACGCAGCGTCTGATCGAGCACCCCGCCGTCCATGCGAACGCCGTCTGGTATTCCGACGAGTATGATCGGCACGCGCACCGTGACTTTCTCGCCGGCCACCAGCTCCTGGAAATCCACGTGCAGGATCTGCCGCTTGAAAGGATGACGCTGGATCTCGCGAATGAGAGTGCGAGAGGTCTTGCCGTCGAACGCCAGGTCGATGACCGTGCTCTCGGCGGATATGTGCTCGAGAAGCTTTTCGAGCTCGCGCGTATTGATTGCCAGAGACTGCGGCTGACGGCCATGGCCGTAGATGATCGCGGGAACCTTTCCCTCGCGCCGAAGTGTCCGCGCCGCACCCTTGCCGCTGCTTTCGCGGACGGTGACTGACAGTTGTGACGTTGCCATTGCGTTATTTCCCCTGAACCTATTGCTCGAAAAGCGAGCTGACCGATTGCTCGCTGTGTATGTACCTGATTGCCTTCGACAACAACTCCCCGACGGACAGAACAACAAGCTGCGCGAAATATTTTTCCTGCGGGATGCGAACAGTGTCGGTGACCGTCACTTCCTTTATCGGTGCCGCCGCCAGCCGCTCGCAGGCGGGTCCTGAAAGCAGCGCGTGCGTCGCGCAAACGTACACATCCTTCGCGCCCAGACCCTTCAGTGCGCGTGCTGCCTCGGACACCGTCCCCGCCGTATCGATCATGTCGTCGGTCAGAAGGCAATCACGGCCTTCGACTTCACCGACGACATTCACTACTTCACTCTGGTTTGGCCGGGGTCGCCGCTTGTCGATGATGGCCAGTGAGCCGTTCAACCGCTTCGCGAATCCCCTCGCCATCTTCGCCGAGCCGACGTCGGGCGCGACGACGACGAGGTCATGCAGATGCTTCTTTCTGTAATGCGACACGATCACCGGCGCCGCGTACAGATGATCCACCGGAACATCGAAAAATCCCTGAAGCTGGTGCTGATGAAAATCCAGCCCCAGCACCCTGTCCACACCCGCCGTGACAATCATGTTCGCCACCAGCTTCGCGCCGATGGCGACGCGCGGCTGATCCTTACGATCCTGTCTCGAATAACCGTAATAAGGCATGACGCAGGTGATCCGCGCGGCCGAAGCTCTCCGGGCCGCATCGATCAGCAGCAGCAGCTCCATCAGGTTATCGGCGGGCGCGTTGGTCGGCTGCAGGATGAAAACGTCGTTGCCTCTGACATTCTCATCTATCCGAACGAAGATCTCACCATCGGCGAACCGGTTGATGGTGAGCTTTGCCGGCTCTACCCCGAGATTATGGGCTATCTCCGCCGCAAGGGCCGGGTTTCCGGTGCCAAGCAGCAGCTTGATGCCATGACTCGGAACAGAAAGTCCGTCCATTGCCGCAGTAGCCTTGAAAGTTAAGTGGACGGGGTTACCAGTTCAATTACCGGGCATAGCGGGCCCGACGCTCAGCGCAATGTAACTCTGCCCGGTATAGCGGGGGAGTGAGGACTTCGCGCGGCTCAGATCCGGAGCTTGAACTTCGTCCAGATGACGACACTCGAGCAGGGACTGCCGTTGTTGGAGAAACCCATGAACTCGGCCGGCGCAAATCCGGGAGTGTAAACCTCGACTGCACCTAGCTCCGTGGCGGAGAGCCAGTAGTCCGGTGTGGAATCAATGTCGTTTCCGGAGCCGCTGAACCATCGCCTTCCGTCGACGAAGTAGCGGATGCAATCACCGGAGCGCCCGGTGATGTAGCGGCGTCCGTCGCTTGTCGTTCCGGTGCGCAGCGACGGAACGGCTTCCAGCAGATAGTTGAGCCGTTGCGGTCTCCGTTTATCGATCTCTTCCGGGCTGAAGTATTTGCCGCCACCTGCGCGCTCTCGCTGAGCGAACCCGACACGCTGCAGACCGAGGTCGCGCATCGCCGTCACACGTACGGTCTCCAGAACAGGAACGAACTTCGTGAGACGGACGGTGACGGTCGCGGGAAAGCGGGCATCGACATCCACCGCTCGCTCGACGGGCTCGAATCCAATTCGTCGCACACTCACTTCGCGTGTCCCTCCGCGCAGCCCAGTGAGCTCGAACTCGCCCGCGTCGTTCGAAATGGTCACTGCCTCATCTGCTTCGAGCGCGACTCGGGCTGCGCTGACGGCCTGCCCGCTCGCATCGATGACCTTACCCGTCAGAGTCGCGCGACCGGGAGGGCGTTGCTGACTCCGTGTTGGCGCTGCTGCTGCCAGACCTCCTGCTGTGGTCGCGGCGACGACAGCCGGAAGGCGAAACGAAATCACTGCCAGCTTGCGAGAGAAATCGACGGGCACGGCCGCGGTCGTATCGGCGCCGCGAAAAGCGATCACTCCCGTGGCGAGATCGTCGGGGAGCCCGCATACACGATAGCTGCCATCAGCACCCGCGACCGCGTTGCGGAACTGCGGAGCCCGGTTGATAGTCTTGCTGCCGAGCTGATAGTCAGTCCACTGAACGGTCACCGTGGAGCCGGCGGCGGGCACGTCGCTATCCGCATCGAGCACCATTCCGACCAGCGCGGCCGCGCCACGCGCGCGCTCGGCCGCCGAACATTTCGTCGCGACGATCGTTGCCGGCGAAGGGATTCCGATGAACACAACCGTCGTATCCCCTGCACGCAGGTCTCTCTCCGGCGTGCGAACGAGCATCACGAGCGTGTCGAGCAGTGGATGCATCAGCTCGACAAAACGCCGGCCTGGTGGGATGCTGTCGATGCGGAAGCGACCCGCGGAATCGGTGATCGCGGAGCGCGCAGTGCCGCTGACGGACACGATCGCGCCGGCGAGGTATCCGCCGTACACGCTGTCGACGGCAGCTCCTACTATCTGCGAATGTGGCGCCCGCTGAGCTGGCTGCTGTGAAGCGACCGACATTGGCAAAACGAGACCTACAGCAAGAGCGGCGGCGCGCATGATTGCCCCCGGTGGATTCGAACCACCATTCTCGGATCCAAAGACCGATGTCCTGCCATTGGACGAGGGGGCAGAACTACTGCAACCGCTGCAGGTCGGGCATGAGCCGGCATGAGCGTGCAGCGGTGCAATATAAGACCTGCGCCGAATTCGAGCTAAATATTCGCGCTGCGCGTAGTGGGCGGTTTCGCATATGAACCACTGCCCACAGGTTCGGACTATGGATCCGCAAAGTCCTGAATCTGCAGTCCTGCCAGCGCGGATTCAGGTCACTCGGACAGGCGTTGCGACGTCGCTCGACGTGGTCGTGTGGCGCGTTGTGAAGCCGGATCGCCGCGCGATGGGCGAATCCATCCCGCCATCTACCACACTATAGAAAGTCGAGCCCGAGCCTGTCATTTGCGTGAACGGTGACTTGCTCCTGAGGTCCCGCAGTGCGTCTGCGATCTCCGGATAACGAGCAGACACGGGCTGCTCGAAATCGTTGCGCGCGAATCGAGAGACATCCTCCCATCGCGACAGATCGCCTGGTCTCAACGTCAACCCGGCCGGGCACTCAGTAGACGACCCGTCACGCAAGTCTTCATCGAGCCACCGATAGGCGTCCGCGGTCGAGACCGCAAAATCCGGCGTCACCAGTATTAGATCGCGCGAGGGAAGGGGCAGTAGCTCTATCATTCTTTCCCCATGTCCCCACGCCAGAGCCATCGCGGCGTCGCCCGTGAGAAATGGAACGTCAGACCCCAGCCCGCTCGCGAGTTTTATTAATGTATGGGCCCCCATAGGATGCGGGCTCAGCATGTCGAGCGTTCTCAGCACGGCCGCGGCGTCCGCACTTCCGCCCCCAAGCCCCGCGCCGACAGGGATGTGCTTTGTAAGCTCGATGCGAAACCCGGCTGGCCAGCCGGCACGTGCTGAATACGCGACCGCAGCCCGGTAGGCGAGATTCGACGCTGCCGCGCCCAGTTCAGCTCCGGCGACATCGATGACTCGCTCACCGTCCGTGATGTGAATCTCGATCTCGTCGGCCAGCTGGATGCGGTGAAAGACTGTCTCGATCGAGTGAAAACCCGACATCTCTCTCGCGAGCACTCGCAGGTGAAGATTGATCTTTGCCTGCGCACTGATACGCGCAGAAGATCCGCTCACCCGGACGTTGCCGGTGCCGCCGAAATCTCGCGGAAGCGCAACCCGAGCCGCGTGAAATACCACAGGCCGATGACGGTGATGGGAATAAAGCTCAGGATGTGGAATCCGATCGCCCAGCTCGTCGCCTGCGTCGCGCCAACCCCATAGATGCCAAGGCCCACGGTCGCCAGCTTCTCGAAGAATCCGAAAAACCCTGGAGCGGAGGGGAGCGCGACACCGATCGCAATGAGTGTCTGGAGAAAGAGCGCGGCAGAGAAGGGAAGCTCGATGCCGACTGCCATGAAACCCAGCCAGAATGCGAGACCGTTGAGCAGCCAGTGCGCGATTGTCCATGCGAGCACGGCCGCGAACCGCGTCGGGTCTTTCAGCACGCTCAGCCCTTCGCTGAACCTGATGAGCGCGGACTTCCCGCGCTCCTCTATCCCGGGAGATACCCGTCGGGAGAAAACTTCAAATCCGCGAACGAGCACTGCGGGGAAGAACGCGAGTCCGTACAGCGCCGCAACGAGCAGCAGCACCAGTACAATCGATCCCTGAGCGATTCCGCCCAGCGATTGTCCGGCGATCGTGGCGTCACGGGGAAACCCCGGGTCCATGAAGGCAAACACCGGCAGCATCAGCAGAACCAGCATGTCGAACAGCCGGTCGACAGCGAGCGATGCGATAGCCGTTGGAAACGGAACCACCGTTTCGCGACTAAGAGCGTATGCGCGCGCGATCTCACCCGCGCGCGCGGGCACGAGATTGTTCACCATCATTCCGATGGCTGTCGACCGCCACAGGGGGCCGAACTTCTGTCGAGGCGCGACCGGCTCCAGAATCGTGCGCCATCGCCGTGCCCGGAGCGGGAAAATCAGCGTCGCGCAGGCGGCGGACGCGAGAAACAGCGGAAGGCTCGAGCGGGACAGCGTTTCCCATACGGTGCCAAGAGATACATCCCTCAGGGTCCACCATAGCAGGATCGCGCTGAGCGCGATGCCGATTCCGCTGCGCAGGTGCGACTTCCAACTTCCCCCCCGCCGCGAGCTCGGCTCAACGACGTCACCAGAATCAGTCATCCGGTGGAAATCTCTCCTGTCGCGCGGGCAGCGTCCATCGCCGCGCGAACTTCGCGCACCGAATCGTGAAGTCCGCAATAAATCGCGCGGCTGATTATGGAATGGCCGATGTTCAGCTCCTCGATCTCTTCGATCGCGGCAACGGGACGAAGATTCCGAGCGGTCAGCCCATGTCCGGCGTGCACGGCAAGTCCCAGCTCGACACCAAAACGCGCAGCAGATATCAGATTGTCGATACCTCGCAATGGATCGTGAGCAAACCTGCCGGTGTGAAGCTCGATCGCTTCGACTCCGAGGTCGCGCGAAGCGGTCACCGCGTCTCGCGACGGATCGATGAACAGACTCACGCGGATATGCTCCGCACGAAGCCGCTGTATCGCCTGCGCTACTTCCGGCCTGTGTCCAGTTACGTCCAGCCCGCCCTCCGTCGTTATCTCTTCGCGCTTTTCAGGCACAAGCGTCACCTGCTGCGGCCTGACGCGAATTGCAATGCTCACCATCTCGTCCACACACGCCGTCTCAAGGTTGAAAAATGTCCGGACGCTGGTTGCGAGCGCTTGTACGTCGGCGTCCTGTATGTGCCGTCTGTCCTCACGAAGGTGCGCAGTGATTCCGTCAGCCCCCGCGGTTTCACAGATGGCGACCGCCTCGATCGGGTCAGGCTCTGTCCCGCGGCGCGCCTGTCTCAGCGTAGCGATGTGGTCTATGTTCACATACAGGCGCAGGTGTCTTGCTGCCATTTATCCCGCCGCTTAGGTTCGCAACAACTTCCGTGGAGTACCGAGTGAAGAGATTCATGCTCGCGCTTGCCGTGCTGTCGGCGTGCACGCCGGCCGTAACCCCCGCCCCAGCTCCCGGGCCAGCGACTTCTGCCGGAACCACGCGCGGAAACCAGCTCACCGGAGCAGCGTCCGCACGCTCAGCCGTGGAACAGTTCCTTGTCGCCGTCCGTGCAGAGGACCTTCAGGCGATGGGAACGATATTCGGAACCGCCCGGGGCCCGTCGCGCGACAACATGGACGGCGGTGAGCTGGAGAAGCGGCTGATAATTCTCCAGTGCTTCTTCAATCACGACAAATCTCGCATCGTCGGCGAGACATTGGGAGACGGCGGACACCGCATCGTCACCGCTGAGTTGATTCGCGGCACCCAGACGCGGTCTCCAAAATTCTACGTCATTCCAGGTCCCGGTCGCCGCTGGTACGTGGACAACATGGAGATCGTCGCGGTGCGGGATTTCTGCCGCAAAGGCAACACGTAGACTCAGTGCTCGGTCAGCTCCACCAGAATTCCTCCGGTCGAGCTCGGGTGTAGAAAGGCGATCCGCTTCCCCTCTGCGCCCCGCCGGGGAGTCTCATCGATGATCTTCAGGCCCGACGCGCGACACCGTTCGAGGGTGGCGTCGAGGTCGTCGACGGCAAAGCAGATGTGGTGGATTCCGGGACCTCGGCGGGTGATGAATCTCCCCACCGGCGTGTCCTCACCCTCTGCCTCGAGCAGCTCCACCAGTGACCCTGCGGCGTCGAAGCCCGCGATCCTCGCTCCGTCCGAATCGGCGAGCGCCGCCTCGGGGAGACCAAGCACATCGCGATAGAAGGGAATCAGCTCGGCGATCGATCCGACCGCGATTCCAACGTGCGCGATTCGGGTGCCTTTTGGGGTGCCATCTTGCATTAGATTTCAGTCCGAAGAAGAAGCAAACATAATCCGCCGGCCGGGGCGGAGAATCCCGCCTCACAGGGGTCGTAAATGTCGAATGCGGTTGATGTGACAGACAGTGATTTCGAAGTCGAGATCGAGAACTACGAAGGTCTCGCCGTAGTTGATTTCTGGGCCACCTGGTGCGGCCCGTGCCGGATGATCGCGCCCGTGCTTGACCAGCTGGCGGTTGAATACGCGGGCAAGGCCAAGGTCGCCAAGCTCGACGTCGACACCAACATCAAAACGCCGGCCCGTTTTCAGGTGCGCTCCATTCCGGCGATTCTCTTCTTCAAGGACGGCAAGCTCGTTGACCAGGTCATTGGCGCCGTTCCGAAGTCGCATCTCGAAGGGAAATTCCGACAGCACGCTGCCTGACGACAGGGCTGAGGCGAGCGCGGAGGCCGGCGATTCGAAGGCCGCCTCCCTTTTCGTCGTAAGCACTCCCATAGGGAACATGGGGGACATGTCTTTTCGCGCGGTCGAGGTGCTTTCCTCGGCCGCGCTTGTCGTTGCGGAAGACACGCGGCATTCCCGCCGCCTGCTCGATCACTACCAGATCCGGACCCCCTGCTCGCCGTATCACGAGCACAACGAGGCGCGAGAGACCCCGCGCGTGGTGAAACGGCTACTCGCAGGGGATTCGGTCGCGCTGATTACGGATGCCGGCACCCCGTTGCTATCCGATCCCGGCTCACGGCTGGTTTCCGCGGCGATAGCCGCCGGGGTTTCCGTCGTGCCGATTCCTGGCGCCTCCGCATTGCTGGCCGCACTCGTGGCCTCGGGCCTCGCGGGCGATCAGTTCACATTTTTCGGATTTCTTCCGCGCAAGGGAAAGGAACGACTGCGTTCCCTGACGGGGATAATGCGGCTCACTCATACCGCTATCGTCTACGAATCGCCGGTGCGGCTGGGCGCCACTCTGAAGGAGCTCGCCGAGGCGGGAGTCGGTGCGCGCGCGGCCGTCGTTGCGCGCGAGCTCACCAAGAAATTCGAGGAATTTACGAGGGGGACTATTGCCGAGCTCTCGCGGAGATACGCGGAGTCGCCTCCGAAAGGCGAGGTCGTCATCCTGATCTGCGGTGCGCCAGATGTGGAGCTTGGCGAAGACGCCATTCGCGATCATGCCGCGCGCCTGCGCAACGAAGGAGCTACGATCCGCGAGATCGTGGACAGGCTCATTGCGGAGCTCGGCGCGCCCCGGAATGTCGCGTACCGTATAGCCCACGAATCATTATCGTGACAGCGCACGAATCATGATCTTGCCAGCAAACCAACCATGATCGCGTTTCCGGGAGCGTCAGCGCAGACGATCGAGCTGGATCCGCAACAGACCGCGAACGACCTCGGCCCCGACGGTCCGATTGCGAAAGCGATGCTGCACTACGAGGACCGTCCCGCGCAGCGTGAGATGGCGTTCACGATCTCCGGCTTGTACAACGATGGGGGCGTCGGCCTGATCGAGGCAGGCACTGGAGTCGGAAAGTCTCTCGGCTATTTGATGCCTGCGCTGCGATGGGCGGCGCTCACCGGCGAGCGCACCGTCGTCTCGACGAACACCATCAACCTTCAGGAACAGCTCGTACGCAAGGATCTTCCGTTCCTCGCTGAAGCACTTCGCGGCGAGCAGGAGGTGCGATACGCGCTGCTCAAGGGATGGCGCAACTATCTTTGCCTGCTGCGACTGGAGCAGGCAAAGCTCATCGGCCCGTCCCTGATCGATGACGGCGCGGGAGGCATCGACGGAATTGCCCGATGGGCGGAGCGAACCGAAGACGGATCGATCAGCGACCTGCCATCACCGCCGTCGCCAGAAGTCTGGGACGAGGTTGCCGCCGAGGCTGACCTCTGCATCCGCGCGGACTGCCCGCACTACGAGAAATGTTTCTTCTTCCGTGCGCGTCGCGTCGCGGCCCAGGCGCAAGTCGTTGTCGCGAACCATCACCTGCTCATGTCCGACGTTGCCGTACGGCGAGTGCTCAGAAACTGGGAAGAAGCGGCAGTCATTCCCGCGTATGGCCGGCTGGTGATCGACGAAGGCCACCATCTGGAAGAAGCTGCGGCAGCGCACCTCGGAGAGTCGGCAACGAGGCGCGGAATGCAGCGACTGCTGGGACGTCTTGCCCGCACCTCCGCCACCAGGGGAGGAAGCAGCGGACTCCTTGCGGCACTGGAGCACCGTCTGCGCGCGAAAGGCGACGACATGTTCAGCAAGGCGAGCCTCGAGCTACTCGGCCGACGCATCCGTCCGGCGGTTGATGCGTCGCGCCACAAGGGCGGAATCGTGTTCGACTTTCTCGAGGTGGTGCTGCGCGAGAGCGGACAACAAGTGCTTCGGCTGACCGACGACTTCTCGACGCACCCGGTATGGCGAGCCGGTCTCGCAGCAGCCTTGTCTGACCTGCTTACGGAAACCTCCGTCATGACTGACAGCCTGACGATGGTGCGCGAGCGCCTCGAAGCCGAGGAAGAACCGGACGAGCCCACCACGGCGATCCTGAATGAGCTGAGGGGTGTCGGCCGGCGGCTTGAGGCGCTGGCCGGCGCGTTGCACGGTACGCTCGACCCGGGCAGCGATTCGCACAAGCGCATCAGATGGATCGAGGCGAAAGGACGCGAAGGCAATGTCGCGGTCACCTGGGTTCCGCTCGACCTGGCTCCGATTCTTCGCGATGATTTGTTCAATCGCGTGAAGACAGCGATCATCACCAGCGCGACGCTATCCGCCGACGAGCGATTCGAATTTGTCAGCTCACGCCTTGGCGTCGACCAGCTGCGTATTCCACCGATTGCAGAGGCGTATCCTTCGCCGTTTGACTTTGCGCGACAGGCACTTCTTGCGTTGCCCACCGACACCCCGCCGCCGAACCTCGACCCCGCCGGGCATTTCAGCGCGGTGATGAGAATGCTCGCTGACTTCACGGCCGCGTCGGATGGCGGAATCTTTGTGCTATTCACGAGTCATCGTGATGTGCGTCAGGCGGCAATCGAAGTTCGCGCCGGCTCGATCATCGGGGACAGGCCGCTTCTCGTTCACGGAGAGGACTCACGCGACGCGCTTCTCGGCCGGTTTCGCTCATCGGGCCGCGCCGTCCTTATCGGAACTTCATCATACTGGGAAGGCGTGGATGTCGCCGGACATGCGCTGCGCGGGCTGCTCATCGCGCGACTTCCATTTCGCGTTCCGACGGAGCCCGTCACTGCAGCGCATTGCGAGGCGATTGCCGAGCGAGGCGGCGATCCATTCGCGGAATACATGGTGCCTCACGCAGCGCTGCGGCTCAAGCAGGGGTTCGGGCGACTGGTCAGATCGAAAACAGATCGAGGCGCAGTGGTGATCGCGGATCCGCGCGTCACAACCAAGGGCTACGGCGCGGCGCTGCTGCGGGCGCTTCCCCCCGCGCGACGAATGATTGCGCCCTGGCACGACGTAGCGAAGCAACTGCGTGACTTCTATCGTGTGTCCGAGTAGGATGCAGCTCTCACCGGAAAATGGAGCATGACCGACATGACAGCTGACATGGCGTTTGACGATCCGCTCGCCGGTGGCCCCATGCCGGCTCCTGACGGCCGGGCAGTCATGCAACGACCGGGAAAGGTCGTCTGCATCGGGCGCAACTATCGCGAGCACGCGAAAGAGCTCGGAAACGAAGTCCCGGCGGAGCCGCTGTTTTTCCTCAAGCCGTCAACCAGTGTTGTCTGGGACGGTGACGATATTCTGTTGCCGTCGCAGTCGGAGCGTGTCGAGTTCGAAGGTGAGATCGGCATCGTGATCGGTGAGACTCTGACGCGCGCAACGGAATCAGACGCGATTCGCGCGGTGCGCGGCATAGTTGCGCTGAACGACGTCACCGCTCGTGATCTTCAGCGCAAAGACAGCCAATGGACGCGCGCGAAAGGCTTCGACACTTTCTGTCCAATCGGAAATCTCGCGACTGGAGAACACGATCTCGCGAGCCTTACCGTCATCACGCGCGTCAACGGGGAAGAGAAGCAGCGCGGATCGAGTGCGGACATGGTGTTCTCGATCCCTTCATTGCTTTCATACGTGTCGCAGGTGATGACACTCGAGCCGGGAGACGTGCTGGCGACTGGCACTCCCGCGGGCGTCGCGCCGCTGTCTGATGGAGACGTCGTCGAAATAGAAGTCGAAGGGTTGAGCAAGGTGACGAATACAGTGAGGACTCGCCGCTAGTGCCTTCCTGCGCCAGGCGCCTCATCACGCTTCCGGAGTATCCGCTAGGCAAGCTTCCGGAAAAGAAGCGTCAGCTGATCGCGCGCGGCGTTGACGTGATCGACCTCGGAGCGGGCGACGCGGATCTCGCCCCGCCGGCAGTCGCGGTCGCACGTCTTGCTGAAGCTGCGCAATTGCCGGCAATGAGCCGCTACGGATTCGGACTCGGCCTGGTGGAATACCGCGAGGCGATCTCGCGCTGGATGGAGCGCCGCTTTTCGCTGCAATTCGATCCGCTGAAGGAGATAGTCCCGCTCATCGGATCGAAGGAGGGCATCTCACACGTAGCGTTGGCGTACGCCGAGGATGGAGATGTCACGGTCATCCCGGAGCCGGGGTACCTGGCATATGTCGGCGGAACTCAGCTTGCTCAAGGCGAGCCGTATCGGTACGCGCTGCGTCCGGAAAACGGATTTCTGGTGGATCTCGACGACATCCCCGGCGATGTGCTGCGTCGAACGAAGATCCTCTATCTCAACTATCCGAACAATCCGACAGCAGCGATCGCACCGAAGGAATATCTGGAGTCGGTTGTAGCTCGCTGCAGGGAACTCGACATCCTGCTGGTGTACGACAATGCGTACTCGGAGCTGGCGTTCGACGGGTACGTTCCGCCCAGCATTTTCGAAATCGACGGCGCGCGTGACGTTGCCATCGAGTTTCACTCGATGTCGAAAACGTACAACATGACCGGGTGGCGCTGCGGATGGGCGGTGGGCAGCGCCGACCTCGTAGGTCCGCTCGCGAAAGTAAAGCTGTTCGTCGATACGGGCGCATTCATGGCGGTGCAGGCTGCATCAGCAACGGCTCTCGACGCATGGGCAGATTTTGTTCCCGCGAACGTCGCGGTATTCGAGAGTCGACGGGATGCCGCTGTATCGGCGTTCAACGATAACGGTTTTGCCTGCGCAGCTCCCAGGGCGACGATGTATCTCTGGATTCCGCTCCCGGAAAACATTCCAAGCGCCGAGTTCGCGGAGTCTTTGATGGAGGAGGAGGGTGTGATCGTTCTGCCGGGCTCATCGTTTGGTGCGGGTGGTGAAGGTTTTTTTCGCGTGTCCTTCGTCACATCGCCAGAGCGCATCCGCGAAGCCGCGATGCGTGCCGGCCGGCTGTTGTCGCGCCTCGGCGTGAGCGCATGATCGCGCCACTTTCAGCTGACTCTGCGCTTCGAGATTAGTCAGTGGATACCCTCAGAGGGTCCAGAAATCCCACGCCTCCGAAGCCGTTCAGGCAACGTCTGGCGTCTCCGCATTTCCTCGTTTCTGTCGCAGTGCATGCGGTGCTCGCGCTGGCGCTCGTACAGTTCCTGATATCGCCCTCCGCGTTTTTGCTCATCTTCGGCCGGACGCGGTCGCCCGCCGTCCCCGCAGAGCGAATCGGCTTTCTCGTTCTTCCTCAGACAAAAGCAGCGCCGGTAGCGGGCAGGAGTGGCGGCGACGGACGCCCGGTGAACAAGGCAACGCCGCGCAGACTCGTCGCTCCGACGATTGTGCCATCGACTATTCCCGATCCACCTGCACCTGATGCGAGGCAGATCCCCGACGAGGGCAGCGGCCCCCTTGTCGGCACGGGTGGACCAGCGCGGGGCATCAGGCCGAGCTACAGCGATCCGCGTTTATGGCCGACACCGGGGGACATAGTGGCTGCGCCGAAGAGCGCGAAGGAGCGGCTCGACAGTGTCGTCGCGACTGTCATCGCTCCGTACAACGACACGATGGCGGCAATCAGGTCACAACGCGACCCGAAGGACTGGACCTTCGAGAAAGACGGACGCAAGTACGGCATCGATCCGCAGTTCATCCGACTCGGAAAAGTCTCGATACCGACGGCGTTGCTGGCGCTTCTTCCGCTGAACATGACCGGGAACCCGACCGTCAATGATCGCAACAGGATTCAGAATCAGCTGAACTCCGACATCCGTAAGTACGCGCGTCAGGGAATGAACGAGGTCGACTTCAAGAAAGCGGTGAAGAGCATTCGCGAGCGCAAGGAACGCGAGCGTGCGGAGGCCGAAAAAAACGCGCGCCCGGCAGGGGAGCCGGACGCGCAGGTGCCGCCAAAAGGGAACGACTAGGTCACGCAGGGCTGGGCATCGCCGCCGTCATCGCTTCGATCGTGACGAATGGCCGAAACACTCCGCAGATCACCCCAAGAACTCCGAAATCATCGTCCGGCTTGATCACGATCTCACGCTCGGCGGGGTTCGCCGGAGTCAGGACCACGGTGCCGTCCTGATGAGTGAGAGTCTTGATCGTGGCTTCATCGCCGATTCGCGCTGCGACGATATCATTCTCCTTCGCCGGAAGCACGGGGTTGACCATCACGAAATCGCCGTCGCTGATTGCGCGGCCGATCATGCTGTCTCCCTTCACCTTGAGAAAATAGACTTCCTCACCCGGGACGAACCGGCGGTCCATGGTGATGTATCCCTGCCTGTCCTCGGGAAGCAGCGACGGCTCGCCGGCGTGGATGCGGCCGTAGAACGGCACTGGCTTGGTCTTGGAGCCGCCGGTAAATCCAAGCAGCCGCACCCCGCGCGAGCGAGCCGGGTCGCGCTCGATGTATCCCTTGCGAGCGAGCGACTGCAGAAGGTCCGATACGGTTTTCGTTGACTTGATCTGAAATTTCTTGCCGATGTCTCTGATGCTCGGTTGATACGTATTCTCGGCGGTGAAGTCGAGCAGGTACTTGTAGACCGAGCCCTCGAGGGCAGTCATTGCCTCAGCCATTGGGACTCCAAGAGTGGGAAAGTGCGGCGGTCACTTCTCCGCACACTACGCTTGGTATAATCTGTACACAGCGCAAAAAAGCGTCAACCAGAATCTATTGTGTCAGATGTAAAAATGCATTTGACCTATCGGGTTGCAAGCCACGACAGTGCTTCCGAGATGCGCTGGAGCGCCAGGTCGCGACCCTGCATTACGAGAACTTCGAAGATACCGGGGCTCACCGACATTCCGGTTAAAGCCACTCTGAGCGGCTGAAAGACCTTGCCGGCGGCCACACCTCGCGACTCCGCCACTTCGCGAAGGGTTGTTTCCAGCGCCACGACGTCCCATTCACCCATCGCCGCAAGCGCTTCACGTGACACCCGCAATATTTCCGCAGCTTCCACGCGATCTTTCCAGCTCTTTGCCACTGCTGCCGCATCGTACTCGATCCTCTCGGGAAAGTACGGACGAGCCTGGCGGACAATGTCATCGATGGTGCGCGCTCTAACCCTCAGCAGGTCGAGGAGCGACATGTACCAGTCCCGGCGAGCATCGATCGAGTGCTGATCCGCCAATCCCGCGGCAATTATCGCCGGCGTCACTCGAGGCTCGAGCTCGTCGATGGAGACTCGCGACAGGTGCTGTCCGTTCATCCACTCGAGCTTGGCCGGATCGAAGATCGCCGCCTTCCGCTGGAGTCCGTCAGGAGTGAACAGCGAGATCATTTCGTCCATCGTCATTACTTCCCGGTCGCCACCCGGTGACCAGCCGAGAAGAGCGAGAAAGTTCAGCATTGCACCAGGCAGGAGCCCGAGGTGCTGATAGTCACCCACCGCTGTAGCGCCGTGCCGCTTGCTCAGCTTCTTTCCGTCCATCCCGTGAATCATCGGGAGGTGAGCGAACACCGGAAGGCTGGCGCCCAATGCCCTGTAGAGAAGGATCTGTTTGGGTGTGTTGGAGATGTGGTCGTCGCCGCGCATCACGTGCGTGATTCCCATCGCGATATCGTCGGAAACGACCGCCAGATTGTAGATCGGCGTCGCGTTCGAGCGAAGGATCACAAAGTCATCGAGGTCCTTGTTCGGAAACGCGATGCGCTCGTGCACCATGTCGTTCCACTCGGTCGTTCCCTCGGGGATACGGAAGCGAACGACGAACGGCTCACCCGATGCGACGCGTTCCGCAACTCGCTCAGCCGGTAGCTGATCACATCGGCGGTCGTACTTGAAGCTGTCGCTTCCAGCCTGCGCCTGACGCCGCCGTTCGTCGAGCTCTTCGGGCGTGCAGAAGCAGCGATAGGCAGCCCCATCCGCGAGCATTCGAAGTGCGTCAGCGCGATGACGCTCCAGATTCGCGCCCTGATACACGACGTCGTCTTGCCAGTCGAGGCCGAGCCAGCGGAGGCCATCGAAGATTGCGCGCGTGCTCTCATCGGTGCTGCGGGCTTTGTCGGTATCCTCAATTCGAAGGAGAAACTCGCCACCGTAGTGTCTGGCGTAGAGCCAGTTGAACAATGCAGTGCGTGCGCCGCCGACGTGCAGGTAACCGGTAGGTGATGGCGCGAATCGAAGTCGCGGGCGGATGGTGTGCTCGGGCATCAGCTGAGTGACCGGGAGGGCGGAAATGCAGCGGGCCCGCAGGAAATGCGGACCCGCGAACGGAGAGAGAGGGATTCGAACCCTCGATACGCGTTTCCACGTATGCCGGTTTAGCAAACCGGTGCCTTCAGCCTCTCGGCCATCTCTCCGGGAGGTCACGCAACCTATTGAAACGGTACTACTTGTTCAACCCTGACAGGACAGGTGCGTACATCGTTGAACGAGTCATCGAGAGTCGATGCGCACGCCCACATTCGCGACGCGTCCATCGAGTGGCGCCCACACGTCCGTGGTCCATCTTCCGCCGATGCCTCTTGTCGGAAGCACAAGGCGGTCATGTTTAGTCTGACGGAAATCGAGCAGGTTTTCGGCGTTTAGAAAAACACGCGCCGTTCCAAACCTGCGTTCGACCATCGTACCCACGTGGACATACGATTTGCTGGTCGCCCGATACGGGTTGTCACCGAGACTCTGGCGTCCGGTGTAATACAATTCGACGCCAACTCTAGCACGGTTTTCCTGTTCCCAGGCAGCGACGATTCCAGCCTGTTGGCGAGGTGTTAGCGGCACTGATCGACGAAGACCGCTGTCCGGATCCTCTTCAGAGGATCGAACGTAGGTATACGTCGCCGTGACGTGAAATGGCTCAGGGTTCCACCGGGCGAGCAGCTCGCTTCCCGCGGTGCGAGTATCACCGTCCACGTTTGCGAGGGCGATCCGGCTTTCGTCTATGGACGATGCGCGAACGCCGACCGGATTTCTGATTCTTGACGCGAACAGCGTGGCATTCAGCTCAACCGGTCCGACCGCTCCACCAAGATCCAACGAGCTGCTGACCGCCTTTTCGACATCCAGGTCGATCAGCGGCTGCAATGCCCGCAGCCCGGTTACCTCGGTTTCCTCAGTGAATGGTGTCGGAGCGAAGTAGCCTCCACCACCGGAAGCGCGAAGTGTCCACATCCGGCCCAGCCGAAACAGCGCCGATACCCTCGGCGCGAGCTGAGTCCCGTAGACGCTGTGATGATCCAGCCTCGCGCTGAAGGTGAGCGACAGGTTTCTCCCGGCATCGAGAGTTGACTGGGCAAACAAGCCAGGCGTCGTGAACGCGAAGTCGAAGCCACTGACGTCATCGTTCTCGTAACTCTCGTACTGGAGTGCCGCACCTGCTACCCAAACCGCGGCACCGCTGGTGCGTGTGCCGGAGAGCTCCCCGAACCATGTCAGATGCTGGTCCTTTTCTCGTACCGCGCCGAAGGTATGCCGATGTCGTTGTGAAGACGCGGAGCTTCGAAGTGAAACCATCGTCTGTCCAAGCAGCCAGCGACCAACGCCACCTGCGTCGAACCTTCGCGTAAGAAGCCGCTCGGGATATGACGATCCGTCAGGTGTGGTAGCTTCGTCGACGGTTCCACCGTCGCGCTGCTCGAACGTCGTTCCGACGGTGATCATTGCGGAGTGTCCCGCGGGATGACTCCAGAACATTCGCGGCCGGATCACCAAGCGCGCGTAGCCGGGAAGATCGATCCAGCCATCATCGTCGCGATCCACTGGAACCTGTCGGTGGCCTCCGGCGAGTGCGGTGTATCCCCAGTGCTGGCCGACGGGCGCCGAAGCAAACCCAACGAGGTCGGAGCCTCCCAGCGTCGTCTGATTGCCCAGCAGGTCGCGCTGTGCATCCGCTGCCGGCTTTCTGGATAGGAGGTTGATGACGCCACCCAGCGCGCTTCCTCCATAAAGCGCTGAGGCGACCCCTTTGATTATCTCGACTCCGCCCAGGTCCATCGGTGGCACCTGCAACAGCCCGAGGCCCCCTGTCTGACCACCATACAAGGGCAACCCGTCCGACAGCAGCTGAGTGTAGCGCCCTCGAAGCCCCTGCACTCGCACACTCGCTCCGCCGAGCGATGGCGAAGTCGTCTGCACGCGCAGTCCCGACGACTCGTTCAGCATCATCGTGATGTCTCCCGGAGTCATCAGCAGCTTCTCTTCGACTTCTTCCCGTTCCAGAACTTCGATCCGAAGGGGATCGTCTTCTATCCGCCGCCCCGACCGAGTGGCCGAGATTACAATTGATGCAAGCTCTGCGGCCTGCAGCTGCATCGTGACCGTAGTGTCTATCCCAGCCGTCACCGTCAGACGGACAGAATCGGGTTTGAGGCCCAGTCGGACCGCAGCGATCAGGTGGCCGCCAGCGGCCAGAGTGAGAATGGCTTTGCCCGTGGAGTCCGTTCGGGCGCGCAGTCGCCCCGCCTGGAGCAGAACCATGGCTTGCGGCAGCGAATCGCTGAGCACGCTGACTGTCACGCGACCGCTATCGGCGGTAGACGGTCGCACGACCGGAATGTCCTGGGCGCCGAGCCGCAGCGCGGTCAAGCTGATCGAAGCGAAGAGTGATGAGGAGAACAAGGATTTTCGAAACGGCATCGAGCGGAATTGAATGGCTGCTGGTGGACAAACGGGTCCATCACTCGCATTCTGACCGAATGTCAACAGACGAAGATGGCGGTGACGTGGCAGAGGCGACACCGGTTGCTGCCTTGCGAGACCCGGCGCCGGAACACAACGAGGTGCTTCGACGATTGCCCCGCGAGGAGTACGATCGCCTTCGGCCTCACTTCGAAGTTGTCAGCCTGGTCTCGATGCAGGTCATCAATGAACCGGGCTCGGAGATAGAAAACGTCTACTTTCCGCAGGATGCCGTCATTTCCTACGTCACGATGCTTCAGGGCAGCGCGGGCGTCGAAGCACACACGGTCGGAAGGGATGGGATGGCGGGCTTCTGCCTGATCAACGGCGTCAGCAATTCGACGGCTCAGATGATCTGCCAGATTCCGGGGGAAGCGAAGCGAATGTCGGCCGCGGCTTTCCGCGACCTCCTTCCCGAATGCCCGGACCTGACGGCACGCCTCCGACGGTACGCGCAGCTGGTGATGGAGCTCGTATCACAGTCCGCCGCATGTAACCGCATGCACGTGACCGAAGAACGTTGCGCGCGCTGGCTGCTGATGTCTCACGACAGAACAGGGCGCGATCGCTTTCATCTTACACAGGGATTTCTGGCGCAGATGCTCGGCGTGCGCCGACCCGGAGTTACAGTCGCCATCGGGATGCTGGAGAAAGCGGGCTTCATCAGCCACCAGCGGGGCGTCATCGCGGTCCTTGATCGGGACGGGCTGGAACGCTCGTCGTGCGAGTGCTACGACGTGATTAGACGCCGGGAGATCGAGTTAATCGGGATGCACGCCTAGAGTACAAAAGTAACTCTTGCAACACATCTGATCGGCAGCATCGTCACTGCCTGCATCGAGGAGTTCTGCAGGCCGGACAAAGTGGACTGAAGCCGCTTCAATAGCGGGCCACGGACGGATCGATCCTGTTCGACCATTCCAGCACGCCACCCGAGAGGCTCGACACGCGCGCAAACCCGCTGGCAGCAAGCGCCGCTGCGCCCCGCGCGCTCCTCGAGCCGCTCTTGCAGTAGACGACAGTCTCGCGCGAAGGATCCAGTCTCCCGATTTCACTCTCCAGACTGCCGAGCGGAATCAGCAGTGCGCCGGGGATGCTGGCGATTTTCCACTCCCACTCTTCACGGACATCCACCAGCTGGAGGTCGTCGCCGCGCTCGAGACGCTCGGACAATTCGCGGACGGAGGTCTCTGGCAGGCCGCTGCGATTGCCGGGATTGTCAGTCGTGACAGACAACCCGCAGAACGCTTCGTAGTCGATCAGCTCGCGAAGCTCTCGCGTTCCGCAGGCCGGACATTCTGGATCGCGCGCGATTCGTATCGTCCGAAATTGCATCGCCAGCCCGTCCACCAGCAGCAGCCGGTCGGCGAGAGTGTCTCCGATTCCCAGCAGCAGCTTGATCGTCTCCGTCGCCTGGATCGTGCCTATCAGTCCGGGAAGAATCCCGAGGACGCCGGCTTCGGCGCAGCTCGGTATTGCGCCAGGAGGCGGAGGCTCCCTGAACAGGCAGCGATAACACGGCCCGTCAGCTGTCGCGAACACAGAGGCCTGTCCCTCGAACCGCAGCACACTACCAAAAGCGTTGGGCTTGCGAAGCAGTACGCAGGTGTCGTTCACCAGGTAGCGCGTCGGGAAGTTGTCCGTTCCGTCGACGACAACGTCGAAGTCATGAGCGATGTCGAGTGCGTTGGCCGAGGTGAGTGCTACTTCGAATGGCTCGACATGCACGTTCGGGTTCACGTCCCGAATGCGCTCGGCCGCGGATTCCAGCTTCGGGCGTCCGATATCCTGAGTACGATGGATTATCTGACGCTGGAGGTTGGAAAGGTCCACCGCATCGAAGTCAACGAGTCCCAGCGTGCCGACACCTGCCGCCGCCAGATACAATGCGGCGGGTGACCCAAGCCCCCCAGCGCCAACGAGCAGCACCCTCGATTGTTTGAGCCGGCGCTGTCCGGCCTCGCCAACCTCGCCGAGGATGAGATGACGGCTGTACCGTATGAGCTCTTCGCTGGACAGCTCGGTAGTTCCGTCCGTGTTGGGGGAGTTCATGGTATTCACCAACGATAACCAATTGCGCGTGGCTGTCGAACTTGCCCGGTTCTAGATTGGCCGTACTGCACGACATGGCTTCCATAAGAGAATGATGACCGATGCTTCCGCAGTTCGCCTCGCTGACCGGCAGCTTACGCAACCCGAGCGCGTGACATTGACCGCTCTTTGCGATGCACTGCTTCCGTCGTTGCCGGCCACCGACGGCGACTCGCCGGGACTTTTTTCTGCCGGCGCGCGAGACAGGCGAGTCGCGCAACGGGTGGAGGAAACGCTGTCAGTTATCGGAGAGTCCGAAAGATCGCGTTTCAGACTCTTCCTCAGAACCGTCGAGCAACCGCTGATGACCGCGATGCAGACGGGGCGACTGGCGAGGTTCAGCTCGCTGTCGCAAGCGGAAGCTGAGGCGGTTCTCGTTGCGCTCGCAAAAAGCCGCCTTCCCGATCTGCGGTCAGGTTTTCAGGCGATCAGACGACTGGCCACCTTTCATTTCTACAGCGGTCAGAGCGGCTCGCCCGATTCGGTGTGGGACGCGATCGGGTATGTCCCTTCATCCAATCCGCCGGCGGCTGCTTCGCCACTCGCTCTCACGCCGATTACGAGCGACACCGTGCTCGACGCAGATGTGTGTGTCATCGGCTCGGGCGCAGGTGGAAGTGTTGCGGCATCGGTGCTCGCCGCGTCGGGAAAGAGCGTCGTCGTTCTGGAAGCCGGCAGCGACTGGCAGAGCGAGGATTTCGATCAACGCGAGGAGCCAGGAACACGAGAGCTCTATCTCGATCGCGGAACGACAGCGACCGCTGATCTCTCACTTTCGGTGCTGGCTGGCTCCGCCCTTGGCGGGGGTACGGCGGTCAACTGGCAGACATCCCTTCGTCTCCCCGATCAGGTGCGCGCACAGTGGGCCGAGAGCTCCGGTTGCGAGCAGTTCGCCGCTGATTCGTTCACCAGATCGCTCGACAGTGTATGCAAGAGACTTCATGTGGGAATCGCGGAGAGCGTCGTCAATCCAAACAACGCTGTGCTCCAGCGCGGGTGCGAATCGCTGGGATACGATTGGGCGGTCACGCCGCGGAATTCCAGAGGCTGCGATGCGAGCCAATGCGGCAACTGCGTGTATGGATGCAGGCACGGCGGGAAGCAGTCGGCGGCCGCGACCTATCTGAGCGACGCGCAGAGCCAGGGCGAGACGAAAATTGTCGCGCGTTGCCG
>Ga0136617_10000079_pt1 | contig 64631 bp, 61 predicted proteins | sample AntDrymUQ3222106_2_FD_129672 | JGI IMG/M metagenome (GOLD analysis project Ga0136617, IMG submission 129672) | Polar desert sand microbial communities from Dry Valleys, Antarctica - metaG UQ322 (21.06) | ecosystem: Environmental > Terrestrial > Soil > Desert | place: Antarctica: Dry Valley...
AGATAAAGCTCACCGACGCGCAGAAGGAGGCGATTCCCATCGAGCGACACGCGTTTCACGGTGACTGGAACTATACCATCAAGGAAAGATCAAATCGATAGTTTATTTCATTACGACTACTAGTCAGTGTGGAGGATTCTCCAGGTCTTGAAGTTGACGATTGTCCGTTCATGACCATCAGCGCGGATGAGGACACCACGTTACGACAGCATGGCTCCGACCCCTTGGCAGTACAGACAGGAGCATCCTGCCGACCGGCGAGGGCATACCTGCCGTCCCATCTCCGCACGGTCCGCAGTCCCACTCCCGGCGCCTCTGCCAGCGCGCAGCGCGCCCGGGGACCGGCCGGAGGCCGCACGCCCCATGCGAGCGCTTGCGGTTTCGTCGGACACAGCGTCGCGCGGCGCCGCATGGGCTGAGGCTCCGTGCTGCCTGCTCGATCTCACGCGGGCCCAGACCGCCGGTGCGCTGCTTTACACCTGATGCCGTCAGGTGCCACCGGAACGCGGGACGGTGGTCACCACGCCGAGCGGACCCCCAGTCCGAGAGTGCCGCTGCGCACGCCCTCGCCGAGCAGCGGCTGTGACGGCTTAGCGCGGATTTCCACGCACCCGGTTCAACGCAAGGGCTTCGTCAGGCGAGCTCGTAGCGAAGGGTACGGCCGAAGAACACGCGCAGCGCCTCGTAGCAGTGCTGGTTGACCTGCTCCGGCGCGGTGGACCACTCCGTCCTGTCTCGTTGCGGCGATCCTCCTGTCACAGAGGAGTTCTACCAGTCGGACCGTCCGCGCTACGGCCGATCTCCGCTGACGACGTCGCTGGGCGCTTCCGGCATTACTGCTGGTCAGCGGCGTACCGATGTAGATCAACAGGTCAGGTTGCGACACGGTGACGAACTGCACTGGTGTCGTTTGGCAGGAGGAACGCAGCAAGTCCATGAGGAGGGTCGATGACTGTCAGCCGACATCGACGCACGTCAGCGTGTATCACCCCGCCAGAGAAGGTTGCGTTGAACGGCCTGCGCGGAAATCCGCGTTAGATCACCGGGCTCCGGGGCGGGGTGCCATGTGGTAGCCCTCGGGGAGGTTGATGGTATGCCGCACCCTCCTTGCCCATCCGGCCGCGGCGACTCGGGCACTCGGCCATCCCGGAGACCTGCACGCCCGACGAGGGCAAGCACTCACGGGGGGCTGGCTGAGGGCTGTGACACTTCGGACCTGACGAGGCGCGCCCGACGAGGCTACGCCAGCAACGCCGTGCACCCCCAGCGTCGAAAGCGATACGATCACGTCTGAGCCGTCTACCTGCAAAAGCTCGGAGGAGCGCGTGAGTGGATCAGCGGGCGCCCCGGACGGGGAAGTGCTCGTTCCACCACCCGATGTACAACTACCTGAGATTCTGCCAGCGAAGCCGCAAAAGACACAGCAGTACGCTTCGTGGGGATTCTTAGTAATCGGCCTTAGCCTTACGATTGTTATTGCGGCCATCGGAGCGAGAGCAGATACAATTTCCGTGACGACCGTCATTGCCCTAACCGTTTGCAGTGGCCTCTTTCAGGTCCTAGGCGTCTACGTCGGAAACCGAGCTGGAAGGCTCGACCCATCACACGTGAGGACGCTCGCCCGACGCCTATTGACACTTCAATATAGGACCGCTGCGGCGACAGCATTAGCTGAGCACGTATTCGAGAACGCAAAACCCGCTGAGCGAGCTACGCTGGGTCGACTAAGTACCGATCTTAGTTACATCAACGACCATCTTATAGAGTCAGTTGAGACGTGGCGCGACCTCAGGCCTGACCTATTCTCCCGGGAGGAGCGTAATGGCTGACGACACGTTGCGCATCGAGGGTAAGGTGGCGCAGATACTTAACGCCCGCGAACTTGTGATCAATAGGGGCGCGAGTGATGGCGTCCAGGTCGGCATGCGATTTGCCGTCTTAAATGCAAATAGCGGCGAGATTAGAGACCCTGACACAGGGGAAGCCTTGGGCTCGATCGACGTACCGAAGGTGCTCGTAAAAGTAAGCCGCGTGAGTGATCGACTAGCTGTCGCAAGGACATTTCGCCAGTACAGAACCCCCGGCGGTCCCCTGTATCAGATAACGCAGATGAATGATCTCGTCAGAAAGCCCGGAATTCGCATTGAGACCCTGCAGACGGACGAAACGACGTACAAGCAAGAGCTGGATGAGGAGGAATCTTACGTGCACATCGGTGACGTCGTTCGCGAATACGAGGAGGGCGACTTCGTCGGCTGGGGTGCAGCAGACTAGTGGCGCGCAGTCGCGCGGCGCGCGGGGACCGGTCGGAGGCCGCACGCCCCGCGTGAGCGCTTACGGCTGCATCGGGGCAGAGCGCCGCGCGGCGCCGCAGGCGCCGCCTTGAAAACAAGCAAGGAACTCTGAACACGCGCGCCACCTCTGCGCTGGGGAATCGGCCTGGCGCCCGCTGAACGAGCCGTGATCCACCTGCCACCAACGCCGAAGTTTACGACGAAGCATAGACCGCACCTGGCCATTATAGACCAAGATCCACGTAACTAGACACCCAGACACCACCGCTGAGCAGCACCACGGCACACAGCCAACTGGTCTGGCCCCCGAACAGCGGGTTCGGGGCTCGAGTACCTGGCGGCGCACCAGCTCTGAACTGGGGTTTTCCTCCCCTATCGGGTGCTGTCCACCGTCATTTCGGCGGAGGTTGGTCACCGCAGTTTTGCGGGACCAGCGCGGCAGCACCTGGAGCCAAGACAGACCCATGTCGTCGCCGTAACTCAGCGAGGGAGGCGCTGACCCAACGTCAGCCCGTTCACGGTGGAAGTGCCACCTGACCCCCATCTCCAAAACCTGCCAGCAGGTTGCCGTCTGCCTGTCGTCAGCCTGACACCGGCACGCCCTTCCCGTCGAACAACGCCACGACGTCGACCTCAACGCCGTGGACGTGGTGCTCGCGCTGGGCGAGGAATTGCCGCACGTGCAGCTGCTCCTCGTGGGCTTCGAACGCCGTCCGGTCGAGGTAGAGCTCGTAGAACACCCGCTGCGCCGGCCGGTCCTCCACGGTGTGACAGGTGTAGATCAGTGTCCCCGGCTCATGATCCCGAACACTAGCCAGCATCTGCCTAACCAGCTGATCGAACGCTTCCTCGTGACCTGGCTTCAATGTGAACCTCACGAACAGCCTGAACACCTCGCTCACGCTGCCTCCCTTGTCCGGCCGTCGGGGCCCGACAAAGACTGTGTGTGGCCTGTTGAACTGGGGTCGACAAGCCGGGTAACGCCCCAACACGGGGTCGACCATCGCAGGTTAACCGGCTACCTCGCGACTTTGCCGGTACCTTGCCCTGGCTGTGACAGTTCGGCTGGCTGCGCGCTGCCGCGTTGTGCAGCCACGTCCGGTTCTGCGGCTTCGTGGGCTTCCTCTTCCGCGTAGCGCGCGTCCATGTCAGCGAGGGCCTTACTGCCCAGCTCCAGGAACTCCCGCAGGGCTTCGGCCTCGAAGCTGAACTCGAAGCCGTCCGTCGGGATGCCGTAGAGGAAGTGGACCTCGCCGCTGCCGAGAATGTCGCAGCTCATCGGGCAGCCTTCGCGGATGGCGACCCAGGAGTCGACGGTGAGAACGGTGTTCACGGTGGTGGATCACCCTTGGTCGTGGTTGTTGTTGTGGGTGGCACCCAGCGCCCGGGAGACGGCCCGTCCGGTTGGCCAAGTACCAGACGGGCGCGTGCCTGTGCCGTCGTCGACCCTGGCCGGAGGCACTCTGGGAAAGTCGGGTGCCCGGTGCTGGATACCTGGGATCGATCCTCGCGGACCTCACCGAGCAGCAGAGCAGCGAAACCGACGCATACGGCCGCACAACAGCCGCAATAACGCCCTGAACTGCGGTTATGACCACCCGCTACGGTATGAGCACACCCGCACCCGAGCAGGAGGCCGAACCTATGTCCCTCAGACGGCACCGTCTGGCGGCCGCTCGTCAAACGGCCGGTCACAGCCAAGAAAGCCTGGCGGAGGGTCTGGGCGTGGAACGCTCCACCATCCAACGGTGGGAAGCCGGCGAGACGACACCGCGGGCGTGGTACCGCCCCAGCCTCGCTGCCGCGCTCGGACTCGGCCGGACGAGCTCCACACGCTGTTGCACGAGCCGGCTTCTCCCGACCTCATTCTGGTTCGACCGCCCGTCGACGTGGATCACGTCGAACAGCTCCGGCACACCCTCCACGACGTGATCACCGACGGGGCCGGTAGCGCAGCCCTGGACGAGTGGGAACTCACCGTGACCCGCCATGGCGCGGCAACCAAGGATCGGCTGGCGGCGCTGCTTCTCGATGACGTGGCCGCGGACGTGGCCGGGCTGCACCGCAGCATGGTGCGTCACCGTTCGCTGTCTGGCCTGCGTCGGCTTACCCGGGTTGCGGCCCACCTATCCGGCCTGATGTGCCTGACCCTCATCAAGCTCGATGAGCGACAAGCATTCCGACGGTGGGCACGGACGGCCAGGGTGGCGGCCGGCGAGGTCGACGACGCGGTCACCCTGTCGTGGGTGCTGGCGCAGGAGGCTTACGGTCACTTTTACAGCGGCGACCTGGCGGAGGCGGTGACGGTCGCGCGCCATGCCCAGGCAGTGGTGCCGGGCACACCGTGTGTGGGTGCGGTGCTGGCAGCGGCACTGGAAGCCCGGGCGCAGGCCGCCCTCGGCCGAGCCGACGAGACGCGCCATGCCCTGCGCCACGCCGAGCACCTCCTGTCCACCATCGACGTGGACGTGAGTACGCCGACGGCGTTCACCTATGACGAGGCACAGTTCCGCTTCCATGAGAGCAATGCCTTGACCCATCTCGGCGACACCAGGGCGGCGTGGACAGCGCAGGACCGGGCGCTGGAGTTGGTCGCTCCCCAGGACTTCATGGATCGGGCCTTCACCCGGCTCGACCGCGCGATGTGCCTGGCGACCGATGGTGATGCGTCGGGGGCCGCATCGTATGCGCTCGACACAGTGCTGTGCCTGAGCGAAGCCGAACGGCACGGGATCATCAACGGCCGGGCTCGGGAGGTCATCGAGACCGTACCTCGCCGGCACCGTGCCGTGGCGCCGGTACGCGAGCTGCGCGATCTACTCAGGCTGCCGAGCGGGATAGAAAGGTCGTAGCTAATGGTTGTTATCACGCCTGCCGAAATGCATCATGTTGACGCCGTGGCCGTGCTCGTGGAGGAGATGGATCGCCATTACGGCAGTACCGAGTTCGAGCCGCTGGAACAAAGGATCACACAGGTCACCGATGCCCTGTTCGGCGACGTCCCGGCCGCCTTCGTGCTGCTGGCCTGGGAAGACGACGAACTTGTCGGCCTGGCCTCGTACTCGTTCCTGTGGCCGGCAGCCGGCGTGACTCGCTCGCTGTACCTCAAGGAGCTGTACGTAGCCCAGGCTCGGCGACGTCTCGGTATCGGCCGGCAGCTCATGGACACGCTGTTCGACGTCGCCCGCAAGCACCGCTGTAGACGGGTGGAGTTGACAACCGACCGGGAAAATGAGGAGGCACGCCGGTTCTATGCAGGGCTGGGCGTACCGGTGAACATCGAGAAGATGTTTCATAGAGTGGAGCTGACAGCAAGCGGCTAGCGCCGAAGTCGTGCTCGATCTTATAATAGGTTAGCTAAGATAAGGCTGCGAGCGATCTTGCAAAGCGTGATCAATTCGGAGCCTCATCGACGAATGAATAGTTAGTTCATCGATTGTGTCCAACGAAACCCAGCGTACCTGCTTTGACTCGGAGCTGCTGCGCATATCCCCACCTACCGGTTGAGCACCAAATACTATCGAAAACTCTTGTCGCACTTCTCCATTGTCGTAGGCTATGACGTGCCGGGGATCGGAGTAGATTCCAGTGATTCCGGTCACCTGGACCTCGATACCTGTTTCTTCTCGAACCTCCCGGACAACAGCGTCTCGCGTTGTTTCGCCGATATCTTGAGCACCACCTGGTAGCGCCCACAATGCGTTATCGGAACGTTCGATCATCAATATTTCACCCGCCTCATTTCGGACGACCGCGAGGACAGCTACCACCAGGCTGTTTGCAATTGGCGCTTGAGGATCGTTATAGTAATCCTTCTTCATTTTGGTCCCCTCATTTACCGCACGAATCGACTAGCACCATTCCAGACCGCATCAAAACTGTCGGTATACATCGTGAACAGATCGCCTGCCGAGAGTCTGCGAAGGTGTATTGCCGGAGCATGAGAGGCGAGCTTGCCGAACACATGAGAGTTAACGATCATCTCATCATCAAATCGGTACAAAGAGTTGTATAGCACAGTTTTATGCTTTCGAATCTCTACATCTGATTCTGCAATAAGGGATTGGAAATGCGCAAGCGCGTGATCGATCTTTGCGGAGATCGTATTCCGTCCGATACCCTCGTCGATGCTGCGCTGAATTACAGCATCACAGTCCCGATCACCAAAAAGTAGTCGAATTCGAACACCCCTAGCCGCTTTCTCGCTAAGAATAGAGACCAAGTTCGGCTTCTCGGTCATAAACATTCCGACGTAAACAAGGATGTCGATACAGACTACGGCGCTGTCGAACAATCGATCCCAAAGATCGATCGGGACAAAATTACGATGCGGATAAAACTTAACGATCTCCGCTCCGCTCACCTGTTCAGCTTTAACGCCAGAAACGACTGACGGCCAAAGATAACATTCACGCTCGTTCAGTTTTGCGGCGACTACGTGCCGATACTTAGGGTAAGGAACCCTTCCCTTAGTGATCCACCGTTCAACGGTCTTCGAATCTACGCCCAGCTCATCAGCAAGCCGGACCGGAGTGATTCCTCGTGACTGCAACGCATCACGAAGACGTTCGTTTGCCATGCCACCTCTCAATGCAAGTATTCCAAGGGACGTCCTAAGACTACCATAGACGTCCATAGAAGTCCTCTGGGGCACTGTAGCCGTCCCGCATTCTTCGGTTTCATTAACGCCGCACACCCCCTCCGGGTGCGCAACCGACAGCTGACGGTCACCAGCGAGCCCACCCAGAGGGGACGAATAGCATGCCAGCTCAACATTACGACCCCTGGCGCGACGCGGACGACACCCCGATCCCCCCGCAATGCCGCGTCGTACAGATCGCGATCGACAAACAGTACGGCGCACTACCGTCCCGCCTGCACCAACAGGGCCAGGTTCTCGGCCGCGGCATCAACCGTTTGATCGTCCGATTCGATGACAACACGACCCTCAACATCCGACCCCACCTGGTACGCGTACTCACGACACCGGATAGTCGCTGATGCCCATCACACGGGTCACCGCTCGACGAGTCGACCCGGCGAGGTCAACCGCGCCGTTATCCGGGCTGGACCTGGCGCTGCACCTGTCCACCCCCGAACCCGACGCGACCCCTGGCAGCCACCAAGTAGATGGCCACCGCTCGAAGGTACCTGTTCATGATTGAACGACGGCGGACCAAACGAACCTAGCCCGCACATCCTGCACTGCATGATCGATCACCCCCGCCCACCAAAGGACATAGACCGCCGTGACAACATCGAACACCGGAAACCCAACGACACACCCGGACACCACCCCCGAACAACGGTGCCTCCGCTACCGCCGCGACCACCACCTACCCACCACCGTCGACCCCGCATCCCGACGGATCCTCCTCCCCATCGGCGGCCTGATCGGCGCCATCACCATGCCCACCACACTCGGACACCGCGTACTCGCCGGCCTCCGCGTACGGATGCTCACCGGACCGGTCATCGCACACCCCCACACCCACCGCTGGACCTTCCTCACCGGCCCCGGCCACACCCTCACCGACACCGTGCACACCGACCTCCTCCAACTACAGACCTCCGTCGCCCACCCAGGAGACGATGTCGTCCTGCCCTCCCCCGACGACGAACACCTCGGACGCTGGCACTGGATCCACAGCCCCGAAACGCACAGCGACCTCCCCCCACAGTCCGCGGTCATCGCAACCACCAAAGCCATGGCGACAACAGCAACCTGACAAATCATTTAGGCAGCAACATCCTGGTCGGCAGTACGCCTTGATTTTAAGGGGAGGTGCGCATCACCGGCTTGACCTAGGACACTCGTGAGAGGATCGGGTATGGCTGACTTTCTCATAGACAAAGGATCTTCATGACTGCGCGATGGAAGAATCTGGCTCGCGCGCTCGCGACCGGCATAAAGCTAGAACATGAACTGGATGCCGAGTGGCGGCGGGCCTTAGCTGAGACGCCGCGGCATGTGTTCGTCCCACGATTCATCGACACGACCAATGGTGGGCTGGTGATCGACGGGGACGACCCGGCCCAGCGGGAGCACTGGCTGGAGCAGGTGTACGCCGACACGAATCTGATCACCCAGGCCCGGGCGGCGGGACCAGACGGGGCCGGGGCCCAGCGGGCCACCAGCTCGTCGAGCATGCCGAGCATCATGGCCTGGATGCTCCAGGCTCTGGACGTGTCCGACGGGCATCGGGTGCTGGAGATCGGCACCGGCACCGGCTACAACGCCGCACTCCTCGCACACCGCCTGGGTGACACGAACGTGGCGAGCGTCGACATCGACCCGGAGCTGGTCAGCGCGGCGCGGGAGCACCTGCACACGGTCGGCTACGCGCCGACGCTGGCCGCCGGAGACGGCGCGGACGGGTTCCCGGACAAGGCACCCTACGACGCGATCCTCGCCACCGCCGCCGTCGACCACATCCCGCCCGCATGGATCGAGCAGCTCCGACCGGGCGGGGTGGTCGTCGCCGACCTGCGCGGAGGCTTCTCCGGCGCCATGATCACATTGCGCAAGATCGACGATGACACCGTGCAGGGCCACTGCCACACCCTCGACGCCGCGTTCATGCCCCTGCGCCAGGACCTGCGCTACCCGCTGCGGTACGGGCCGGCGGCACCGCTGATCATGGACCGCCGCAACCCGCAGCGCGGCACCACCAGCACCGACGTGCGGCTCGTGGCCGAGGTGCCCGCGCTGCGGTTCACCGCCGAGCTCCAGCTCGGCGTGACCAGGTCGGACGTGTTCGTCAGTGGCGGCGAGGTCGTCGTCGCCACCGCCGACGGCAGCTGGGCCGCCGCGAACCTGACAGCCGAGCAGGACGGGCGCCACACCGTGGCGCAAGGCGGACCGCGCAGGCTCTGGGACTCCGTCGAGGCCGCCGTAACCACCTGGCACGACGCGGGCCGCCCGACCGTCGACGCCTTCGGTGTGACCGCCAGCACCGAGAAGGGCGCGCAGCGGGTGTGGCTGCACGACCCCGACTCCGCGTTGTCCTGGCCGCTCCCTGGCTGAACGTGAACGCAGGGCCGATCGGTTCGCTGCTCGTCGTCCTGGGAGACGTACGGATCGGCGCGGGCGCGAAGGCCCGCCAGGTCAGCGGCTTTGGGCCAGGTAGTCGTCCTCGGCGGCGTAGGCGACCACTCGCATCGCGCTTCTGTGGCGAACGAGCGTGTCAGGCTTCGACGAGCTCGGCACGCATCGTCTGAGCGATCATCTCCATGACATCCTCGTGTGATGGCCACCCCGGCGTTGCATCCCCCACCGCGTGGATGGCCGTACGCATCGCAGCCATCGCTCGTGCGATGCCGTCGTCGAGATCCTCGGCGGCTACGGTGACCTCGACGGTGAACTCGCCGCGCTGCGCGTCAGCGGACACGGTGGAGTCGAGAATCGTTCCGATCTCAGACAGCTCAACCAGCTCAGCCATCACTGCCTCGGCCCGCTGGTGAACCGAGGTGCCTCCCCCCGGAGGAACGAGGAACGAGCGCTCAACCGCAACCATGACGTCGGTCATCTCGGGCCCTTCCAGTCCTACTTCTCGCAGATGTGTCTCTTGGCCAGCTCGACGGCCTGGGCGGCCTGGGGCGCGTCGATCGTGGCGTTGCTGCCAGAGAGGCGCGCCACCGTGCTGCGGACGACCTCGGGCTCGGTCATGCCCTCTTCGATGTCCAGGCAGATGTTGGTCGCCCGCCGGATGGCGCGGTCGGTGTTCATGACCAGTCCCGGGTTGATCTCCCTCAGCCCGTCGAGGTAGGCCGCCTGGTCGGCCGTGATCGGAGCCTTGGTGGTCGGAGCCGTCGACGGTGCGGTGGCCGAGGGGCCGCCGCACGCGACGAGGGCGGCCAGCACGGTGAGGAACATCAGGGCGAGGCGGCGCATACAGAGGATATCGTGCCCGACCGCGACGCGGTTACGCCACGCGTCGCTTGAGGACGACCTCACCAGGTGACCGGCAACGTCGTCATTCGGGCCGGGCGGTTACCGGTAGCGACCCGCCGTCCGGGAGGATCGGTGCAATCCCCGGGAAGGAGCCCGTGATGGTCGTCACCGACGATGCGCAGCCGATCACCGCTCCCCCGGCAACGCGCCCGCACGACGCCGACCGGGCCCGGATCCTCGACGCGCTGGCACCCGCGGGGGTCTACCTGGGCGTGCGGCTCGTCGGCGTCGGTGTGCTCGCGGGCATGGCCGCGAGCAGCGGCTCCAGCTTGCTCCGCGAGCTCACCAGCTGGGACGGGAAGTGGCTGCTCGCGATCGCCGAGTTCGGCTACGCGGGCGTGTCGGCGGACCTGCTCGACGCGTTCGGTGGCCGCACCCCGGACACCCCGCTCGCCTTCTTCCCCGGCTACCCCGGCCTCGTCGCCGCCGTCGGTGTGCTGACCGGCGGCAACCTGGTGGTCGCCGGTCTGATCGTCTCGGCGGTCTCCGGTGTCGTAGCGGCCTACGGGCTGACCCGGCTCGGTGAGCTCGTGCCCGGTGGGTCGCGCCGGGCCGGGCTGCTGCTCACCGCGCTGTTCGCCGCCGCACCGATGGGTGTGGCGCTGTCCATGACCTACACCGAGGCCCTGTTCTGCGCCCTCGCGGTGTGGGCACTGGTCGGGGTGCTGCGCCGGCAGTGGCTGCTGGCCGGTGGGTGCGCCGCGGCCGTGGGGCTGGTGCGGCCGACCGCGAGCTCGGTGGTGGCAGCGGTCGGTCTCGCCGCGCTCGCCGCCGTGCTCACCCGCCGGGACGGGTGGCGGCCGTGGGTCGGCGGGCTGCTCGCCACGACCGGTCTGCTCGGCTACCTCGGCTACGTGGCCGCCCGCACCGGCGCGCTCGACGGCTGGTTCGCGATCCAGCGCGCGGGCTGGGGCTGGCACCTCGACGGTGGCGTCGCGACGGTCCGCTACCTCGCCGTCGTGCTCACCGAGGGGGAGCGCGCGTTCGACGTGCTCATCGTGCTTGCGTTCGTGGGCAGCCTGGTGCTGCTCGGCCTCGGGGTCCGGATGCGGCTGCCGTGGCCGCTGCTGGTCTACGGCGCCCTCCTGCTCGTCACGGTGTGGGGCAGCGACGGCCTGACGAACACGACGCTGCGGCTGCTGGTCCCCGCGTTCGTGCTGCTGTTGCCGGTCGCGCTGGGGCTCGCGCGGCGGCGCACCGGCACGGCGGTAGCCGTCGTCGCCGGGGCGGCGCTGGCGTCGGCGTGGTTCGGCGGGTACGCCCTGACGATCTGGCCCTACGCGATCTGAACACCCCCGCACCCGGGCCGGGACCGGATCGCGACCACGGCTACGGTCGAACGATGACAGCCGAAGAGGAACCCGGCGACGCCGGGCGCATCGGGCGCTACGTCCGGATGGTCGCGCGCCAAGGGCAGGGCGACGCGCTGGCCGACACGCTGCTGCGGGTGGCCAACGGCATGCGCGACGCACCGGGTTGCGAGCTGTACCTGATCAACGTGTCGGCGGACGAGGCTGACACCGTGTGGGTCACCGAGGTGTGGGCCGACAAGGCGGCGTCGGACGAGGCGCTCTCCGGTGACCTCGGTGAGGTCGCCATCAGCGAGGTGATGGCCCTCCTGTCCGGCCCACCCGTACTGGTCGAGCTGACCCCCCTGGGCGGCGCAGGCCTCCCGCGAGCATGATCCGCGGAACTGTGCGCTCCCGGTCGTCACCGCAACGGTGAGCGCACGATTCCGGCGATCATCAGCGGGTGGTCGCGAATATCCCGTCGGGGAAGCAGTCGGCGGCGAGTAGGGAGCCGACCAGCGTGGCGCCCAGCTCTCCCAGGCGCGTCGCGCTCTCGTCTCCCAGCCGGGTCCAGGGCGCCGCGCCGAGACGGTTGGTGTCGTGCTCGAGGCGGGTGCGCAGCTCGGCACCGTCCGCGGTCAGGGTGCCGTCGACGTCGAGGAGACCGCGCTCGACGAGGTGCCGCTGCGCCGCGTCCCACTGCTCCTGCGACCACCCCCGGCTGGCCATCGCGAACGGCGGGAGGAACCCGCGGCCGGTGGCCGTGTAGCTGACGAGCGCCTCCAGCCCGTCGAGCTCGGCCTCGAGCAGCAGCGCGACGTGGCCGTCGCCGCGGTGCTCGCGCAGGATCGTCAACGCGTGCCACAGCACCAGGTGCGGTGCGGTCGGCCACTCCAGGTCGAGGTGCGCGGCGGCGAGCGGGCGGCCCTCCGGCGGGCAGGCCGCCGCCGCGCGCCGGGCGAGCCCGGCCGCCTCGACCACCTCCGCCGACGCGACGGTGTCCTCGCCGAGCATCCGGCGCAGCGCCGCGTCCACCGCGGCGAACCGGGCGGCGACGAGCGTGGCCGGGTCGGCCAGCGCCCATGCCGCCGGGATACTGCGGGCCACCAGGGCGGGGTTGAAGTTGTAGAACGCGGCCGTGACCACGCCCGGCCCGACCGCGCCCATCGCGGCGGACCGGCCGGCGAAGTAGCTCATCCGACCCGGCTTGAGCCCGGCGGCGGTGAGTTGCTGCTCGGTCTCCGGGGCGAAGTAGGCCATGGCGTGCAGGGGTTCCAGGCGGCGGGCGAGGCGACCGGAGTCTCGAGGGTCCACGACGGGTGACGCTACCGGTGTTGGAACTCGACGTGCTCAGCTCACGCGGTAGTCAAAATCGTCGTCCTCGATGTCGTCGCCGTCGTCATCGTCCCGGTCGTCATCGAGCACGCGAGGGTCGCGCAGCGGGTCGAAGACGCCGTCTCCGTCGTCCACGTGCAGCACGACCGTCAACTCGTCGTCGTCGGCCGGCACCGGCTGGGTGAGGGGGACGGTGATCGGTGTGGCCTGCCCGGGCTGCAGCGGGGCAGACCCCAGCAACGTGCCGTCGTCGTCGGTGCGGACCGCCAGCCAGCCCGGACCGACGGTGATCCGGGCCTCGCGCACGACCACACTGCGGCCGTCGCCGGACTGATCGTCGGCGTCCAGCCGCGCGCCGGGATCGCGCACAGCCACCGGCCGGGTCGTCGAGGAGCCAGGCGTCGTCGAGGAGCCAGGCGTCGTGCTGCTCTGCGCCACGGTGGGTGCCACCGGAATCGGGGTTGTCGACGCTGCAGGTTGCGCGGCCGACGCGCAGCCGGTCAGCACGGCCGCAGTCGTGGTGCTGAGGATGAGCAGGGTTCTCGTCGTCGTCTTCACGATGCCCAGCGAACCGGTACGGGATGAACCGGGAGTGAGTCCCGCGTGAGAGCACGTTCATCATCCGCAGCGGTAGCCCATCCCGCGGACGGTGGTGATCTTCTCGGCGCCGATCTTGCGGCGCAGGGCGCGGACGTAGACGTCGACGATGTTGGAACCGGGGTCGTAGTCGTAACCCCAGACGTGGGAGAGGAGTTGCTGGCGGGACAGGACCTGGCCGTCGTGGCGCAGGAAGAGTTCGAGCAGGGTGAACTCACGGGCGGTCAGATCGATGGTGCGGTCGCCGACCCGGGCGCGCCGGGTGCGCAGATCCAGGGACAGCCCGTCGGTGCACAGCACGGTCGCCTCCGGGGTCCGGTCGGCGGTTCGGAGCCGTAGCCGGACCCTGGCCAGCAGTTCTTCGAACCGGAACGGCTTGGTCATGTAGTCGTCCGCGCCGCCGTCCAGCCCGGCGACGGTGTCACCGACGCCGTCCCGGGCAGTCAGAATGATCACCGGCAGGTCGTTGCGGGTCTCGCGGAGCAGCGCGAGCACGGTGAAACCGTCCTTACCGGGCAGCCCCAGATCCAGGATGAGCAGGTCGAAGCCGCCGGTCAGGGCGTAGTCCAGGGCGTCGTCACCGTCGCCGACCGTGGTGGTGACGAACCCGTTGGCGCGCAGTCCCTTCTCGACGAAGGCCGCGATCCGGGTCTCGTCCTCGGCGATCAGGATGCGGTTGCTCACCGAGGCTGTCCTCCCGGCTCGGGCGTGGTCTCGGCCGGGATGTCGATGCCGAAGGTGGCCCCGTCCCCGGGCGTCGCGCGCAGCTTGGCGGTGCCGCCGTGCGCGGCGGCGATCGCGGTGACGATGGCCAGACCCAACCCGGCTCCGGCGCGGTGGGCGCCGGTACCGCTGGCGGAGCCACGGGCGAACCGCCCGAAGACGGTCCGGGCCTCCTCCTCGGAGACACCGGGGCCGCTGTCGGTGATCCAGAACGACAACCACCGGTCGTGCAGCGCGGATCCCATCGCGATCCGGTCACCATCCTCGGTGTGCTGGACGGCGTTGTGAGCCAGCGCGATCATCGCCTGGGTGACGCGTTGCGCGTCGACCGTGGCCGTGCCTTCGCCGACGGTCTCCAGCTGCCAGTGCCGCCGGCCCAGGGCGCGGACCTTGGCGTCGATGTCACTGGTCAGCTCGGCGATCTCGACCGGCTCCGGACGGACGAAGTCGGGCTGTTGGGACTTCGCCAGCAACAGCAGGTCGTTCACGATGCGGCTCATCCGGTCCAGCTCGTCGATGCAGAGCCGGGTGTCCTCGGCACGCTCACCCGGATCGTCCGACATCAGCTCGATGGTGCCTCGGATGATCGTGATCGGGGTGCGCAGCTCGTGGCTGGCATCGTCGAGGAACGCGCGCTGGGTGGCGAAGGCGGCCTGCAACCGGTCCAGCATGGCGTTGAACTGCTCGGCCAACGCCGCGATGTCGTCGTTGCCGCGCACCGGGATGCGCCGGGTGATCTCGTCTTCGCTGATCTCGGCGGCGGCCCGGTGCAGCAGCCGGACCGGGGCGAGGATCTGCCCGGCGACAATCCACGAGGCGCCGGCGGCGATGAGCAGGATGAGCAGGCTGACCAGGACGAGGGTCTGCACCGCCAGGTCGACCTCGGCGCGCTCGGGCTCGACGAGGTAGCCGACGACGAAGTAGCCGTCCACCGCGCCGCCCAGTTCGATCGGGACCCGCACCCACCGCAGCTCTCCCTGCTCGGTGGCGCTCGCTCCGGTCGGCGCGGCACTGGTGATGATCGTGTCGAGCACTCCGGATGCTTTGATGGCCTGCGCCGCCGCCCCGGAAGGCTCGCCCTGATAGACGGGTGGGTCGGTGCTGGTGGTGGAGATCCCGACGAGTACCTCGCTGTCGTTGGTGCGCTGCCGCTCCAGGTGCACCCGCAACAGCTGGGACGCCGCGGTGAACGGTTGCCCGGTCTCGGGGTTGCGGCCCTGGCGGGCGAACTGCTCGAACTCCCCGACCTCCTGGCGCAGCGCGGTGGCGATCTCGCGTTCCAGCGCGGTGCTCAGCAGGTTGCGGGTGACCAGCACGACCGACGACAGCGCCACGACCAGCAGCAACACCAGCCAACCCATGATCCGAAGTCGAGCCGAGGGCCCCCGGCGCCGCGGCCGCGGCTCGGCGTCGGCCGAACCGGAGACAGGAGGGGCAGGAGGGGGCACGGTGACCGAGACCGTCTCAGTCCCTGTCGTCCCTGTCGTCCCTGTCGTCGTCCGCGTCGTCGTCCCGCTCGTCGTCGGCGCCGTCGTCCCGGTTGTCTCCGTCGCCGGCGCCCTGCCCGTCTCCTCGCTGGTCATCGTCGTCATCATCGCTCACCGGTGGGGCGGGAGGTGCGGGCTGTGGCGCGGGAAGCACCCGTGGCGGTGGCATGGGCAAGGGCGAGCCGTCGGGTCTGCCGGTCGGCGTGCGGCCGTCCGGGGTGGAGGTCGGGTTCGGCGGAAGCGGGACGCCGGCTGCCCCCGGATCGATCTGTACCACCGGCGGCATGACCGGACCCGGCTCGGCGGCCAGCGCGCAGCTGACCGCGCCGGCCCCGGCCGGGACGACCAGTGCCGCCGTCAACACCGCCAGCCTGGTTGCCCATCGCATGCCACCCACGTTCGACCCGATGCGGGAACCGGACATGAGCGGGAGATGAGAAACTCTTCATGCGCCTGCCGGGTGCCCGTTTGCCAGCGGGGCCGAGTGTGACAAGGATGACCTCGGCATCGACTCGGAGATCGCCGCTGTCGAGTCGGGAGGAGCCTGCCGCGTGTCCAGCACTGTCCCCACCCGTATCCGGGACATCCTGGAGCGACGCCGTCGGATGCTGCCGCGGCTCCGCGTCGAGATCGACTGGTGGGGCGGCCTCAACGAGCAGCTCAACGAGCTGGCGGTCGCGGTGGCGGCGCTGCGCGAGCACCCGGGCACGCCGAGCGAGCTGCGGTCGGCGCTGGCGCCGTTCCGGGTCGAGGAGGCGCGTGAGGGCATCGCGGAGGCGATCCGGCTGCTGCGCACCCTCGAGTCTCGCTTCTCCCGCGAGACGATCAACATCGGGGTGAGCGGGCAGGCCCGGGTCGGCAAGAGCACGCTGCTGCAGTCGGTCTCGGGGCTGAGCGACGACCAGATCCCCACCGGCAAGGGTCGCCCGGTCACCGCGGTGCGCAGCCGCATCCAGCACAGCTCGACGGTCGCCCGGGCCACGTTGCGCCTGCACACCTTCGAGACGTTCGTGAGCGACGTCCTCGCGCCCTATCACGCCGAGCTGGAGCTGCCGGGGCTGCCGGGCTCCCCCGCGGAGTTCCACACCTGGACCTACCCGGCACCGGGAGGCGACGACGCCAGCCCCACCGCGCAGGCCGGACCGTCGGACAAGCCCAGCTACGCCACGATGCTCACCCGGCTGCGCGACATGCAGGCCGCGTTCGCCAGCTATGAGGACGACCTCACCGGCGGTGAGCGGACCGTGGGCCTCGACGAGCTGCGGCAGTGGGTGGCCTACCCCACCGTCGCGCAGCTCAACGCGTCCGGCCCGGTCGCCCGCCGCTACCTCGCCGTGCGCGACGTGCGGATCGAGTGCGCCTTCCCCGAGGCGCAGGTCGAGCAGCTCGCCATCGTCGACCTCCCCGGGCTGGGCGAGGTCGCCGCCCGAGCGGAGGCGCACCACGTCGAGGGTCTGCAGCACGACGTGGACGTCGTGCTGCTGGTGAAGCGCCCCGTCGAGGGGCTGGCCTACTGGGGCGGGTCGGACTCCCGGGCACTGGACCTGCTCGACATCGCGCGCGGCTTCGTCGCCCCTCGCGACTTCGTCTTCCTGGTGCTGAACGAGGGCGACGCCGAGCCGGCCCTGTGCGAGGCGCTGCGCGACAGCGTGTTCCGCGAGGTCAACATCGGCGAGCCGGACCGGTTCTTCCGGGTCCTGCACACCGACGCCGTCGACGCCACGGCCGTCTACACCGGCATGCTGGCTCCGGTGCTCGATCATCTGGCACAGCGGATGCCTGCGATGGACGCCGACGTGCTGAACGGGACCGCGGCGGGTACCCGGGCCGCCGCAGACCGGATCGGCGCGCTGGTCGCCGACCTCGGCACCGCCCTGGCCCCGGTCCGGGCGTCCACCGGCACCGTCGTCGAAGGCCTCGACCAGCGCGCCACCCGGCTGCGTCAGGACATCACCGGCGACCTCGTCGAGCTGGTCTCCCGGCTGCACGGCCAGACGCGCGACGCCGCGGAGGACCCCGAGTACATCGCAGCCGTGGAGGAGGCGTTCGCCGCCACCCGCGCCTGGATCACGTCGGGTCTAGGCGTCGGCGAGCGCAGCTGGTGCGACGAGGCGCTGCGCACCATGCGGGTCGACCGCGGCAGCAGCCACTACGCGGGTCGTGAGCTCAACCGGGTGCGGGTAGAGATCAGCAGCCACTTCGAGCTGATCGACACCTTCTTCACCGCTCGCGTCGAGCGGCTCTGGGCGAGCACCGCGGAGATCCTGGCGGCGAACCTGGGCACCCTGCTGGCCGAACGTGCCAGCGGCGCGGCGCTGCGGCACTTCGCGGACCTGCTCGCGGACGCGTCCGAACCCTGCCTGCGGCTCAGCCGCGCGGTACAGGCGCTGCTGGAGGTGCGGCTGGACTACCGCTCGCAGCTGCACCCGCGGGTGCGCGCGGAGCTCGACGGGCTGAACCTGCAGACCCTCGACCCGCAGACCGGCACCCCCCGCACGCAGATCGTCGTCGAGCCGACGGCGGCCGGCGCCGAGGCGCTGTACCAGTACGTGGTGCGCGCGGCCGAGCGGGCCGCCTACCTCACGAAGAAGGCCCTGCTGCGCGAGGGCGTCACCCCGGCGCTGGTCCTGCACGCCGCAATCGAGCAGTTCGAGGACGTGCTGATCCGCTCCGGGGACTCCGAGCGGGAGTTCAAGCGCCTCGCCCGATCCTACCGCGACGAGATCTGGCCGGGGGTCTTCGGCGAGATGGACGCGGCGAACGCACGGTTCGCCAAGGTGGTCCGTGCCCGCGACGGGCTCGCGGCCAGCCTGGCGGCGACCCCAGGGGGAGACGCGTGAGCGACAACGGCAGGTTGATCTACCGGATCGGGATGGTCGGTCCGTCGCGGGTGGGCAAGACCTCGCTCATCACGGCGCTGCTGCGCGGTGGCCAGCGGCTGCTGGAGGGCAGCGGGATCGGGATGAAGGCCGTCGGCTCGCCCACCCAGAAACGGCTCACCCAGCATCGCGAGGACCTGGACGGATCGCTGCTGGCCGGCACCTTCCAGCCCGACGCGCTGGGCGGCAACCAGGAGAAGTTCGAGTTCCAGCTGCTGCTCGACCCCGGCGTGCCCGACGCCGGCATCGAGCTGCGGCTGCTGGACTACCCGGGCGAGTGGTTCGACCCGCGCAACCGCCCGCCGGACTCGACGGTCGCCTGGGCGGAGTGCGAGCGGTTCCTGGAGCAGAGCAGCGTCCTGATCGTGCCGATCGACGCCGCCGTGCTCATGGAGGCCACCAACGCGAGCCACCTGCGGGCGATGCCGGCCATCCTGGCCACCACCCAGGTGGACGACGTGGTGCGGTCCTGGCTCACCGAGCGCAAGCGCCGGCCCGACGAGCCCGGCCTGCTGCTGCTGTGTCCGGTGAAGTGCGAGTCCTACTTCACCGACAACGGCGGCGACCGCGACGACTCCGCCAACCTGCTGGGCTGGGTTCGGCGGGTGTACCGCGACGTCATCGACGCGGTGCCGGCGGAGGCACCGCACGTGCGCACGGTCTACTGCCCCGTCGACACGATCGGATGCGTGGAGATCCTCCGCGCCGACTGGTTCGCCGAACCCACCCGTTCGGGCAAACTGACTTTCCTCGCCGAGTACGGGGTCCGCCCGCCCGGCCGCCAGTCGATCAAGGGCGCGGACGACGTCCTCATGGCCCTGTGTCGGCATCTGGTCGGTGCTCGGACCCGCGTCGAGGAGCAGGCGGCCGTGACCAAGTACGAGCTGGCACACGACGCTCGCCTCTATGCCGAGCGCGACGAGGGTTTCTTCTGGAACATCTGGTTCCAGCTCACCGGCGAGCGCCGGCTGCGGGAGGAGATCGCGACCAGCCGCCGCGACGAGGCCGTGGAGGCGCTCAGCCGGGTGCAGGCGCTCAACTCCGTCGTCGAGGAGCTGGCGCGGCGCAACCCGGGTGAGCGGGTCCGCCTGTGGTGACGCGGGCCGCGGTACAGACCCGCGGCCGGGCGCGCGAGGCGGGCTACGCGTTCCTGGGCGAGGCGCCGGAACGGCCGTGGTGGCGCGCCTACCACGGTCACACCAGCTTCGAGGTCCCGACGCTGCTCGTGCAGTCCGGGGAGCAGGGCTGGGACATCTACCTCAGCGGCGTCCCGTCGATCCGGCGCGACGCGGTGGGCAGCACGATCCGGTTCACCCTCGTGCTGGCGGGCCGGCCCGAGGACGCCGACGCGGCGCTCGCGCTGGTCACCGCGTGGCTGTCCGACCTGGGTGCGAACGGCGCCGTCCTGGCCGCCGCGCTCGACGAGGCCTTCCCCGAGGCGCAGGTCGAGCGGCTGCTCGGCGCGCTGGGGCCGGAGGGGCGCGAGGAGGCGCAACGCCACCTGCTCGACGCCGTGGCGTCGCTGACCGCGGCGCCTGCGGCGGCCGCCGTGTCCGAGGCGTCCGAGGCGTCCGACGCGGACGCGCCCCCCGACTGGCTGGCCGACCTCACCGACCCGCAGGCGCGGTCGGCGTTCCTGGCCCGGGCGAGCGACGTCCTGAACGGTGGCTCGGGACGCGCGCTGCTGCTCAACCTCGTCGGCGCCCCGGCCGATGTCACCGCCCTGCTCGAGGACCCTCGGCCGCTCGCCGTGCTGGGCGTCGATCTCGACGAGCCCACCGGTTTCACCGAGCTCACCCGCATCGGGGTGCCGCCGGGAAAAGCGTCGCCGCCCCGTCCGCGTCCGGCGGGGCGGGGCCGGGCGACGGGGCGGCGAATCAGCAGCCTGCACGCGGCCCTGATGCCGGTAGCGTTGGTGGTCGCGACGGTGCTCGCCGTGCTGGGCATCCTGCTCTGGCAGAGGTGAGCTGTGCCGCCTGTACGGGCACGTTCGAGACGTACCTCACGGTCGTCCACCTCGTCGAGGACCTTCGGTGGACGCTTCAGCTGCGCGGACGCTGGCCGGCCAGGACGAGCGAGCGGCTCTGCTCCGAGGTGCACGGCGAGATCACGCTCGATGGCCATGCCGGACCCGGCCGCACCGTCACGGGGAACCTCGACGTCGAGCTGCACCGGGTGGCCCCGGCGATCGTGGTCCTGCACCGAATCGCGCTCGACCTGGCGTTCGCCGACCGCAGCCTCACCGCCAAGACACCAGTCGGATGGAAACCGGGCCTCGGCGGCATCACCGTGCCAGGCCAGCTGATCGACCATGACATCACCCACGAGATCGAGATCCACATCCCCCCATTGCAGCACGCCCACATAATCCTCACCCTCAACCTCTGACCCCCACCCTCCCGCGAGTCGGTACGAACTGGTGCGCGAGTCGGCACAATATGGCGTTGGAGCGGGCGCAGCCGAGCCCCCGCGACCCGCGCTGGCGAGGAGGGGGCCCGGTCGGGCAGGCTCACTGTGCCGGGCGGGTGGGCACCGGGTGGCTCGCCGCGCCAGTTCGTACCGACTCATGCACCATTGCGTACCGACTCGCGCACCGATTCGTACCGACTCGCGGGAATGGGGGGGCAGTGGGGGAGTTTGTGGGGGCTGTGGATCAGGGGACTAGTAGTACGCGGTTCATGATCTTTGATCACGCCGGGAACGAGGTGGGGCGGCACCAGCTGGAGCACGGGCAGATCCTGCCGCGGGCGGGCTGGGTGGAGCACGATCCGGTCGAGATCTGGGAGCGCACGTCCGCGGTGCTGTCGGCCGCGCTGACCACGACCGGGTGCTCCGTCGCCGACCTCGTCGCCCTGGGCGTCACCAACCAGCGCGAGACCACCGTCGTCTGGGACCGGCGGACCGGGCGCCCGCTGTACAACGCGATCGTCTGGCAGGACACCCGCACCGACCGGATCGCCGCGGCGCTCGAGCGCGACGGCCGTGGCGAGGTCATCCGCCGCAAGGCGGGACTGCCGCCGGCCACCTACTTCTCCGCCGGGAAGATCCAGTGGATCCTGGAGAACGTGGACGGCGTCCGCGCGGCCGCCGAGACCGGCGACGCGATCTTCGGCACCACCGACACCTGGCTGCTGTGGAACCTCACCGGCGGCACCGACGGCGGCGTGCACGTCACCGACCCGACCAACGCCAGCCGCACCATGCTGATGAACCTGCAGACCCTCGACTGGGACGACGAGCTGCTCGGCTTCTTCGCCATCCCGCGCCGGATGCTGCCCGAGATCAGGCCCAGCTCCGCCCCCGACCCGTACGGCACGACGCGCCGGAGCGGCCCGCTGGGCGGCGAGGTCGTGCTCACCGGTGACCTCGGCGACCAGCAGGCCGCCACCGTCGGCCAGGTCTGCTTCGCCCCCGGCGAGGCGAAGAACACCTACGGCACCGGCAACTTCCTGCTGCTCAACACCGGCACCGAGCGCGTTGCCTCGAACGCCGGACTGCTGACCACGGTCTGCTACCAGTTCGGCGACGAACCGGTGGTCTACGCCCTGGAGGGCTCGATCGCGGTCACCGGGTCGGCCGTGCAGTGGCTGCGCGACCAGCTCGGCATCATCTCCGACGCCGCGCAGAGCGAGTCGCTGGCCCGGCAGGTGCCCGACAACGGCGGCGTGTACTTCGTCCCGGCGTTCTCCGGGCTCTTCGCCCCGTACTGGCGCTCCGACGCCCGCGGCGCGATCGTCGGCCTGTCGCGGTACAACACCGCCGCGCACCTGGCCCGGGCCACGCTGGAGGCGATCTGCTACCAGAGTCGCGACGTCGCCGAGGCGATGGCGGCCGACTCCGGGGTGCACCTGGACGTGCTCAAGGTCGACGGCGGTGTCACCGCCAACGAGCTGTGCATGCAGATCCAGGCCGACGTGCTCGGCGTGCCGGTGAGCCGCCCCGTCGTCGTGGAGACCACCGCGCTGGGCGCGGCGTACGCTGCCGGCCTCGCGGTCGGGTTCTGGCACAACACCGACGAGCTGCGCGCCAACTGGAACGAGGCCCGGCGCTGGCAGCCGCAGTGGAGCGCCGAGCAGCGCGACACCGGCTACGCGCGGTGGCGCAAGGCCGTGTCCCGGACGTGGGACTGGGTGGACCTCGACCAGGAAGGATCACCATGAGATCGGTCGCGCTCTCCCCCGAGGCCCGCGAGGCCGCGTTGGCGGCGATGGCGTCCACCGAGCTCGACATCCTGGTCGTCGGCGGTGGGGTGGTCGGCGCGGGCAGCGCGCTCGACGCCGCCACCCGCGGCCTGACCGTCGGGCTCGTCGAGGCCCGCGACTTCGCCTCGGGGACGTCGAGCCGGTCGAGCAAGCTGATCCACGGCGGCCTGCGCTACCTGGAGATGCTGGACTTCCGGCTGGTCGCCGAGGCCCTGGCCGAGCGCGGGCTGCTCATCGACACCCTCGCCCCGCACCTGGTCCGGCCGGTGCCGTTCCTCTACCCGCTGCGCCATCGCTGGTGGGAGCGGTTCTACGCCGGTGCGGGGGTGGCGCTCTACGACGGCCTCGCGCTGCTGTCCGGGCGGGCCCGCGGCGTGCCGCATCACCGTCACCTCACCCGCCGCGGCGCCCGGAAGATCGTTCCCTCGCTGCGCAAGGACGCCCTCGTCGGCGCGCTGCTGTACTACGACGCGCAGGTCGACGACGCCCGGCACACGATGTTCGTCGCCCGCACGGCGGCGGCCTACGGGGCGCACGTGGCGTCGCGGGCCCGGGTGGTCGGCCTGCTCCGTGAGGGCGAGCGGGTGACCGGCGCGCAGGTGCGTGACCTGGAGTCCGGCCGGACGATTCAGGTGCGGGCCAAGCAGGTGGTCAACGCCACCGGGGTGTGGACCGACGAGACCCAGAGCCTCGCCGGCGAGCGCGGGCAGTTCCACGTCCGCGCCAGCAAGGGCATCCACGTCGTGGTGCCCAAGGACCGCATCCGCGGCCGGTCGGGGCTGATCCTGCGCACCGAGCGCTCGGTGCTGTTCGTCATCCCGTGGGGCCGGCACTGGATCATCGGCACCACCGACACCGACTGGTCACTGGATCTGGCGCACCCCGCCGCCAGCGCCGCGGACATCGATTACCTGCTCGCCCACGTCAACGAGGTGCTCGAGCAGCCGCTGACCCACGCCGACGTCGAGGGCGTCTACGCGGGGCTGCGACCGCTGCTCTGGGGCGAGTCGGACTCGACCTCGCAGCTCTCGCGCGAGCACGCGGTGGCCCACGCCGTGCCGGGGCTCGTGGTCGTGGCGGGCGGGAAGTACACGACCTACCGCGTGATGGCCCGCGACGCCGTCGACACCGCGGTGCACGGGCTCCACATCAAGGTTCCCCCGTCGGTCACCGAGAACGTGCCGCTGCTCGGCGCCGAGGGCTACGCGGCCCTGCGCAACTCCACGCACGTCCTCGCTCACCACCACGGGTTGCACGAGGCCCGCATCGAGCACCTGCTCGGCCGCTACGGATCGTTGATCCACGAGCTGCTCGGGCTCGTCGCCGCCGACCCGACGCTCGGCGAGCCGCTCGACGGCGCGCCGCAGCACCTGCGGGCCGAGGTGGTCTACGCGGCCTCGCACGAGGGCGCCCGGCACCTCGACGACGTCCTCGCCCGCCGCACCCGCATCTCGATCGAGACCTTCGACCGGGGCCTGCGCACGGTGGACGAGGCCGCCCGGCTGGTGGCCCCGGTGCTGGGTTGGAGCCGCCAGCAGATCAAGCGCGAGGTGGAGCACTACCGCAAGCGCGTCGAGGCCGAGCGGGAGAGCCAGCAGATGCCCGACGACGAGACCGCCGACTCCGCCCGAATGGGCGCCCCCGACATCGTCCCCCTGCGCTGACGCGCCCGTGCGCGGAAATCGTCGCCAGGGCGACGATTTCCGCGCACGACACCTACCCGGCGCGGCCGAGGACGAAGCTGACGGCGGTAGCGGCGCTGCCGCCGATGTTGAGGGTGGCCACGGTGCCCGCGCCCGGCACCTGCGTCTCGCCGGCCCGACCGGTGACCTGCCGGGCGGCGTCGTGCAACATCCGCACGCCGCTGGCCCCGACGGGGTGCCCGGCACCGATCAGGCCACCGGAGGGGTTCACCGGCAACGCGCCCCCGGGCTCGATGCGCCCGTCGTCGATCGCCTGGCCGGACTTGCCGGGCGGGGTGAGGCCGAGGTGGTCCAGCGCCACGTACTCGGTGATCGTGAAGCAGTCGTGCAGCTCCACCGCGTCGAGCGCGTCCGGCCCGGGGATCCCGGCGCGCCGGTAACAGTCGGTGATCGCGGTACGCAGGTGCGGGAACAGGTACTCCGCGTCGCGGCTGGCGGCGAGCTTGTCCGCCAGGGCCAGCGAGCCGGTGCGGTGCCCCCAGCCCCGGATCAGCGCTGGGGTGCGGCCCCGGCTACGTGACCACTCGGTCGCGTAACGACGCCCGGCCAGCACGACCGCCGCCGCGCCGTCGGTGATCCGCCCGCAGTCGGCGGCGCGCAGCTGTCCGACGACCCGCGGGTTCGTCTCGTCATCGGGGACGACCGACACCGCCGTCCACGCCCGGGTCTGGGCGAGCGGGTTGCGCAGCGCGTTGCCGCGGTTGATCTCGGCGATGCGCCGCAGGTGGTCACGGTCGAGGCCGTAGCGGTCCTCGACCTCCTCGGCGATCTGCTCGAACAGCGTCGGCCAGGGCAGCCCGTCGGGGAACTCCTCGCGGCCGACCCAGGTGGCGCAGCCCAGGTGCTCGGCGGCCTGGAGGCCGCCGACGTTGCGCATCAGCTCGACGCCCGCCACGAGTGCCACGTCGTAGCGCCCGGCCTCGATCTCGGCCATCGCGGCCAGCACCGCGACGCTCCCCGACGCGCACGCGGCCTCGTGCCGCGCGGTGGGCAGGGCCGACCAGGCCGGATCCAGGGTGGTGAGCAGGGCGCCGAGGTGGGCCTGTCCGGTGAACAGCTCCGCCGCGAGGTTGCCGACGTGCCCGGTCTCGATGTCCGCGGCGGGCACGTCGGCATCGGCGAGCGCCCCGGCGACGGCCTCGGCGAGCATGTCCCGCAGCGGCTCGTCGGAGCGCCGCGTCCAGTTCACCGCGAAGTCCGTCTGCGCCCCGCCCAGCACGAACACCTGTTCTGACATCGCGGCCTCCTCGTCGCTCCCATCCACGATCGCGCGCGGCCGGACGAAGGGCAAGGAACTTGCCGCGTCCATCCGAGGGGCCGGAAATCGTCGGGGCCCCGTGCCACACTCTCCCCATGTCGGCCCTTCCCTTCCAGCCTCCCGGTCTGCTGACCGTCGCGGAATACACCGCACTCCCTGAGGACGCGGAGATCCGCTACGAGCTGGAGGAAGGCGTTCTCGTGATGTCGCCGAGTCCGATCACCAAGCACCAGAAGTGCCTGTTCCGGCTGGGGGTCCAACTCGAGCGCCAGCTACCTGAGCACCTGGACTTCGTTCTCGACAACGACCTCGACCTGCAGCTGGACGAGCCCGGCCAGCCCGGGTTCGTCCGTCGCCCCGACCTGGTGGTCGTCACGCGGGCTGCCGTGGATCGGGTGGAACGCGACGGCGGGCTGCTCCGTGCGTGCGAGGTCGTCCTGGTCATCGAGGTCATCTCGCCGGGTTCTCGCCGCCGCGACACCGTGACCAAGCACGGCGAATACGCCGATGCAGACATTCCGCACTACTGGATCCTCGACATCGACGGCTGTCCCGCACTGACTGCCTGCCACCGCGCCGGTGAGTTCGGCTACGCCGACGCCTCCCCGGCCACCGGCATGTTCACCACCGACGCCCCGTTCCCCGTCCAGCTCGACCTCGAGGCGCTGACCTGACCCTCAGGCGTCGGTGCGGATCTCGGCGCCGTCCTGGCCCCACCGGGTGTGGAACGAGCCCTCGGCGTCGATACGCCGGTAGGTGTGGGCGCCGAAGAAGTCGCGCAGCCCCTGGATGAGGTTGGCCGGACCGCGTTCGCGCCGGTAGCCGTCGTAATAGGCCAGCAACGACGCGAACGCCGGGATCGCCACGCCGTGGCGGGTCGCGGTCACCACCACCCTGCGCCAGGAGGCCTGCGCTGCGGCCACGGCCTCGGTGAAGTACGGGACCATCAGCAGATTCTCGACGTCGCCGTGCTCGGCGTAGGCGTCGCGGATCCGGTTGAGGAACTGCGCACGGATGATGCAGCCGCCGCGCCAGATCGTGGCCATCGCGCCGAGGTCGAGGTCCCAGCCGTTGGCCGCCGACGCCGCCCGCATCTGCGCGAAGCCCTGCGCGTAGGCCACGACCTTGCTCGCGTAGAGAGCCTGGCGGATGTCGTCGACGAGCTGGTCGAGATCCGCGTCCTCCCCCGGAGCCGGGCCGGTGAGGACGGCGGCCGCAGCGCGGCGCTCGGCGCGCAGTGACGAGAGCGTGCGCGCATAGACGGCCTCGGTGATGGCGGTGAGCGGGACGCCGAGTTCCAACGCGTCCTCGCAGGTCCAGCGGCCGGTACCCTTCTGCTCGGCCTGGTCCGCGATCACGTCCACCAGCGGAGCGCCGGTCTGCTCGTCGGTCTTGGCCAGCACCGTCGCGGTGATCTCGATGAGGAACGACTCCAGGTCGCCGGTGTTCCACTCCTCGAAGATCTTCCCGATGGCCGGGGCGTCCAGTCCGGCGACGTGGGTGAGCAGGTCGTAGGCCTCGGCGATGAGCTGGATGTCGGCGTACTCGATGCCGTTGTGCACCATCTTCACGTAGTGCCCGGCACCGCCCGGCCCGACGTGGGTGCAGCACGGGATGCCGTCGACCACGGCCGCGATCGAGGTGAGGATCTCCTCGACCTCCGCATAGGCCGCCGCATCGCCGCCGGGCATGATGCTCGGCCCGTGCAGCGCCCCCTCCTCGCCGCCGGACACACCGACGCCCATGAAGCGCAGGCCCCGCTCGGCGCAGGCCTGCGTGCGCCGCGTGGTGTCGGCGACGTGCGAGTTGCCAGCGTCGATGATGATGTCACCGGCGTCGAGCAGGGGGGCGAGCTCGTCGATGACGCCGTCGACGGGCTTGCCGGCCTTGACCATCACGATGATCCGCCGCGGCGTCTCCAGCGCGGCGACGAGATCCTCGAGGCTCTCCGCCGCGGTGAAGGCACCCTCGTGGCCGTAGGCCTGCATGAACTCCGCCGTGCGGGCCGTCGTCCGGTTGTGCACCGCGGTCGGAGTACCGCGCCGGGCGATGTTGCGGGCCAGGTTCGCGCCCATCACCGCCAGACCGGTGACCCCGATACGGCTCGGTCCGGTGGGCTGGGTCATCGCTCTCCCTCGCTGGTGGCTCGCCGCGGGCGACGTTACCGATCCTCTGCATCATTACAACCCGTGCGCTCAGCGCTGCTGACCCAGTCCCGGGCACCGGGCCGACGCGGTCACGACGAGATCGGGACGTCGGTCGCCGTCGCCGATCTCGCCGTGACCTTCACCCGACCGCATGCCCACAGCCACCCCGGGGGAAGGGGAGCGTGGTCGCCGTGCGGTCGGAGCCTTGCACCTACACGACGTCACTGCCCTGCCAGCTCGGACTCGACGTGCTCGCCGCCAGGATCGCCCGGCAGTCACGACACCGGGCACCGGGCGGGTTCATCAGCGACGTCACCACGACCGACGCCCCGCACAACGCCTGGTACACCCCGGTCCGTGCCACCTGCCCAGCCGCCATCACCTCCGCCGTCACCAGATGATCGAGCCCACCCACGGCGCACGTCATCGACAACAGCCAGTCATCACCCTGAGCGGTCATCGACCGCTCCGAGACGGACGACAGACCTCGACGCGAACCCGCTGGCCGAAAACCGCGCGGATCCGACCGCGCGAGGATTCGCCGGGGTGAAGCGGATACGTCCAGTGCATTGTCCGGCGGTAGCGCTGATGTGATGGAGACACGACCCGAAGGAGACCACCTCGCCTTACACCGGTGGGCCGGATCGAACCTCCGGAGGAACGAGGCGCGCAACGGCCTCAAGCGCTCGACAGAGCCGGGCCCGAGTAGACCGCCGCCGTACCGACTTGCCGTGCTCCGGCCGTGAAGTCGGCACCGGAAACGAGTACCGAACGACCGACAGCCGGTTACCCTCACAACCCGGTTGTACAGTACCCACTCACGTCCCAGGAGAACGGCATGACAGCTGATCAGCAGCGCAATACGGTACTGGCGACACTGCTGACAGAGTTGACGTGGTCACCCAGCCAACTCGCCGACGCGATCAACGGTCTGCTCGGACCCGGCTACGTCGCTCGCAACACCGTCGCAGACTGGCTCAACCTCGACCGGCTCCCCCGCCACCCCCTGCCCACCGTGGTGGCCCACCTGATCTCCGACACCCTCGACCGCGACGTCTGCCTCGACCGACTGTGGTCCGGCCGAGCACAGCCCGCCGAGTTCTGGGTACCCGCCGACGCCGGAATGACCCTACCGTGGACCGCCACAGGTACCGTGGAGGTCCTGGACGACTGGCTCGGGCACACCGGAGGCTCAATCGGGATGGACCGCCGCATCTTCCTCGCCGTCAGCGGAACCGCGTTGACGGCCCCGGCCTGGGGCTACGTCGACCACCTCGGCACCCGAGACGACTCCTTCGCCGCCCTGGCCGACGACCGACGCAGCATCACCATCACCCCCACCATGGTGGACTCGGTGGCCGCCACCACCGCAGGGCTCCGCCGCCTGGTCAACCTCGAAGGCGGCAACCCCGACAACCTACGGTTCGTCCACCACCACCTGACCTGGGTGGCCAAACTGCTACGCCAAGCCCGGTTCACCACCCACGCCGTGGCCAACCGGCTCCTCTCCGAGTGGGCACAACTGGCGCAACTAGGCGCATGGACAGCCATGGACGCCGGCCAACACGGGCTGTCCCAGCGCTACCTCATCAGCGCGCTGCACGCCGCCCACACCGCCGGAGACCGCTGCATAGGCACCTACCTGCTGGCCGATATGAGCCAATGCCGAGTGATCCAAGGCCACCTCGCCGACGGCGTCGACCTGGGCCGGGCCGCCCGGGACGCCGCCGAGCTGGTCAACGCCGCATACGAGGTCTCCCGATCCACCCCGGCCGCGCTGCGCGCCCTGACCGCGAGCGCATTCGCGAAAGCCCACGCAGCGGTCGGCGACGCACGAGGCTTCCACACCGCCGCCGACGAGGCACGAGCGCTGCTCGGCTCCCCCGGAGCACTCGACACCCGTCCGCCCTACCTGACCTGGTTCGACTTCGGTGGGCTGGAGATGGGGCTCGCCGAGAGCGCGCTCCTTCTCTCCGGGGTCTCCTCCCGCGGCTGCCGCACCCTGCTCGACGACGCGACGACGACCTTCGAACGATCCATAGCCGACCCGGCCAGAACCCCCCGCAGCATCATGTTCGGCGCAGCATGGCTGTCCCGCGCACACCTCGCAGCAGACGACCTCGACCGAGCCGTACCCGCCGCACACGTCGCGCTGAACCGGTCGTCCGCCGTCCGCTCACGACGCAACACCCTCGTGCTGCACCAGCTGGAAACCGACCTCACCACACTGCCACCCCACCGCCGCCCAGCCCCCATCCGATCCCTGCACGACCAACTCCGCGCCAACCACGCCATCTGCCCACCACAGCCGTAGCAGATCTCCCTCTATGCCACAGGATCGGCAGACCCCGGTGCAGAACGACAGGACCATCTCATCGACCTGTCCCAGTCACTGCGCGGTTCGGCACGATCTTCGGCTCAAAAAGTGCCGTTCCTGTCACCGGTCACGTAGCACCTCGCCGGTGACCAACCCGTTCATCACAGACGATTATCCTCAATGTGAAACTGTCACTGTACGAATTTCCGACCCGGCACGGCGAGACGTCAAATTTCGCGCGCAAGTCAGGGAGGCACCGTCGGTTAATGTACGGATGGCCGTGTCGGTTCGCTCACGTCCGTCGGTCCGATCTCGCAAGTGCGCGGCGTCGCGGTGGTGGTGCCAGGCACCAGTGTCGTGACGACCGGCACCAACGCACAGGCCGGGCTACACCGGCGAGGCGCCGGCGGACCAGCGCGCGTCCGTCAGCTGGCGCAGTCACTCCCCACCCGCGGGGCGACCAGGCACAGCACGTGGCCGTCGACGTCCTCGAGGACGGACTGGCGCTCTCCCCAGGCTGCTCGCTCGGGCCGTCTACAACGACCGCGCTGGCGTTCACCGCAGCGTCGGTGGACCGGTCGACGTCCTCGACCCGCAGACTGGCGGCCACTCCTGCCCGACTGGGTTGCGGTGGTCGCTGGTGCAGCAGCACCTGTGGAGAGCCGACACCGGGGACCTCAGCATGGCGAGGTCACCCTGCCGGTACTGCTCCACCAGTCCGAGCGCGTCCCGGTAGAGCGCGAGTGCGCGGTCGAGATCAGCGACCGACACCGTGATCCTGGTCAAGCCTTGCACCGTCATGGTCATAATCCTTCCTGGCGAAGACCGAATCAGTGGCCGAGGAGCCTGGCGAGCACGGCGGCGGTGGTCGGGCAGGACAGGTAGCCGGCACTCTTGTGGATGTCGAACACCCCGATGGGGGTGGTGAGATCGGCGTCGACACCGTCGAAGTAGTGGGTCAGTCCCCGGGGGATGGCGATGACGTCACCGGGGTCGGCGATGTTGATCCACCGCCGCACCCCCGGCGGCCGTACGCCCCTGCCGTTGCTCGGGCCAGGATCGAGCCTGCTGAACACGACACCGGGTAACGCGAGCGGCGAGCCGAGCGTGACCAACAAGTCGACCTGCAGGTCGGGCCGGGCCCAGAGGGCCTCGTAGGCGACCACGGATCCGAGCGAGTGCGCGAGCACCGCCGCCGGACGGTGCTCGGCGATGGTTGCGGCCACGGTGTGGCGTGCCGCAGCCCGGCACCCGGGATCGGACAGGTAGCGATGCAGCTCGCGGCAGAACACGGTGACCAGTAGCCGGACCAGCCGGCCGTCCAGCTCGAACGTGCGGGCGATCCAGTCCGCCGACGCCCGGGCGGGCGCGGCGAGCCGGCCCTGCGCAACCTCCGTCGGCGCGTCGAGTGCGGCCGTCCAGCGCAGCAGCATCTGTAGCTCGGGCTCGCTGAGATGCTCGGGATCGGCGGCACCCTGCACCGTGTCGGTGGCGAGGTGGTGAGCGTAGTAGGCGACCACGGCGTGGACGCCGGAGTTCTGACCGAGACCGCGGCTCAGCGCGGTGGTCCACCGGTCGCCCACCACGGCGGCAGCCTCATCGGGAGTCTTGCCGGGCTGGCGGTTCCCGATCCCGTGCACCCCGACGATCCGCGCGCTCATCGCTGCCGACCCGCCGTCCACTCCAGGCAGACGAGATCCCAGCCGAACGCGGCCACGAGCTGGCCGGTGGGGGTCACGTCCATCGCACCGGCTTCGGCGGGCAGGTCGATCCGGTCCACCTGGGCTCGCGCGGCGAGGTCCCACACCCGCACCGCCCGATCCCCGCCAGCGGAGAACGCGACCGGCCGCCCGTCGAGCACGGTGCAGGCCACCACCCGCACGCGATCGGTGTGGCCGGGGAGCGGGGCCCCGACCGGGGTTCGGGTAGCAAGATCCCACACCCGCACCGACCCGTCGCCACCGCCGGAGACCGCGACCGGCCGCCCCTCCAGCACCGTGCACGCCACCGCCCCCACGTCGCCAGTGTGACCAGTGAGCGGACCCCCGACCGGGGTTCGCGTAGCAAGATCCCACACCCGCACCGACCCGTCGCCACCGCCGGAGACCGCGACCGGCCGCCCGGCCAGCACCGTGCACGCCACCGCCCCCACGTTCCCGGTGTGGCCGGTGAGTGGACCCCCGACCGGGGCTCCAACGCCGAGATCCCACACCCACACCGAGCCGTCCCAGCCACCGGAGACCACCACCGGCCGCCCCTCCACCACCGTGCATGCCACCGCGTCCACGTCACCGGTGTGACCGGCAAGCGGACTCCCGACCGGAGCTCCAGCCCCGAGATCCCACACCCGCACAGAGCCGTCCCAGCCACCGGAGACCGCGACCGGCCGCCCGCCGAGCACCGTGCACGCCACCGAACGCACGCGACCGGTGTGGCCAGCGAGCGGGTCACCGATCAGCGTTCCGGCACCGAGATCCCACACTCGCACCGCGCCGTCTGCTCCTCCGGAGACCACAACCGGCCGCTTCTCCACCACAGCGCACGCCACCGCATCCACGTCACCGGTGTGGCCGGCGAGCGGACTCCCGACCGGGGTTCCAGCGCCGAGATCCCACACCCGCACCGAGCCGTCCCAGCCACCGGAGACCGCGACCGACCGCCCCTCGAGCACGGCGCACGCCACCGCCCGCACCCGACCCGTGTGGCCGACGAGCGGGCCCCCGGTCGGGGTCCGCGTAGCAAGATCCCACACCCGCACCGAACGATCCCCGCCACCGGAGACCACCACCGGCCGCCCGTCCACCACCGTGCACGCCACCGCGTCCACGTCACCGGTGTGACCGGCGAGCGGGCCCCCGACCGCGGTTCGGGCAACCAGGTCCCACACCCGCACCGAGCCGTCCTTGCCACCGGAGACCACGACCGGCCGCCCATCCAGCACCGTGCACGCCACCGCGTTCACCTTCCCGGTGTGGCCGACGAGCGGGCCCCCGACCAGGGTTCGCGCGGCGAGGTCCCACACCCGCACCGAGCCGTCCTTGCCGCCGGAGACCGCGATCGGTCGCCCGTCGTGCAGCGTGCACGTCACCGCCCGCACGCGACCGGTGTGGCCAGCGAGCGGGCTCCCGACCAGAGTTCGCGTAGCAAGATCCCAGATCCGCACCGAGCCGTCCCTGCTGCCCGAGACCGCGACCGGCCGCCCGGCCACCACCGTGCACGCCACCGCACCCACACTGCCGGCGTGGCCGACGAGCGGGGCCCCGAGAGCGGCACCGGAACCGAGGTCCCATACCCGCACCGTGCCGTCCGCGCCGCCGGAGACCGCCACCGGCCGCCCGCCCACCGTCGTGCATGCCACCGCACCCACGCTGCCGATGTGACCGACGAGCGGACCCCCGATCGCGGCACCGGCAACCAGGTCCCACACCCGCACCGTGCCATCCCAGCCACAGCCGGAGACCGCGACCGGTCGCCCGTCGAGCATGGTGCACGCCACCGCACCCACGTTGCCGGTGTGGCCGGTGAGGGTGGCCCGCAGGGCGGTGCTGACCTGGCCACCGCTGGCCCACCGGGGACGCCACCGCGACCTGCTCCCGTCGGCGCCGGAGTGGAGCCTGTCGAGCAGGTCGAGGGCGCCGTAGCGGGCGGCGTCGACGGCGAGCACGGTGCGGCGCTCCACCGTGGACCGCCGTGGATGCTCGCCCGCGGACGCCCGGTACACCGCTGCCGCCAGCCGGGCATCCGCGCCCTGCGCCGCGTGCAGGCAAGGGATCAGCGTGGTCGGGTCGGCGTGCGCCAGGAAGCCCGGATCCACCAGCAGCTCGTCCACGCGGTGGGCGTCGGCAGCGTGCTGGACGGCGTGGCGGAGCAGGTAGGGCTCGGCCAGATCCCAGCGCCGCACGCCGTGCCCGACCGGGACCGTGGCCAGCAGCCCGTCCAGCACCCGGCCGGGGATCGTGACCGGATCGCCGTCATTCCCGTCGCGGAGGTGGTCGGCGAGACCCTGGTGGAAAACCCGGTACAGCGCCGACCCGTCGGCATCCGCGCTGGTACGCAGGTAGAACCGCAGCGCGTCGAGCTCCATGCCCACCTGCTCGACCGTCGGCGAGGCCGGACCACCGACGACCGCCGCCGCGACCGCGGCGAGCACGCGACGTGGGATACCGGCGCCCCGGGCATGGGCCAGGGCGGTCAGCACCGCCCGCCGCCACCGCGACGGGGGGCGGTCAGCCAGGTCGAGCTCGAGGACCTCGGGAAGGGTGCGCGGCACGTCCGCGCCCAGCAGCGCGGCGGACGCGGGATCGGCCAGCCGCTGCGGATCGTGGAGGCTGACGGTGTGGGTGTAGAGCGCGGCGACGAGGAACTCCCCCCACCGCACCTCCCGCTCCCCGCCGGCCAGCACCGCGAGCGAGTGGTCGGGGACCAGCGTCGCGGCGACCGCGGTGGCGAAGGCCCGCCGGCCGCCGCGGCAGGTGGCGGTGGCGTAGCCGGGCAGGAGCTCGAGCAGCCCGGTGACATAGCCGGCCACGTCGTGGCGGCGTTGCTCGATCGGGATCCGGTTGAGGTCGATCACCTCCCCGATGTGGCGGGCCAGGTCAAGAAGGGAGGCGAACTCCCGCCACGGCCGCATGCCGATCAGGAGCCGGCACGCCGGTGCGCCGTCGGCACGGCGGGCGCGGGCCAGCGGGATGAGCAGCTGCGCGACGAGCTGCTGGTGGTCGGGGGCCTCATCGACGGCATCGACGACCACCACTGGCGGCCTCGGTCGGCGGGTGAGGGCGTCGACGACACGCGCCGGGGTCAGCTCGCTGTCGCCGACGTCGAGGTTCAGCTGCGCGACCAGGGACCGCAGGATCGTGGGCAGAGTGCGCTGGCGGGCGTGCACCGCGGCGAGGTCCGCGTTCTCCGAGGGCCGGGCGGCGGCGGCGCGCCACAACTGCTGCGTCGAGCGGCGCAGCCGCGGGTGCGCCGCGCAGACCAGCAGCCCGAGCAACGCCGACTTCCCGGCGCCGGGACTGCCGGTCACCACCCGCAGCCCGCCAGGGCGATCGCCGTCCATCCACGCCACCAGCCGGCGCAGCTGGGGCGCGCGGCCGGTGAAACAACCCCCGGTGACCCGGCCGGCAGCGGGGCCGTGCCCGGTGACCCGGTCGCGGAAGTGTGCCTCGTCCAGGGCCGGATCCAGGAACGGCGCCGTCGCCGGCTCCACGTCCGTGGCGGCGTCCGCGGCCGGGTGGGGTCGGTAACGCGGGTTGGGGAAGAACGGCACCTCGGGTTGGGCGCCCATCACCGGGGTCGCCACCGGATCCTGCAGATGGCCCCCCTCGGCCAGCGTCAGCACCCGGACCTGCTTGCAGATCCGCTCGAACAACACGTCGAACCCCACGGCGCGCACCGTCGGGGCGAGGTCGACGGCCCCCGAGGTGATCTCGTTGATCACGACGGTGGCGGCGCGGGTGAGTCGCCCGGCGTAGGTCGGCGTACCCGCGGCCGCCGCGGCGATCACCCAGGCCTTCTCCCGCGCCGCAGACACCGGGGGCTGCCAGTAGCGGTTCGCCGCCCCGGCATGGCACAGGTCCAGCAGGAACAACGTCATCGGCGCCGACTCGTCGTCGGTCACGGCAATGCGCCAGTCCTCCACCCGGGTCCGCCTCGACCGCTGCGCGTCCGACCCCACGACGTACACCCCGCCGTCCGGGGTGTGATCGCCGTGGCTGAGCACATGCACCACAGCCACCCCGCCGCCGGCCAGGTGCTGCTCGACACGCTCCCCGAGCTGCCGGTGCCCGAGCTCGGCGGGCTCGACGGCGAGAGCGCTGTCGTAGCCGGCGCCCTGCAGCGCTGCATGTAACGCACTGGTGTACTCAGCCGCGTAGTCGAGATCCTCGAACCGGGGCAGATCCGGCTCGTCCGCACCGTCGGTTTCCGGGGCGACGAACCGGCCGACCCCGATGCACAGCGCCCGCCGAGACCGCTCCGACACCCGCTCGACGCCCTTCACGAACCTGCCGCGTCGCTGTCGGGCTCGCGCCACATCGACCAGACCGACAACCCGTCGGATACGGCGATCTGGCCGATCACCGTGAAGCCGTGTCGCTCGTAGCAGGCGCGGCTGCGGGTCTGGGTCGCCTCCACGTACACCGGCTGCCGTTCCCGATCACAGCGGTCGAGCCCGCAGGCGAGAAGAGTCGAGCCGATACCCCGCCCTTGCCGACCTGGGGCCACCCCCCAGAACCTCAGGTGAGCGCTGGGTGAGGGCGGCTTGTGCTTCTCGAGGAGCGTGAGCGCCGCGCGCACGCGGGGGGCGTCGGTACCGGCCAGCTGATCGATACGGCGCAGCAGCTCCCCGTCGGGGAACGGTGGCCCGCCGGGTGGGGTCCACAACACCGCGCCACCGGCAGCGGCGAACAGGCTCGCGCCCAACGGCTGGAACGTCTCGGCAAGCAGGGTGAGCAACGCGGGCAGGACGCGGGTGCGCCGGGCGGCGTCCGGGATCATCCAGCTGACCAGCGGGTCGTGGAACACCGCCCGGCTCAGGGCGGAGCTGAGCGCGGCGATGTCGTCGGGCCGCACCGGGCGAACAGCGCGCGTCGACGCTGTCGGATCCGGACGCCCCCAGGGGCGCAGGAGCGTGCGGTCACCCTGGTTGAGCACTCCCCAGGCGAGGAGCTGGCGGCCGACGTTGTGGATGCCTCCGGTACCCCCGACGCCCTGGACACCACGGCTGGTCAGCTCCTGCGTCCACCGGTAGACGACACCGCTGATCATGGCCTCGGTGACGGGCTGCGCACCGGGCTCCAGGGTGGCCGTGGCGTACTCCGCGGCCTCCCGGTTGCCGACGGCCTCGCCCGGCTCCGGGAGCGCAAGGAACTTCGCCGCCAGTAGCAGCCGCTCGCGTTCGTTCAGCTGACGCAGCGGATGTGTGGTCCCGTCACCGTCGTCCGGGTCCGGGTCGGTGAGGTCCACTTCCCGCTCGGGGAGCAGCTCCAGGACGTAGACCCGCCACGGATCGGCGACTTGGATCTTCACGCCGCGCGGCCCGACGGCCCACACGGATCGCGAGTCCCGCGAGGTCCGCGGGTGCACCGGGTTGGCGACCCCACCGACCAGCACGTCGAAGGGTCGTGTCTTGCTGTCGTTGCACACCAGCCACAGCCCGTCAGCCCACCTGATCGACCCTGCGTGCCGGGAAACGTGACGACTCGGCGTACCGTCCGGCTCGGTCTCTCCGATCGTCAGGCTGCGGTCCTCGGCGCGGCCGAAGGTGAACGGAGGACGGCCGGGTCGCAACGTCGCGACGATACGGCCCTCGAACCGAACCGAAAGCCCGCTCTGTCGTTCAGGCGGTACCCCCATCGTGGGCACGCTAGCGCTCGGCGAGCCACCGATCCAGCCTCGTGAGAGCAACCCTCACGGAGGCTTCCGGACGCTGGACCGCTGTTGCGACCGCGGGCTTTACTACTGGCTCATACCGCCGGAAATCCGAATGGGGGCCTGATCGTCGTGCACGCACTGCAAGAGGTCGCTCGGATCCGGATTCTCCGATGGCCGGAAGTCTCCGTACCTGCCCTGCTCACGAGCGCGCGGGAGCGGTTTCGCGCCACGTTCGCGACGACACCGGACAGGTTCCGGCTGGCACGAACCGTGCTCGTCGTCGGCCTGCTGCTGGCCGGCACCGCCGCTGCCGGCGCCGCAGAGGCAGCCAGCCAGTCCACCCGGGACATCGCCGGCCGCATCGAGCCGATCAGCGCCGGCGCGACGACGCTGTACCGTTCGCTGGCCGAGGCCGACGCCATCGTCACCAGCGGGTTCCTGACCGGTGGCCTCGAGTCGTCGCAGACGCGGAAAGACTACGACGACAGTATCTCCGAGGCCACCACGAGTCTGGCGACGACGGGCGCTCAGGCCGGCGACGAGGCCGCGACGGCGGCCCGTGTCGAAGACATCGCCACCTTGCTGCCCGTCTACACCGGGTTGGTGGAACAGGCCCGGGCGAACAATCGTCAAGGTCTCCCGGTCGGCGCGGCCTACCTGCAACGCGCATCGGACCTCATGCGGTCCACGATGCTTCCGGCGGCCGAAGCCGTGCAAGTCCGTCAGGCCGTGCAACTCGACAGTACCTACGCCACCGCATCCGCCGTCCCGCTGTCGGCGATCCTGCTCGGCGGCGCGTTGCTCGCCGCGCTGGGCGGAGTCCAGTGGTACCTGTTCCGCACGACGAATCGGGTGTTCAACCTGGGCGTCCTCGTCGCCACCGGTGCGGTCCTGCTCGGCGGGCTCTGGTGGGCGGTGGCCGGGACCGTGGCGAACGGCCACCTCGAACGATCGCGGGCGCACATCCAATCCGTCACCGACGCCTTGGTTCCGGCGCAGATCGCCGCGCTGCAGGCGCGGGCGGCGGAGAGCCTCTCACTGATCACCCGAGACGGGGGTGCCCGCGAGGTCGACTTCGCTGCGCGAATCCAGTTGCTCGCTCGCAACAACGGGGAAGGTGGCGCGCTCGGCGCTGCCCGCGCCCTGGCACCGGACACCAGCGCAGCCGACGCCGTGGAACACGCGCTTACCCAGGTACGCGACTATGTCGCCGCGCATGAGGAAGTTCGCCGGCTCGACAACGACGGGAGCTATACGACAGCCGTGCACAGCGCCGCGAGCTCGGAGCCGAGCAGCTCCGCCAGCACGTTCACCGGGCTCGACGACACGCTGGCCGCAGCCGTCGAGTCTGGACGCCAGTCGTTCGACGAGCAGATCGAGCAGGCGAGGGTCTGGCGTACCGGGTTGACAGTCGGCATCGCGCTGCTCGCGGTGGTCGCGGTCGTGGGCGCGAGCTGGGGTATCAACCAGCGACTGGAGGAGTACCGATGAGCCGCTCCCGAACTCGCGCGGCTGGGCTGCTGACTGCCGTCGGCGTCATAATGCTCGCGACGCTGTCGTGTACAGGCTCGCCACCACCAGTGGCCCCACCCAGCGTCGAGGCTCCACCATCCGCGGCAGCACCACTGCCCCCGCTGCAGGAGGGCGAACCCTCCTGCGATCGGCGAGCCAGCTTGCGTCCGCTTGCGCCCCTACCCCCGCCGGGTCAGATGCCAGCAGGCTCGACGATGGCGCGCATCGTCGAACGCGGAAGGTTGATCGCTGGGATCGATCAGACGGCGTACCTGTTCGGTTCCCGTAACGCCATCACGGGGGACCCGGAGGGTTTCGACATCGACATCGTCCGCGATCTCGCCTTCGCTCTGTTCGGCGACCGCGACCGGGTGGAGCTGCGGCGGGTAGACATCGCTGACCGGGTCCGCGTCGTCGAGTCCGGCTTGGTCGACCTAGTGGTCAGCACGCTGACCATCACGTGCCGCCGGCTCCAGGACGTAGAGTTCAGCACCGTCTATCTGGAGGCGGGACAACGGGTCCTGGTCAACCGCGACGCGCCCGTCGACAACCTCGACGATCTCAGCGAGAAGCGGGTGTGCGCCGCCCGCGGATCGACGTCACTAAACGCGATCGCCACCGCGCCGTCACGCCCGATCCCCGTCGGCGTAGCCAATGAGACCGACTGCCTGGTGCTGCTCCAGCTCGGCGAGATCGACGCCATCTCCACCGATGACACGCTGCTGGCCGGCTTCGCCGTGCAGGATCCGCGCACCGTCCTCGTCGGCCCGCGGTTCACTGAGGAGCCCTACGGCGTGGCGGTGAACCGCGCGAGCCCCGACCTCGTCCGCTTCGTGAACGCCGTCCTGGAACGACGCGCCGCCGACGGCACTTGGCAGGAGAGCTACCAACGGTGGCTAGGCAGCGCGTTGGGTCCGCCACCCGCCCCGCCCGCCGCACGGTACCGGGACTGACGCGATGATCATCAGCACCGTGTTCCCGACCGGGACGGGACGACCATGATGCGCTGCAGCAGTCCTGGGTGCCCGGGGCTCATCGACGATGGCTACTGCCAACACTGCGGTGACCCCGCCCCGACGGCACCGACGCCGCACTCGGGATCGGCGTCGAGCAGCTCGCGGTCGAGCTCGGCCACCAGCTCGGCGCCCACAACAGGCGGGCCCCGGTCTCGGGACCACCTGACCTTGCTGCCCCCGCTTGCCTCGCCGCCACCACAGGACGCGGTACTCGACGACCCCCTGGTCCCCGAGCGCAAGCGCTTCTGCCCCGAGCCGACCTGCCGGGCCGAGGCCGGCCGGACCGGCAGCGGCCGGGAACCGGGGAACTTCTGCCCGCAATGTGGGACGCCGGTGTCATTTCGCGCGCCGCTGCGGCGGGGCGAGGTGGTCGGCGGCCACTTCCATGTCGAAGGGGCGATCGGGTGCGGCGGACTGGGTTGGGTCTATCTGGCCCGGGACGCCGAGCTCAAGATCTGGGTGGTGCTGAAGGGCCTGATGGACCCCGACGACCCCAACGGCCAGCGGGCAGCGACAGCCGAGCTGGAAGCCCTGGCCGCTGCGCACCACCGCAACATCGTGCGGGTCTACGGCAAGGTCGTGCACCCCTACCATCGGCGCAGGCGGGACGGCTCGGTCCTGACCGTGGACATCGACTACATCGTCATGGACTACGTCGCCGGCCGATCACTCAAAGAGCTGTTCGAGACCGGCGGCCTGATGCCCGTCCCCCAGGTGCTGCGCTACCTGGTGCAGTGCCTGGACGCGCTGCAGCACCTGCACGAACGCGGCCTGCTGTACTGCGACTTCTCCCCCGACCAGGCCATCCATACCGCTGAGGGCGGCCTCCAGGTGATCGACCTCGGCGGCGTACGCCGCATGGGCAGCGAGGACGTCCAGGTCTGGGGCAAACGCGGGTACCAGGACCCCGCCATCACCCGCACCGGCCCGTCGATCGTGACAGATCTGTATCCGGTCGGGCGTACGGCCGCCCGCCTGAGCATGCCGTTCCCCGGGTTCTCCGCCGACCCACCCGCCCCGCTGCCCAGCCCGAGCAGCGAGCCGACGCTGGCCGCGCACGACTCCTTCCACCGGCTGCTGCGGCGGTTCCTGCACGAGGACCAGGCCCGCCGCTTCCCCTCCGCCGCGGAGGCGGCCGCGCAGGCGGAGGGCGTGCTGCGCGAGGAGACCGCCCGCGAGGAAGGCTGTCCCTGCCCCGCACCGTCGACGGTGTTCGGACCGGAGCTCCGGGTGGTCGGAGCCGACCCGGGCGCGTTCCCGAGCGGTGGGCTCGCTGCCGACGCGCTCGCCCTTGCCCTCCCCGACCTGCAGATCGACGCGTCCGACCCGCATGCGGGCCTCATCGCCGCCCTGGCCACGATGAGCCCGGCAGACCTGCGCCGCGAGCTCGAGGTGCTGCCCGACCCCTCCCCCGAGTCGCGCCTGCGGGGCGCCCTCGCCGGGGTCCGCCTCGGTGGGGCGAGCCGGGCGGCGGCGATGACGGAGCTGGAAACGCTGAGCACGAAACTGCCACTGGATCCGCGGCCGTTGTACGCGCTCGGGATCGCTGCGCTCGCCGCCGACGACCCGCAGTCCGCTGCCGGGTATTTCTCCGACGTGCTCGACGTGTGGCCGGGCGAGCTCGCCCCCAAGCTGGCGTTGGGGGTGTGCGCCGAGCGGCTCTACCAGCCTGCCGCGGCTGCCGATCACTACGAGACGGTGTGGCGCACGGATCATTCCTTCGTCAACGCGGCCTTCGGGCTGGCCCGGTCTCGCATCGCTGTCGGCGACCGGTGCGGCGCCGCGTCCGTACTCGAGTCGGTGCCGCAGACATCGCGCTACGCGTCGGACGCGCGGCTGTGCGCGATCCTCGGACTCGCGCGCGGTCACCGCGAGAAGGACCCCCCGGCCGACGGTTTCTTCGCGGCGGCCGAGCAGCTCTCCGCCGGCCGGGCGGAACTCGCCGACGTCGACGGAGGACAGCGCCAGCGCGTCATCGCCGAGATCCTCAAACGAACGCTGGGCTGGGTCGAGGGCGGCGGCCGTTGGCCGAACGACCGTACCGAGCAGGTTCCGACCACGCTACTCGGCCATCGGCTCACAGTGCGCAGTCTGCGAGACGGGCTCGAGCACACCCATCGCGCCCTCGCCGCGCTCTATCCGCTGGAGCGGATCACCCATATCGATGCCGCCAACGCTCGACGGAACAGGAGCTGGCTGTGAACACGACGAGATCGTTGCGAGTGTGTGCACTGCTGTGCGTGCTCGCCATGGTGACGATCGGATGTACCGCGACGGCACCGCCTCCTGCTGCGGTCGAGCTCGTGTGGATGACCGGTGATATCCGCGCCGAAGTTGCGGCCCCAGACGTGGCAGCAGTGTGGAACGAGCAGCATCCCGATGGCCCGCGGGTGCGTGTCGAGGCGCTGCACGGCGGGGCTGACGAGCAGCGTCAGCTCCTCGCGGTGGAACTGAACGCGGGCCTGCCCACCTTCGACGTCTTCGATCTCGACGTGATCTTCACCGGGGAGTTCGCCGAACGGGGGTGGCTGCTCGACCTCGAGAAGCTACGCTCGAAGATCGAGGACGTGACGTTGCCGACACCGCTGAACACCGCTGTCTGGGACGACACGCTGTGGGCTGCCCCCTACACCACCGACGTGGGGCTCTTGTACTACCGCTCCGACCTCGTCCCGGCACCACCCACCAGTTGGGCCGAGCTGACGGACATGGGCCAGCGGATCGCCGCTGAGCAGGGCATCGCTCCGTTCGTCGCCGACGGACGGCAGTACGAGGGCCTGACCGTGCAGTATCTCGAGTACCTGTGGGGGGCGGGTGGCGAGCTGCTGGACACGGACGACGGATCGGTCGCGCTCGAGCAAGGCCCGGCGCAGCGGGCAGTTGAGTTCATGCGCACCGCCTACGATACCGGCTTCTACGCCCCGGGATTCGACACGATGGACCTCGAGCTCGCCCGGGAGACCTTCCAGTCCGGCGGCGCGGTCTTCATGCGCTCCTGGCCGTACGCTTACAAGTTGATGAACGGGCCCGATCCCGATCCGCTCAGCAACGTAGTGGGAAAGGTCGGCATCGCCGCCCTGCCCACCTTCGACGGAACCGGGACCACCCCGGCGCTCGGTGGACACGGCCTGGCCGTGAACCGCTACTCCGGCAATCCGGATGCCGCGGTCGAGTTCGTCGAGTTCGTCGCCACCTCGCCAGAGGTTCAACGGATGCTCGCGAAGGAACACTCGCTCGCACCGACGCTGCGCAGCGTCTACGAGGATCCGGCGGACGACCCGATGGACCCGCTGATGCCGCTCCTCGCCCGGGTGCTACCACAGGCGCGTCCGCGACCGCCGTCGCCGGAGTGGCCCTCCATCACCAAGGAGATCCAGCAGCAGGTGTTCACGACCTACACGGGCAAGAAAATGCCAGCGCAGGCTGTCAACGACCTTCGCTCGGTGTTGGCGGCGACGACGGAGGCGCGGTGAACGGCCCCGCCCACCGTCCCGGCGCGAGCTGTGCCCGCTGCCGGGAGCCGATGCGGGCCCAGGACCGCTTCTGCGAGCTCTGCGGCACGCCGGCTGGCACCAATGCAGGCCGAGATCACGACCGCAGCGAGCTGCGGGCCGGTCGAGCCGCCGGGATCACTGACCGCGGCCTGCGCCACCTCCGCAACGAGGACGCGCTCGCGCTCCGGATCCTCGAGCCCCGTGCGGGCGAGACGACCGGAGCGACCCTCTGCGTCGTCTGTGACGGGGTGTCGTCCACACCCCGTCCGCACGAGGCCTCCGCCGCCGCGGTGACTGCCGGCGCCCAGGCACTCGCCGCGGCGCTGAGCGCGGGCCGGGACGGGTGTGACGCCACCGAGCAGGCATTGCGCGACGCCGCAGCCGCGGTAGCGGACCTGGTCGATCCAGCCACCCCGGATGAGGTTCCCGCCTGCACCTACGTCTCGGCGACGCTCGTCGGCGGGATCGTCACCATCGGTTGGATCGGTGACAGCAGAGCCTACTGGATCCCCGAACCCGGCGGGGAGCACGCGGTCCGGCTCACCGAGGACGACTCCTGGCTGACCGCGGTCCTCGCCGACGGCGCCCTGAGCCCCGCGCAAGCGGCAGCCGACCGCAGGGCACACGCCATCACCGGCTGGCTCGGTGCCGACAACCCGCGTTACCGGGCACACTGCACCACGGTGCGCCCCACCGGGCCAGGAGTGATCGTGGTCTGCACCGATGGGCTGTGGAACTACATGGAGAACCCGGACGCGTTGGCAGCAGCGCTTCCGGCGAACGCCGCCGAGGACGCTCTGGGCGCCGCTGCGGAGCTCACCCGGACAGCGTTGCGCGCAGGGGGCCGCGACAACATTACGGTCGCCATCCTGCCGGTCGACCCCGAACCCGGAGGACCGTCATGACCAGCAACTCGGCACCCACCGCCCTGACCTTCACCGGCGTCGTGCACCAGAACCTCTTCCTGCCCCGCGGCGGGCACGAGATTCAGGCGGTAGTGACCTTGGACGCCGAGAGCGACGACCTCGGCCGGGGCGCTACCCCACCGCCCGCGGCCGAGGTGCTGGTCCTCGACGGGTCCGGGTCGATGGACCGCCGCGGCAAGCGCGCCCGAGCCGTGGAGGCAGGCGCCGCCGCCATCGAGCAGATCCGCGACGGCGTGTCGTTCGCCGTGGTCACCGGTTCGCATGAGGCGAGCATGGTGTGGCCGCCGAGTCCCGAGCTACGACTGGCGGACGCGCGGACCCGTACGGAGGCGACGCAGGCACTGCAGAGCCTGCCTGCCAGCGGTGGGACCGCGATCGGGCAATGGTTGCGGCTGGCCCGCGAGCTGCTGAGCGGGCATCCCCACGCCCTACGCCACATGACCCTGGTCACTGACGGCCGGAACGAGCACGAGACCACCGAGGAGCTGGACGCGGCCATCAGAAGCTGCGTCGGCGTGCTGCGCTGCGACTGCCGGGGTGTCGGCGTCGACTTCGACCCGGCCGAGCTCTACAACATCTCCGAGAAGCTGCAGGGGACCATCGCCACAGTGGCCGAGCCAGCCGGCCTCGCCGCCGACTTCGCGTCGATCATGGTGGACTCGATGCGCAAGGTCGTCGAGCTCCAGCTCGAGCTGTGGACCCCGGCACAGGCCACCGTGCGGTTCGTGAAGCAGGTCGCACCGACGATCGCCGAGCTGACCCCGCACGGCGAGAAGGCCGCGGACGGCGTCGCCCGCTACCTGCTCGGCGCGTGGGGCACCGAACGTCGTGACTACCACATCTGCATCGACATCGACCCACCGTCAGCCACGCTCGGGGACCGGACGTGGCCGCAGGCCGGTGTCGCCCCCGTCCTCGCCGAGAAGCTGGTCGGGCGGGTCTCGCTCGCGGTGCGCGACCCCGAGCCCGGCGACCCGGATCTGATCCAGAGCTACGAGCAGGCCGAGTCGGACGGCATCATGTTCACCACCGACCGGGGCCGGATCCGGGCGCTGTGGACCGACGACCCGGTGGCCCCGCTGATCCCCAACAGCCGGGTCGCGCTCGTGACGGGGCGGGTCGGGATGGCCGAGACCCTACGCGCGGGCGTGGCCGCGTGGCGGCGCGGTGACACCGACGAAGCCAACCGCATCCTCCGACGCGTGCGCGACGACGCCGCGAACGCCGACGACATCGCGCTGAAGAACCGGATGGACAAGATCTACGACGAGGAGAGTGGCACCTTCCGGCTCGACGCCCGCGACGAGGTCGAGATCTTCGCGGAGACCACCGAGACAGCGTTGCTGGACCGCTGAGCCGATCCCATGCCGACCTGCCCACACGCTCACCCGTCCCGCAGCACCGACTACTGCGATGTCTGTGGCACCGTGCTGACACCGGAGCCGCCCACACCCCAGGCCGCGCCGCCCTCCGCGGCACCGGCCCGCGCCTGTGTGCGGTGCGGCGGCCGGCTACCCGCCGGCGCGCACTTCTGTGAACAGTGCGGTGAGCCGGCCGAACCCGAGGCACCGGGGGCATGGTCGGTCACGCTGACCCCGGATCGGAGCTACTACGAGACGCGCGGCGGCGACGCGCACGGGTTCGACTTCCCGGCCTCCCACCGGCCCCGACACATCGCGCTCACCGGCGACCGGGTACGGATCGGACGGCACAGCGTCTCCCGCCAGGTCACCCCGGAGATCGACCTCTCCCAGCAGCCCGCGGATCCCGGGGTGTCCCGCGAGCACGCGCTCCTCATCGCCCGACCGGACGGGTCGTGGGCGGTGATGGACACGGGCTCGGCCAACGGCACGTTCCTCAACGACAACCCACAACGGATCCCCCCGCAGCACGAGGTCCCGCTCTCCGACGGAGACCGCGTGCACGTCGGGGTGTGGACCACGCTCACCCTGCTCCGGGACACCTCGGAAGGACACCGATAAGCCCGCGCATGGGGCGCGGCCACGCCGAGCGCGGTCACGGCGAGATCGGGACGTCGGGGGCCGTCACCGATCTCACCGTGACCCTCACCCGACCGCGCGCTCACAGCCACCCTGGGGGAAGGGGAGCCGGGTCGCCGTGCGGTCGGAGCCTTCGCAGCACACAGCACACGACGCCACACCCGAAGACGTCACCGCCCTGCACAGTCATCGGCCACCTCGCAGCAGCTTCGTCGATGATTGCCAAGTCATTGGACTCACTCCCTTCCAGCCAGACAGCCGCGATGCTAGGAGGGCGCTGAATAACTCGGTTCGGAGCCGCACTGCAAGCCGCTGACCTGCGTCTTTGTGCGCCAAGTTGAGCCGAAACAGGGGTTTTTCATCGCCCTCCTAGAGCGTCGCCGAGACGGACCCAAGGATGTTGTAGAAAGTTGCAGATCACGGTGGCCGCTCCTGCTCCACCGGTCGATAGGCTTCTTTCTGCACGTCAGATGGGTTGACCGCCAGCTCTTGACGAATGCAGCGGCCAGGGTTGAAGCTAGGCTGGTTGCACCAACCAGCAACCACTTGGCAGGAGGGCAACCGTGTACCTGATGTTCTTAGGCAAGGAATCCCAGCCGAACCAGTCACCGACCCTGTTCGCCACGGACCGTGAGTCCTACGTGGTGCAGGGATGGATCGTCACCGACCCGGAGATCCTGGCCATGATCGCCGTGCCCGACGACGAGACGATCGTTGAAGTGCCGGCCGCGCTCATGGCCACCTCGCCAAGGACGGACTCAGCGGCGATGTGGTAAACCTTGTCCCGCCCATTATGTACACCAAAGAGAATGGCAACTACATCGTCAAGGGACTGCGCGTAACAGACACCGAGGCGCTGGGGCAGATGAACATCCCTGATCATGAAACCTGCGTCGAAGTCGCGCGGTCAGCAATCGTGACACTTCTCGGAGGTTAGATGGATAGCATTACGTATGAAGAGTTCGATGCACTCTTCACGTCATTCAAACGGGAAGCGCTCCATTTGGAGATGCGAGACTCCTACGGCACGGCTGCCGAAATACCGCATCTCCGCAGATGGGAGGCTGGTGAGCCGGACGACGCCGACTGGCTTCAACCGTGGTTTGACGTCATCAGTGCCGGACGGCGGGCCGGCAAAGTTTTCCGACGGGCACGTATCGTGTCGGAGCCAGTCTCCAACTACCAGAGGTGGGTGCTGAAGGACACCCACCTGTACGTTGACGTAGGCGAGGACATCCGTTGGGTTCCGCGAAGTCGTGTATCCACCGTCTCGCTACCTGGCAACGACTTCTGGTTGTTCGACGACGAGGTCGTAATATTCTTGATCTTCGCCGCCAGCGGACTCGTGATGGACCAGCACAGAACGACGGATCGCAGCGCGATCGAGTTGTGTCGGACATCTTTCGAGGAAGTGTGGAAGCTATCAATCCCCAACAGTGAATACCAGTCCAGCCAAGCACGCCCGTGAGGCCCTTGGTGTCCGTCTTCGTGAGATCCGAAAGGAGGCGGGTCTCACCGGACGAACATTGGCCATCGACATCGGGTGCCATTACACAAAAATCAGTCGCGTTGAAAACGGCAACCAGTCTCCCTCCGAGGAGAACATCAAGGCATGGTGTCGCGCCTGTCGCGCCGAAGACCAGATCTCTGACCTGATCGCCACCGCCCGTACCATCGAGTCAATGTATGTGGAGTGGCGGCGACAAACACGCGCTGGCATGAAGCGCCTCATGTTGTCGTCGACGTCGCTCTATGAACGCACCCAGCTGTTTCGGATCTATGAGCACAACATCATCCCCGGGCTCTTCCAGACCGCTGAATATTCAGCGGCGATGCTGTCGTATTTTATCGATTTCCTGGACACTCCGAACGACCTCGACGCCGCCGTCGAGGCCCGAATGGAGCGGCAGCGCATCGTTTACTCGGGCAATCGTCGCTTCGCCGTGCTGCTCGAAGAACGAGCGATTCAGGCACGAGTGGGAAATTTCGATATCATGTCCGGTCAACTTGACCGCTTACTCGGGGTGATGTCGTTGCCCCGGGTCAGTCTCGGCATCATTCCAGAGACGGCCATCCGCGCGGCATTCGCGTCCGTTGGCTTCTGGATCTATGACAACGCGCTGGTCGGCGTCGAAACGCCCACGGCCAGCCTGGAGGTTACCCAGCCTCGCGAAGTCGGGCTCTACGCCAAGATGTTCGAGCAGCTCCGGCAGTCAGCAGTGTACGGAGCCGAAGCCAGAGCGTTGGTGACCAGCGCAATCGCCGATTTGGCCAGCATCCAGGTTGACACCAACTGATACGTCTCTGCCGAATGGTGTCGCCCGGTTCGTCGTCTACAGCAGGTACCGAACGACCGACACCACCGTGCACCGGAGCTGGCGGAGCAGCCCCTGCTAGCCCCGCGTGGCCAGCGCAGCGCGCGGGCCCGCCTGCCGGTCCAGGAACCCGGCGATCGCGGTCACGAAACCGGCTGGGTCCTCGGCGGGTGCTCCATGCCCGGCGTCGATCTCGGCGTAGCGAGCGTGCGGAATACCGGCCAGCAACGCCCGCTGCTGGTCGGCACCGATCAGCCGGTCGTGGGCACTGGCCAGGACCAGCGTTGGTGCGGTGATCCGGGGCAGCAGCGGGCGCAGATCCACCGCAAGGTTGGCCTCGGCCTGCCGCGCGGCACCGGGAGCGACTATCCCGGCCAGTTCACCAACGAGCGTCTCGTGGGTCGTCGCGTCGGCGCGCTGCCAGTACCGGGGTCCGAACGCCATCAGCGGCAGCATCCGCGCAAACAACGAGGTCCCGTGCTCCGTATCGGTATGTAGCACCTCGCGCCAGTACCGGAACTCGGCCTGCATCCGGGCGTCGGTGTAGGCCCAGCCAGCATGCAGCACCAACGACCGGATCCGCTGGGGCCGGAGAGCAGCCAGCCGAGCCGCGACTACCGCTCCAAGCGAGTGACCGACCAGATGGAAGGTATCCAGCCCGGCGGCGTTGGCGGCCGCGAGAACCTCGTCGGCGAGGTCAGCGAGCGTGACCGGACCACCATGATCGGTGGTGGCCCCAGAACCGGAGTAGTCGGGGGCCACGACGGTGAACCTGCCGGCTAGCTCCGCGGTCAGCGGCGACCACTGCTCCCGGCTCGCCGCGGTGCCATGCACGAGCACCACGCCTGGCCCGTCGCCGGTGAGGTCGTAGTGCACGACGGCCTCGCCGTCGCTGATGCGTACCCGAGATGTCGGCATGAGACGTCCCTTCGGTGTCAACGGTCCGACGATGATGCTGCGGTGGGCGCGACGGCCGCCATCGCCTCGAGTACTGCGCGCAGGGCCGCGTTGAACACGGCGGGCCGCTCCTGATGCGGCATGTGACCGGCATCGGAGATGACGTTGACCCCGGCGCCTGCGGTAAGCGCGGCGCAGTCGCGGGCGACGACGACCGGGATCTCGGTGTCGCGCTCACCGTGGATGTAGTGGATCGGCACCCGCAGCCCGGGCAGCGCCGGCCGCGGGTCGTAAGCGGCGGCACCGACGAAGTGCTCATCGATGTAGGTCCCCGAGTCCAGGACCTGGCGAACGGTCCAGTCCACGAGCGCCGGGGCCACCTCGGGCGCGAACCAATGCGGCACCCAGTCCGCGACCGTGCGCGCGCGATCGGCGCACAAGCTCGCCCGCAGCGTGTCCAGAGCCATGCCGGTGGAGGGCCAGTAGGCGGGCCCGTCCACCACGACCACGGCCGCGACCAAGGTCCGGGCGGCGCAGCGCCAGCTCGGTGGCAAAGGTGGCACCGATCGACGAACCGATCACCACCGGTCGCTCCAGCGCCAAACTGCCGATCAGCGCGACCAGATCGCCGATGACCCCGCCGACGGAATTGCCGCGCACCGGCCGGGCCGAGCGCCCGCAACCCCGCCAGTCGACGGTGACAACCCGGTGGTCGCGCACGAACTCGGGGAGCTGGGCACCCCACACCTGACTGCTGCTCGCCCAGCCGTGCAGCCAGAGCAACGGCCGGCCACCACCCTCGTCCTCGTAGTAGAGCGTGGTCCCGTTGACCTCGAGATGCGGCATGTGCGGCTCCTTCCCTCGCCTCTGCACCCATCCAAGACCGGTCAGAATCGCCGACCAATGAGCAAACCGCGCCTACACTGATCACCAATACTGATGAACGGACCTGGGTATGGAGATCCGACAGCTGCACTACTTCCTCACCGTCGCCGATGAGCTGCACTTCGGACGGGCTGCCGAGCGGTTGCACGTCGTGCAGTCGGCGGTCAGCCAGCAGCTGCATAGGCTCGAGCGCGAGCTTGGCGTGCGGCTGTTCGACCGCACCACCCGCACGGTCAGACTGACCGAGGCCGGCCAGCGGCTGCTACCCCACGCCCGCGACGTGCTGGACGCGGCAACCCGAGCCCAGACGTCGATCGAAGAGCTGCGCACCGAGCGGAGCGCGACCCTGCGGCTGGGCACCAGCTCCGGCCTCGGCGCACGGCTCGAGGCGATCCTCGCCGAGTTCACCCGACTGGCACCAAAGGCCCAGGTCGAGCTGGTCACCGCCACCACGCAGGAACGGATCAAGCGGGTGCGCTCCGGCGAACTCGACGCCACGATACTGCGCGGGAGCCCACCCGAACCCGGGCTGGAGCTGCTACCGCTGTGGCAGGATCGCCTCCTGGTCGCCGTACCTGCCGGGCATCACCTCGCCCAGCAGGAAGCGATAGACGTCGCCGACCTCGCTCCGCTACCGCTACGCCTCGCCTCCCGTCGGCGCAACCCCGCACTCCACGACCTGGTGCTGCGCTGCTGCCGGGAAGCCGGGTTCGAACCGACCCTGGGACCAGAATTCACCAACGCACAAGACACCCTGGCCACCATCGGGTTCGACACACCATCCTGGACGGTGTTCTACGAACCGCACGCCAAACAGCTGCCGAACCCCGGCGTGACGTTCCGCCCGATGCGCAATCCCTCGCCGACGATGCCGACCTACCTCGCGGTGCGACCGGACCCCCCACGGAGCGAGCTGCGCGCGCTCATCGAAGCCTGCCACGCCCCGCCCTCCACGCCACGACCGTCGTAACAACCAGTCGACGGGAGACTGGCGCGCAGACATGCCATGATCACCGCGCTGCGGCTCGCCGGATGGCACCACCTCACACAAGCCGCCACTACTCCTACTGTTTCAACCGATGCCTCGACCTGATCACGAAACCCCTCAAAAGAGTCAAACTTCAGACATGACGGAGCCGTGGCACGTGCAGGTGTTGCGTATCGCATTTCTGGTGTCACGTCCCAAAGAGGATCGCGACCGTCCTAGCATCGGATGCACGGTCGTCGAGACGGCCGTACTCGGATCCAGGGGAGGAGATCGACGATGATCCGGAAGATCGAGTTCTCGAAGCGGGCACTGCGGACGGCGGCGGTGACCGGCGCCGGCGTGCTGGCCGCGGCCACCCTGGGCGCGGCGCTCGCGCCAGCGGCCAGCGCGGCGCCCACGGCGGCGAGCGCGACCTGCCGCACCGCCGACTTGGGCGTGCAGCTCAAGGCCGGCTCGCCCGGCGCCGGTCAGCGGTTCGCCACCGTCGTGCTGACCAACACCAGCGCGCACGCCTGCACGGTGCAGGGCTACGGCGGGCTGGCCTTGCTCGGTGCCCCCGGCCAGGGCGTGCCGACCGACCTGCGGCGGGTGACTACCCCGGCACCGGCGCCGGTGCGGCTGCAGCCCGGCCAGTCCGCGCGCTCTGGACTGCAATGGACCGTGGTTCCCGCCGACGATGAGCCGGGCACCGCGTGCGAACCGACCGCAACCACCGTCGTCGTCACCCCGCCGGATCAGGACACCGCGGCGCTGCGGCCGTGGTCCTTCGGCCCGGTGTGTCAGCACGGGCAGATCCATCAGAACGCCTACGTCCCCGGCTCCGCGGCCCTCTGACCGCCGGGTCGCGCAGGGGATTTTCACCCCGGCTCCCACAGAACGGAACGTGACAGTCGGAGATCACATATACGACGACACACCACGGGAGCCTGTGGCGTCAGCGCTGTTTACCAGTTCGGGCGAGGGTGACTGCGGGTGCGCCCACGAGGATCGGGCACGGTTGTTTCAAGATCGCCTTGAGAGGGCGGGCCGTATCAGGCCAGCCGGCAGTTCGTCTGACCAGCGGGTTCACCCCGGTGACTCACCACGTTCTGCGGTGCGGGTCGTCTGCGTTCGGAGCGCACCGAGGCGAGGAGTTTGTCTCCACCATCTGACGACGACACAAGGTGTGGCTGCACTGAGCAGGGCCTGGTCACCGCAGGTCGAGGCGGTATCCGACCCACATTGACGATCTTGAAACGACCGTGGAGGATCGGGGGTGGCCCGACTCGGTCACTGCTTGATCGCGATTCCGCCGTACTCGATCCACTCGTGAGTGGCCTGAACCTCGCCCAGCTCGGAATCCGGACGCCATGTCGAGATCTCGACCAGGCCGGGATCGAGCACGTCGAGGCCGTCGAAGAACCTGGCGATCTCGGCAGCGGTGCGCACTCGACCCCAGTTGCCCTGGGTTGCGGCCTGCATGAACTCGGTGAGCTGGCTGCGAGTGCCCTCGTCCTCACTGGCCAGGTGTGAGATCACCAGCGCGCTGCCCGGCGCGAGTCGATTCATCACCCGCCCGACCAGCACAGCCGGATCATCCGCGTCCGGGATGCAGTGCAGGAACGACACGAACAGCGCAGCCACCGGTTCGTTGAGGTCGAGCAGCTCCTTGACCTCCGGCTCATTGAAGATCGCCTCGACGTCCCGGACATCGGACTGGATCACCGAGGTGGTCGTGTCGGTCTGCAGCAGCGCACGGCCATGCGCGAGCACGATGGGGTCGTTGTCGACGTAGACCACCCGCGCCGTTGGATCAACCCGTTGAGCCACCTGGTGCACGTTGTCTTGTGTCGGCAGGCCAGAGCCGTGGTCCAGGAACTGGCGGATACCCCGCTCGTCGGCCAGGAACCGCACGGCCCGCACCAGGAACCGCCGATTGTTGATCGCCAGCGCACGGGTGCCCGGCGCCGCCGCGGACAGCTCGTCGGAGGCCCGACGGTCGACCTCGTAGTTGTCCTTACCCCCCAGGTAGTAGTCGTACATCCGCGCCACGCTCGGCACGTTGTCATCGATCCCTGCCGGCATCGCCTGCCGAGCCTGATCCGTCAAGCCGCACCTCACCGTCGCCGACTGTCGCGGTACCGGTTCCGCCCGCGACCGATGCCACGGTTCTGTCGTTCAACAGCAGCTCAGGTCCGGAACCTCGGGGAGTATGCCACGTTGCGCCCGGCTCACGAGGGCCCAGTGAGCCGAGTACGTGGCACCGGGGCCAAAGCCGTGGCCAGCCAAGATGACGAACGCCAGGGTGGCGGAGACCTTGTCCGCGTGCTACCCGCCGGACAAGCACCCGTGTGCGATCAAGTCCACCACAGCGACCCTTGCTCGTAGTTGTAGTCTGGATTAGTCTTTCCGAGTCGCATCCGCTCCCGTGCCCAGGAGACCCAGATGATCGATCGCGTGCTCGCGACCACGACCGACTGCCGCGACAGAAACTCCTGTGCGCCGCGGCTGGAGCGTCGAGCCGGTGACGCCTGACGAGCTCGGGGGCCTCTACCGGACGTTCCGGCACAGCGCGTGGCGTCTGGAGGCCCGCGACGTCTACGCGGTGCCCGGTGACGACGAGGACTTCGACGCGTTCCTGGCCGGCAGGCCGGTTCCGCCGCGTACCGTCGAGAACTCGTCGTGGCTGAAGAATATCGACGTCGCGACCGGGGCGGGGAGGTTCTTCGGCCGGGTGCGGCTGGTGGGACACCCGCTCACGGACTACACCCGGTTCGAGTTCGCCAGCTACCCGGAGAACATCGCCGCGGGCGAGGACGTCCGGGTTCTCGACCGTGGTTGGCTCAGCGACGAGGACGAGGCCTGGAGCCACCAGGACTTCTGGCTCTTCGACGACCAGATCGCGGTGCTGCAGTTCTACTCGGACGACGGTCGCTTCCTCGGGGTCGAGGCGGCTCGGGACGTCCAGCCCTACGTTGAGGTCCGACAGCGCGCGACGGCCATGTCCGTCCGGTTTGGCGAGTACCACCTCGATGGTCCCCCGCCGGGGAGAGGGCGGGTGTGAGCAGTCCGGACATCAGCGCTCGACGACGTAGGCTCGCTCTCCTGCTCAAACAGCTCCGCATCGACGCGGGCCTCTCGGCACAGGACCTCGGTGCGGACTGCGGCTGGTCACAGAGCAAGGTATCGAAGATCGAGAACGGGCGGACGCGTCCGACCCGTCCGGATGTGGCGTCCTGGGTCGAGCGCTGCGAAGCGCCCGCTGAGCTGCAAGCCGAGATCATGGACCTCGCCTCGCTCGTGGGGACTGAGGTGGCGAGCTGGCGCGAGGTCAACCGGCGCGGTGCCGACGAGCAGCAGCGTGCTCGGGCACAGCACCAGGGCGACGCCACAACCATCCTCGTCTACCAGCCAGAGGTCGTTCCGGGTCTCCTGCAGACCCCGGAGTACGCCCGTCGGCTACTCCTCGGTCACAGTCAGGTACCGCGGGACCAGGTGCCGGCCGCAGTGCTGGCTCGGCTCGATCGACAGGCTGCGGTCCTGTTCAACGACTCGACCGTGGTCACGTTCATCATCACCGAGACGGCGCTGCGCTGGCAACCGGGCGATGTTGCGGTCACGCTCGCCCAGCTCGATCGCATCCTCGCACTGAACACGTCGCCCAACGTCGACATCGGCGTGATCACGCGTGAGGCCCAGAGCCGAGCCAAGCCGCTGCACTCCTTCGTCCTCGTGCGCTCCTCGGACACCGTCGAGGTCCAGGTTGAGACTCTTACCGCCGAGCTCACCGTGACCGAGCCGGACGACGTTGCGGCCTACGAGCGCTTCTTCGACGAGCAGCGGACGCACGCGGTGTTCGGCCAAGCACTGATCCAGCTTGTACGAGCTGTCGCAGACGAGCTCTCCAGGACTATCTAGTCATATTCAGTCTCGACGAGTCGCAGTGGTCGGTGTAGTCTGCGTGCGCTAGGCGATCACATCGTCACGACAAGGTGGAACGCGTCCTGATCGGTCCGAACAGCTCCAGAAAGGTCTCACGATGACCAGCGCACGATCACGTTTCCTCGACGATCCAGTGGCGACTGTGTCCGGGCAGTTCGCCCTCTGCCGGCCACTGACCGACCCCGAGCTGGACGAGCCGGGCACGCGGCCGTGGGGCCTGCGCGACCTCGTCTCGGCCGACCCAGTCACGACAGCTCTGCCGCCGGTGCGCTACGACCACCAGCGGCAGGTCACGGTGCTCGACGACGGCACCGATCGGTTGTTCATCGCCACTGTCGCCGGGGCTCCGACTGCGCCCACCACCCAGCGCACGGACGGTGAGGACCCGCCGTCCAGCGAGGATTGGAAGAACGACTTCGCGCCGGACGAGCCATGTCCGTTCTGATCCTCGCCGAGTCCCTGGACCCCTCCGCGGACCGCATGGTGCTCGCGCTGGCCAGCCGCGATGTCCCTACCCACCGCCTGGACACCGCGTGGTTTCCCACCCACCTCGCGGTGGATGCCCGGCTACGGGACAGGCGTTGGGCGGGCAGGCTGCGCACCCCGTACCGCGATGTCGAACTCGAAGACGTCGACGCGATCTGGTACCGCAGCCCGGCGACGTTCCAGTTCCCGCCCGGGCTCAGCCTGGCGGAACGCCAGCATGCCCACATCGAGGCCAAGCTCGGCCTCGGTGGCGTCCTGCTCGCGCTCCCTGCGAGGTGGGTCAACAGACCTGATCTGTCCGCGACGGCGTGCTACAAGCCACTCCAGCTCGCCACTGCGGCCCGGGTCGGGCTGGTCGTCGCCGACACCCTTGTCACCAGTATCGCTGGTGCACTGCGCCAGTTCGTCACCGACCACGCAAGCGGTGCCGCCGAGGGCGGTGTGATCACGAAGATGTTCGCGTCCAACAGCATCATCGAGGACGACGGCCGCAAGGTCGCCTTCACCCGGCCGGTTCGTGTGGATGATCTGGACGACCTGGCCGGGATCGAGACCACGGCCCATCAGTTCCAGGTGCGTGTCGCACCGAAGGCCTTCGACGCACGGATCGTGGTGATCGGAACGCGGCAGTTCGGGTTCGCCATCCACGCCACCACCGACCAGGCCCGGCTGGACTTCCGCCGCGACTACCAGGCCCTGCACTACGAGCGCATCAGCGTGCCAGGTGACGTCGCCGCCGGCGTGGGTGCGCTCATGGTCGAGCTGGGGCTGGCGTTCGCCGCGATCGACTTCGTCGTCCGCACCGACGGGCAGTGGGTGTTCATCGGCGACGTCAACCCCGGCGGCCAGTACGGCTGGCTCGAAGCCGACACCGACGCCCCACTCACCGACGCCCTCGCCGACCTTCTCGCCCACGGACCCGTACCCGGGGCGCCCACAACGGGAGCAGCCGCATGAGCACACCGACCACCATCACCGGCTGGCCGGTCGCAGCCAGGCGGCTCGCCGACGAGCTCACCGAGCGCGGCGTGCTCCACGACCCCCGCTGGCGCGCGGCGCTGCTCGCCGTCCCCCGCCATGAGCTCGTGCCCTGCTACCTCACCCAGCACGACACCGACGCCACCTGGCACGAGGTCACCGGCGCCGACCCGGCCCGCCACGAGGAGTGGCTGACCACGGTCTACTCCAACACCGCGCTGGTCACCGCCCTCTCCGACACCGACACCAGCAGGGCCGACGCGGCGTCGTCGAGCAGCCAGCCCAGCCTCATGATCCGCATGCTCGAAGCCCTCGACATCGCCGACGGCCACCGCGTGCTGGAGATCGGTACCGGCAGCGGTTACAACGCCGCTCTGGTCTCGCACCGTCTCGGCGACCACAACGTCTTCTCGGTCGACATCGACCCACGCCTCATCGACCAGGCTCGACAACGACTCGCGCACCTCGACTACCGACCCGCGCTCGCTGCCGCCGACGGCGTTGCAGGCTGGCCCGCCCACGGCCCTTACGACCGAATCATCGTCACCTGCTCGGTCCCCGCGATCCCCTGGGCTTGGGCCGAGCAGACCGCTCCCGGCGGACGGATCCTCGTCGACCTCAAGACCGGCGCCAACGCCGGCAACCTGGTACTGCTCCACCGCCACCCCGACCGTCTCGAAGGCCGGTTCCTCACCAAGTGGGGTGGGTTCATGGCCATGCGTCACCACAACCGGGCCACCGTTCGCACCTCCGACCCCGTTCGCGACCCCGCGACGGCACGCACCCGCACCACCACGGTCGGGCCGCAGCCCTGGGACAACCTTGTCGTATGGTTCCTCGCCCAGTTCCAGCAACCAGGCGATATGACCTTCGGACTCACCCTCGACGAGACCACCCGCCAGTCCGTGGCCACCTTCCTCGCCGCCCCCGACGGGTCCTGGTGCGAGATCGACCACCACGCCGACGGCGACCGCCATCAGCTCCGCGAGGCCGGACCCACCCCGCTCTGGACCTCCATCGAGAACGCCCACCAGCTCTGGCAGGACACCGGACACCCCGGCTGGGACCGCCTCGGCGTCACCGTCACCCCCGACCATCAGCACGTCTGGCTCGACGACCCCAACAACGAGCACTCCTGGCCCATCACGCCCGCACCGTGACCGACCACCGGATTTCAGAACTCGGCCGCCACCGACACGACCTCGCGGCCGAGGAGCTTAAGCGGTTCGATCTCCCACATCCGCGGCACGACGGCGTGCGCCTCGGCAACGCCCAGACCGGCGAGGTGCTGGAGCTGGGCGAGCAGCCCGTCGATGTGCTCACCCTTCTCCCCCGGATCGAGCGAGAACATCACCGTCTTCTCGATGTCGTCGTAGTCGCGGCCCTCGGTCTCGCAATGGCCACGCAGCACGTCAAGCTTGTGCTCCAGCTCGGGGCCGGGGAACAGGTTGCAGGCCTGCGCGTACCTCGCTACCAACCGCAGCGTCTTGCGCTCCCCGCCACCGCCGATGAGGATCGGCGGGTGCGGGCGGCGAAGCGGCTGCGGCACGTTGAGTGTGCGTTCGAGCCGGTAGTGCTTGCCCTCGTACGGGCCGTCGTCGGGACCCCACATCTGCAGGCAGATCTGCAGGGTCTCCTCCAGCCGCTCGAAGCGCTCCGCGGTCGACGGGAACGGCAGGCCCAGCCCGCGCGACTCCGCCTCGTTCCAGGCAGCGCCGATGCCCAGCAGGGCACGCCCCCCGGAGAGCACGTCGAGCGTGCTGACGAGCTTCGCCAGCATGCCGGGCTCTCGGTAGACGACGGCCGTGACCCAGGCGGCCAGCTCGACGCGCGAGGTGCGGGCCGCGAGGTAGCCCAGCGTCGTGTACGCCTCGAGCATGTCGTGCTCAGGCGGCCCGAGCATGCTGATCTGCCACAGGTGGTCCATGACGCTCACCCGCGCGAAGCTGGCCTCCTCGGCCGCAGTGACCACGCGGGTCAGGTCGTCGGCCAACCCGGCAGACCCCGCCGGGTAGGTGAGGTCCGCGATGTGCAGGCCGATCTTCATAGCGCCTCCTCCGCTGCGCCCGCTCGGAACGGGCCCAGCGACGAGGCTAGTCGGACGAACCCATCGGCTACAGGGCGTACGGTCCGAACCGGAGGATCGCGACGGCCAGCGCGAGCACCCCGAGGACCAACGCCGGAACGAACTGATCCTTGCGGCGCACATCCACGACGACCGCGCCGACCATGACGAGCGCGAGGCCGAGCGCGGCGATCGGGGTAAGGATCGGCGCGATGCCGGTGAGCGCGGGCAGGATCAGTCCGATCGCCCCGAGCACCTCAAGCGCGCCGATGCCCTTGACGGCGCCGTCGGAGAAGTCCTCGGCGAAGCCCATGCCGGAGGCGACCAGCGCGGGCCGCGGGCGGGCGAGCTTCATGCCGCCCGAGGCGAGGAACGCCAGCGCCAGCACGATCTGCAGGATCCAGACGACGATGTTCATCAGGGACTCTCCGTTCGGAGTCGGTGCTGCAGAACCTGGTGGGACACCTCCAGTCTCACCCTCCACTGTGGGATGTCAAGGAGCCCTACAAGGCCGGCCAGGGGATCGCAGGCCCGTACCCGGACGGCTGCGGGAAGCAGGGTTCGGCGAGCAGCCCGTCCACCCGTGCCGACAGCCCCCGCGTCTCGTGCCGGGTGATGTGCCCTCCCAACACGTCGCACAGCCCGGCGTCGAGCTCGGCGCGCAGCCGCGCCAGCGCCTCGACCACGTCCTCGGGCAGCGGTTGGCCGACCCAGCCCCACAGCACGGTCCGCAGCTTGTCCTCGGTATGCAGGCACAAGCCGTGATCCACGCCGTAGATGTTGCCGTCGGCGCCGGGCAGGACGTGCCCGCCCTTGCGGTCGGCGTTATTGGTGACCACGTCGAACGCGGCCATCATGCGCAGCTCGGGGGTGTCGGCGTGCACGAGGACGGCAGGTTCCCCGCGCTCATCGCGGGCCCGCAGCACCCCGAGCCAGCCCGGCGGCACCTCCGACGGGCCGCAGACGTCGATCAGCCCACGCTCGTCGTCGGTGTCCACCCAGACCTGCACCATGCCCGGCCCGAACGGCCCGTCGCGCAGCAGCGTGTGCGGCACGACGTCGAAGCCCGCCGCCTCGGAGACCAGGAACGCGGCGACCTCACGACCGGCCAGCGTCCCGTCCGGGAAGTCCCACAACGGGCGCTCGCCACGGACCGGCTTGTAGACGCAGCACACCTCCATCCCGTCGGCACTCACGGTGCCGAACAAGGTGGCGTTCGAGGCGTCGACGAACCTGCCAGTGATCTCCATGCAGCCGTGCCGGAGCAGTCCCGGCACCGCCGGGTCGCGAGGGTTCACGTGGGTCGGTGCGTTCAGTCCCCGACTGGGGAGCGCTGGTGGTAGCCGTTCAACCGCACGCAGACGTGCCCCGAGGCGTCGAGCGGCTCCGCGCACAGCGGGCAGGGCGCCCGGCCGGCGAAGATCACCTTCTCGGCACGGTCGGCGAACGCGCGGGCCTGTACCGGGGAGAGGAACACCCGCAGCGCGTCGGGGCCCTCCTCGGTGTCGTCGAGCACGATCGACTCGTCGACCTCCTCCTCGCTCACAGCGAGTAGCTCGACGACGACCGAGCGGGAGTCGGCGTCCCAGCCCAGGCCCATCGTGCCGACGCGGAACTCCTCCTCGAGCGGCACGGCGAGCGGGTCGAGATCGGTGGTGACGGACTCCTCGGGTACCCCAGAGCCGAAGCGGCGCTCCACCTCCTGAAGCAGCGCGCTGATGCGCTCGGCGAGCACCGAGACCTGCTTCTTCTCGAGCAGGACGCTGATCGTGCGGGAGTCCTCGATCGCCTGCAGGTAGAAGGAGCGATCGCCGGGCTCGCCGACGGTCCCGGCGACGAAACGCTCGGGCTGGCGGAAGACATGGATGACGCGTGACATGGTAGTACCGAGGGTAGGCCTTCTCGGCGCCCGGGGCACATCCGCGTCCGATCAGGTACCGGTGGCGCCGCCCACAACGGCGTCGGAGCTGCGCGCAGCCGGTTTGCGACGCCGCTTGGGCTTGGGCGGGATCAGCCCGGCGACGTCGCCGCCGAGGTCGTTGACCCGCGCGACGAACGGCCGCGTCTCGGTGTAATGCACGACGTTGATCGAGCAGGTGTCGACGATGATGCGCTGGAAGTTGTCCAGGTGCGTGGCCAGCGCGTCCGCCAGCACCGCCTTGATCACGTCGCCGTGGCTACAAGCCAACCAGACGGCCTGTGGACCGTGCTCGGCGGCGATCCGCGCGTCGTGGCGGCGGACGGCCGCGACGGCGCGGGACTGCATCCCGGCCAGTCCCTCGCCGTCGGGGAACACCGCCGCGGACGGGTGCGCCTGCACGACCTTCCACAACGGCTCCTTGGCCAGCGATTTCAACGTCGCGCCAGTCCAGGCGCCGTAGTCGACCTCGGCCAACTCCGGCTCGCTGGTCGGAGTGAGGCTGCGGTCGGTGGCCAGCGGCGCGACGGTCTGCTCACAACGCACCATCGGCGAGCACACGATCTCCACGACCGGCACCCCCGCGAGCCGTTCGACCACCTTCTTTGCCTGTGCCATACCGGTATCGTCGAGCTCGACGCCGAGGCTGCGCCCGGCGAGCACACCGGCCACGTTGGCCGAGGACCGCCCGTGGCGGAGCAGGATGAGGGTAGGCACGATCTCCGAGCCTACGGGCCGCCCCATCGGCCAGCCCAGCGATCAGGTTGCGGAGATGCCGCCCGCGAGGAGCGCCAGGAACAACAGCGCGCCCAGCGTCACCCGGTACCAGACGAAGACGTACACGCTGTGCCGCTCGACGTAGCGCAGCAGCCAGGCGATCGCCGCGTACCCGATGGCGAACGCGAGCACCGTCGCCACCGCCATCTGCAGCCCGCTCGGGCCGTCGCCGGCGAAGACGTCGGGGAGCTGGAACAGGCCCGACGCCACCACCGCCGGGATCGCCAGGAGGAAGGAGTAGCGCACGGCCGCGACGCGGGTGAACCCGAGGAACAGCCCCGCCGTGATCGTGCCGCCGGACCGGGAGACACCCGGGATCAGGGCCATGGCCTGCGCGAAGCCGAGCAGAATCCCGTCGAGCGGCCGCATCTGCTGGAGCTCGACGCGCTGGCGCCCGATCCGCTCGGCCAGGCCCAGCAGCAGCCCGAACACGACCAGCGTGGTGGCGATCAACCAGAGGTTGCGGGCCACGGTCTGGATCTGGTCCTCGAACGCCACCCCGAGCACGCCGATCGGAAGAGTTCCGATGATCACCAGCCAGGCGATGCGGTAGTCCGGGGTGGCGCGCACGGCGACATCGCGGAGACCGCGAAACCAGGTGGCGGCCAGGCGACCGATGTCGCGTGCAAAGAAGATGATCACAGCGGCCTCGGTGCCGAGCTGGGTGACGGCGGTGAACGCGGCGCCAGCGTCGCGGCCAAAGAAGACCTCGGAGACGATCCGCAGGTGAGCCGAGGAGGAGATCGGCAGGAACTCCGTCAGACCCTGCACCACACCGAGGACGAGTACTTCGAGCCAACTCACGGCGCAGGACCGTACCGGGGACGCCTGAGGGCCCCGCCTCAGGTTCGTCGCCGAGGCGCGGCGACGTCGACGCGCGGGCCACCGCACTGGTGCGAATGGTCGAGCCACAAGTTGCCGCACGCCCCTGGCACCGCGGTCGGGCCACGCCTATGGTGTGGGGATTCCACTCGCCGTTCACTGCGGCGTGGGTCACACGGGCTGGAGGTGAGCCGGTGGAGCGGAGCGGCCCGACCGGCACGGTCGAGGGAGACGCGATCGACGGGGAGTGGGAGTACCGCCCGGTCCAGCTGCCCGGGGAGGTGTCCCGGATGACCGCGGCGGTGCGCCTGACGATCCAAGCCGAGTTCGGCGGCTGGGAGCTGTCTCGGGTACGACTCTACCCCCGTGGCGTGCGCAAGGTGTGGCTGCGCCGGCGACGCAGCTCCGGGATGCTCCCCGAGCTCTCGATCTAGCGCCGCCGGGTCAGTAGTCCTCCCACGAGATCGCCGGGGGTGGCGTCCCGCCCTTCGGACCCGGCACGCCCCGAAACTCATACGGCGCGGGCTCGCGGCCGGGCTGGACGAACCAACACTCCCCCGGCTCGCCGCGATCCAGGACAGCCTCCACGGCGTCGACGACGTCCTCGACGCTGAGCAGCGGGAAGTCGCCGAACTTCGGCTTCGCGCCCGCGATGAGCGGGGTGTCGACATACCCGGGACACACCGCGTTGAGCCGGATCCCACCGCCGGTCAGCAGCGGCGCGGCGGACCGGACGTACCCGATCACGGCGTGCTTGGTCAGCGCGTAGAGCGGGTCGCCGGGCATCGACACCAACCCGGCCAGGGACGCTGTCGCGATGATCGAACCACCGCCCGCCCGGTGCAAGGCGGGTACCGCGGCACACAGCCCGTACACGACGTGGTCGACGTTCACACCCAGGAGCCGCCGGTAGCCGTCGAGGTCCAGGTCCTCGACGCCCGACTGGCCCGCCGTGATCCCGGCGTTGAGCAGCACGATGTTGAGCCGGCCGAGGGCGTCTTCGGCGATGTCGACCGCCATCGCCATCGCGTCTGGCTGGGTGACGTCGCAGGGCAGCGCGAGACCCCCGACCTCCTCGGCGAGCTTGCGCGCCCCCTCCTCGTCCCGGTCGGCGACGGCCACGACCGCCCCGGCCGCAGTGAACCGGCGAACCGCAGCCTCCCCGATGCCCGATGCCCCACCTGTGACGAGCGCGGCCTTGCCCGTAAGATCCACAACGACCCCTTCCCCTCTGTTTCCGCAGAACGTAGTGGGTAACGCCACGCCCCGCAGAGACCGGTCCTGGAGCTGACTGGCCGAGGCGGGACCGGGCTGGTCGGTTCAGCGTCACGCTGCGTGAGCGCACGGCCTCCGTCGGTCACCCGATCCGAGTATGGCCAGTACGTCGCGATAAGGGGACGCTGGACGTTCAGCCACCGACACCGGGAGGAGGTACAGCCATGCTGCGTTCAACCAACTGCGGGTGCGGAACGGCCGGATGCTCGACGCCGGATGAGTGATCAATCCCGCCGGTGATGACGGATTCGACGACACCGTCATCACCGGCGACCTCGCCGCGCGACGACAAAGCTATGTGGACTGTCCGTGACAGACGCTCGCCGTCGCAGCCTGACGAACGACGTCGGCGACCCGTTAGCAATGATGCGAACCCGGACCTTCGCCGGTAATCTCTGAAATCGTGGCCGACTTGAATCCGAAACGCCTAGCGGCACACGCTTCAATCTGTTCGTACGCCGATTGAGGAAACAAGTGGCGCCATTGCTCGATTTGACCCCCAACGTCGACATTCAAGACGCGAATGCGGCGGAGGTTCCCAAGGTACTCAGATACAAAATCCGACAAGGCGATATGACAAGAGAAAACGAGCTTTCCCCGCTCTGCGCTCCAGATCGTCTCAACGGTATCCGCGCCTATGCCGTACTTGAACTCGCTGATGGCAACACTTACTCCCCCCCAATGCCACTGCCTTTAGTGATCAGGTTGGGGTGTAGTCTGATCTTCGTGGCTGGGATGACGCGTGCGGCGAGGGCGGCGGGTGGGCGGTTGCCGGATCGGGTCTCGATCGGGGTGCT
>Ga0136617_10000080_pt1 | contig 64613 bp, 59 predicted proteins | sample AntDrymUQ3222106_2_FD_129672 | JGI IMG/M metagenome (GOLD analysis project Ga0136617, IMG submission 129672) | Polar desert sand microbial communities from Dry Valleys, Antarctica - metaG UQ322 (21.06) | ecosystem: Environmental > Terrestrial > Soil > Desert | place: Antarctica: Dry Valley...
CAGGAGGGCTCTAAGTTGCTGACGCGAAGATTCACCGTCAGTGACCGGAAGCTCACACACCGTGAGGACCGGGCACCTGGCGGCGAATCTTCGCGAGCCACGGCGAGCCCTCGGGAGGGCTCTAAGTTGCTGACCTGCATACTCAGCCCGAACGTGTCCCAGGATCGACCGTCAACTGCGGAACGCAGGGACATGCGCCCGCCGCTGCGGCAATACTCGCCGAAGTGTTCGGCCCTGTTGACGAACGACTGACGAATGAGGACGCTGCGTGAGCCGCTGACCAGCGGTGGATACCGTCCCGTCAGATATTGAACCGGAACTCCACACAGTGGCCGTCTCACGACGCCACGCCGCTGACCGGCGATAACTCCGTACACCATCCCAGGGGACGCAACCAGTTGCGGTCCACATCCCGCTCGCGCGGCGTGAGCGGCTGAGTGCACGCTCATGCCGATGAGCGTCGACCTCGCGGAAGCTGAGCGGGAACCGGTGGTACAACCAGACGCAGTGGCTGATGATTTCTGCCGGGATCGTTGGCCTTGTACAGCGAGGACGACACGGGGCTCATCAAACGGGTCCCTCCCCGAGAGCCTACTGGGAGCCCATTCCGCCACACCCAACAAATTGACAGTGGCCCCCCGGAGATCTACCCCCAGGCGCATGTACATGAAGTCGACGGTCACGCATCGTCGCGGTAACCTGATCACCTACCCAGTTGCGCGAGGATGCTAGTTAGTTTGCGCACGAGCGGATGGTTCGGGCCGTGCGTGCTCCGGTATCCCTCGATCGCGTCGCGCAGCAACGGCACCGCCTCGGCGTTGCGGCCCTGGTTGGCCCTCATCGCCGCCAAGTCGACCTGCGTGCCGAGGGTCTTGGCGTGCCGTGGTCCGTACGCCCTCCGGTATCCCTCGAGCACCTCAGCGAGCCGCGCCTCGGCCTCGGTGATGTGGCCGAGCGAGTTGAGCACGACGGCGTAGTTGTGCCGGGAGCTCCACGTGTCCGGGTGATCGTCGCCCTGCCGCCGCGACCGGGCGTTGATCAGCTCGCGGTACATCTTCAGTGCCTCGGCGTGTTTGCCCTGGTGGATGAGCACGGCGCCGAGGTTGTGCTGCATGACCAGGGTCAGGTCGGTAGTGCCGTCGATGTCGGCCAGGATCGCCTGGTACATACGCTCGGCCTCGGCGAGCCGAGCAGGCGATCCACGCAACGTTCCCGCCAGGGTGTTCCTGCTGCTCAACGTGTCCGGATGGGTGGCGCCGAGCGTGCGGGTGCGGCGGGCGACGGTGTCCCGCATCAGTCCTTCCGCCTCTTCCTGGCGGTCGAGGTCGATCAGGACGCTCGCCAGGTTCGACGTGATCTGCAACGTCTGGGCGTCGTTCTGGCCGCGTAGCCGTTCCCAGCCGGACAACGCCTCGCGCAGCCGCTGCTCGGCGAGCGTGAGGTTGCCGCTGTCCTGCAGGAGCCTGGTGAGGTCGTTCAACGCCAGCAGCCTGTTCTCCTGGTCTTCCACGCGGGCGGCGACCAGCCAGTCCAGCAGCTCGATGGCGTCGTCTCGTCTGCCGGGGAGGTCGCCCAGCGTGACCGCGTACACGTGCAGCGCGTGCAGTGTCTCGGGGTGGTGCAGACCGAACTCTTCACGTTTGCGCTGGAAGTCGAGCCCGTGGGTGTACTCCGCGGTCATCGACAGCTTGATGTCGATCAACGGCAGCTCGCCTCGCCGCTTGGTCACGTTGATCTCGGCGCTGCCGAAGTCACCGACGTAGTGGTCGGTGCTCTTCGGCTTCTTCCTCCAGAACGCCACGTCTCCAGCCCTATCACAGCCCACACCACCGCAGGTGCGTTCGCCGATCATTGCCCCGAATGGAGGTACGCGGCCCACAGCGTCGGGGTCTTGTCGAAACGCTCGCGGCAGCGGTGCACCGCGTGGTGCAGCGCCATCGCGACATCCTCGCCCGCGACGATGCCCTCGTGCAGGTCCACGGCGACCAGCCTAGCGACGAGGTCGTTGACCGGCCACAGCGTGCCGACGACCTGCGGGTAGCCAGCGAGCTGAAACGCCGACACGAGGTGCAGGCCCTCGTCCGGGATCCGGTGTGCGCCAAGGGACGTCTCGCACGCCGACAGCACCGCGAGCCGGACACCGGACAGGTCGAGCGCGGACACGTCGAGCACCGAGAGTGGACCGTCGTGCAGCAGCAGATAACCAGCCGAGGGATCGTCGGGATCGCTCGCCGCGTGGCACGCGAAGTGCGCTGACGCGTGTGACGTCAGTGCGGCACGGACCGCGTCGACCCTCGCCTCCGTACCGTCCAGCCTCGTGGCCGGGGTCAGTGCCGCGATCTCCGTCGCCTCCCGCTCCGCGCCGCGCAGTGCCTTCGCACCGGGTGCGTCCCCGATCGCTACGATCACCAGATCGTCGCCCGCTCGTGTGTGCCGTGTCCTGGCGTGCTGCAACGCCCGCAATGTTGGCGTGTAGGACGAAACCACCCGATCGAGGACCGACTCGCTGTCCGGGAAGCGGCCAGCCGCGTGGATCGGGAGCAACGCCAGCTGTCCCACCGGCGACCACCAGACCCGCGGCCAGTCATCCAACGGCGTGGTTGTGTGTCCGAGTCGCTTCAGCACCGGTTCGGCGATGGAATCCCACAGCCACCCGAGCACCCCCGTAATGGTGGTCTGGGCAGCGGTTTCGCCCGCCCCCGGCCGGGTCGACGCGGCCAGCGCGGCGCCGAACGCGGCCGCCTGGTCCGCCACAGAGTCCGGTGCCACGCCCGGCAGCTGGACCGGTGTGACACCTGACGGTTGGACGATCAACGCGTCACTGCGCAATCCGCTCACGTTGATCAGCACCACCGAACCGTCCACAGTAGAAGCCAGCAGGTCGGCGAGGTCCGGTGGAGCAAGGAAGTCCGCGAACCCCGGCAACGCACGCACCTCGTCGAGCAGGTGCCGCAACCGGATGTCCAGGCCGTGCCGCTCGTCCGCCGCGGCACCCACGAGATACCCGGACGGGACCAGCCGGTCGAACGCGTCACCCAGTCGTTCGGCAAGCGCCGGCGCCACGGCGTGCAGGCGGGACAGGTCGCTGCGGCTCTGCAACACCTGTCCGCCGAGCACGCCACGGCCGAGTTCAAGCAGCCGCACCGCAGTCTCCGGGTCATCCGCCCACAACGCGCTGGCGGCCGCCTCAGCGGCGAGACCGTTGAGCTCCGCCAGCGCCCGCTGCTGATCAACGCGGGCAAGACGCCGCAGCACCACGAGCGGCAGCAGGCCGACCGCGAACGCATAGGCGTCCCGTGCCCGACGCCACTGCCCCGCCTGAGCCTCGGTGCGCGCCCATGCGCGTGCGGCCTTGATCCGCACCATCGGCTGCAGTGCCTCGATCTCCGCCGTCTCGCGGAAGGAGTGCCCTGCCGATGCCAGGATCCCAGGGTCCAGGCTGAGCTCGTATTGGGCGTACAGGACGTCGCCGTAGTTGATCAGGGCCTCGCCCCGCCCTGACGTGTCGAGAGCACTCGCCCGGACAGCGCTGCCCAGTGCCGTCACGGACCGGCGCAACGCCTGCGGGTCGCCGCTGAACCCGTACTCGGAGAACCAGGCCCGGCCCAGGTTGGCCAGCGCCACCACGTGGTCCGGCTCGCCGTACGGCACCGTGTCGGCGACCCCGGTGAACGCGGTGATCGCCTGCGTCAGGTCAAGCTCCAGCCTCGTGCGCAGGAACCGGTGGTGGTGCAGCAGCCCCAGCAGCAGCGGGATCGTGGCATCCCTGCTGCCCCGGCCACGCGCGGATTGGCCGATCTCTACGGCCTGGTCGAGCAGCTCGATGTCGCCGGTTCCTTCGACGAGCTCCTGCACGGCGATCAGGTAGTTCTCGCAGCGGTTGCCCCACGGGCGCGTGCCCGGCTGTGTCGCCGCGAGCACTTCGCGCAGCAGGGCCACGCCTTCCCGCAACGCCGCGACGTCACCGGTCTGCCTGCCGCGGTGCCGCAACGCGGCGGCGAGGCCGACCTTGCGCTCCAGCAGTGCGTCCGACACGCTCGGCGTGCCCGCCACTGCGGCCCGCAGATGCCGGATAGCGGTCTCCCGCACGGACTCGTCACCCGTGTGTTCCGCGGAAAGCTGCAGCACGTCACCTAAATGGGTGAGCCGCGGCAGGTAGTTCGGGTCGTCGACGGGCGTCGCACGGACGCTTTCCTTCAGGACGCGGGCCGCGTCGACGAGTGCCGCATGGTCGTAGGTTAGCTTGTACCGCACGCACAGGGCCTTGCCCAGCTCGAACTGCACGGCCGGGACGCGCGGCAACCGTGACGCCGACTCGACGGCCTCGATGACGTACGCGGGGTCGCGGATGTGCTCTGCCAGCAAGGCCAACGTCCCGACCCGCATCATCGCCGCCATGAGCCGGTTCTCCTCGTCCAGCAGCGGAATCACCTCGTTGCACCCCGCCAGTGCCTCGTGCAACGCGGACACGTCGCCGGAGTGCTGAAAGTGGTCCAGCAGCAATGCGCTCAGGTTGGCCAGCAACGCGTGCCTGATCGGGTGATTCGGCACGTACCCGATGGCGGTCCGCAGCTGCGCGATCCCTTCCAACAGGTCCGCCGGATTACCCGTGTGCCGGTGGCGGTCGCGCAACCCCATCGCCAGGTCGTTCATCGCGTTCACCGAGCCCTCGGCCGCCCGGCGCCGGTTCCACTCGATCTCGCTGTCGAAAGGTGTCGGGGTGGTCACTCCGCGACGCTAACCTCGCTGCGATGACCGCTGACCAACTGGCCGTGCTATGCCAACGCCTGGCCGACGACACCGACGCGGTGCGGACCTTGCCGGAGGTCCGGGCGCTCGCGGAGTCGATCGTCGACCGTGTGCGTGACGGCGTCGCGCTCGACGAGCTTGCCGACGAATTCGACGAGCTGGAGGAACTGCTCCTGCGGTCAGGGCACGCGGCAGGGTTGAGCCCGGTCCGTTCGTACGAGCGGCTGCTCGGCGCCCGCGACGGGCACCGCGTGCTCGAGGTCCTCGCATGCCCCGCCGGCACCTGCACACGGGTCGAGGCGCCGGGCGCGGAGCCGGTGCCCTGCCTGGTTCATCGGCAGCCGATGGTCGTCACGAGGCTGCGGTCGTGACCAAGTTCCTCGAGGCGCTGGGCGGCAAGCTGGCCGAACGCTGGCTCACCCTGTTGCTCGTGCCCAGCGTGCTGCTGATGATCGTGACCGCGGCCGGGGTGACGCTCGAACACCGGCGCTGGCACAACGTCGGCCTGCTACTCACTCAGCTCAACCGGCTGTCAGCCGAGCCCGCGTTGCGGAGCAACGGCACGCTGATCATTGTCCTGGCGGGACTACTGACCGCTTCGGCGGGTCTGGGTCTAGCCGCCACCGCGCTGGGTGTGGCGGTGGAACGGCTATGGCTCGCCACCCGGCCGCGATGGCTTGCCGACCGGCGTCGGCGGCAGTGGGACGACGCGCACGCGAAGTTCAACCGCGCTCTGGTGGAGGCGGCCAAGGCCGAGCACACTCCCGACGCGAAAGCGGCTGCCGCGCGGGCCCGTGAGCTCAACACCCGGCGCAACCGGATCAGCCTCGCGCCGTCAACCCACCCGTTCTGGCTGGGTGACCGGATCGCCGCCGTCGACACACGGGTCTGGGAGACCTACCGGCTCGACCTCACCTCGGCGTGGCCACGGCTCTGGCTCACGCTGCCCGAGGACGTTAGAGCCGAGATCAACACGGCCCGCGCCAAGCTCGCCGCCGCGACCAGGCTGGGGGCCTGGGCCGTCGGCTACCTCGCCGTGGGCGCCGTGTGGTGGCCATCGGCGGTCGTCGGTGTCGTCACGGCCGCCACGGCGTGGCGCCGGGCGCGGGTTGCAGGCGTGGCGTTCGCGGAACTCGCCGAGTCAGCCGTCGACCTGCACGGCAGGCGGCTCGCGGAAAGCCTCGGCATCCCTTGCGCGGGCACGCTCACCGAGGACGTCGGCGCCGAGATCACGACGTTGCTGAGGAAACAGACATGAGCTTCTTCTCCCGGTTCCGGCGCAAGTCCGCCGACGAGCCCACGCTGGAGGACGAAGCCGTCCTGGTGATCGACCAGTACGCGCTGCCCTACCGATCACCGCACTGGTACGGCCATGCGAACTACCACGTCCGCGTCTTCCGACCCGAGAACGTACCCAAGCCGATCGTCGTCATGGGCGACCTGGACAACCACCCCATCGCTTCGATCACCAATAAGTGCCCGGAAGTCACAGTCATCATCGCGAACCTGGTGCTCGGCCGCCCCGGCGTGCACCCCACCCGGCTGGAAGACCACGCCCGTTGGCTCACCTACTACCCCGCCGACGGCACCCTCGGCGAGCGATTCTGCGAGGTGCACGACTTCGACGTAGTGCCCGGCTACGAACCACCGCTCGTCACGCTCAAGTACAACGACCTTCGGCGCGACGAGGCGAAGGACCTGGTCGGCGGCGCCCTCGGCACGTGGCAACGACGCGACTACACCGTCGCGAAGCTCCAGCGACGCGGCACCCGCATGATGCGGGTGCACCCGGCAAAGTAGAGGGTTAAGGGGTAACGACGTGATGCTCACGCACAGACCCTTCAGATACGTAGCATTTCGTAGCCTGAAACATCCGCTAGTAACGCATTCAGCGTGTCAGCGCTGGATGTGGAGACGTCCTCCTGATGCGGTCTGTCGGGCTTGGTATCCCACGCATCAAAGGAGGACGTCTGTGACTGACGGTACTGCGCTGTCCCGGGGTGATCGCAACCGCAATGACCGGCTCGTGCGGCTGCACGTGCTGCCCACCGCGAACGCGATCGTGGGTATCGACTTAGCTGATGACAAGCAGGCTGCTGTCCTTGCCGATCACGACTCGCGGGTTCTGGCGCGGCGGCGGGTGAGGTGTCGGGCGTGGGAGCTGGGGTCGCTGCTGGACTGGGCCATCGAGCGGGCGCACGCCGCCGGGTTCGCGTCGGTGACGGTGGCGTGCGAACCGACTGGGCACCGATGGCGGGTGCTTGATCAGCTCGCCGCGGAACGGGGATTGCCGTTGGTGTGCGTGCAGCCGCTGCTGGTCTGGCGGGCCCGCGAGGCCGAGGACCTGACCTGGGACAAGTCCGACCCGAAAGACGCGATGCTGATCGCGCGGCTGGCAGCCGAGCGGCGCTGCTATGAACCGGAACGCATCGATGCCACCTGGGCGCGGCCTTGGTCACCTGGGTGCCCGCCGGGCCGCGCTGACCACCGAGGCGACCGCGGCCGTGCAGCAGCTGCGGGACCTACTGGAGTGCGTCTGGCCAGCGGTGCTCACCACGGCGGCCAGCCCGTTTTCGGTCCAAGACATGGTGCGCCTCGCTGGCCGTCGTGCTGGACCGCTGCGCCGGTGACCCACAACGGCTGCGCCGCCTGGGCCCGGACCGGTTCACCGCCGCAGTACGGCGTGAGGTCCCACGCTGGCACGGAATCCGACCAAACCTGCGGATCGTCCACGCGGTGTTCGCCGCGCTGATCGACCCACACGGTGTCACCTCGCATCGCGCCGGTGCGCTGGAACGAGCCGGTCTTGTCCTCGCTGACTGGCAGCACATCACCCGCCGCCTGGCCGACACCCAGGCGCGCATGGTGGCCGTCCTGGATGAACTCGGGCTGACCGAGCTGGTGACCTCGATCGCCGGTCTCACCCCAGTCGGTGCTGCGACGATCCTGGCCGAGACCGGTGATCTGACCCGGTTCCGCAGCCCCCGGTCGGTGGTCAAGCACGCCGGTCTGTGCCCACGCGACAACAGCAGCGGCCAGCACCAGGGCAAAAGCGCCATCTCCGGTCGCGGCCGACCCGCGCTGCGACTAGCGGCCTGGCGCGCTGTCTGGGCTGCGTTGCCCAACAACCCTGTCCTGGCCGCGAAGTTCACCCACCTCACCACCCGCGAGCACAACCGGCTCGCCCGCCAGCAAGCCCGCACGGCATGCGCTGCTGCGCTGGCTGCACGTCGTGGTCACCCAGCGCGTCAGCTGGAACCCGGTCATCGCCGCCGGCGGACAATCGCACAACATCGCCGCGTAACCCACAGACGCGACGGACCAAGACCAGGGCGGGCGAGCCCGAACGTCCCTCGAGGATCACACCTCGCGCATGAGCATGGGCAGCCCCGCCCGTCTCCTCACCAAACTCGATTGCACGCTGTCGGGCACAACCCGGTTATCAGCTAGGTAGAGCACGAGGAGACGGACGGAGCACCCGCCCCAACGCTTGACTTCTTCGCGTTACGTTGCTCATGCCGCTGTCCGCGCGCGATGAACGCCGGGCATGAGCGGGGCTACGGATAGGGGGCGGCCGGTGTGGCCTTCGTGGACCCTCGGGTAGACGGTGCGCGGCGAACATCAGCGAAGTGTAGGAGGCGCTCGACGCTCCTGAGGCTCACGCCGTGAGTTGCGGCGAGCGAGACGGCAGTGGCGCCGGTGCGGTAGGCGGTGATCAGCTCGGCGATCTCTCGCTCATCGAGGCGCTCGCGCAGGCTCCACGGATGCTTCGTGCTCGACGCACGTACAGGGCTGGTGAGCACTGTGGTGTGACAAAGCTGTTAGGTCAGCGGCTTGCGTCGAGTGCGAGTAAAGGCAAGTACCTCCTGCCGGGTGGAATGCAGGGTGATCTCATAACGTGTCGATCACGGCTCGGCGACGATTGACGTCGAGCCCTTCCACACAGCGGCACGCCCAAGGCGCCGCAGTAGCAACGCGCCAATCCACCCAGCAACGAGCGCACATCTCGGGTCTTGCGGCGCCGGCTCGGGCCATCGAGCACCGCGCGCACCGCCGTCGGAGCGGCGGGGGGTGGTGCCCTACCAGATTCCAGTGATGTTGGATTGCCCGGCCAGCCCAATCAGCGGGTAATGGCACCGTCAGCAAACGTATTTTTTGTGTCTCCAGAGAGGGGAAGGGAAGGCCCGTCATGATCGCCTCCAGGAGCCCGGACAGCCCGTCACAGCAGCAGATCAGGATGCCGCACGGTCCCCGGTTGCGCAGCTCGGTGAGCATCGACAGCCAGAACTTCGCCAAAACCCTCCCAGCACCCTAGGTGGCTGGTGTCGAACGACCTAAATCGGCCGACTCTCCGGTTGCGGAAGGTGATAACACCAGGTCAGAGCAGGTGATCATTATAACTATCCGTAGCATTCCGCGAAAGACACCAGCCACCTAGAGCGCAGCTACTTGTTAGAACTAGAGGTTAGTCCGGTGCGGAACTCGACCACATCCCCGTCCGCCATGACGTAGTCCTTCCCCTCGATCCGCACCTTCCCCGCCGCCTTCGCCGCCGCCATCGATCCGGCCGCGACGAGGTCGGCGAACGACACCACCTCGGCCTTGATGAACCCGCGCTCGAAATCGGTGTGGATCACTCCGGCCGCCTGCGGCGCGGTGGCCCCGGCCCGGATCGTCCAGGCCCGCGACTCCTTCGGCCCTGCCGTCAGATACGTCTGCAATCCGAGGGTGTGGAAGCCGGCGCGGGCGAGGGCGTGCAGGCCGGGTTCGTCCTGGCCGATCGACTCCAGCAGCTCGCGGGCTGATTCGTCGTCCAGCTCCAACAGCTCCGCCTCGACCTTCGCGTCGAGGAACACCGCATCGGCCGGCGCCACGAGCTCGGCGAGGTCCTTGCGCCGGGCCTCGTCGGTGAGCACGCCCTCGTCGGCGTTGAAGACGTAAAGGAACGGCTTGGTCGTCAGCAGGGACAACTCGCGCAGCAGCGCCCGGTCGGCATCCGCGGCAAACAGTGTCGTGCCGCTGTCAAGGATCTCGCGCGCCTGCTGAGCCGCTTCCAGCACCGGACGCCGCTCCTTCCCGATCCGGGCTTCCTTCTCCAGCCGCGGCACCGCTTTCTCCAACGTCTGGAGATCGGCCAGGATCAGTTCGGTCGAGATCGTCTCGATATCGGCCGCGGCGTCGATGCGCCCGTCGACGTGCACCACGTCCGGATCGTCGAACACGCGCACGACCTGGCAGATCGCGTCGGACTCGCGGATGTTGGCCAGGAACTTGTTGCCCAGCCCGGCGCCCTCGGACGCGCCCTTGACGATCCCGGCGATGTCGACGAAGGACACCACAGCGGGGACGATCTTTGCGGAGCCGTGGATCCCGGCCAGGACGTCGAGGCGCGGGTCAGGCAGCGCCACCACGCCGACGTTGGGTTCGATCGTGGCGAACGGGTAGTTCGCGGCGAGCACGTCGTTGCGGGTCAGCGCGTTGAACAAGGTCGACTTGCCGACGTTGGGCAGGCCGACGATGCCGAGGGTGAGGGACACGAAGGTCCAGGGTAGTCGTCGACTACCCGACGGCTTGCAGGTACGCGAGTACCGCGCGCACCCGGCGGCTGTCGACGTTGGACACGGCGTCCACGAACTCCTCGACGTGCCCCACCCCGGCTGCCCATTACCCGATCGGGCTAACGGCTACTATATCTGCCGGGCCGTCGACGGCCCGGCAGACGAAGCACGACGAACCAGATCGGCGGTATGCTTATGCGGTTCCCCTCCCCACTGTTCCTCACCGGAGCTGTCGTGTGCGTCTTCACGGTGAGCACCGGCACCGCGTTGACCCTGACCGCGAGCGCGCCGGCCCCGCAGCTCGGCTCCACCAGCGCGGATCCTTTCGTCCCGGCACCGGCCGCGGCGGTTTCCGCCCCGCCGGCCGACAGGGCGCAGATCGGCGCGCCGGCCGGGGAGCGGGCCACCAGCCTCATCGAGGAGCGCCGCCGCGAGTCCAGTCCCGTCCCCCGGTCAGACGAGTCGGACGGGCCGAGCGGATCGAGCCTCGGCCTGACCGAGAGCGACTGGCAGCGGTTGCCGACAAGCCTGCGCCAGGTGACCCGGGACGCATGCGCCAGCGGCCGCCTCAAGGGACCCCACTGCGAGACCGCCTGAGCCGGCTGACCCGGGGCGGTCACGTCCGATTCCCGCGAGAGCGCAAGCGGCCGGGGTGGCAGCATCGCCGTCGTGCCGCTCGACCAGGATCGTTGCTACCGCGCTGTCGCCGCCCGCGACACCCGTTTCGACGGGCAGTTCATCACCGCTGTCCGGACCACCGGCATCTACTGCCGGCCGTCTTGTCCGGCCGTTACCCCCAAACGGGCCAACGTCGAGTTTCTCCCCACAGCGGGCGCGGCGCAACAGCGCGGCTACCGGGCATGCCGGCGTTGCCTGCCCGACGCCGTGCCCGGGTCGCCGGAGTGGAACTGTCGCGCTGACCTGGCTGCACGGGCGATGCGGCTGATCGCCGATGGGGTCGTCGAGCGCGCCGGCGTCGGCGGTCTCGCCGCCACGTTGGGCTACTCGGTGCGCCACCTCAACCGCGTTCTCACCACTGAGCTCGGCGCGGGGCCGCTGGCAATGGCCCGGGCGCACCGCGCACACACCGCGCGGCTGCTCATCGAGGCCACCCCGCTCGCGATGGCCGACGTCGCGTTCGCGGCCGGGTTCGCGAGTGTGCGCCAGTTCAACGACACGATCCGCGAGGTCTACGGCGTGTCACCCACGACACTGCGGATGGAGTCCGCCCGGCGCCGCGGTGCCGGGCGCGAACAACCGGCACCGATCGCGGGGACGCTCGTGCTGCGCCTGCCGTTCCGCCCCCCGCTGGACGCGCCCGGGCTGCTCGGGTTCTTCGCCGCCCGCGCCCTCGCCGGGGTGGAGTCCATCACGGACGGCAGCTACCGGCGCACGCTGCGGCTGCCCCACGGTGCGGCCACCGTGGCCCTGGTCCCGGCCGAGCGCCACGTCACGGCGACGCTGCGGCTCACCGAACCACGCGATCTCGGCCCGGCGGTGCACCGGCTACGCCGGCTGCTCGACCTCGACGCCGACCCGTTGGCGGTCGATGTCACGCTCGGTGCCGACCCCGGCCTCGCCGCCGCCGTGGCCGCTTCGCCGGGGATCCGGCTGCCCGGCACGGTCGACGCCGTGGAGACGGCGTTGCGCGCGGTGCTCGGCCAGCAGGTATCGGTCGCCGCGGCGCGGACGGCGGCATCCCGGTTGGCTGCCGCGCTCGGCGAGCAACTGCCCCCGGCACTCGCCGCCGGCGGGCCCGACCTGCTGTTCCCCACCGCGGCCACCATCGCCGAACGCGGCGCCGAGGTGCTCACCGGACCCGCGCGGCGGATCGCGTCCGTGCTCGGGCTCGCCGCCGCGCTGGCCGGCGGATCCCTGGTGCTCGATGCCGGGCGCGACCCCGCCGATCTGCGGGCCGAACTGACCGCGCTGCCGGGGATCGGGCCGTGGACGGCCGGTTACCTCGCGATGCGGGTGCTCGGTGATCCCGACGAGCTGCTGGCCACCGATCTCGCCGTACGCCGCGGCGCCGCGGCGCTCGGCCTGCCCGGTGAGATGGACGAACTGTCCGCTCGCGCCACTCGCTGGCGACCCTGGCGGTCCTACGCCGCCATCCACCTCTGGCGCGCCGCCGCTCCAACAGTCCCAACAGTAAGGAAGAGCGCGTGACCTCAACGACCTGGTCCACCCTCGACACACCGGCCGGACCCTTCAGCGCCGTCGTCGATTTCGACGGAGCCGTACTGGCCTCGGGCTGGACCACCGACCTCGACGAGCTGCTGCTGCTCGTGCACCCGACGTTGCGGCCGGCAACCGTGCAGCAGGGCAGCCTCGGGGCAGTGGGCGACGCCATCCACCGTTACCACGCCGGGGAGCTCTCGGCCGTGGACGCCGTCGCGGTGCGGCAGCGATCCGGCGCGTTCCTCGAACATGCCTGGGACGTGCTGCGCGCCGTGCCGGCCGGCAGCCCCGTCAGCTATACGGGGTACGCGGCGAAGACCGGCCGGCCGGCCGCGGTCCGGGCGGCGGCATCTGCGTGCGCGCGTAACGCCGCGGCGCTGTTCGTCCCATGCCACCGGGTGCTGCGCTCGGACGGTTCGATGGGCGGCTTCCGATGGGGCGTGGACATCAAGCGCTGGCTCCTGAACCACGAATCCGAGTCGTCAGGACTTCAGCCGTCCCGCAGCTGAGTCGACCAGATGTTCGACCGCCCGCCGATCAGTGCCTGCCGCTGACCGAATATCGCCCGTCACACCGGCGTGCCTGTCCCGAATCTGTCGGTCCTCTGTTGCACGCTGCGCCACGTGGATCTAGTGACCGCAGTGAACGTGCTGCTCATCGGCGTACTGGTCGGGCTGGTAATGGGCGCCGGTGTCACCTGGATGTTCAGCTCCGCCCGGCACCGCGCGGCCGCGGCCGAGGCCGGACGAGCCGCCGCCGAGGCGTCCACGATGCTTCGCGCCGATGTCGCCGGCCTGCGCGCCGAGCGAGCCGGGCTGTCGAAGCGTGTCGACGACCTGTCCGAGCAGTGCGAGCAGGCGCGCGAACGGGGCCGTCGCGCCGAGTCCGCGGCAGCGACGGCGGTCGCCGCGCTGTCCAGCGAGCGCGAGGCCGCGGAGCAGCGCGAGGTGTTGCTCACCCGCCGGGACGCGGAGCTCAAGCAGGCGTTCCAGGCGCTGTCCGCCGACGCGCTGGCCCGCAACAACGAGTCGTTCGTCGCGCTCGCCGAGGGCCGGATCAAGGAGGCCACCGCGGCACTGGCCGCAAAGGCCGACGGCGACGCCGCCGCGCGCGCACACGCCATCGGCCGGCTGCTCGACCCGATGTCGGCCACGCTCCAGCGCGTCGAGGGCCAACTGCGCACCGTCGAGAAGGAGCGCGAGTCGGCCTACGCCGGGCTGCGCGAGCAGGTCAGCGCCATGCGCTACAGCTCTGAGCAGCTACAGAGCGAGACCAAGCAGCTGGTCAACGCGCTGCGTGCGCCGCAGGTGCGAGGCCGCTGGGGTGAGCTGCAGCTGGAGCGAATCGTGCAGCTCGCCGGCATGGTCGAGCATTGCGACTTCTCCACGCAGGTCACCAGCAGAGGTACAGACGGCGCCGCCGTCCGCCCCGACATGGTCGTGCACCTGGCGGGTGGCAAGCAGATCGTCGTCGACGCCAAGGTGCCGTTCGCGGCGTACCTGGAGGCCGTCGAGAGCCGCGACCCGGACGTGCACACCGAGCGGCTCGCCGCGCACGCCCGCCAACTGCGCCAGCACGTCGACGCGCTCAGCGCCAAGAGCTACTGGGCCGCGTTCGAGCCGTCGCCGGAGTTCGTGGTGCTGTTCGTGCCCGGTGACCCGTTCCTGGAAGCCGCATGCCGGTCCGACCCGGCGTTGCTGGAGTACGCGTTCTCCCGCAATGTCGTCGTCGCCACACCCACCACGCTGATCGCCTTGCTGCGCACCGTCGCCTACAGCTGGCGGCAGGAAGCATTGGCCCGCAACGCCGCTCAGGTGCACCAGCTCGGCAAGGAACTACACAGCAGGCTGGCCACCATGGGCAGCTATGTGGCGAAGTTGGGCCGCAGCCTGGACACGGCCGTCGACAGCTACAACCGCACGGTGTCGTCGTTGGAATCCCGGGTACTGGTCACCGCACGCAAGCTCACCGAGCTGGAGGTGGCCGACGGCGAGCTGCCCGTCCCCGCGCAGGTAGAACGCGGGCCGCGCACGATCTCGGCGCCGGAGCTGGTGGCCTCGGCCGCCGACTCGCTCGTCGCTCTCCCCGAGCCGGGCCGCGACGGCAGGGAGGTGTCCGCGGAGGCCTGGCGGGCTACGGTGAACGGATGACCACTGCGGGCGGCACATCCGAACCACGGTCGACAGCGCGACGGTCCACAGACGAGCAGACCACGGACAAGCAGTCCATAGAGCAACGAACCACGAGGCAGCGGTCCCCGGGTCGGCGCGCGACGGCCGGGTGGCCGATACCCGAGCGGTCGCTGCACTCAGCGGTGCTCGGCGTGCCGCCGGTGGTGGCGATCAGCCTGGCTGCCGGGTTCACCACACTCGGCGTGCTCATCGACATCCTCCGCATCGGCACCGTCGGAGGCATCTTCACCAGCTGCTATTTCACCGGATGCGCGCTCGCCGTGTGCTGGGTGCGGCGACGCGCCATCTTCGGGCCCATGGTGACACCACCCCTGCTGTTAGCCGTGGCAATTCCGGCTGTCGTGCTACTGGCCGCCCCACCGCGACCGGGCACCGGAATCGCCGAGCGATTGCTACTCATCGGCGCCCCGCTGGTCAACGCGTTCCCGACGATGGCCGTCACCACGGGCGTCGTGCTCACGATTGGTATGGGACGCACCCTGCTGCAGCGCATCGGCTCCTCGGAAATGCGAGCGCGAGCCGGTGGCCGTCGGACCGTATGAGATCCGCCTGGTCCAGGATCAGGTCTTGCCACGAAACGCGACAGCCCGAGCGCTGCTGACCACCTTGCTTGCCCGTGAGCGCAAGAGCGCCACCCCCGGCTTACGCATGCTGTCAGCAAGGGCCGGAGTTATTCAATGACGGAACCGCAACCGACGCGAGTACTCTATCTTGTCATATGTGCCGCACCGCCTGCCCAAGCCATAGGTGAACTGGTCGAACTCTTGCAGGAGCAAAGCTGGACGGTTTGTGTTATTGCCACACCACGGGCAGCGGGCTGGATAGACTGCGCCGCGCTCGCCGAACAGACCCGCCATCCCGTGCGCCATGAGTACAAACGGCCTAACGATCCTGATGTCTTGCCGCCGGCTGATGCTATCGCGGTGGTACCGGCGACGTTCAACACGATCAACAAGTGGGTGGCGGGGATTAGTGACACCTTCGCGCTGGGACTACTCAACGAGGCTATTGGCCTGAAGCTGCCGATTATTGTTGCACCGTATGTCAAGCCGAGCTTGGCGGCACATCCAGTGTTCGGGCAGAACTTGCAGACGCTCAATGAGTGGGGTGTGCTGGTGCTGGCGAATGAAATTATTCGACCGGAGTCAGCTGGGGGCGCTACAGGGCAAGCATTTAACTGGTTACCGGCGTTTGAAGTGGTGGAGCAGGAAAGAATAAGAACCACAGACATGAATGGTTGAGCCCGGAGATCGGACGGCATGATTTCGCTAGTCTTGACTTCCCCGACCCTGCACGATGAGCACGCACGCGACATCGGGGGCAATCCTCATGGATCTCGTTGAACCGATGGCAGTTCACCAGCAGGTTGCGGATAATCAGCGGCGTCCAGCGCTCGGCCAGCACGTCGGCCGCCACCGTGATCGGGCAGTACTGCCCGTAGTCGCGCGCCATGCCCTCAGCATGGGCCGCGGACCGGCGGGCTGCCAACGCGCAGTTTCTGTTGTTCCGCTGCTGGCAGTCGTTGCAACGACGCGACCGTCCCGTCCGGGCGGCACCGCTACTGAAAGTCGATCTGACAATGTCGAATGCCGCCCGACGGCTGGTGCTGCTGACCCGCCAGCAGCACCGTTATCAGCGCCCGACGCGGCTCGGACGCAGCTCGCGGGGAAGGGCGAAGGTCAACGTCTCCTGGGCGGTTGTGATCTCCTCCACCTGCTCCCAGCCACGCTCGGCCAGGTAGTCCAGAACTCCGCGCACCAGCACCTCGGGCACAGAAGCCCCGCTGGTCAGGCCCACGGTGCTCACCCCGTCCAGCCACGCTTCGTCGATCTCCCGCGCGTAGTCGATGAGGTACGACGCCCCGGCACCGGCCGACAGCGCCACCTCGACGAGCCGCACCGAGTTCGACGAGTTCCGCGAGCCGACGACGAGCAGCAGGTCACACTGCCCGGCCATTGCCTTGACCGCGACCTGGCGGTTCTGGGTGGCGTAGCAGATGTCGTCGCTCGGCGGGTCGGCCAGCTTCGGGAACCGCTCGCGCAGCGCCCGGACGGTCTGCATGGTCTCGTCCACGCTGAGCGTGGTCTGGGACAGCCACACGACCTTCTCCGGATCACGAACCATGACCGCCTCGACATCGGCGGCAGTCTCGACGAGCTGGATGTGCGCCGGCGCCTCACCGGCGGTGCCCTCCACCTCCTCGTGCCCGTGATGGCCGACGAGCAGGATGTCGTAGTCCTCGCGGGCGAACCGCTTGGCCTCCTGATGCACCTTGGTGACCAGCGGGCAGGTGGCGTCGATGGTGCGGAGCTCACGCTCGCGGGCCTGGTCCCGGACGGCGGGCGACACGCCGTGGGCGGAGAAGACCACGAGGGCACCGGGCGGCACCTCGTCGGCCTCGTCGACGAAGATCGCGCCGCGTTCGGTGAGCGTCTCCACGACGTGCACGTTGTGCACGATCTGCTTGCGTACGTACACGGGCGCGCCGTACTGGTCGAGAGCCTGCTCGACGGCCTCCACTGCTCGGTCGACGCCGGCGCAGTAGCCACGCGGCTTGGCCAGCAGGACGCGCTTGCTCTTCGATCCGGACATGCGCCCAGCCTACGGGCGCCCCACCGCCGGATTCGCGGGCTGTGCGGTGCACCCAGGGTGCCGGGTCGCGCCACACAGGGAACAATGTCTCTCATGAAGCCGCTGCCGCTGCCTGTACGGATCGCCGCCGGATTGGTCGCCACCGCGGTCGAGCAGGCCCGAGACCTGCCCCGGCTGGTCATCGAGTTCCCGGTCACGGCGGTCAGTCAAGCTCTCCAGACATCGATGCGCATGCAGCAGAAGGTCACCGAGCTCGCGATCAAAGGCGACCGGGCCCTCGGGATGCTGCGGCCCGTCGAGGAGACACCGAGCTGGGCCACGTTCGACGACGAGGAGTTCGACGACGAGGACGAGCCGGGCCGCAATGGGCCGAGCACCGTCACCAAGCTGCGGCCGCAGGCAGCCGCACACATCCCGGTCGCCCGACCCCTGGTGAACGAGCCCGAGCCACCGGTGGAGACCGCCGCCGACGTGGCCGCCGCCACCACCGAAGCGGCCGCCACCACCACGGCGACGGCCGGCAGTGGCGGGGCGCCGGCCGGCGCAAGCGAAGCCGACGGAGGCGAGCTGGGCCTCGTCGAGCACCCCAGCGGGCCCAACGCGTTGCCCGACTACGGCGACATGACCATCCCGCAGCTGCGCGCGCGGCTGCGGTACCTGAGCGCCGAGGACCTCCAGACATTACTCGAGTGGGAGACGGCGCACGGCGACCGCGCGCCGTTCGTCACCATGCTGACCAACCGGATCACCACGGTCACCGACACGTGAATCGGCCCGCTGCGCCCGAGCCGACATCGGCCGAGGCACCATGGCCGGTCCGCACGGTCGCCCGGAAGATCAGCGAGTGGGTCGACCGGCTCGGTGCGGTGTGGGTGGAAGGGCAGCTGGCCCAGGTCACCGCCCGGGCCGGCACCGGCACCGCGTTCCTCGTGCTGCGCGACCCGGCCGCGGACGTCTCCCTGCAGCTCACCGCCCCGATCGGGTTGGTTCGCGACGGTGGACCGGCGGTCGTCGAAGGCAACCGGGTCGTCGTGCACGGCAAACCGTCGTTCTTCCTGGGCCGGGGCACGCTCAGCCTGCGGGTGGACCAGATCCGCGCGGTGGGCATCGGCGAGCTGCTGGCCCGGATCGAACGCCTGCGCAAGCTACTCGCCGCCGAGGGCCTGTTCGACCCGGCCCGCAAGCGGCGTCCGCCGTTCCTGCCGGGCTGCATCGGGTTGATCACCGGGCGGTCCTCGGCCGCCGAGCACGACGTCGTGTCCCATGCGACTGCGCGCTGGCCGTCGGTCCGGTTCCAGATCTGCCACACCGCCACCCAAGGCGCACTGGCCGTCCCGCAGATCGTGGCGGCACTGGCCGCGCTGGACCGCGATGCCGAAGTCGAGGTGATCGTGCTGGCCCGGGGTGGCGGCAGCGTCGAGGATCTGCTGCCGTTCTCCGACGAGACGCTGTGTCGTGCCGTCGCCGCATGCCACACGCCGGTGGTGTCCGCTATCGGTCACGAGCCCGACACCCCGCTGGTCGACCACGTCGCCGACGTCCGTTGCTCCACTCCCACCGAGGCCGGCCGCCGGCTGGTACCCGATCTGGCCGAGGAGACCACCCGGCTCGCCGGACTGCGCGACCGGGCCCGGCGGGCATTGGCCGGCTGGGTGGACCGCGAACAACGGCTGCTCACCGCGCTGCGCGCCCGTCCGGTGCTGGCCGACCCGCTCTCCGCGCTCGACGCGCGCGCCACCGACGTGACTCGCTTGCGCGAGGCGTCGCGGGCCGGGCTGGACCGAACGCTGGACCGGCGCGGCGCCGAGCTCGATCACCTGCGAGCCCGGTTGTCCACCCTCGGCCCGGCCGCCACGCTGGCTCGCGGCTATGCGATCGTGCAACGCCTTCCGGCCCACCCGCCCGAACCGGAGGATCGGAGTCCTGGTGCTCATCTGCCGGTGCTGCGCTCGGTGCAGGAGGTCGGCGTCGGGGCGAAGCTGCGGATCCGCGTCGCGGACGGCGCGGTGACGGTCGTGGTCGACGGGGAAGGAACCCAGCAATGACGGAGCGACCGCCAATTGACGGTCTCGGCTACGAGCAAGCCCGCGACGAGCTGGCCGAGGTGGTGCGTGCGCTGGAGGTGGGCGGGCTCAGTCTCGACGAGTCCGTGGCGCTCTGGGAGCGCGGCGAGCAGCTCGCTCGCCGGTGCGAGGAACAGCTAACCGGTGCCCGCACCCGCATCCACACAGTCCTCAACCACCCCGATCCCTGACCGACCGCGACATGGTCACATGTCGCGGCTCGGAATCGCTCACGATCAACGACATGAGTCCATGTCGTGCTCAGCTCGGAGCTGCGCCCACGGGCAGCAGCTCACCGGCCAGGGTGGCGGCGGCGAGGGTGTGAAAGTCGGCCTCGGTGCCGCTGCCGGTGATGAGCAGCCGGACGGTGCGGGTGCCAGGGATGGGCACCTCGGTCACCCAGACAGGCTCCGCACCTTCGGTTCCGTAGACGACCCACCGTTGCCCGTCCACCTCGGTCGTTCCGCGCGCACTGGGTATCCCACCGGTGTCGGACACCAGCAAGGCCTGCTCGGACGCGTCGCTCTGCAGTAGCCGCAGGTAGCGCCGGTCGGTGGTGAGGTAGCCGGTCCGCACCGCCCGACCGTCCTCGACGACGACCTGGTCGACGGAGTTCGACGGCCAGTCTGGCGGCACGGCCGGAATGCGCAGCCCGAACGTGATCTGCGGGGCGAGCGCGCGCAGCTCCGCCGGGGCGTCGACGGTAGGCCCTGCGCCGCGGTCCACCGAAGGACCGCCGGGGCTGAACGAGCACCGCGACAGCCCGCCGAGGAGCAGGATCACCGGGACGAGGACCACCAACGCGCCCACCAGCTGCCGCACGCCCAGCGCGGACCGCGGGGGCTTTGCATACGTCGGGTCAGGCGGGGGCAGCGGCCGGTCGGGCGGCTCGGGGTCCGCGGCGGAACTCACAGCCGCCATGCTCCCAGCCGCCTGACTCCCGTGGCCCCGCAGTGCCGACGGGCACTCCACCGCCGCTGCCCGCAACCCCGACGCGCGCTCCACTGCCACTGCGCGCGCTGATCTGCCAGGATCACCTACGATCCCTCGCCCACCGATTCGCGGTGCGGAGCGGGTGGACGCGGCGCCGTAGCCGCACCCGATCAGCTGGGAGGCCGGCGATGACCACGTCCGGAAACAGGAACCCTGCTCGCGAACGCCGCCGCGAGGCGCCCGACCGGAACCTGGCGATGGAGCTGGTCCGGGTCACCGAGGCGGCCGCCATGGCCGCGGGCCGATGGGTCGGTCGCGGGGACAAGAACGGCGGTGACGGTGCGGCGGTGGACGCGATGCGTCAGCTCATCGGCAGCGTCTCGATGCGTGGGGTGGTGGTGATCGGCGAGGGTGAGAAGGACGAGGCGCCCATGCTCTACAACGGCGAGCAGGTGGGCAACGGCGAGGGACCCGACTGCGACGTTGCCGTCGACCCGATCGACGGCACCACTCTGATGGCCAAGGGCATGCCGAACTCCGTGGCGGTGCTCGCGTGCGCCGAGCGAGGCGCGATGTTCGACCCGTCGGCGGTCTTCTACATGGAGAAGCTCGCGGTCGGACCGGAGGCGGCCGACGTCATCGACATCACCGCGCCCGTCTCGGAGAACATCCGCCTGGTTGCGCAAGCCAAGAATCTCGACGTCGCCGATGTGACGGTGTGCGTGCTGGACCGGCCACGGCACGACACCCTGATCAAGGACATCCGGCGCACCGGGGCGCGCATTCACTTCATCTCCGATGGCGACGTGGCCGGGGCGATCTCCGCGGCCCGCCCGAACACCGGTGTCGACCTGCTGATCGGCATCGGGGGCACGCCGGAGGGCATCATCACCGCGGCCGCGTTGAAATGCATGGGCGGCGCGATCCAGGCGCGGCTGTGGCCGCGCGATGACGCGGAGCGGGTGAAGGCGCTCGACGCCGGACACGACCTCGACCGGGTGCTGACCACCACTGACCTGGTGCGCGGGGACAATGTGTTCTTCTGCGCCACTGGCATCACCGACGGCGACCTGCTACGCGGCGTGCGCTATGGGGCCGGCGGCTGTACCACGCAGTCGATCGTGATGCGCTCCAAGTCCGGCACGGTGCGGATGATCGATGGGTACCACCGACTGACCAAGTTGCGGGAGTACTCCTCGGTGGACTTCGACCTGTCCGCCGAGCAGGTCGCGACGGTGGAGCAACACTCTGCGCCGCCGTTGCCCTGAGGGCGGCGGCCCGGTCCTCATCATCATGCAGCCGCGGCAGCGAGAACCTGCCGTAGCCGGGCCGCGAATGCGCTCGGGATGCGTCGTGAGACCGTTGTGCCTACTGAGCCTCGGCGGCTGCGCCCGCACGCCCAGCTCGACCCTCCATTTGATCGAGATTCACGCCCACAGGGACCCTGTTGGTTAATCCGAAAGTGCCGTTCGTTGCGACGCCCGGATCCAGACAAATCCTCACCAGCGCCGCGGGAACCACAATTAGCCAACAGGATCCACAGGAGGCCCAAACGGAGCGAAGCGCTGTGGACCACCCAGCCGCCGAACTTTCGCGCGTGATGTCTTCGTCCGAAGGCGGACGCGGATGGATTCGTCTGACCAGCCTGTGCCGCGCTGTGACGTTTAAGCCGTTGGTTCGTGTCATCCGGTGCCACCATGAGCCGGGCGCGGATAGGTGGACTGCTCCGGAAATGCTCCGTCCGGTTGACGGACGGTTAGACCGACGTGGGGACGAGTTCGGCGATCAGTCTGCGGACACGTGCGTCGATGTCGTCGCGAATGGGCCGGATTTCCTCGATCGACTTTCCGGCGGGGTCGGTGAGGTCCCAGTCGAGGTAGCGCTTGCCGGGGTAGACGGGGCAGGCGTCGCCGCAGCCCATAGTGATCACGATGTCGGCGGCGCGCACAACGTCGTCAGTGAGGGGCTTGGGGAACTCCTGGGACAGGTCAAGACCGATCTCGGCCATGGCTTCCCGGACGGCGGGGCTGATGGTGGCGGCGGGTGCGGAGCCGGCGGAGCCGACGTTCACGGTTCCTTGGGCGTGGTGGTGGAGAAGGGCTGCGGCCATCTGGGAGCGGCCGGCGTTGTGGACGCACACGAACAGCACCTCGGGGGTGGTCTTCACGATGGCTCCTTCTGCTTGGGCGAGGGCGGTGAGGCGGTCGGTGGCGAAGCGTGTGGTCAGACTTCTTGATCTTCCTCCACAGGATGCGGGGGTCGGTCAGGGTCGGGTGGTGGCGGTGCGGGTCGTCCAACGGCGGCGGGCGGCGAGTGACACGTAGACCAACGCGACGAGGACGGGGACTTCGATCAGCGGGCCGACGACCCCGGCGAGGGCCTGCCCGGAGGTGACGCCGAAGGTGGCGATAGCGACGGCGATGGCGAGCTCGAAGTTGTTGCCCGCCGCGGTGAACGCGAGCGTGGTGGTGCGCTCGTAGCTCAGCCCGATTGCCTTGCCAAAGGCGTAGGACCCGGCCCACATGATCGCGAAGTAGGCCAGCAGCGGCAGCGCGATCCGCGCGACGTCCAGCGGCCGGCTGGTGATCGCGTCGCCCTGCAACGCAAAGAGGATGACGATGGTGAACAGCAGCCCGTAGAGCGCGAACGGCCCGATCTTCGGCAAGAACTTCGACTCGTACCACTCGCGGCCCTTGGCCTGCTCCCCCAGCCGGCGCGACAGGTAGCCGGCCACCAGCGGGATACCGAGGAAGATCAGCACGGAGACAGCGATCTGCCAGGGTGAGACGTTCAGGTCGGTCTGGGGCAATCCCAGCCACCCGGGGAGCACGTCGAGGTAGAACCAGCCCAGCGCGGCGAACGCGATCACCTGGAACACCGAGTTCAGCGCCACGAGCACGGCGGCGGCCTCACGGTCCCCACCGGCCAGGTCGTTCCAGATAATCACCATGGCGATACAGCGGGCCAACCCGACAATGATCAGCCCGGTGCGGTACTCGGGCAGATCCGGGAGCAGCAGCCACGCGAGCGCGAACATCAGCGCCGGGCCCAGCACCCAGTTCAGGACCAGCGACGACACGAGCAGGCGGCGGTCGCCGGTGACGGTGTCGAGGCGGTCGTAGCGGACCTTCGCCAGCACTGGATACATCATGATCAACAGTCCGAGCGCGTTCGGGAGCGAGACGCCGTCCACCGAGAGCACGTCCAGCGCAGTACCCAGGCCCGGGATCAGCCGCCCGGCCAGCAACCCGACGAGCATCGCGGCGATGATCCACACCGGAAGGAAACGGTCCACCGTGGAGAGCTTCGCGACGACCTGGGCTGCGTCGTCGGCCGTGGAGCCGGGCGTGAGATTCTCGGTGCTCACGCCGATACCGTCGATACGTCGTCGAGGACCAGGATCGCAGAGAGGCGGCGCAGCGCGTCGGGCTGGATCCGGTAGTACACCCACGTCCCGCGTCGCTCCCCGGAGATCAGCCCGGCCTCGCGCAGCACCTTGAGGTGATGGGAGATTGTCGGGCCGCTCAGGTCGAATGCATCGGTCAGCTCGCAGACACACGCCTCGCCAGCCTCATGAGAGGCGATCAGCGACGCCAGCCGCAGCCGCACCGGGTCGCCCATCGCCTTGAACAACTTCGACAGCTCGACCGCCTGGCCGGGCGACAGTGGCTCACGTGCGAGCGGTGAGCAGCACCCCACCTGCTCGGCCAGTTCGGCGAGCATGCGCTCTTGATTCGACATGCCTTTACCTTGACAGGTGTCGAACTGGAGCGCAACACTTGGGTCGACAGATATCAAAATATCACCGACGAGGTCAACAGCGCAACGGCCCGCCTGTCGGAGCTCGGGCTGTTCCCGCAGGTCGAGGACGACAACACCTGCTGCTACGCGCTACAGGACAAGGTGTGGGTGCACGGCCCGGGCGCGGAGCCGTGGGAGGTCTACACCGTGAAGGCCGACGTGCCCGACGACCGCTGTCGGTAGCTGCGAATGCGACTCGACACTCGACTCGCGATGACCGCTCTCGAACGACCGGCCCGGACGGGCACCCCGGACCACACGAAATCGCCAGGCGTCAGCGCACAGGCGGTCCTCCGGTGGCGCACCTCTGCACCGCAACGGCTGCCCGCCTCCGAAGCAACGACGCCACCACGCTCAGACTGCGCACGCGGAACGGCACCGCGATGAGCACCTATCAGTTGGACCCACCGGTACCGACCCCTCCCGAACGAAGGCCGGGCCCACCGTAGACCGCTTCGGCGCGTCCGTCTCGCACGCCTGAGTCGCATCGTGATCGAATCGTGAGCGACCACCACTCTTTTGGCGCTGGCCCATCGAGTCCGATTGCCGGATTCTTAGCAGTTCGGGACGGGGGTCCCCGGTCAAGAAGACGAGGGGGGCACGTGCGCGCGTTGCGGGTACTCGGGTTGGCTCTGGTCGTCACGATCACCGGGCTGCTCAGCGGTGGCGCTGCCGGTGCTGCTTCCACCACGGCGGCGATTGCCGCCATAGCCGCCGAAGCGCTGCCCGCACCGTTGCGGCCGACACCTGAGCTGACACCGCCCGCCGCCGCACCGGATCCGAACCTCGCGTTGGCAGCGCCGGCGCCGGCCGTCTCGGCACCTGCTCCCGCTGCGCCCCCGGCACCTGCTCCCGCGGTACCGGCGACACCGCCGGCGGCACCGCCATTGGCACCCGCACTCGCTGCGGGCACCCCCTGTGTGGCGACCGCCCGGGCGTGCATCGACCTGTCCAGCAACCAGACCTGGTTGATCTCCGGCGGTGTCGTGCAGTACGGCCCGGCGCCGATCACTCACGGCCGCCAGGGCTTTCGCACGCCGGCGGGCACCTTCCGGGTCTCGTTCAAGAACCGTCACCACCGGAGCAGCATCTTCGGCGACGCGCCGATGCCGTACTCGGTCTTCTTCAACGGCGGCATCGCCTTCCACCAGGGCAGCCTGCGTGAGCTGTCACACGGTTGCGTCCACCTCTCGCGAGGCGCCGCGAAGACGTACTTCTCGTCGTTGAACCGCGGCGACGTGGTGCAGGTCGTGCGCTGACCGCAGCCCAGAGAGAACGTCCGCCCGACCGGTGGTGTGGTCCGGCCCTGGCGCAGGAAGACTGCACGATATGGAGACCGAGTACCGCATCGAGCACGACACGATGGGCGAGGTTCGGGTGCCCGCCGACGCATTGTGGGGCGCCCAGACCCAGCGGGCCGTGCAGAACTTCCCGATCTCCGGCCGCGGCCTTGAGCGCGCCCAGATTCGCGCGCTCGGACTGGTCAAGGGGGCGGCCGCACGGGTGAACGGGTGGATCGGCGTGCTGCCGGCCGAGCTGGCCGACGCGATCGCGGCCGCCGCCGATGAGATCGCCGCAGGCCAGCACGATGCGCATTTCCCGGTCGATGTGTTCCAGACCGGCTCTGGCACCAGCTCGAACATGAACGCGAACGAGGTGATCGCGACGCTGGCGACCCGCGCCGCCGGTGCGCAGGTGCACCCCAACAACCACGTCAACGCCTCGCAGTCGTCCAACGACGTCTTCCCCACGACCATCCACCTTGCCGCGACCGAGGCCGTCGCCGCCGATGTGATCCCGGCGCTGGAGCATCTGGGGTTGGCGCTGCGCCGGCGCGCAGCAGACTGGTCCGAGGTCGTGAAGGCTGGGCGCACCCACCTGATGGACGCCGTCCCGATCACCCTCGGGCAGGAGGCGGGGGCCTGGGCCACCCAGGCCGAGTACGGCGCGGACCGGCTGCGCGACGTGCTCCCCCGGCTCGGGCAGCTCCCGATCGGCGGCACGGCGGTGGGGACCGGGCTGAACGCTCCGGACGGGTTCGGCGCGGGCGTCGTCGCCGAGTTGCGGGTGGCGACCGGGCTGGATGTCCTGTCCGAGGCGGCCGACCACATCGAGGCCCAGGGCGCGCGCGACGGTCTCGTCGAGGCGTCCGGTGCGCTGCGTACCGTCGCGGTCTCCCTGTTCAAGATCGCCAACGACATCCGCTGGCTGGGCTCGGGGCCGCGTACCGGACTCGCCGAGCTGCATCTGCCGGATCTGCAACCGGGTAGTTCGATCATGCCGGGAAAGGTCAACCCGGTGATCTGCGAGGCGACGATGATGGTCGCAGCGCAGGTGATCGGCAACGACGCCACCGTCGGGTTCAGTGGCAGCCAGGGCAACCTGCAGCTGAACGTGATGATGCCGGTGATGGCCCGCAACGTGCTCGAGTCGGCCCGGCTGCTCGCGGCGGCGGCCCGGCTGCTCGCGGACAAGGTCGTCGACGGCGCCGAGGCCGACGTCGAGCGGGCCCGCGAGTTCGCCGAGTCGTCGCCGTCGGTCGTGACGCCACTGAACCGCTACCTCGGCTACGAGGAGGCGGCGTCGATCGTGAAACAGTCGCTCAAGGAGCGCAAGACGATCCGCGAGGTGGTGATCGAACGGGGGCATGTCGATGACGGGAAACTGACCGCCGAGCAGCTGGATTCTGCTCTCGACGTGCTCGCGATGGCCCGGGGCGGCCAGCGCTGACCGAACTGTCGGTGCCGCGTGCCACACTGCTTCCGAGCCCGAGGAGGTCTTTCGATGACGGCGCAACCCTTCGCTCCGCCGCGGCTGTTGACAGTCGCCGAGTACCTTGCGCTCGGCGAGATCGAGCCCGGCTACTCCGAACTGGTCGAAGGGAGGTTGGTCATCACGCCCAGTCCGCTGGCGGATCACAACTGGGCAGGCGCGGAGGTGCTCGATCAGCTCCGGCCCCAGCTCCCACCGCACCTCGAGATCATCCTCGGCATCGACGTCGACCTCGAGCTCGTTCCGCCGGACGAGCCCGGGTCCTGCCGTCGACCCGACCTGATCGTCGTGGAGCGCGGGGCTCGGCTGCGCCAGCGACGCGCGGGCGGCGTCATTCGCGCCGCCGAGGTGGTGGTCGTCATGGAGGTTCTCTCGCCCGGCTCCAGCCGCACCGACCACGTCGTCAAACGCGGGGAGTACGCCGACGCCAGCATCCCGCACTACTGGATCGTCGACCTCACCGAGCCCGTCTCGCTGATCGCCTGCCACCTCGCCGGTGAGTTCGGCTACGCCGACGGCGGCGCGGTGACCGGGAAATTCACCGCCACCGAGCCGTTCGCCGTCGAGATCGACCTCGACGACCTCCTGTAGATGAACGTCTCGCATGTCGCCGAACCGGCCGAGACCGCGTGGTTCTGGACCGAGGGTCACCAGGCGGCCGAGCGCGCGGCCGACGCCGACCTGGCAGGAGGGCATTACCAGGACTTCGAGGATGCCGAGCAGTTGCTGACCCCACCTGGAGGATCTCGACCGCCGAGCCGGGGATGAGCGACTGGAGCATGCCAGTTCCGATCCGTCACCGTGATCGGATCGATGCTCGCCTCGCCGCGTCCACCGGCACTATCTTCCCGTGTGGCTGACTGCCACTCAGCCGCAACATCCATCCTGCCCGTTCGCCCGCCGGCCGACGCCAGAGCGCCGCGCTAAGGAGTACACACATGACCGCCTCACGACGACGGGTGTGGGTGGCCGCGATCGGGACCGCGCTGGCCCTGACCACGGCCGGCTGCATCAGCTCCCACGGGTCCGACGGCCAGCCGCCGGCCGACGGCACCGGCTGGGCCACCGCCACGTCCGCCCAAGCCGCAGGTGGTTTCGACGCGCTCGTCAGCGCGGCGAAGGCCGAGGGCACGCTCAACGTCATCGCGCTGCCACCGGACTGGGCGAACTACGGTGCCATGATCTCCACGTTCGAGCAGAAGTACGCCATCACGGTCAGCTCCGCCAACCCCGAGGGCTCCAGCCAGGACGAGATCACCGCGGTGCGCCAGCTCGGCACCCAGGACCGGGCGCCGGACGTGCTCGACCTCGGCCAGTCCTTCGCCAACGGCAACGTCGCGTTGTTCGCGCCCTACCAGGTGCAGACCTGGGACACGATCCCCGCCGCCAACAAGGACCCGAACGGGGCCTGGGTCAACGGCTACGGTGGCTTCATGTCCATCGGCTGCAACACCAGCCTGGTGCCGGTGTGCCCCACCATGTTCGCCGACCTGGCCAAGCCCGAGTACGGGGGCAAGGTCGCGATCAACGGCGATCCGACGCAGGCCGCGTCGGCGTTCGCGGCGGTCTGGGCCGGGGCGTTGGCCAGTGGCGGCTCGCTCGACGACATCAACCCCGGGCTCACCTTCTACGGCAACCTCGCGAAGAGCGGCAACCTGCTCAAGATCGATCCCACGCCGGCCACGATCCAGAGCGGCCAGACCCCGATCGTGCTCGACTGGGACTACCTCAACGTCACCGAGACCGAGAAGAACAAGGCGTCCTTCGCCTGGTCGGTCGCGGTCCCGAGTGACGGGCTGTTCGCCCAGTACTACGCGCAGGCGATCAACAGGAACGCACCACACCCGGCCGCAGCCCGGCTCTGGCAGGAGTTCGTCTACTCCGACGAGGGTCAGAACCTGTGGCTGGCCGGCAAGGCCCGTCCGGTGCGGCTGGACGCCATGACCGAATCGGGCACGGCCGAAGCGGGCCTGGTCGCGGTGCTGCCGCCGGTGGTCGGGGAACCGGAGTACCCCACCCAGGCACAGACCGACGCGGCCCAACAGGTGGTCGCCCGGAACTGGGCGACGGTCACCGCGTAACCGCGCGTCGGAACACGAACCCTGATGGCAGCCCTGCTCGACCGGCCCGCCGGGTCCGCCGTCGACCCCATACCGCCTCGCCGGGCCGGTCGGTGGCGGGCCGCCCTGGGACTCGTCCCGTTCGCCGGCTACCTGCTGGTGTTCCTCGGCGGCCCACTGTACTTCGTCGTCAGCGGGGCGCTGTCGGATCCGGACGGGAACCCCACCCTGGACAACGTCATCGCGTCGATCACCGAGCCGCAGTACCGCGCAGCGTTCATCTCGAGCCTGCTGCTCTCCGCGGTCACCGCGGTGATCGGCGCGGTGTTCGGGGCGTTCCTCGCCCAAGCCGTGCTCACCGGGCCGGCGCGCAGCCCGCTGCGGCGCATCGTGTCCACCGCCTCGGGCGTGCTCGCGTACTTCGGTGGGGTGCCGCTCGCGTTCGCGTTCATCGCCACGCTCGGACAGACGGGGCTCGCGACGATCTTCCTGCGCACGGTCGGCGTCGACCTCTACGCCGCCGGATTCCGCATCGACTCGCTGACCGGGCTGGGGCTCACCTACGTTTACTTCCAGATCCCGCTGATGGTCATCCTCAGCACGCCGGCGCTGGAGGGGTTGGCACCGCAGTGGCGGGAGGCGGCGGAGAACCTCGGCGCGTCGGCATGGACGTACTGGCGCCACGTCGCGCTACCGGTACTGGCGCCCGCGCTGGGCGGTGCGACCCTGGTGCTGTTCGGCAACGCGTTCGCCGCCTACGCCACCGCGCTCGCGCTGACCAGCGGTTCGATCCCGCTCGTGCCCACGGCCATCGCCTCGGCACTCTCGGGCAATGTACTGGCCGGGCGGCAGAACGTCGGGCTCGCGCTCGGGTTCGACATGGTGCTGGTGATCGCCGTGGTGATGGTCGGGTACCTGGTACTGCAGCGGCGGGCGTCGCGGTGGACGCGATGAGCAAGCTGGTGAGCGGACCATCGGCACCACGGCCCGCGAAGCGGTCGACCGAGCGCAGCGAGCCAGACCGGTGAGGCGCCGCCGCTGGCGCGTCGTCGTGTTCGCCCTCGCCGCGCTGTACTTCGTGGCACCGCTGGTCGCCGCGGCGGAGTTCAGTCTCCGCACCCCTGGCGGCGGCTACGGCGTGGCGAACTACCTCGCCATCGCCCGCGACGACGTGCTGCTCGGCTCGCTGCTGACGTCGCTGCTGATCGCCGCACTGACCGCGGTGCTCGTGCTGGCGCTGGTCGTGCCGACCGCGGTGTGGGTACGGCTGCGCTTCCCAACCCTGGCCGGGGTGCTGGAGAGCGCCACGATCCTGCCGATCGTCGTGCCGCCGGTGGTGATGGCGGCCGGCATCGCGTTCGTCCAGGCACAGGTGGACGGGCCGGTGTTCCGGGAGCTGTTCGCGTCCTCGATCACCGCACTCACCCCGTTCTACGTGGTGCTCGCGCTGCCCTTCGCCTACCGGGCGGTGGACAACGGGCTGGCCGCGGTACCGCTGCGCACACTGGTGGAGGCCGCGCGCAACCTCGGCGCCGGGCCGGGCACGGCGTTGCTGCGGGTGGTGCTGCCGGCCATCCGCAGCGCCGTGCTGGGAGCCGCGTTCCTGACCCTCGCCCTCGTGCTCGGCGAGATCGTGATCGCCCGGATCCTGCTCTACACCGATACGTTTCCCGTGGCGGTGGTCGAGGTCGGGCGCAGCGCCGCCGGGGTGTCGGTGGCGCTGTCGCTGGCCAGCCTGGTGCTGACGTGGGTTCTGCTGCTGGTCGTGTCGCTGGCCGGCGGGCGGCGGGGATCGGAGAGGATCTCCTGATGACCGACGTCATCGCCGCTCCCACCGAAACCACGCGCGGGGTGGCCGTCGAGTTCCGCGACATCCGCCGCACCTACGGCACCACCCATGCCCTCGACGGCCTCGACCTGGCGTTGCGACCCGGCGAGCTGCTCGCGCTGCTCGGCCCGTCGGGATGCGGGAAGACCACGGCGCTGCGGCTGCTCGCCGGCTTCGACCGGCCGACGTCGGGCACCGTGCTCATCGGCAGCCGCGACGTCACCGGTGTGCCGGCCAGCAAGCGCGACACCGGGATGGTCTTCCAGGCCTACAGCCTGTTCCCGACGATGACGGCGGCCGAGAACGTCTCGTTCGGCCTGCGCATGCGCAAGGTCACGGCCGCGAAGCGCGCTACCCGCGCGGCAGAGCTGCTGGATCTGGTCGGCCTCAGTGACCGCGCCGGCTCCTACCCGCACGAGCTCTCCGGTGGCCAGCAGCAGCGGGTGGCGCTGGCCCGGGCACTCGCGGTATCGCCGTCGGTGCTGCTGCTCGACGAACCGCTGTCCGCTCTCGACGCCCGTGTCCGCGTGCAGCTGCGCGACGAGATCCGCAGGCTTCAGCTCGCCGAGGGAATCACCACGTTGTTCGTCACCCATGACCAGGCCGAGGCGCTCGCCGTCGCCGACCGGGTCGCGGTGCTCAACCGCGGCCGGCTGGAACAGGTCGGCACCCCGCAGGAGGTGTACGCCCGCCCGACCACGGCGTTCGTCGCCGAGTTCGTCGGGGTGGTCAACCGGCTGGCAGCGGTGGTCGTCGAGCCCGGCTGGGTAAGGGTGTTGGGGTCCGTCGCCGGCCTGGACGGCGAGTTCGGCTCACCGGGCGGTGCGCTCACCGTGGCTGTACGGCCCGAGTCGCTTGCGGTCGCACCGAGCGGCGACGGGACGCCCGGACGGGTCGTCGCGTACACGTTTCTCGGCCCGGTCACGCGGCTGGTCGTGCAGACCGACCAAGGGGAGCTCGTGGTCGACACCGCCAGCCGCGACGGGCTGCCCGGGCTCGGCGACCCGGCAGCCGTCCGCCTCGCCACCGACCGGGTCCGCCCGGTAACAACCTGACCGCGAGTTGCGCAAACCAGCCCGGCGAGTTGCGCAAACCAGCCCGGCGAGTTGCGCATCTCGTCACAGCGAGTTGCGCATTCCGGCCCGGCGCGTTGCGCATCTCGTCACGGCAAGTCGGGGCCTGTAGTCGACTGTGGTAACCGGATGGCGCTCGGCGGTGTCAGCCGCACACCCTGGTGATTATGGCCACGCATCCGCCTCGCACCCACCGGTTCCAGCCGCCCTCGCCAGAAGAGCGGGCCCGGCTGACCCTCGAGTCCGAGGTGTAGCACGCAGAGCACGCTCGCCGGCTGGCTGAACGTCGCCCGGCCCGGCTCGCCGCTCTGGACACCGGCCCAGCGCTGCGGGACATAAGCCGCGCCGCCGACTGCGTTTATGGCTGTCACCCGAGCGCGAAACTGTCGGTGGTCGCTGAGAGGGAGGAGGTCGAGACCACCACCCCGCGGCTCGCCGGCGAGCCGTGTCAGGGTCGCTTCGGCGCCGGCTGGCGCACCTTGTCCCGCCTCGACGTCACCGCCGCCGCTGTGCCATCGTTGCGCGTCCTCGCGGTCAGCACCGTGCTCGACGCCCTCGCCCACACCTCCGGCTCGGGCTCCACCGCCCACCGATCGGCCCTCCTCGGCGAGCTGTTCGGCGCTGCCACCGCGCAGGAGCAGGTGTTCCTGCGCCGGTTGCCGACCGGTGAGCTGCGTCAAGGGGCATTGGAGGGCGTGATGCTGGAGGCCATCGCAGCCGCGGTCGCGGTCCGGCCCGCCGTGGTGCGTCGCGCGTTCATGCTCTCCGGGCGGCTCGGAGACGGCGTCCAGAGCGCTCGCGGGTGGGGTCGAGGCGCTCGGAGAGGTCTCGCTGGAGGTCGGCCGCCCGCTCCGTCCCCCACGGAAGTGGGCACCGCTACCCGGCGTGCTGCGACCGCCCGCCGCCGAGGCCGCCGACCTGCTCGACCATGCGCTGGCCGTCAGCCACGAGGGCGTCGTGGTCAAGTCGTTGGACGCGACGTACGTGGCCGGCGGCGTACCGGCCTGTTCTCCACCATCCACCTCGGCACCCGCGACTCCACCGGTGGTGAGCCGATCATGGTCGGCAAGACGTTCAAGGGCATGACTGACGAGCTGCTGGCCTGGCAGACAGCGGCCTTCCCCAGGCTGGCCCGGGAGGAAACCGGCCCCACTGTGCTCCTGTGCCCCGAGCTCGTCGTCGAGATCGAGATCGACGGCGCGCAACACAGCACTCGCTACCCAGGCGGGGTGACGCTGCGGTTCGCCCGGGTGGGCGCGGTACCGGCCGGACAAAACCCCGGCCTAAGCCGACTCGATCGATGCGATCTGGACGCTGCTGCGCGAGTAACCTGACCGTCTCATGCGCTTCCTTGACGGCCAGCAGCCGAATCACGATCTGACCTACGACGACGTCTTCCTCGTCCCGGAGCGGTCCTCGGTGGCATCCCGGACCGACGTCGACCTCCGCGCATCCGACCGCTCCGGCGCCACCGTGCCGGTGATCGCGGCGAACATGACGGCCGTCGCGGGCCGCCGGATGGCCGAGACGCTGGCTCGCCGCGGCGCGCTCACGGTGCTGCCGCAGGATGTGGCCCCGCAGGCGGTGGCTGAGATCGTCGGCTGGATCAAGTCGCGACACCCGGTCTGGGATACCCCGCTGGTCCTGCACACCGGTGACGCCGTCGCCGATGCACTGAACCTGTTGCCCAAGCGGGCACACGGCGCGGTGGTGGTGGTCAACGACGCGGGCCGTCCGGTCGGCACGGTGGACGAGGTCGCATGCGTCGGCGTGGACCGCTTCACCCGGCTCGCCGATGTGCTCGACGCGGCTCCGCTGGCGCTGCGACTCGACACCCCGCCGCGCGAGGTGTTCGACGCCCTCGGCTCGCGCCGGGTGGCCCTCGGCATCGACACCGACGGCCGGCTGGCCGGGCTGCTCACCGGGCTCGGGGCGCTGCGGGCGGAGGTCTACTCGCCCGCGCTCGACCAGCGCGGCCGGCTGCGCACCGCGGCCGCGATCGGGATCAACGGGGACATTGCGGTGAAGACCAAGGCGCTGCTCGCCGCGGGTGTCGACCTGCTCGTCGTCGACACCGCACACGGCCATCAGGAGAAGATGCTCGAGGCGCTGCGGGTCGTGCGTGCGGCTGTTGATGACGTTGCTACGTCTACCCCCGTGCCCGTTGCCGCCGGCAACGTCGTCACCGCGGAGGGCGTGCGTGACCTCGCCGCCGCGGGCGCCGACATCGTCAAGGTCGGGGTGGGGCCGGGCGCGATGTGCACCACACGGATGATGACCGGGGTCGGACGCCCACAGTTCTCCGCCGTCGCCGAGTGCGCCGCGGCCGGACGCGACCACGGCGTGCGGATCTGGGCCGACGGCGGCGTGCGGCACCCGCGCGACGTCGCCCTGGCCCTGGCTGCCGGCGCGGCGAACGTGATGATCGGGTCCTGGCTGGCCGGCACGTACGAGTCCCCGGGCGACCTGCTGCGCGACGAGGCCGGCCGGCCGTACAAGGAGTCGTTCGGAATGGCGTCGAAGCGGGCCGCGAGTGCGCGCCTGACCCGGGGCCCCAGCACGGACACCGCGTTCGACCGGGCCCGCAAGGCCCTGTTCGAGGAGGGCATCTCCAGCTCGCGCCAGCTCCTCGACCCGGCCCGCCCGGGGGTGGAGGACGTCCTCGACGGCATCTGTGCCGGTGTGCGCTCGGCATGCACCTACGCCGGCGCCCGCACCCTGGACGAACTCCACGAGCACGCGGTGATAGGCATCCAAACAACCGCCGGCTTCACCGAAGGCACCCCCCATGGCCTCTGAGCGCGACCCGAAGATGCACCCGCAGCCGGTAGCACTGCACGACGATGCCACTCGCACCTCGAGCGGCCACGCCCGCGGCGGCCACTCGAGCGGCGGCCACGCCCGCGGCGCGTTGCACGAACGGCGCTTTCGCGCAGACCTACCGCACGAAAGCGCCGTTCGTAGTGATTGCGGCTACACGTTGGGGCCCTCCAGCATCTCGGTCACCAGCGCCGCGATCGGCGAGCGCTCCGAGCGGGTCAGCGTCACGTGGGCGAAGAGGGGGTGGCCCTTCAGCTTCTCGATCACCGCGGCAACCCCGTCGTGCCGGCCGACGCGGAGGTTGTCGCGCTGCGCGACGTCGTGGGTGAGCACCACCCGCGACGCCGTGCCCAGCCGGGAGAGCACGGTGAGCAGGACGTTGCGCTCCAGGGACTGCGCTTCATCCACGATCACGAACGTGTCATGCAGGGAGCGGCCGCGGATGTGGGTCAGCGGCAGCACCTCGAGCATCCCGCGGGCCATGACCTCATCGAGCACGCTCTGGCTGACCAGCGCACCGAGAGTGTCGAAAACGGCCTGCGCCCACGGGGCCATCTTCTCGCTCTCGCTGCCCGGCAAGTACCCGAGCTCCTGCCCGCCCACGGCGTAGAGCGGCCGGAACACGACGACCTTGCGGTGCTGCTGGCGCTCCAGCACCGCTTCCAGGCCGGCGCAGAGTGCCAGCGCCGACTTGCCCGTGCCGGCCCGGCCGCCGAGCGAGACGATCCCGACCTCCGGATCGAGCAGCAGGTCCAGTGCCACCCGCTGCTCGGCGGAGCGACCGTGCAGCCCGAACGCCTCGCGATCACCGCGGACCAGCCGCACCCGTTTGTCCGCGGTGACCCGGCCCAAGGCCGCCGAGCCGCAGCCGCCGAGCCGCAGCCCGGTGTTGCACGGCAGGTCACGTGCCGCATCATGATCGAGGACTCCCTCGCGGAACAGCACGTCGACCTCGGCGGTCGTCACCTCCAGGTCGGCCATGCCGGTCCAGCCCGAGAGCACCACGTCGAGTGCGTGGTATTCATCGGCAGTCAGCCCGACGGCGGCGGCCTTGACCCGCAGTGGCATGTCCTTGGTGACGAGCACGACCTCGCCCTGACCCGACACCCGCCGCTCGGCAGCCAGGTTGAGCGCGCAGGCAAGGATGCGGCTGTCGTTGGCGTCGGTGCGAAAGCCTGCGGGGAGCACGTCCGGGTCGGTGTGGTTCAGCTCGACGTGCAAGGTGCCACCTGCGGTGCCGATCGGGACGGGTGCGTCCAGGCGGCCGTGCTCGATGCGCAGCTCGTCGAGCTGACGCAACGCCGTGCGGGCGAACCATCCCAGTTCCGGGTGGTGCCGCTTGCCCTCGAGTTCGGAGATCACCACCAACGGCAGGACGACCTCATGCTCGTCGAACCGGGTCAGTGACCACGGGTCGGACAGCAACACGGAGGTGTCGAGCACGTAGCAGCGGGTGATGCGGTCCGAGCTGGGGGCGGTACGACGGTCGGTCACGGATGCTCCCTCATGGGCGCGGCACCACGCCCACACTCTGGTGGGCCGGCCGGCCCTGGAGCGAGTCGTCTCGACGGCAGGTGACGCCGCCGATACGCCCGCGAGGGCCGGGTGCCGGCCCCCTCGGGTGCAGTTGACACCACGACCAGGGCCTCCCCGGGCGGTCCGCATCGGGTACGCACCGCCACCGTCAACGCTACCGGCGGTCACCCGGGTGCGGTCAACAGCAACACCGTGTGATGCGCCAGAGGGACAGAAGAAAAGCGGACCGAGCTACCGTCTGACGCTGACAGACTGCTGATCACCGGTATGCCGTGACGGAACGTGGTCTGATCGTCGCTGAATGCTCGGGGCGTCGCCGGTACTCAGATCGAAGGTCGGCACGCAGATGTGCGGGTGACATCGGCTCGTCGAGCAGTCGTCGGTACTCGACCACGGGCTCCATCCCCGGCCGTCGCAGCCAGTCGCGCACCAACCTCGCGCCCTCGACGTAGGTCGTCACGCATCCGCGCCACAGCGGATGCCCGCAGGGCTCGAGTTACCTGTCGCGCGCGGACGTCATCGATCAGCAGTCACCACCGCAGGTGGGCACCCGCCGCATCGGCCGACAAGCGCGTATGCCTCTTACCGACCCGGTCACCCAGGATACGCCCGCATTTGGGTGGTACTTAATGACACAGAGTAACAGTATCTGGGCGTTAGGGTCGTGCAACGTGACTTAACACCCCCTGAAAGGATGCGTAACTAAACGTAGAGTGTGTGATTCATCCGATAGTGGTAGGCAGTTTGTTACCAGCGCGCCCGACCGATACCGTGCTTGCAGTCGGCGAAGGCTCCCCCGTCACGCGCTGGCAATGAATGGGAGCGATCCCCGGACGTTCTCGGATCACCAACAGGAGATGAACTGTGCTGAATAAGGCTGGAACGATCGTGGCCTTGGCCACTGCCGGTCTGCTCGCGGTGAGCCCGCTGGCCTTCGCGGGCGAAAGCAATGGTGGCAAGGGCCTCCCCAATGGTCACTCACTCGACGTGGTCGACCAGGAAAACGAGCAGGAGTCCGAGCAGGGCAACGGCCTCCTGAACGGCAACAACATCATCAGTGGCAACAGCATTCAGCTCTGCGACACCAGCGTCAGCGCTGTGGTCGGTGTCCTTATCCCGATCGTGGCATCGGCGACGCAGGAGACTGGCGACACCGAGCAGGGTCGCGGCGACTGCACCAGCACTGCCGACGCGGTTGGTCAGAACACCGAGCAGGGTGCGGACAACGATAACAACAGCTGATCACTGTTAGCTGAGAAATGGCGCCAGGCAGCTGCCTGGCGCCATTTCTGTGGGTACCCCACCAGCAGGTTGCCATCAAGGGTGATGGCCAGCTGTGGGTCAAGCGCCGAAGCGACGGTGCCGAGCGGCGTAGTCACGCAGCGCCCGCAGGAAGTCAACCTTCCGGAACTCCGGCCAGTACGCCTCGCAGAACCAGAATTCCGAGTTCGCCGACTGCCACAGTAGAAACCCTGACAACCGCTGCTCCCCTGAGGTCCGGATCACGAGGTCAGGATCGGGCTGGCCGGACGTGTAGAGGTGCGCGGCGATGTGGTCGACGTCGAGAACCTCGGCGAGCTCTTCGATCGACGTGCCGGACTCCGCGTGTTGCAGCAGCAGCTTGCGCACCGCGTCGGCGATCTCCTGACGGCCTCCGTAGCCAACGGCCACATTGAGCTGCAGGCCCTGCCGTCCGACCGTGCGGGCGCCCGCGACCGACAGCCGGTCGGAGATCTCGCACGGGAGCAGTTCCAGAGTCCCGACCACCCGCAAGCGCCATCGAGCGGCCGGTCCACTCAGCTCGTCGACAACGTCGGCGATGATGCCCAGCAGCGGCTCGAGCTCGTCGGCCCGCCGACTGAGGTTGTCGGTGGAGAGCAGGAACAGCGTGACGACCTCGACTCGCGCCTCCTCGCACCAGCCGAGCAGGTCCGCGATCTTTGCCGCCCCCACCCGGTGGCCGTCGTTCACGTCGATGAGACCGGTGTCGCGCGCCCACCGGCGGTTGCCATCGAGCATCAGCGCGACATGCCGCGGCCGCAACGCGGCGGCCACCTGACCCAGTTCACGGCCGAGTTTCCGCTCGTAGATCGAGTACAGCAGGTCGCGCACGCCCACGGCGAGTCAGCGTACGCGGAACGGTCCTGGTTCAAGCTTCGCCGTCTCGCGTGGTGGTGTCGACTCACATCCGCGATCGGGCCGCCTCCCCTGCCGTACACTTGCCCCGTGACCGTCGAGACCTCGACTGCGTCCCCGGTCCCGCAGCTGCCCAGGCCACGGATGCGCGGATGGATCCATTTCTGGTCACTGGTCGTGTCCGTTCTCGCGTGTGCCACCTTGATCTCGGTGTCGGCCGCACTGATCGGCGCCACCGCCGCGCTCGCCACCAGCGTGTATAGCATCATGGTGCTCGGGCTGTTCGGGATCAGCGCGCTCTACCACCGCCGGACCTGGGCCACCGCCCGTAGCCGGACGGTCATGCGCAGGCTGGACCACTCGATGATCTTCCTGTTCATCGCCGGCACCTATACCCCGGTCGCGCTGTTCGCGCTCGCGCCGGCAACCGCCCGCTGGGTGCTCATCATCGTCTGGCTGGGCGCGTTGGTGGGCGTGGCTCTGCAGACGGCGTGGCCACATGCTCCGGTATGGGTCGGTGTGCCGGTCTACCTCGCACTCGGCTACGTCGCGGTGTTCGTACTCCCTGACCTGCTCGCCAACGCTGGCGTTGCGGCCCTCGTCCTGCTGCTCGCCGGCGGGCTGCTCTATACGGTGGGCGCGGCGATCTATGCGACGCGGTGGCCCAACCCGTGGCCGGCCACGTTCGGCTTCCACGAGTTCTTCCACTCCGCCACCGTGCTCGCGGCGATTTGCCACCACGTGGCCATCTGGCTGTCCCTGTTCTCCTGACACCGCTCGATCGGCTGCCGTCATCGCGATGACAGTCGCACCCACTTCTCGGCCGACCAGGAAGATACTGGTCCATCTAGGCGAATCTTCATTACGTAGTGTAGTGGCGTAGGCAAAAAATGGCGTCGTGATCACCCTGAACAGCCCTGAAAGGATGCGTAACTCAACGTAAAGTTCTTTTACCACCCGATAGTGGTACGTGGTTTGTTGTCCGTACTCATGGACCGATATCTTGAGTCCAGTCGGCGAGGCTCCCCAGTCAGTCGCTGGCACTTGAGAGGATCGATCTCGGTCGATTCCAGATCACTTACAGGAGATGACTGTGCTGAAGAAGGCTGGAATCGTCGTGGCCATGGCCACTGCCGGTCTGCTCGCGGTGAGCCCACTCGCCTTCGCGACGGGCTCGGTCGACGTTGTCGATCAGGAGAATGAGCAGGAGTCGGAGCAGGGCAACGGCCTCCTGAACGGCAACAACATCATCAGCGGCAACAGCGTTCAGCTCTGCGACACCAGCGTTAGCGCTGTCGTCGGCGTGCTCGTCCCGATCATCCTCGCCTCGGCCGACCAGGAGGCCGGCGACACCGAGCAGGGTCGCGGCGACTGCACCAGCACTGGCGAGGCAATCGGCCAGAACACCGAGCAGGACGCGGGCAACACCAACGACAGCTGACTCTTACTGAGCTGACTCTTACTGAGCTGACTCTCACTGAGCTGAGAAACGGCGCCGGGCAGCTGCCCGGCGCCGTTTTGTGTTTATTGTCAACGAGCTCCCCGGTCAGAGGTTGCGGTCGAGTATGAATCAGCAGTTCGGGCGGCGAGGGGTATGTCCGGCTGAGCTTGCCCATCGCCACTCGGCCAGCGAACTGGGCAACATCCGGTCGACGAGGCCACGGGGGCTACAGCGCTACGCACTCCGGCCGGGACACCTCGTGACGCCGGGAACCGAGCAAATACCCCTTCCACGACGACGTCGTCGACCCCGGACGTGTCCGTCGGCGGCTGCGGTCCGCGGGATTGTCAGCCGCACTTTACCTCGAACGAGAACGATGTTCCCTCATTTGGGTGATATCTTATTACAACACGTGTGGATACGCCCCGGTTGCGGTACGGGAAGCCGCTCGAAGTGACCCGAAAAGAGTGCATAACTAAACGTAGAGTTTGCTCATCACCCGATGGTGTTGCACGATTTGTTGTCCGCCCCTTAAGGCCGATATCTTGATCCCAGTCAGCGGGGCTCCCCAGTCAAACGCTGACACTGAGAGGATCGATCCCGGTCGATTCCGGATCACTTACAGGAGATAACTTGTTGAAGAAGGCTGGAATCGTCGTGGCCATGGCCACTGCCGGTCTGCTCGCCGTGAGCCCGCTCGCCTTCGCGACCGGTAGTGGCGCGGCCAACTCGGTCGACGTTGTCGACCAGGAGAATGAGCAGGAGTCGGAGCAGGGCAACGGCCTCCTGAACGGCAACAACATCATCAGCGGCAACAGCGTTCAGCTCTGCGACACCAGCGTCAGCGCTGTCGTCGGCGTGCTCGTCCCGATCATCCTCGCCACGGCCGACCAGGAGGCCGGCGACACCGAGCAGGGTCGCGGCGACTGCACCAGCACTGGCGAGGCAATCGGCCAGAACACCGAGCAGGGCGCGGACAACACCAACAACAGCTGATCTCACTGAGCTGAGAAATGGCGCCGGACAGTCGTTCGGCGCCATTTCTGTTCATCACTAACGAACCGACCAGTCAGAGGTGACGGTTCGAGGGTGAACCCGGCATTCAGCCGCTGTCACCCGTCGGACCCTTCGCGCGCAGCTCGTCGACCTTGGCCATCGCTTCGCGGAGCTCACCGAGCCACTCGTCGGCATGCTGCCCGACCAGCCGTACCGCCCAGGCCAGCGCGTCGGACCGCGACCGGGCGACACCGGAGTCGACGAGGGTATCCAGCACTACGCGCTCCGGCTGACGCAGCCGGGTCATCACCGGGACTGACGCCACGGTGAACAGCTCGACCCGATCATCCAGTCGGACGCCCCACGCCACCTTCCGTGCATAGCGGTGCTCGGCTTGGCGGGCGATCTCGATGCGCTCGTCGCGGGTCTGCTCCCGGAACCGCGAGATGCGCCCCGTGACGGCGGCCGAATGATCCGCCCGCCCGGTCTCGTCGTCGGCGAACTCACCCTCGACCGGCGGCAGCTCGCCGACGATCACGATCTCCTCGCGATCCACCGTCGCTTCGGGGGCGCCGATGAACCAGTCGCTCGGCAGCCGGCCGTGCAGCCAGGCCACCGTGTCCTCGGCATCGGGCAGGTCCGCCTGTTGCCAACCGCCACGGCCGGGACCCCGCCCCCCGCGTCCACCAGGTCCGTGCCATCCGTGATGCATCCGTCCGGACATGTCTCCACCTCCACCATCCGTGTGTTAATTACGAGATTACACAGATGCGCCTGCAATGCCTAGCTGTGTGCCCGCAGCGGAGGACCGCCCCGGACCGCCGCCGAACACTCGACCCGGCTCGCCGGCAGTTCGTTCCGGCCCTGCCGTCCATCCCGGCCCGTCCGGAGTCAGGGGTGGGCGCTCAGGAGGGTCGTGAGCTCTTCAGGGGTGGTGACGGGGCGGTCGCAGACGAAACCTCGGCAGATGTAAGCTGCGGCGCCACCGTCCACCAACGGGCGGTCGGCAAGCAGCGGCACATCAGACGCGTCCGGCTCACCGGAAACGACCACACTGCCCCCTGGCGCGAGGAGGCGGGCGCGGGCGAGCAGCATCTCGCGGGTCCCGTCGCCCACCGGGCCGACGACGGCCACCTGCAGCGGACCGCGCGCCGCGGCCTCGGCGGCGGTGAGCCAGTGCCCGGCGAACCGCGGATGCTTCTCGGCCAACGTGGCAGCGCAGCGCAGCGCCGCAAAAGCGGCCTCGCCGTAGCGCCCGGCTGCCTCGCCCTCGACCAGCATCGACGCGGTGAGCAACGCGTTCGCCAGCGCCGATGCCCCGCACGGGCTCGCGTTGTCGGTGACCTCCCGGGGCCGGTACAGCAGCGATTCGGCATCGGCGGCGGTGTCGAAGAACGTGCCGGGACGCGTCACATCGGCGAAATGGACCAGCGCCAGGTCGAGAACACGCTGCGCCGCCGCGAGCCAGTGCGCCGATCCCGTGGCCTGATGCAACGCCAGGAGCCCCTCGGCGAGCAGGGCGTGGTCCTCGAGCACGCCGGCCGCCGCACCCACTACGCCGTTGCGGGAGGACCGTCGCAGCCGGCCGTCCACCACGTGCAGTCGGAGGAGCAGCCCGGCGACCTCCGCCGCCGCCGCCACCCAGTCGGGGCGGCCCAGCGCGGCTCCGGCCTCGGCCATCGCGAGAATGGCCATCCCGTTCCAGGACGTGATCACCTTGTCGTCGCGGGAGGGCTGCGGTCGGAGGTGGCGCGCCGCGAGCAGGGCCGTGCGGATCCGTTCCCACCGACCGGGATCGGTGGGATCGGCGAGCAGCTGGAGTGTGGAGGAGCCGTGCTCGAACGTGCCCGCATCCGTGACGTTCAGCAGCGCCGCGGCCCATCCGCCATCGTCATCGCCAAGCACCTCGCCCAGCTGCGCGGGAGTCCAGGCGTAGGTCAGCCCCTCGACGCCGTCGGTGTCCGCGTCGAGGGCCGAGGCGAACCCTCCCTCCGCAATGCGCAGGTCGCGTAGCAGGAACGCGGCGGTGTCCTCGGCGACCCGCAGCGGTACCCCGGCTCCGCTGACCCGCGCCAGGTGGGCGTACACGCGCAGCAGCAGCGCGTTGTCGTAGAGCATCTTCTCGAAGTGCGGGACGACCCATTCCGCGTCGACGCTGTACCGGGCGAAGCCACCCGCGAGCTGGTCGTAGAGACCGCCGCGGGCCATCCGGTCGCAGGTGATGTCGACCAGCTCCAGCGCCCGGGCCGAACCCGTGCGCTCGTGATGGCGCAGCAGGAACTCACATGCCATCGACGGCGGGAACTTGGGTGCCCCGCCGAACCCGCCCGTCCTCGGGTCGAAGGCCTCGCCCAGGGTGGCCGCCGCGCTGTCCAGCTCGTCCGGGCCGACGGCGCCGGGAGGAAGCGCTGCCGCGGCGTTGTCGGCCAGCCGAGCCGCGATCTCGCCGGCCGAGCTGCGCACCCGCGCCCCGTCCTCACGCCACGCCTTCGTCACAGCGTCGAGCAGCTGCCGGAACCCCGGCATCCCCTGCCGGGGCGTCGGCGGGTAGTAGGTGCCGCAGTGGAACGGCTCACCCGCCGGGGTGAGGAAGCACGTCATCGGCCAGCCGCCCTGTCCGGTCAGGGCCTGGGTGGCGGACATGTAGACGGCGTCGATGTCCGGGCGTTCCTCACGGTCCACCTTGATCGCGACGAAGTCCGCGTTCACGTGGGCCGCGACGGTGTCGCTCGAGAACGACTCGTGGGCCATGACATGACACCAGTGGCAGGCGGCGTAGCCGATTGACAGCAGCACGGGGACATCGCGGCGCGCTGCCTCAGCAAAGGCCTCATCGGACCATTCCCACCAGTGGATGGGGTTGTCGGCGTGCTGGATCAGGTACGGACTGGTCGCCGCAGCGAGCCGGTTGGGCATGTCACCCAGCCTGTCAAACGGACGCGCCCGGCCCATCCGCAGGGCACCGCCCTCCCGAAGTGGCGGCGTCAGAATGTCAGGATACGGGCGCGACGGGGTCAGGCTCGCGGGCCCTCGCCATCGTTCGCCGAGGGCGGGTGGCCGTCGAGGGCCGGTGGATCGTCGAAACTCGCCGGCAGCCGCTTGATCCGCTTCGTCATCGACCGGATGAGCACGGCCGTGGCCAGCGCCAGTGCCACGATGACCACCAGCGCGATCGGCGAGGCCTTGCCGAACTCCGCACCGCGCCCCGGCGGGGGCTGCGGGTTCTGCCCGGGCGCCACACCGATGACCGTGGCCGCCTCCAGCAGGGGAACGGCACCCACGTCCACCAGCACGGCGTTCACGGCCCCGAATCTACGCGCCCGGTCACCCCGCGCGGCGAACGACCACCCGGGCGTCGATGCCGGCGAACAGGTCGTCCTCCGGAGTGGGCGCATCGACCAGACTGCGAACGAGCTCGTAGTCCTCCGTGGGCCAGATCTCGCGTTGCATCTCGGGCGGCACCACGAACCAGCGGCTGGTGGGATCGACCTGGGTGGCATGGGCCTTGAGCGCCTCGTCCCGCACGGCGAACCAGTCGGCACACTCGACGCGGGTGGTGATCCGCGCGCCGGGATCGGGCCGGTCGGCGCTCCAGTTCGCCAGCCACTCGGTGTACGGCGACTCCAGGCCCCCGGCGGTGAGGGCAGTGTGGAACGCCTCCATCCGCGCTCGGGAGAAGCCGTGCGAGTAGTACAACTTGAGCGGCTGCCACGGCCGGCCGGCCGCAGGGAAGCGGTGCGGGTCGCCCGCCGCGTCGAACGCGGCCACCGACACCTCGTGGCAGCGGATGTGATCGGGATGCGGATAGCCACCGCTCTCGTCGTAGGTGACCACGACGTGCGGCCGGAACTCGCGCATGAGCGCGACCAGCGGCTCGGTGGCCACCTCGAGATGGACCAGCGCGAAGCAACCCGCGGGCAGCGGCGGCGTCGGATCGCCCTCGGGCAGCCCGGAGTCGACGAAGCCCAGCCAACGGTGCTGCACGCCGAGGATCTCCGCGGCCAGGGCCATCTCGGCGCGCCGGACGGCGGCCAGGTCGGCGATCACCTCGGGCCGGTCCATCGCGGGATTGAGGATGCTGCCGGCCTCCCCACCGGTGCAGGTGACGACCAGCACCTCGGAGCCCTCGTCGACATACCGGGCAGTGGTGGCGGCACCCTTGCTCGACTCATCGTCTGGGTGGGCGTGCACGGTCATCAGCCGCAGTGGCCCGCTGACGGCCGTGGTGGGGCCGCGGTTCGCCGCGGCGGCTCGCAGTGGCGAGCCGTCTGGGCGGATCGGATCGATGCGGGACATGGCGGGACCGCCATCCTTCCGGTTCGGTCTGGCCGAGGTTCCTGGTCGGAGACCCGTCGGGGCCATCTCGGTCAAGGCGGATTGTCACAGAACACACCGACAACCACCCCTTGCCTGCACTCAACGCCGGGGAGCCCCCGCTGCTTCCCGGTTCGCCACCTCCTGCCCGGATGACCAGAGCCGATCGAGCTCGGCTCACCGCTACGACCCCCCTGTTCGGCCACACGGTCCACGGCGGACCGCCACCACAACGGGTGAAGCTTCGGAGCCGGCACATCCCCACCGACGGTGGGTCGTTGAGTCAGACAGTTGTTGTACCGAGATCGACACTCGGGGAAGGAACCCAACTTTCATGATCAGCCTGGCCAAGCGCACTCTGCGCGCAACCGCCGCCGTCTCCGGGATGGCCGCTCTGGGAGCAGGCTTCGCCGGCACGGCTGCAGCAGCAGTCCCGATGACGGTCGACAGCCCGAACACCACGGCCGTCAACACCGCTCAAGTCGACGGCTTCAATTCCGACAGCATCCTTTCCCCGGAGAGCATGACGAACTCGGTAGCGGGAAACATGAGCGGGACGCCCGTGACTCCGTCCATGCAGACTGCGGACCCTTCTTTTATCGATGACCTCGGAGTGTTTCAGTTCGAGCTGCCGAACCAGCAGTTTCAGACCGCTGGCCCGGACACCGACACGATGTTCGGCTCCATGGCCGAACACACCGTGCCCTCGACCGCCGGCCAGCCGGGCACGGACCCGACCAAGTCGAGCTTTGGTCAGGACAACAAGGGACCTGCCGGATCCGAGGGTGCGATCGGGCCGGCCAGCAGCTCAGCCGACTCGGCCACGTCGAAGACGATGAGCACGGCGAGTGAAATGACGTCCAACAACGGCGCGACGAGCAACCACAACATCATTCTCTGACACAACATCATTCTCTGACGGGCAACCCTTCCGTCGCACGCCCCGAGTAAAGCCCTAACGGGCTTCTCGGGGCGTGTTCGCGTGTCCGCGAACGAAACGGCGACTCCGATCGGCGAGTCGAGCAACTCCCCCGGCTCAAGGCTCCAGGCAGACGATACGGTTGGCTGTTCACGCCGCTCCTCGGGCACAGCTTTATGGGTACAGCTTTATGGATACAGCGGGGTGCGTTTTCGCACCCCGCTCCCGGTCGTGCCGGCCAACCCTGATCTGATTCGTGGGCTGGCGCCGTCCGAGCCTCGCCGCCTCCGCTACCCACAGGCACCGCACCATCGGGACGCGGGCCGTGCGACGAGCGGTCGTCGTCTCGACCCGGATCGGCTGGTCGAGCGGACCGGCAACACCGACCAGCCCGCTGACCAGCACGGATGAACAGTCCGGGAACTATCGAGGACTGCCGACCGTTCACGGACTGAGTGCGCCGAACGGCTCACATTCTGTTACTGTGCTCTGCACACGGCCCGCAGGCGGGTCGTGTTTTTCCTTACTCGGGGCCGGCGCCATTCGGAACGGGAAGGCCCAGTCCCCGTGGGCAACCGATTCGTGGATGCACGGACCTGGACGGCTGGAGGAGTGATGTCTGTGACGGACACCCAGGTGACCTGGCTGACCCAGGATGCCCACGACCGGCTCAAGCACGAACTGGACGAGCTGATCGCCAACCGCCCCGTCATCGCCGCTGAAATCAACGCCCGGCGCGAGGAGGGTGACCTCAAGGAGAACGGCGGCTACCACGCCGCCCGTGAGGAGCAGGGTCAGCAGGAGGGGCGGATCCGCCAGCTCCAGGAGCTGCTGCGCACCGCACAGGTCGGCACCGCACCGGCCAACGCCGGCATCGCGGCCCCGGGCATGGTGCTCACGGTCCAGTACGACGACGACGCCGACGACACCGAGAACGTGCTGCTGGGCTCCCGCGAGGAGGGCGCGCACGGTGATCTGCAGGTCATCTCGCCGCGCTCCCCGCTGGGTGCAGCCATGTTGGGCGCCCGCGTCGGCGAGACCAGGGAGTACCAGCTGCCCGACGGCGGCAGCATGAAGGTCACGCTGATCGCCGCGGAGCCGTTCCACGGCTGAGCCCGCCCGCTAACGCGCCCCGGCCACATCGATGACGGTGTGCCCGGCGGCGCGCAGGGCGTCCACCAGTTCAGCACAGTGCTCTGCACCCCGGGTCTCGCAGGTGACCGAGACGTCCACCTCGCCGAGCGGGAGCGCCCCCGAGATCCGGGAGTGCGCCACGTCGAGCACATTCGCGCCGCGGGAGCCGATGAGCGCGAGCAGCTCGGCGAGCGCTCCGGGCCGGTCGCGCATCCGCACCCGCAGCGACAGGTAGCGCGCGGCCGCGGCCATGCCGTGCTCGATGACGTGCAACAGCACCAGCGGGTCGACGTTGCCCCCAGAGAGCACCGCCACCACCGGGGTCGTGAACCGCCGTGGATGGGCCAGCAGCGCCGCCACCGCCGCCGCGCCAGCTGGCTCCACCAGCATCTTCGCCCGCTCCAGGCAGTGCAACAGGGCCCGGGACAGCAGGTCCTCGTCCACGGTCAGCATCTCGTCGACCAGCGCGGCCACCTGTGGGTAGGTCACATCGCCGGGCCGCCCGACCGCAATGCCGTCGGCGATCGTGCGCATCTGCGTCAGCGCCACCGGCTCGCCGGCGGCGAGTGCGGCGGGCCAGGCGGCCGCACCGTCTGCTTGCACGCCGACGAGCAGCACGTCCGGCCGTTGGATCTTGACCGCGGCGGCCACCCCGCCGAGCAGGCCGCCGCCCCCGGTGGCGACGAGCACGGTGGCGACGTCCGGCACCTGCTCGAGGATCTCCAGACCGACGGTGCCCTGCCCGGCGATGATGTCGACATGGTCGAACGGGTGGACGACAACAGCGCCGGTCCGCCGTGCAAAGCCAACCGCCGCCGCGATGCTCTCCTCGATCGACGCTCCGACCAGGTGCACGTCGGCCCCATAACCACGGGTGGCGGCAACCTTGGGCAGCGCGGCCCGCTCGGGCATGAACACCGTGGCCCGGATGCCGAGCATCTGGGCAGCCAGTGCGACGCCCTGGGCATGGTTGCCCGCGCTGGCCGCCACCACACCGTGTGCGCGCTGATCCGTGTCAAGCCTGCGAAGCCGGGTGTACGCGCCACGGATCTTGAACGAGCCGGTGCGCTGGAGGTTCTCGCACTTGAGCCACACCGGGCCGGCGCAGAGCTCGGAGAGGGCCCGCGACCCCACCATCGGTGTCGTCGTGACGACCCCGGCCAGCAGCTCCCGCGCGGCGCGGACATCAGGCAGGCCCACGGGAAGGGTGCGTTCGGTACTGCCACGGGCGCCCATCCCAGCATCCTTGCACCGGCACCGGTAGCCTCGAACCCGAGCGGACAGGACGTGTCGTGACCGAACCCGACCGAACCGCGATCGCTACGCCGGCTGTGCTTGTTCACCAAAGGGCCGGCCGTTCACCAGGAGGTCCGATGTCACGGGTCCGAGCCATCGCGCCGCTGTTGGCGTCCGTTGCGCTTGCCGTGGTAGCGGTGGTCACGGTACGCGAGGCCGGCTGCGACGACCCGGGCCGTTACGAATCGCGCGCTGAGGGCTACGAACTCGTCGGGGGTTGCGTGGCCCCGGGTGACATCGTGGTGCGGAACCCGGTGCCGCCCGCACCCAGCGCCGATCCCGATCTCCCCGCGCGCGGCTGAGACCGTCCCGCAGCCACCGTGGCGATCAGCTCACGGCCGCGTCCAGCGCGGTTCGAAGGTCCTCCGCCAGATCTGCCACGTCCTCGATACCGACAGACAGCCGCACCAACGAGTCGGGCACCTCGAGCGCCGAGCCGGCCACCGATGCATGCGTCATCGCCCCGGGATGCTCGATCAGCGACTCCACGCCGCCGAGCGACTCCGCGAGGGTGAACAGCTCGGTGGCCCCGCACACCCGCAGCGCCGCCTCCCGCCCACCGGTGACCAGGAACGACACCATTCCGCCGAACCGGCGCATCTGCTTGGCCGCGACCTCGTGGCCCGGGTGCTCGGGCAGACCCGGATAGAGCACGCGCTCGACGCCGCGATGGTGCGCCAGGACCTCGACGATCCGCTCGGCGTTGTCGCTGTGGCGCTCCATCCGCACGGCGAGGGTCTTCACCCCGCGCAGCGTGAGCCAGGCGTCGAACGGGCCCGGCACCGATCCCACGGCGTTCTGGGTGAACGCCAGCCGCTCGGCCAGCTCATCGTCGCTGGTGACGAGCGCACCACCGATCACGTCGGAGTGCCCGCCGACGTACTTCGTGGTCGAGTGCAGGACGACGTCGGCACCGAGGGCGAGCGGGTTCTGCAGATACGGGGACGCGAACGTGTTGTCCACGACGAGCCGGGCGTTCACCGAGCTCGCGGCACCGGCCACCGCGGCGATGTCGGCGATGCCGAGAAGCGGGTTGGTGGGCGTCTCACACCAGACGAGGCGGGTGGTCGGGCGCAGCGCCGCACGCAGCGCATCGAGATCGGCGAGATCGACCGGGGTGTACTCCACACCCCACGCCACGAACACCTTGTCCACCAGCCGAAACGTGCCGCCGTAGGCGTCGTGCGGCAGTACGACATGATCGCCGGGGCGCAACAGCACCCGCAGCAACACATCGGTCGCACCCATCCCGGACCCGAACGCGAGGCCGTGGCGCCCACCCTCCAGCACGGCGAGGCACTCCTGGAGCGCGGTACGCGTGGGGTTGGCGCTGCGCGAGTACTCGTATCCGCCGCGGGTGCCACCGACCCCGTCCTGCACGAAGGTGGAGGTCGCATGGATCGGGACGATCACCGAACCCGTCGTCGGATCGGGCTCCTGCCCGGCATGGATGGCGTTGGTCGAGAAACCGCGCATGGTTGCCCACGCTACCCGCGGGTCCTCGCGGCGCTTCCGCGGCCGCCGGTGACACTCACCCGGCGCCGAGGAACGCCAGCACGTCGGAGCGGGTGACGACGCCGACCGGCTTGCCGTCGATGAGCACCATCGCCGCGTCGGCCTGTGCGAACGCCGACATGGCCGTTTCCAGCGCCTCTCCCGCCCCGATCGTGGGCAGTGGCGGGGACATGTGCCTCTCCAACCGGTCCGTCAGCTGCGCGCGTCCGGTGAAGAGGGCGTCGAGCAGGTCGCGCTCGATGACGGCACCGGCCACCTCGGCCGCCATCACCGGCGGCTCGGCCCGTACCACCGGCATCTGCGAGACGTTGTACTCGCGCAGGTACTGCACGGCGTCGGCCACCGTCTCGTTCGGGTGCGCGTGCACGAGCTCGGGCATCGCGCCGTCCTTGTGTCGCAGCACGTCCAGAACCGTGGCGCCCTCGGTGGGCGGCAGGAAGCCGTAACCGGCCATCCAGCTGTCGTTGAACACCTTTCCCAGGTAGCCGCGGCCGCCGTCGGGCAGCAGCACGACGACCACCGCGTCAGCGGGCAGGTCCGCCGCCACCCGCAGCGCGGCCACCGTGGCCATCCCGCAGGAACCCCCGACCAGCAGGCCCTCCTCCCGGGCCAGCCGCCGCGTCATGTGAAACGAGTCGCCGTCGGAGATCGCGACGATCTGGTCGCAGACGTCCTTGTCGTAGGTGCTCGGCCAGAAGTCCTCACCCACCCCCTCGACGAGGTAGGGGCGCCCGCTGCCGCCGCTGTAGACCGAGCCCACCGGGTCGGCGCCGATCACCTGCACCCGCCCGCCGGAGACGTCCTTCAGGTAGCGGCCCGCCCCGCTGATCGTGCCGCCGGTGCCGATCCCGGCAACGAAGTGGGTGATCCGGCCGTCGGTCTGGTCCCAGATCTCCGGGCCAGTGCTCGCGTAGTGCGACGCCGGGTTCTCCGGGTTGGCGTACTGGTTGGGTTTCCAGGCACCCTCGATCTCGGTGACGAGCCGATCGGACACGCGATAGTAGGAGTCCGGGTGATCCGGCTCGACCGCGGTGGGACAGACGACGACCTCACCGCCGTATGCCCGCAGGACGTCACACTTGTCCTCGCTCACCTTGTCTGGGCACACGAACACACAGTGGTAACCCTTGCGCTGGGCGACGATGGCGAGCCCGACGCCGGTGTTACCCGAGGTGGGTTCGACGATCGTGCCACCGGGGAGCAGTTCCCCGGACGCCTCGGCCGCCTCCACCATGCGCAGCGCGATTCGGTCCTTCACGCTGCCGCCGGGGTTGAAATACTCGACCTTGGCCAGCACGGGCGCGGCGATGGCTTGGGCGACCCGACCGAGCCGCACGAGCGGGGTGTTTCCGACCAGGTCCGCGACGTGCTCGACAAAATGCATGCCCTCATCGTCGCAGCCGGGCAGGATGGGGGCATGGGCGAATCCGGCGAGCGGCGCAACCATAACTTCGCGTGGCGGATCGTCGCCGGGATCGGGGGTGGCGCGCTCGTCCTCGTGGGCATCGCGCTGCTGGTGCTGCCCGGGCCGGGTCTGCTGCTCGTGTTGGCCGGGCTGCTCGTGCTCGCCTGGCAGTTCCCGTCGGTGGAGCGCTACGTCGACCCGGTGCGCGACCGCGCGATGCAGGCTGCCGCGGAGAGCGTGGCATCGCCGCTGCGGATCGCCGGCTCGGTGCTCGCCGGGCTGGTGCTGATCGGCGCCGGTGTGGTGTGGGGTCTCCTGCCCGACCTGCCGCTGGGTGGGTGGAACACCGGAGCGAGTCTGATCTTCTCGGGGATCGTGCTGCTCGCGTTGCTGGTCTACAGCTACCGGCGAGAGCGCAGTGCCCGGGCGGCAAGCGGGTCATCGGCTCACCACCCGTCGACCTCAGCCAGCCGACGCCGCCAGTAACCGCGCTCCGGCGCGCTGCCCGCCAGCTGCGGCGCCTGCCGGTGAGCCGTGGCCGTTGCCCCGCGGCCAGATCGCGCCGACGTACGTCGCATATTTGGTTACCCGTGGGTAAAGTCCGTGACAACACCGTTGCGTCCCGGAGGAAAGACGATGCCCGAAGCCGTGATCGTCGCAGCAGCCCGGTCCCCGATCGGCCGCGCATTCAAAGGTTCACTCACGGGCATCCGTCCCGACGACCTGACCGCGCAGATGGTCCGAGCCGCACTCGACCAGGTGCCCCAGCTCGACCCACACAACATCGACGACCTCCTGCTCGGCTGCGGCCTACCCGGCGGCGAGCAGGGCTTCAACATGGCCCGGATCGTCGCGGTACTGCTTGGCTACGACGCCCTGCCGGGCGCAACCATCACCCGGTACTGCTCGTCGTCACTACAGACCACCCGCATGGCCCTGCATGCCATCAAGTCCGGTGAGGGCGAGGTGTTCATCTCCGCCGGGGTAGAGACCGTCTCGCGGTTGGCGAAGGGCAGCTCCGACTCCCACCCCGACACCCACAATCCGGTATTCGCCGAGGCGGGGGAGCGCACTGCGGCGATCACCGAGCAGGGCGCGGAGTCCTGGTCGGACCCGCGCGAGCACGATCAGGTGCCCGACGTGTACATCGCCATGGGCCAGACCGCGGAGAACCTTGCCCGCGTGCAGGGCGTCACCCGCGAGGAGATGGACCACTTCGGTGTCCGCTCGCAGAACCTCGCCGAGAAGTCCATCGCGAACGGCTTCTTTGCCCGCGAGATCTCGCCGGTCACCCTGCCCGATGACACCGTGATCTCGACCGACGACGGCCCCCGCGCCGGGGTCACCTACGAGGGAGTCAGCGTGCTCAAGCCGGTGTTCCGCCCCGACGGTCTGATCACCGCGGGCAACTGCTGCCCGCTCAACGACGGCGCCGCCGCACTCGTGATCATGTCCGACACGATGGCGGCTCGGCTCGGCATCACCCCACTGGCCCGGGTCGTCTCAACCGGCGTGTCGGCGCTTTCACCGGAGATCATGGGCCTCGGCCCGGTGGCGGCGTCGAAGCAGGCGCTCGCCCGGGCCGGCATGTGCATCGACGACGTCGACCTCGTCGAGATCAACGAAGCGTTCGCCGCGCAGGTCCTCCCCTCGGCCCGCGACCTGGGGATCGACGAGGACAAGCTCAACGTCAACGGCGGCGCGATCGCGTTGGGCCACCCGTTCGGCATGACCGGCGCACGGATCACCGCCACGCTGCTCAACTCACTGCGCAGCCACGACAAGCAGATCGGGCTGGAGACGATGTGCGTCGGCGGCGGGCAGGGGATGGCGATGGTGCTGGAGCGCTTGAGCTAATCGGTTCCCGGCCCGCGCCCCTGTCGCGGCCCACCGCACCAGCGTTGTGGTGGTCGCACCCCTGTCCGGGCGGGGGTGCGACCACCACAACGGGTGTGCGGTGCTCACCTTTACCCCCTCTGGGCGGGCCACTGCTGGTCCTGGATAAGCGAACGCCGCGGGTGGCACCCTATGGGGCGCCGGCCGCGGCGTCGTCGAATCAGCAGGTCTGGCGGGACTACTCGCCGCGCAGGTAGCTCAGCAGGCGCAGGATCTCGATGTAGAGCCAGACCAGCGTGGTCATCAGGCCGAACGCGATGTACCAGGCGAGCTTCGCCGGAGCACCGTCGCGGACCGCGCGGTCGGCCTGGTCGAAGTCGAGCAGCAGGCTGAACGAGGCGACACCGATACAGACAATGCTGAACAGGTATGCCAGTGGCGAGCCGTCCCGCAGGCCGAGGCCGCCCGTGGTGAAGAAGCTGACGATGAGGTTGGCGAGCATCAGCACGACAACACCGATCATGGCGCCCATCAGCCACTTGGTGAACTTGGGCGTCACCCGGACAGCACCGGTCTTGTAGACCACCAGCATTCCGACGAACACGCCGGCGGTGCCGATGACGGCCTGGAACCCGATGCCCTCGAAGTTGGGGAGGTCCTCGAGAACCCCGGTGATCGCACCCAGTGCCACACCCATACACAACGAGTACGTCAGGATCAGGCCCGGGTTGCTGCTCTGCTTGAAGATGACGATCAACGACACGATGAAGCCGATGATGAACGCCGGCAGCGCCAACCAGTAGGCGCCGCTGATCGCGGTCAACACACCCGCCGCCAGCGCCACACCGGCGGTGATCGCAGTCTTGGTGACGACGTCGTCGATGGTGAGCGGACGCTCGCCGACGCCAGCGCGCCCGTACCCGACCTGAGCGGCTGAAACATCGGTATAGGCGGCGCCACCACCCATCACGGCGCCGCTGCGGTCGAAACTGTTGTATCCGCCACCCTGCCCGGTGGGCAGGTTGCGAAATGCCGGGTTGCTACTGGTGCGCACCTGGATCCTCCTGAAGAGCGAACGAACATCCATGTCGTTCAACGCGGGAGGTGCCGACGGCGTTCCCGCTCGGTGTACTGGACTGTACCGCGGTCCACGTACCGTGACACTGCGCCACCAACCGAGTGGCACGCTCGCAGAATCGGAGGCCCACCGGCCCCTCATTCGGGGTATCGAGCGGCGCGGTCGTTGCCGAAGCTGGGATGGGCGCCTGCCACCTGTCGGGCTTCTTCGGTAGCGGACGATCTCTCGGCCAGTGCCAGATGTCGCTGTTGTGGTGCGCTCTGTCACCATCGACTCCTGTCCAGCTGCCATTCGGTCCCCCAAGGAGTGGCCCTTATGAAGTACATCGAGCGCTACGAACAGGCTCTCGAGCCGGCCCGCCGTCAGTTCGCCGACGACCCGGCCGTCCGGCTCATCCAGGATCCCACCATCGGGATCTCACATCTCGAAGCGTTCTTCATCTACTGGTCAGCACTCGGTGTCGCGATGACCGAGCCGGTGGAGGGGTGGATCCGTCAGGCCGGCGAGGCCTGCGTACGGGCGGGCGGTCCGGGCCTCGACGAGCTGGGCAGCGCCCTGCAAAAGCACGCGAAGGCCGAGGCCGACCATCATCTGCTCATGATCGACGATGTGCGGCGACTGTGTGCTCGACGCGACGGCGCCGGTCGGGCAGCGCCCCAGCCGAGCGAGGTCCTCGCGCTGGCGTGGCCGGAGTCCGCGCACCGCTATCGCAAGCTCCACGAGGACGTGATCACCGGCCCGGAGCCGTACGCCCAGATCGCCATCGAGAACGAGATCGAAATGCTCTCGATCCTGATCGGACCACCTCTGCTGGCGAACGCCCGGGCACTGCTCGGCGAGGACATCACCAACGACCTGACCTTCCTCACCGACCACGTCACCCTCGACGTCGGACACACAAAGTTCAACCGCGCGCAGATGGTGCAGTTCCTCAACGTACGGCCGAGCGCGCTCGACGCACTCGTCGCTGCTGGCACGCAGGCCCTGGATGCCTATCGCGCGTTCCTGGCCCACTGTGTTTCACTGGCCCACCGCGGATCCCCGACCCACCGCGGATTCCCCAACCCGCTGCGGATCCCCGACCCACTGCGGATCCCCGGCCGCCCTGGTCCCGACCAGGTCCAGTTGACACCCTGGGCCACGGTCACCGGGTGAGCCGGCCCGAACCAGACTGGCGGGTGTACCCGCCGCCGGCGAGCGACCCGGGCGAGGGGCGGTGCACCGGGCCGGTACCGGCATGGCTCGTTGACGTGCGCCGTTTCCGGGGCGAGATGCTCTACGCGGATGGGCTGCGCCCCATCTACCGGCAGCTCGACGGCTCGTTCCGCGACGACGATCCGTGCGACCCGTTCGCCTACCACGCGATCGCGACGCTCGACGGCGGACTGGTCGCCACCGTGCGGGTGGTGCCGCTCGCCACGACACATTCTGGGGTGTGCGAGCGACTGTTCGGTACGGCTCGCCTGGAGCAGGCTCTCATTAACCTGGGCGTGGACCGGGCGCAGACCGGCGAGGGCTCCGGCTGGGCGGTGCATTCCAGCTGGCGCGGAGCGGCGATGGGCACTCGCTCGCTCGCCGCCTGTCCCGCGCTCGCCTACGAGCTCGGGATGCGGACGGTGATCGGCGCTGTCGGCATCCGATACGGGGCGCTGTACCGGGTGCTGTCCGCCGGCTATCAGCGGACGACGGGTTTCGTCCCCGTCGAGGTGCCCGAGCTCGCCGACGAAGTCCAGCTCGTCCACGCGACACTCGACGACCTACGACCCAGTTTTGTTGCTCGCGTCAAGCAACTAACTGACCTGCTGAAATGGCCTGATTATTCACCAATACGAGTGAATGGAATGACGTCACAGATGACTTAGTCGTTACTCATGGTGTGGGTATAACGAGCAACGAGGCCGTGGTGGATCCGGGGACTGATAATGTCGGCGGCGCTGACGTCGTGTCCCTGGCCGCCGTCGCCAAGCGGCGGAGTGGCCGGAAGATCCATCACACTTCCTGGTCACGCCCGGCCCGGATCGCCGAACCGGCCGTCGAGCCCACCACCGTCACACTGCATGTCGCAGCCGAGCGCCAGCGGATCGCCAGTGCACTGCACGATGATGTCAGCTCATTGCTCTTCGCCATTGCCGCCGAGGTCCAGCGGGCCGAGATCCTCCATTCCGACGACGTCGACGAGCTGCGCCGTACGATCTCCCATGTCGGCGAACAGATACTGGAGGCGTCGGATCGGCTGCGCAAGGTGCTGCGCAACGCCACTCCGGTTGAGCCGACCGAAGGGGTTCCGGCGGCGGCCCAGCGCGACCTCGACGATCTGGCTGAACGCAGCAGGATCAGCACGCATCTCGTCGTACGAGGTGTTGTGCGCGCGCTGGCTGCGGACGTCGAGCGTGCCGGACTGACCTGCCTGCGCCAGACCCTGTTCAACATTGAGCGGCACGCCCGGGCCCATACGGTAATCGTGACGCTCAGCTACTCCCTCGAAGAATTCGTGCTCGTCGTCCAGGACGACGGTCAGGGCCTTCCCGGGGGTTACGAGCCGCGGGTGGTACCCGAGGCGGGTCACCACTGGGGCTTCGTGTCGATGGCCCGACAGGTGGAACAGCGCGGCGGCGAGCTAGAGCTGACCGGCGTCGAGGAAGGTGGCACCCGGTTGCGAATGCGGCTGCCAATTTGTCCGTGATCGAGCTGGCCATGTCACGATTGGACAGCCCCGCACCCATGCACAACGTCGACGGCCAGCAGCGCGGAGGCGATATCCTGCTGGTCGATGACCACCCCGTTGTTCTCGACGGGATCCGTGCGCTGCTGAACGTCACGCCCGGCCTCACCGTCGTCGGTGAGGCCACCGATCGCGACACCGCGATCCGCCTTGCCTCGAAGCTCCAACCGGCCGCCGTCGTGCTCGACCTGCGACTGCACGGAAGCTACGCGGCCGACACCGTCACCTCACTCAAGTCCGCGGCACCCGGCACGGTGGTCCTCATCCACACCGCCACCGAGGAGCTCGAGCCGGTCCGCGCCGCCCTGCGCGCCGGGGCTGATGGCGCGGTGTTCAAGGATGGGCGCGACCTCGTGCCGGCGTTGCGCGCCCTGCTGGGTGGCGCCGGCCCGTACGTGGACGAGCGGCTCCATCGTCAGCCTGGTTCGCGCCGCGTCGAAGGCTCTGAACATCTGGTGGAGCCGCTGTCGCCACGCGAGTACGAGGTGCTGTGCGCCTTCGCGCTCGGGCAGTCCACCCGCGACATCGCGCAGGATCTCTTCCTCGCCGAGAGCACGATCCGCAGCTACACGAAGTCACTGCTGACAAAGCTGGGCGCCCACAGCCGCATCGAAGCACTGGCCGCCGCCCGCCGCGTCTCCCTCATCTAGCCCCACCCACTCCGCGAGTTGCGCATTCTGACATGGCGAGTTGCGCATTCCGACACCGCGGTTTCGCAATGTCAGCACGGTAGGTCACCAGCGCTGACACCTCGTCCCTGACCGCAACGAGCAGCCCCCTTTGACCCGACTCGGGCTCAGCAACGTCAAGCCAGTGTCGCCGTGCTCGATCGGCGAACTCGCCGTGTCGGAATGCGGAACTCGCCGTGTCGGAATGCGGAACTCGCCGGGTGGGTGGGTGGGTGGGTGGGTGGGGTCAGGGGTGGCGGGGGTCAGGGGGTGGCGCCTGCGCGCTCCTTCTTTCCTGCCGGGCGGGGCTTCGGGCGATTCGCGGCGGTGGTGCGGCGCCTGTACACGAACCACAGTCCGCCGCCGATCAGCACCGCCAGCAGGACGACGCCGCCGGTCACCGCAGCCCAGAACCCCCACACGTTAGGTTCGTAGCCGACCGGGGTGATCGTGGTCTCCCCGTCCACGACGATCGGCGTGCCGTCCACCAGCAGGGTCACCGACCAGGACCGGACGACCGCGGGCTCGGTGATCCGGTACAGCGCCACGAGATCCGGCTCCGGGCCGGCGCGCTCCAGGGTGAACGCATAGTTCGGGTTGGTGCCGACTGACACCCACCGCGCAGGGACGGTCGGGTCCCCGGCCTGCTCACCCTGCGCGGCCGGGTTCTGGGACTTGATCCACGTCGGGCTGGCCCCGTTCGCCTCGGCGCCGGCCGCGGTGATCCGCAGGTAGGGCTCACCGGTGTCACCGAGCACGATGACCTCGCTGGATCCGGAGTTGTCGATGGCGACAGCAGGCCGGGGGTTGCCCGGCAGCGCGGTCAGGGTCACACCGGGCGCGGGGCTGGTGTCTGACAGAGTCGGCGTGAACGTACCCAGCGGAGGCCGGTACTCGAAATGACCGTCGGCTGACCCGAGCGCATCGCCGTACTGGATGGGGACGGTCCAGGTCCCGAAGGCCTCGAGCGGAGCCGTCACGGCCTTCTGCGCCGGCGACAGGCTCACCGCGTGCAGCCGGTGATCGAACCAGCCCCAGTTCGGGTCCCGGCTCACCTTCAACCAGACCGGGGTGCCCTTCTCAGCTGCCCGCTCCGGGATGGTGATCGCCCCGTTCGGGGTCTTCGACGTGTACCACTCCGGCGAGCGGATGTTGCCGAACACGCCCTCGGGCCCGACCCGGAACAGCGGATCGCCGACCGACGACAGGACCGTCAGCTCGGTCGCCGTGGTGTTCTCCAGCACGAACTGGGGCCCGAGCGCGGTGGTCTCGACGGTCAGCGCGACCCCCACCATCTCCGGTGTGACGCGGTCGAGGAGGGCGGCGATCTCACCATCGGTGCCCTCGTGCGCCTGGGCGGCAGGTGCGAGCACGAGCGCGACCAGCACCGTGACGGCGGCGACGAACAGGGCACGGAGGGTGCGGGGCGCGGGAACGCGCTGAGGCGCCCGTCCGGTACGGACGGGCGCCTCAGCGCTCCCCGGGGAGCTGAACATCATGCGATCTACCTCAGGTTGGGCCGGACGGGTCGCCGTCCCGAGCTTCCGAGGTTCAGTCCGGGCAGTATTGCTTCCGGCGCGTCTCCACGCGCCGGCACGGAATCCTGATCGGCGGTCGGCTCACCCGCACCGATGCCGGTGACGTCCGGAACGGATTCGATCTGGCCGGGCACGGTCAGCGGAAGACCGAGCGGATCGGACTGACCCGGGATCGTCGGCGGCTCGAGCGGGTTGGGCGGGTTGTTCAGCAAGGTGTTCGCCTCGGTCGGGGTGGCGCCGTTGCCGTCGAGGACGGTGCCCTCCTTCATCGGCTCGAGTGCTTCGTTCGAGTCGGACGTGGCGCCGACCTTGACGATCCGGGCGACCGAGGGCACCGAACTGTTCCCGGTGCCGGAGTTGATGAACATGTAGTAGTGCCCGGGCGGCGCCGCGATGCCGTCCTTCGGCATCTGGACGTCAAGCTTGCCCGCACCCTTGGTGAAGGGCAGCTCGAGGGTACGGGTGTCGTTGTCCATGACGTGTTGGGGCGCCGGCATGCGCATCAGCATGATCTTCGAGACCGTGGACGCGTCCGCGGTCTCGATCGTGAACTTCTCGTTCCAGGCCAGCCCGCTGTGGAGACCGTCGATATGCGGACGCTTTCCCTGGTGCAGGTACGGCGGGCTGAACAGCTCGAACGTCGGGTCCTTGTCGTTGTTGCCGGTCACGCCGGGGATCGCGTCGCGCTGCACGCCGTAGCCGAGCGAGATCGGCGAGTTGCCGCCGACCAGGACCTGGCCGTTGGGCAGCAACAGCGCGTTGTTGTGGTAGGTACGAGCCCGCTCCGGCAGGGCGACCGTCCGGAAGGAGTTGGCGGCCGGGTCATAGATCTCCGGTTGCTTGACCGGCAGTTCCGCTCCCGGGAAGGCGACCTCGTCGTTGCGCGCACCGTGGGTGAGCAGGACCTCACCGGTCGGCAACGGGGTGGGCTGGGTGAACCACCGCGCGTTGTTCAGCAGCGGGCCAGGTGTGTTGGTGACGTTGCCCCGGGCGTCGACCGTGGTGAGCTCGGTCGTCGGCACGGCGAGGTAGGTGCCGGGGGGCGGGCCGAGCGTGCCGCCGGCGCGCAGGATGGTCATCGTGTCGTACGGGGCCGTCATCGGCAGCGCGACCGATGCCGGGGAGCTGCGTGGGATGGTAAGGCCCTTGTTCTCCCACTGGTCGGTCTCGAAGTTGAAAAAGCCCTGCTGGCCGAAGAGCGCCTCGTCGACGGCCTGGCCGAACGGCCCGAACATCTGGCCGTCACCGGTGTAGAAGAGCTTTCCGTTGGGCGCGAGGTAGATCCGCGAGTTCTGCGGCAGCGTCTTCTCCGAGCCGAGGCCGGTGTAGTTCTCGGTCCACGTCTTGGCGGCCGGGTCGTAGGTTTCGGTACGCCGAACCTGCGAGCCCTGGGTGCTCTTGATCAGCTTGACGGTGCCGGAGACGACGGCGACCGAACCGTCGGACAGGGTGAGGCCCGAGGGGTACCAGCGGCCGAACTTCATCGCCCCGGTGGCATCCCAACGGCCGAGCCCCTTGGCCCCTGCCGTGCCGTCGAAGATCCGCGCGCTGCGCAGACCCTCGAGCTCGACGACGCCAACGTTCGCCGGGTCGCCCTCGGCCTGCTCCAGCAGCGACGGCTCGTTGTACCAGTCGGTGCCGCCCATGAGCAGCTGGCGACCGTCGGCCATCTGGACGATGTCACCGCAGAAGATCGCGCCGTCGTTGCGCTGCACGTCGTCCGGTGCACAGGTCGGCTCGGCCTCGGGACCGCCCACCTGCTCGACCAGGCTGCCGACGAGTCCGTCGCCGCCGCGGCCGGGCACACCGGCCACCCCGAGCGGCGCCTCGGTGAGGCAGTCGTCGCTGGTGCGGCCTGGGACGATGGTCGGGTTGTCACCGTCAGCGGTCTCGTTTTCGGGGACGAACCACGACGGGCTCCCATCGCGCAGATCCATGACCCGAGTTCGGTCGTCACGCGACTCGGGCGACAGGCTGAGAGCCACGCCGTCCTCGGCGTTCTCCTCACTCTCGATGCCGTTGCCGTAGAGCACTCGGCCATCCGGGAGTATGGCGCTGGTCACCGCGGTGGGCTTGCACTGCAACCGCTCCGGGGACGGATCCTGGGCATCTTCGGGCTTGGTGACGTACTCACAGCGCGGCGTATTGGAACCACCCTCCTCGAAGGGGGTAGACCACGAACCCACGACAGCCGGATCCTCTGCCGGGGCGGCCGACGCCAGCGGCGCCGCGGTCACCCCGACCCCGCTGACGGTGAGCGTCGCAGCCAGAACAACCGCGAAGCGTCGTCCTCCACGTATGGGAGGTCGCATCAAAACTCCTCTCGCGTCCGCATGCCAGATTCGTCGCAGACGGCTGGGGATGCGGCTGCGACGGGCAGTGGGTCTCGGCGACCGTAGGAGTGCCGGCGAGCGGCCAATACCCTCATTTGGGGTGAGTCGGTCGACGCGCGACGATGGAGTTGTCCGGCGACCGGTCGGGCTTCCGGGTGCAGCAGGGGGCACTTGCGCCGTGAAGCAATACCCCATCTTCCACCCTGCCCGCTGGGGCGTTCGGCTCCGGAGAGCGTTAGGTTCGCGCGGGTACGCAGGTGGCGACCCGATCTGTAGGAGGTGGTGGCATGTGGGCGTTCTTCTCGGCGAGGCTACGGATGTGGTTGCTGCTAGCGATCGGCGCGCCGATCCTTGCCTGGGTACTCGGCAGACTCGGCGATCTCGTGGAGGCCCGCCGTGGGCCGAACGGGCTGAGTAAGGTGCTACAGAAGGGGCGGGGCTGGCTGCGCCACCGCTCCCGGGGGCCGTTCGCGCAGAATCTGTCTGCCGACGCCAGGAGCACCACCGATCCGGACACACCGGCCCGCTGACGCGGTGGGCACGCCCGGCGAGACGTTCGGTCATGCTTCGTGCGGCCCCGAACAAGACCTGGGTCACAGGCGTGGGCCGTTCGGTCGGGTGAAGGACGTCGGTGTCGGTGGAGGGAGTTGGGTGGAGGCACAAATTGAGCGCAGCTCCTGAGCAGGTGGCGCCGGCCCCCGGACCGGCTGTTCCCGAACCCGCGGGGTCGCCACGTCGATTCACCCAGTGGTTATTGCATCACAAGGTGGAGTCCGTGCCCGGCCCGGCAGCCAAGGAGACCCACCACGACGAGCACGCCTGGTGGAAGGTGATGTGCCTGACCGGGGTGGACTACTTCTCCACCCTGAGCTACCTGCCGGGCATCGCCGCCCTTGCCGCCGGGGCGGTGTCGCCGCTGGCCACCTTGCTGATCGTGGCGCTGACCCTGCTCGGGATGTTGCCGATGTACCGGCGGGTGTCGGCGGAGAGCCCGAACGGACACGGCTCGGTGGCCATGCTGGAACACCTGCTGCCGTTCTGGCGGGGGAAGTTCTTCGTGCTGACGCTGCTCGGGTTCATCGCGACGTCCTGGATCATCACAATCACCCTGTCGGCGGCGGACGCCACCGCGCACTTCGTCGAGAACCCGTTCACCCCAGAGTCCCTCACCGACCAGCAGGTTCTGCTCACGGTGGGGCTGCTCGTCGTGCTGGGAGCGGTGTTCCTGGCCGGTTTCAGCGAGGCCGTGGTGGTGGCGGTGCCATTGGTCGCGGCGTTCCTCCTGTTGAACGCCGTGGTCGTGGTGGTCGGGCTGGTGCGTAGCTTCGGCGAGCCGGTGGTGCTGGAGCGGTGGCTCGACGCCCTGGTGTCCTTCGGCGGCCCCGGGAACATTGCGCTGACGGCGCTGCTGGCGTTTCCGCTGCTGGTCCTGGGCCTGTCGGGGTTCGAGACGGGCGTGAGCATGATGCCGTTGGTCCACGCCGAGGGCTCTGACGAACAGGAGCGCCGTCAGAGCCGGATCGCCAACACCCGCACGCTGCTCACCGTCGCGGCTCTGATTATGAGCGGCTACCTCATCACGACCAGCTTCATCACGACGGTACTCATCCCGCCCGCGGAGTTCGAATCCGGCGGCGAGGCCAACGGGCGTGCCCTGGCCTACCTCGCCCACGAGTCCCTAGGCACCGCATTCGGCACGGTTTACGACATCAGCTCCATTCTCATCCTCGGGTTCGCCGGGGCGTCCGCGATGGCCGGACTGATCAACATCGTGCCGCGCTACCTACCCGGGTACGGCATGGCACCGGAATGGGCACGTTCGGTTCGGCCGGTCGTGCTCGTCTACACGACGGTGGCGATCGTGATCACCATCCTGTTCCGTGCTGATGTGAACGTCCAGGCCGGGGCGTACGCGACCGGCATCCTCGCCATGATGGTGTCGGCGGCGTTCGCGGTCACCGTGTCCGCCCGGCGGCGCCGACGACCATGGGCCGCCGTCGGGTTCGGAATCGTCACCCTGATCTTCGCCTACGCGCTGGTCGCGAACATCGTCGAGAAACCGGACGGCATCGTGATCTCGCTGGCCTTCATCGCCGGGATCGTCGTCATCTCCCTGGTCTCGCGGGTAAGCCGGGCGACCGAGCTGCGCGCCGATGACATCGAGTTCGACGAACCGGCCGAGGGGTTCATCCGCGACAGCGTCGAGCATGGAGAACTGCACATCATCGCGAACAAACGCCAGGCCGGCGATGGCGCGGAGTACCGGGACAAGGAGCGCGAGCAGCGCAGTCTCAATCCGATCCCGCGAACCGCGCCGGTGGTGATCCTGGAGGTCGACGTGATGGATCCGTCGGAGTTCTCGCGGGTGCTCCACGTGCGCGGCGTCGACATCGACGGTTTCCGGGTGCTCCGCACGCAGAGCCCGGCGGTGCCCAACGCGCTCGCCGCGATCACGTTGCGGATCCGCGACGAGACCGGCCTGCGCCCGCACCTGCACTTCCAGTGGTCGGAGGGCAACCCGCTCGCGCACCTGCTGCGATACGTCCTGTTCGGCAAGGGGGAGACCGCCCCGGTGACCCGGGAGGTGCTCCGGCAGGCGGAGGAGGACCTCGCCCGGCGGCCGGTGGTGCACGTCGGCGGGTGACGGCACCACCCCCCAACAGAACGCATTGGCGTGCGCGACCACCCACTCGACCAAGGTCGTGGCCGGACGACCGGTGACCTGCTGGACAGGATCCCGGCCGGCGTCTGGTCAGTTCGGTTCGCTGCACCCTGCCATCGCCAGGATGGGTCTCGCGGCTGACCCGAACGTTCGACCAGGACGGCCAACACGGCGTACTGCGGCATCGTCAGCCCGATCGGGCGCAATACCTGGTCCCCAGCGGTGCGCACCGCCTGCTGGAGCCGCTTTGCTGGTTGTGCGGCGCACCCTAAACCCCCCACCCACGACCAAAACGGCTGCTCAACGGCTGAATGGGGCGGGAATCTCGGCTGCTGTCCAGCCGGGTGCGCAGGCCAGCCCCACGATGGTGAGCGGGGGAAAGTTCCCCCCGGAATCGTCGCGGTCCCGGTCCTTGTTGCTGGTTGTGGTGGCGGTAGCGTGGCGTGTCATGGTTGGTATGTC